>LXNI01002026.1_pt1 | contig 15347 bp, 9 predicted proteins | sample 809091 | NCBI WGS metagenome assembly LXNI01 (sample SAMN04870527, study PRJNA318959) | sponge metagenome | biome: 01000161; feature: marine sponge reef; material: water | host: Sarcotragus foetidus | place: Greece: Milos, Mediterranean Sea | collected 2013-05-29 | depth 5-7 m | reverse complement strand
GCGAGGCCGTCGGCGATGGTGTCGATGCGTTCCAGGGTGGCTGGGGCTCCCGCGTCGAGTGCCCGCCGCATGGTGGGTGCTCCCGCGGGCTCCACCCCGACGATCGTGCTCTGCGGCTTCAGCCGCCGAAGGGCCGCCGCGCAGCCAGCCATCTGTCCTCCCCCCCCAATCGGCACCAGCAGCGTGTCGACTTCGGGCCAGTCCTCGGTCACCTCCAGCGCCACGGTACCCGCACCCGCAATGATCCAGCGGTGGTCGAAGGGGGGGACCATGACCTGCCCCTGCTCGGCGGCGATCTCCTCGGCGCGGGCGCGGCGGTGCTCCGAGGTGGTTCCCGCGAACTCGACGCGTGCGCCCAGGCGGCGGGCACCGTCGCTCTTGACCTTCGGCGCGGTGGTGGGCATGACCACGACGGCACGGGTGCCCGCGAGCCGGGCGGCAAAGGCCACGGCCTGGGCGTGGTTCCCCGAGGAATAGGTGATCACCCCGCGCTCAAGTTCGTCGGGGGACAATTGCGCGAGGAAGTTGCAGGCGCCGCGGGCCTTGAATGCGCCGGCCTTCTGCAGCGACTCGCACTTGAGGCGGACTTCGGCGCCGACCGTTTCCGAAAGGTCGAGGTCGGGGATCAGCGGGGTGCGGACGACGGTGCCGCGGATGCGTTCGGCCGCCGCCCGGATGTCCGCGAGCGGGACGATACCTTCGCTACTCTTCGTCCTCGTCATCGTCGCCGCCGACCACCAGGGCCACGTCCACGACGGAGTCTCCCTTGTCGAGGTTCACCACGCGCACCCCCTGGGTCGCCCGCCCGATCACCCTCATTTCGTCGACGCGCTGCCGGTTCACCACGCCGTTGCGGGTGATCACCATGAGCTGGTCGCCATCGGCCACGGCCTTCACCGTAACCACCTTCCCCGTCTTCTTCGAGTGCTTCACGTTGATCACGCCCAGCCCGCCCCTCTGCTGCAGCCGGTAGTCGCTGATCTCGCTGCGCTTGCCCATCCCGCGCTCGGTCGCGACCAGGAGCGTCTCCTCCGGCCGGCGCACCACAACCATCCCCACCACCTCGTCGCCCTCGCCCAGGCGGATCCCCATCACGCCCTCGGTGTTGCGCCCCATGGGCCGCACATCGGACTCCTTGAAGCGGATCGCCTTGCCCAGACGGGTCGCCAGCAGCACCTCGTTCGAGCCGTCGGTGATCCGCACGTCGATGAGCGCGTCGCCCTCGCGGAACTTGATCGCGTAGATCCCGACCGCGCGCACGTTGCCGTAGGCCGACAGCGGGGTCTTCTTGACCACACCGTTGCGGGTGCAGAAGAGGAGGAAGCGGTCGCGGGCGAAGTCGCGCACCGGGAGCACCGACGCGACCTTTTCGCCGCGTGCCAGGTCCAGGAAGTTGACGATCGGCTTCCCCTTTGAGTAGCGGCTTCCATGGGGGATCCCCCACACCTTCACCCAGTGGCAGCGGCCCCGGTCGGTGAAGGCCATGAGGTAGTCGTGCGTGGAGGCGATGAAGAGGTGCTCGACCCAGTCCTCGGCCTTGGTGTCCATGCCCCGCATCCCCCGTCCGCCCCGCCGCTGGGCGCGGTAGGTGTCGATCGGGATGCGCTTCACGTAGCCCTGCCGGGACATCGTGATCACCACTTCCTCGTCGGCAATCAGGTCCTCGACCTCGAAGGAGGTGACGCTGCCGCGGATCTCGGAGCGGCGGTCGTCGCCGTACCGGAGGGCCACCTCGCGCAGCTCGTCCTTGATGATGTCCATGCGCACCGCGCGGTCGCCCAGAATGCGCTCCAGCTCGGCGATCCGCGCCCGCACCTGGGCCAGTTCGGAGTCGAGCTTCTCCATCTCGAGGCCGGTGAGGCGGGCGAGACGCATGTCGAGGATGGCGCGGGCCTGACGTTCGGAGAGGTCGAAGGCGGTGCGGAGACTGACGGCGGCCTCGTGCGCGTCCCGAGAGGCGCGGATGATCCTCACCACCTCGTCGATGTTGTCGACGGCGGTGCGGAGGCCTTCCAGGACGTGCTCGCGCTCCTGCGCGGCGGCCAGGTCGAAACGGCTGCGCCGCACCACCACGTTGTGGCGGTGGCCGATGAAGTGGAGCAGCATCTCGCGGAGCGGCATGACCCTCGGCACGCCGTCCACCAGCGCGAGGAAGATGGTGCCGAAGGTGGACTGCATCTGCGTGTGCTTGTAGAGGCGGTTCAGGACGACCTGGGGGACCGCGTCGCGCTTCAGCTCGATGACCACGCGCATGCCGTCCCGGTCCGACTCGTCGCGCAGGTCCCGGATCGAGACGATCTTCTTCACGCGCACCAGAGCCGCGATCTGCTCGATGAGGCGGGACTTGTTCACCATGAACGGGATCTCGGTGATGATGATCCGGGCCGCACCCTCGCCGTCGTCCTCGATGTCGGCGGCCGCGCGGATGACGATCCGTCCGCGCCCCGTGCGGTACGCCTCCAGGATTCCCTCGGTGCCGCAGATGTAGCCTCCGGTGGGGAAGTCCGGTCCCGGGATGAGTCCTTCGAGCGTCTCCTGAGGCAGGTCGGGGTCGTCGATCAGCGCCAGCAAGCCGGCCACCACCTCGCGCACGTTGTGGGGCGGGATGTTGGTCGCCATCCCCACCGCAATCCCCGACGAGCCGTTGATGAGCAGGTTGGGGGCCTTGGACGGGAGAACCGAGGGCTCCTTGAGCCGTCCGTCGAAGTTCTCGTCGAAGCGGACGGTATCCTTGTCGATGTCGGCGAGCAGTTCGATCGACAGGCGCTGCAGCCGGGCCTCGGTGTAGCGGTAGGCGGCCGCCGAGTCGCCGTCGACGGACCCGAAGTTGCCCTGCCCGTCCACCAGCGGATAGCGCAGCGAGAAGTCCTGGACCATGCGGACCAGGGCGTCGTAGACCGCGGAGTCGCCGTGCGGATGGTACTTCCCCAGCACCTCGCCCACGACCGTCGCGCACTTCTTGTAGGCGCGCCCGGGGGAGAGTCCCAGCTCCGACATGGCGTAGAGGATGCGCCGGTGCACCGGCTTGAGGCCGTCCCTCACATCGGGCAGGGCCCGCTGTACGTTGACGCTCATCGAGTAGTCGATGAACGACTCGCGCATCTCCTGTTCGAGGATCCTCTCGAGGATCCGTTCGCCGGCGGCGCCCTGGGTGTCTTCGGGCATTTACTCGGTGTTGGCGGAGTGGTGGGCCGTGGGGCCGGGAGGGGCTGCCGGGGGCGTTTGAAGCGGGCCTCGGACAGCCTTTAATCATAGCGGTTTTCGGGGGTTATTTCAAGGCGAAAACCGGGGGTGGAAATTCCCCAAACCCTCACGCCATCGAGACGAAGTCCGCACCGTCCTCCAGGCCAGCCTCGCGGGCTGCCGTCCGTACCGCCTCACGGCCTGCCGCCCGCGCCACCACCCCCACATGGAGCACGGCCCCGAACTCTCTCGCGGCCCCCGCCCCGCACACCGACGCCCCATGAATCACCTGCCCGATCTTGCGCGGGTCGACCTCGACAAAGGCCGCCACTCTCACTCCCTGACGCTGGAACTCAAGTGCGAGACTCTTCCCCGTCGGCCCCGCACCCCACACCACCACCCCCTCCCGCCCCACCAGAAGACTGCGCCGCAGGTGGTGCACCCGGCACCTTCGAAACGCGGCCAGCGAGTACGCGGGGTGATTGCGGCTCAGCCGGCCCGGGTCGTTGCCCCAGTCGAGCAGGACACGCGGGACGGAGACGAAGCGGTGACCGCGCCGCCACAGGCGCAGCAGCAGGTCGTAGTCCTCGGGCCATGCTCGGTCGCGGTAGCCGCCGACGGTGGTCAGCGCGGTTCGCCGGAACATGAAGGTGGGGTGGGCCAGGGGGCACTCGACGAAGACGTTGGCGGCGACGGTGGGCCAGTCGGTCATGGAGTTGAGCCAGGCGGCGTATTCGGCGGCGCGGGGGGTGACGGTGGATTCGGGGACGTAACGGACACCGGTGCCGCAGCCTGCGAGGACGGGCGAGCGCGTCAGCAGATCGAGTTGGGCGGACAGGCGGTCGGAGTGGCAGCGGTCGTCGGTGTCCATGCGCGCGATGTAGTCGCCGCGCGACTCGGCGAGTCCGCGCTGGAGGGCGGCAACGATCCCGCCGGGGCGATGGTCGGGTTGGGCCACGATGCCCCCGGGGGAATCGTGTCGTGGAGCCGCAGCCGCCCCGGGCGGTCGGGCGTCGCCGGCCGGGCCACTCCGCAGCAGGCGGAAGCGAGCGTCGCGCTGCTCCCATGCGCGCCCGATCCGGGGAGTGTCGTCGCGGGAACCGTCGTCCACGATCAGCACCTCGAAGTCGGTGAATGTCTGCGCAGCGAGCGATTCCAGGGCCACGTCAAGTGTGGCCGCCCCGTCGCGGACCGGCAGGACGACCGAGACCAGGGGGTGGTCGTAAGAGGGCTCAGTCACCCGTCCCCACCAACCCCCCCAGAAACCGCCCCGTCACGCTCTCGGGCACAGTCGCCACATCCTCCGGCCGCCCCATCGCCACCACCTCACCCCCACCCGCCCCCGCCCCCGGCCCCATGTCGACCACCCAGTCCGCCGCCCGGATCACGTCCAGATCGTGCTCTACCACCACCAGCGTGTGCCCCGCCTTCACCAGCCTCCGAAGCACGCTGTTCAGCTGCGCGACATCGTCGCCCGACAGCCCGGTCGTCGGCTCGTCCAGAATGTACACCTTGCGCGTCCCCTTTCGCGCGGCCGCCCCGATCAACTCGCGCGCGATCTTGAGCCGTTGCGCCTCGCCCCCGGAGAGGTGCGTCGCCGGCTGCCCCAGACGCAGGTAGCCCAGCCCCACCTGTTGCAGGTGCCAGAGCGCCTGGCCCAGCTTCGGTTCGCGCACGAAGAAGCGCATCGCGCGGTCGACCGTGAAGCCGAGGACCTCGTTCACGTTGTGGCCCCGCACGGTCACCTCGAGGACTTCGGGCCGGTAGCGCTTCCCCCCGCACACCTCGCACGGCACGTGGATGTCGGCCATGAAGACCATCTCGACACGCACGAATCCCGCGCCGGAGCACTCCTCGCAGCGCCCACCCTTCACGTTGAAGGAGAAGCTGCGCGCGTCGAGGCCTGCGTTCCGGGCGGCGCGTTCGCTGGCGAAGATGCGGCGGATCTCGCCCCATGCCTTGACGTAGGTGACCGGGTTGGAGCGAGGGGTCTTCCCGATGGGGTTCTGGTCGACCAGGACCACATCGTCGAGGTGCTCGAGGCCGGTGAGCGAGGTGTAGGCGCCGACCACTTCGCCCAGGTGTTCCTTGGCCGAGGTGCGGCCGCCCTGCAGTTCGCGCTCCAGGGCCCGGTACAGGATGTCGTGCACCAGCGTCGACTTGCCAGAACCGGAGACGCCGGTCACCACCGTCATCGCGCCGACGGGGAATTCGGCCTCGGCGCCGCGCAGATTGTGCAGCGTCGCGCCTTCGAGCCGGATGCGGGCTCCGTCGACCGGACGGCGCCATTTGGGAGGCCACACGCCGTTTTCGGGCCCTTTGAACAGATTCCGTGACAGATACTGCCCGGTATTTGTCACGGCATCCGTCAGTGCAGCCGGCGCGCCCTCGAAAACGACCTCTCCGCCGCCCTCTCCAGAGGCCGGGCCCAGCTCGACCACATGGTCGGCGGCCATGATCGCGGCCGCGTCGTGCTCCACCACGACCACCGTGTTGCCCCCGTCGCGCAGCCGCCTCAGGAGCGCCAGCAGGGCGTCCATGTCCTGGGGGTGCAGCCCGATCGACGGCTCGTCCAGGACGTAGAGGGTGTCGACCAGGCGCGAACCCAGGGAGTTGGCCAGGGAAATGCGCTGGGCCTCGCCGCCCGACAGGGTGCGCATCTGGCGGCCGAGCGTCAGGTAGCCGAGCCCGACATCGACCAGGAATCCGATCCGCGCCGAGAGCTCCCTCAGGATGGTGGTCGCGATGGCAGCCTCCATGGCGCGGAGATCGAGCCGCGACAGCCAGCGTGGCAGCTCCTCGATGGGAAGGGCGGAGACCGCGCCGATGTCGAGTCCCCCGACCGACACGTAGCCCGCCTCGGGGCGAAGGCGCGATCCCCGGCAGGCACGGCACGGAAGCGGACGCTGATACTGCCGCAGGAAGATGCGGATGTACTGCTTGTACCGCTTGCGCTCCTTCGAGACGAGGAAGTCCATCACGCCCCGGAACGACCCCTTGCCGTAGAGCACCGCCCGGCGGAATGAGGGGGGCAGTTCGTCCCAGGGAGCGTACCAGGACACCCGCTCGCGAGACGCGAAACGGCGCAGCACTTCGCGCTCGCGGGAATAGCGGGGCTTGGCCCAGGGGTCGACCGCGCCCTGTTCTAGCGACAGATCGCGATCCGGCACGATCAGGGCGGGGTCGTACTCCAGCGTGGCCCCGAAGCCGGTGCAGACCGGGCAGCTGCCGTAGGGGTTGTTGAAGGAGAAGAGCTTGGGCTCCGGTTCCAGGAAAGTCGTCTCGGGATGCCGTGGGCAGCGGAACGCCTCGGAGAAGCGCAGCGCCCGCCCGGCTCCGTCGCCCGCCGGAATTACCATTGCTTCGCCCTCTCCCTCCCTGAAACAGGTCGCCAACGAATCGGCCACGCGGTCCGTCCAGCTACGGCCGGGATTCTCCGCCACCTTGATCCGGTCCACCACGACCAGCACCTCGCGGCTGGCAGCCAGATCGGGAACCGTGTCGCCCGGTTCGGCCTCCGGCGCCAGCAGATCGGACAGTTCGGCGGCCACGCCGTCGGCGAGCACCCGCACGAACCCCAGCGAGCGCAGGTTCTCGGCCACGAGCTGGTGCGACACCCGGCCGCTCCGCGCCAGCGGAAAGCCGATCATCGCCCGCGCGCCGGGTGGCAGCGCGGCGACCCTGTCGGTGGCGGTGGAGACGGTGTCCGGGCGCACCTCGTCGCCGCACTCGGGGCAGTGGGTGCGGCCGGCGCGTGCGAAAAGGAGGCGGAGGAAGTCGTGCACCTCGGTCGCGGTGCCCACGGTGGAGCGGCTGGTGGTGGTGGGGTTGCGCTGTTCGATGGCCACCGCGGGAGAGAGTCCCTCGATCCGGTCGACGTCTGGTTTGTCCAGGCGGTCGAGGAACTGCTTGGCGTAGGTGGACAGGGCCTCGACGTAGCGTCGCTGGCCCGCCGCGAAGAGGGTGTCGAGCGCCAGCGAGGACTTGCCGGACCCCGACGGGCCGGTGATGACGGTGAGCGCACCCCGGGGAAGATCCAGGTCGATGTCCTTCAGGTTGTGCTGTCGCGCACCCCTGATCCGGATCGGTTGGTCCATGGATTCTGCCGTCCCCGTTGCCTTTGGGCGCGATTCTTCCGACCGTGGAACGGCTGCCGCGCCCGCACGGGAGCGGCGGCCGTCCCGCAAATCTACCAACAAGACCCGACGGATCATGGATATCTACCCCCGCGCGGACTACGGAGCCCTCGCCCGCTACCTCCCCGACCGGTCGCCGATCGCGGCCGACCTGAGCGACAACCGCAACCTCTGGGGTGCCCACCCGGACGCGCTGGCGGTGCTCGCCGGATCGGACACGGCGGCGGCCTCCGAGTACCCGGGCAGCTACTCGGACCGGCTGGTCGGCGCCGTGGCGGCGCAGCTGAACATCGGGCCGGAGAATGTGACCACGGGGGCGGGGGGGACGGGGGTGCTAGACGCGCTTATGCGTGCCGTCGCGCCCACCACCATGCGCTACCTCGACCCGGGCTGGCCCGCCGCGGGAATGCTCGCGGTCATGAACGGGCACAGGCCGGTCGCGGTCGAGTGGCAGGAAGCGCTGGACGACCCCATGCGGTTCGCCGGGTCAGAGCCGTGCATTGTCTTCCTCGCCAACCCCGGGAACCCGACCGGCGAGGCCGTCCCCGACGAGTGGATCCGGGCCGTCTACGCGCACACCGAGGCGGTGGGCTCCGTGCTGATCATCGACGAGGCGTACGGGGAGTACAACCGCGACGCTTCCGACATGACGCCCTACGGGCTGGCGCTGGCGGGTGAGCGTACGATCTGCGTCAAGACGCTCTCCAAGGCGTACGGGCTTGCGGGGTTGCGGGCCGGCTACGGCGTGGGGAGCGCGGCGATGGTGCTCGAGGTGGACAAGGGGCGGGGACCGTTCGTGGTGACGAGCGTGACGAGCGCCGCGGCCGCGGCCGCGATCTCCAGCAAGTCGTCCTGGCTGGCGGACACCATCGCCGAGACGCGCGCGAATCGTGAACGGGTGCGGGACAGTCTGCTCCACCGCGGCTACCAGGTGCCCCGCTCGGCGGCCAACTTCGTCTTCATCCGGCTCCCTGCAGAGGAACTGAACGACACCGCGACGCGGCTGGAGCGGTGCGGAGTCCGGGTGCGTCCGTTCCAGAGCGCGTCGCCCAGGGGGGATGGACTGCGGGCCACGGTGGCGCCGTGGGACCAGATGCAGCGACTGCTGGACGGACTGGACCTGGTGGCGTCGGGGGCGGTGTAGAGCGGTCGCCCGCCGCCGATGAGCAACGGCTACGAAGAGGAGGTCCTCGGAAAGGCCTACGACTCGCGCCTGATGGCCCGGCTGCTTCGCTATCTGCGGCCCTACAGGCTGCAGGTGGCGGGGGCGGTCCTCCTTCTCATGCTGGCGTCGGGGCTCGCCATCGTCGGCCCCTATCTGACCAAGATCGCCCTCGACGAAGCCATCCCGCAGGGAGACGGCGGCCAGCTCGCCTTCCTGGCCATCCTCTTCCTCGCGGCCGTCGTGCTCGGCTTCGTCTTCGAGTACGCGCAGGCGCTGCTGACCACCTGGCTGGGCCAGCGCGTCATGTACGACCTGCGCACCCAGATCTTCGCGAAACTCCAGCGCCTCGACCTGGCCTTCTACGACCGCAACCCGGTCGGCCGCCTGATGACGCGCATCACCTCCGACGTGGAGACGCTCAACGAGCTCTTCAGTTCGGGGGTGGTGACGGTCTTCGGGGACCTTTTCACGCTGATGTTCATCGTGGGCGCCATGCTCCTTCTGGACGCGGAGCTGGCGCTAGTCACCTTCAGCGTGCTGCCGTTCGTGGCCTGGGCCGCCTTCGTCTTCCGGTCGCGGATCCGGGGCGCATACCGCGACATCCGGGTGCGCCTGGCCCGAATGAACGCCTTCCTGCAGGAACGCTTCACCGGCATCCGGGTCGTCCAGCTCTTCAATCGCGAGGACGCCGACCTGGAACGCTTCAAAGCTCTCAACGACGACTACCTGGGCGCGCACCTGCGATCGATCCGGTACTACGCGCTGTTCTTCCCCGTGGTCCAGCAGCTGACCGCGGTGGCCCTCGCGCTGATCATCTGGTACGGGGGCGGCGCAATGGTCAGGGGAGCGGTCACGGTCGGGGTGCTCGCAGCCTTCCTCGACTACGCCCGCCGCTTCTTCCGCCCGATTCAGGACCTGTCAGACAAGTACAACCTGCTGCAGGGCGCGATGGCATCGTCCGAGCGGATCTTCCGGCTGCTCGACCGCGAGCCCGCCATCGAGGACCCGTCCCGGCCGTCGCTCTATCCGATCGGCGCCCCGGGCGAGATCCGCTTCGAGAATGTCTGGTTCGCCTACGGAGGCGCCGACGCCGAAACGGGGGAGCCGGACTGGGTGCTGCGTGACGTCTCGTTCACCGTCTCCCCGGGAGAGAAGCTGGCCATCGTGGGGCACACCGGGGCCGGCAAGACCACCCTCATCAACCTGCTCATGCGGTTCTACGAGCCCCAGCGCGGCCGCATCCTGGTGGACGGCGTCCCTATCGGGGAGCTCCGAATGAAGGACCTGCGGAGGCGCATCGGGTTGGTGCTCCAGGACATCTTCCTCTTCAGCAGGTCTGTCGACTACAATGTGCGGCTCGGCTCCAGGTCCATCGACGCCAGGCAGGTCGCGGGTGCGCTGGAGGCCGTCGGCGCCGTACCCTTCGTGGAGAGACTGCCCAACGGTGCGGCGCAGGAACTGGGTGAGCGCGGAGCCAGTCTGTCGGTGGGGGAGAGACAGCTGTTGTCCTTCGCCCGAGCGCTGGCGTTCGACCCCGGCATCCTGGTGCTCGACGAGGCCACCAGTTCGGTCGACTCCGCGATCGAGGCCCGTATCGAGGAGGCAACGGACCACCTCATGCGGGGTCGGACGTGCCTGGTCATCGCGCACCGTCTCTCGACCGTGCAGGGCGCGGACCGAATCCTGGTCATGCATCACGGGGTGCTGGCCGAGGAGGGAACGCATCAGGAGCTCCTGGGGGCCGGGGGACTCTACCGTCGCCTGCACGCATTGCAGTTTGCCGTTCGGGCAAATGACGAAATCGTGACCGGACCGTGATGGCGGCGCATACAGTTGACATGAGGTCGCGGGCAGGTCGAGGTGACCTCGGCGGACGTTGAGCCCGCCACGCCACGAACTGCCCATTGCGTCCACGACGATGAGGCGCTTATATGGAAGGAATCAAAGTCGCTTGGGACCATTGTGGACTTTCCACTCCCGCCGCACGCCCGGCGTCAACATGCCTGTAATCCATCCGAATGGGAGTTAACCAGATCGTGCGCAGGAGTCGCCGCCGCCCCGCCACCACTGCGGGAATCGCCGCTCCCGGCCCGGAGTTCGAGCAACGCATCCAGGAAAACGCCACACTCGACGACCTGGATCTCGAGTTGGCCGCTTTCTTTCTTCGGCCATCCCCCGTCGGAAACCGGCCTGTTCTCGATTCCCTGCAGCATTACGGCCTGATTCGGCGCCACGATGGCGCCTGGAATGTCACCAACGCGGCCCTTCTGCTTTTCTGTCACCCCGACCGACGCAATTGGTTTCCTGGTGCCGGGCTGCGCGTTCGGCGCGTCGCCGGCACGCAGACCGTGGTCGGCCGGAGCCAGAACGTGACCCTGGTCGGGCACGCGCCCCCTCCTCTGGCCATTGCGGTCAAGGACGGGATGAGAATGGTCGAGGGACAGATTGGTCGTTCCGAGGCGCTACGCGAGATCTTCTTCCGGGACATGCCCGAATACCCCGGCTTCGCGTGGCGTGAAGTTGTCGTAAACGCCATGGCACATGGGGACTACGGAGTCCGGGGCCACGGCACCGAGGTCACCTTCTTCGACGACCGACTGGAGGTGTCCAGCCCCGGAGGACCACTCGCACCCGTGACGGTAGAGAGCCTCGGCGCGGGATCACCGGGGCGCGCCACGCGCAATCCGATATTGGCACACGTCTTGGCAGACGTCGGGATCATGCAGGGCCGTGGCACAGGCTTCGCGCGAGTGTTCAAGGAGATGTCGGACAGCTCCCTGCAACCCCCTAAGGTTGTGCACCAGCACGGTCTGCTTCAGGTGACGCTTCGCAATGAGCCTCAGTATGCCATGGCGGGGCCGGGGTGGAAGAACGTTGTGCGTTCGCTGCCTGTTTCGCCCGACCAGAAGAGAATCCTGCTGGCACGCCCCGACGGGTTCACCCATGACGACTATCGCAGGCTGAACTCGGTCGTGGAGGGGGATGCGAAGCAGGGCGTGCACGATCTTGTGAAAAAGGGCATCACGACATGCGCGTTCAGGGATGAGGACGAGCTTCCCATCTACTACCTCACCCCCGAGCTGGACGACACCCGCTTTTTTCTCGAAGACAGGGTCCCCAAGCTCCGTGAGTTCTTCCAGCGCGACCCGAAGCTGCGCCCGGCCAACTATCGAAAGATCTTCGAGGCAGCGCCCGCCCAGGCCTCGCGCGAACTGCGCCAGCTGGTGGAGCTCGGCTTCCTCCAGGTGGAGGGGCGCGGACGGGGAAAGGGCTACCTGCCGATGGCGGGACTCCGCAAGTGATTTGGCCGGATTCGGTCGCCCGATAGAACATCGGTCCACTACGTTACGTAGCCGCAACCGCGCGCCGGAGGACAAAAAGGCCCATATTGGGCGCCTGTGGATTTCATCCTCGAATCCAGGGCACTCATGAGATTGGGCGCCGGGAACGGACCACAGGAATCACGATCGGTGCACGCCGTGGACCGGACCGCGAACGCCGTTGAACACTCAGAAAAGGAAAACCCGCAATGACCTTCCTACCCATCTCCATCGTTCTCATCGCTCTGGGGGCGATCGTCTACAGTCTCCCCAAGGGGACCGCCAAGATCCCGACCAGGCTGGTCGGCTACGTCCTCTGGTTCATGGGCGCGGCCGTCATCCTCCTGAACGCCGTCGTCCTGATCGGCGTCGGAGAGGTCGGGGTCAAGCACTTCCTGGGCACGGTCGATCCCAATCCGCTCGAACAGGGCATGCACATCATCAACCCGCTGGCGTCCGTAGAGCGGATGTCGGTGCGGGAGCAGTCCTTCCCGCCTCAGGGCAACGTCGAGCAGATCGAGGCGCAGACCTCGGAGCAGCTGAACGTGACGCTGGAGGTCTCGCTCATCTTCGAGATCAACGTCGACAATGCTCCGCGCCTTTATGGCGACCTCGGCTCCGAAGAGCAGATCAAGCGGATCATCGTGCTCAGCGCCGTCCGCAACGGAGTCCGGGACGCGGTCGCAACCAAGTCGATCAACGACATCTTCTCGCCGAACCGCCGCGAACTGGCGACCGCCATGAAGGAGGAGATCCAGGCCAAGGCCGGAGACCGGATCGATGTGGTCGAGGTCTTCGTCCGCGACATTCAGGCTCCGGAGCGCGTCCGGGAGGCGATCGAGAACAAGCTGGAGCGTGAGCAGCAGGTCGCCGCCGAGGAGTTCCAGACCCAGATCATCCAGGAACAGGCGCGCCAGCAGGCCGAAGAGGCGAAGGGGATCGCCGAGGCTCAGCGCATCATCAGCCAGGGTCTGTCGCAGGAATACCTGACCTTCTTCTACATCCAGCAGCTCGCGAACATGCCCGAGGGGTCGCTGGTGTACGTGCCCACCGAGGGCGGGATTCCGTTGATCAGGAATCTGGGCGGGGGACGGTAGCAGTTCTCCATACCCAAGCCCCTTCATGAGGGGAGAACCCATGAGAAAAGCGATCATCGCCTTGGCGGTCGCGAACCTGGTCATGCTTCCGCTGACGATCGCGACCTGCGAGCCGGATGCGACAGCGGGACCGGGGGTGCCGGTTGCTCCGGAAGAAGTTCAGGTGTCCCCGCTCGCCGTTGGGCTTGGGGCCGCGCTCGACTACGTGGCCGGACTTCCCGAGAGCCGCGATCCCGTTCACTACGGCAGCCGAACGTTCGAGGTCAACGGCAAGGTGCTGGTGAAGGTGGACGCCGAAGTTGCGGATGCGGCGACCGTCATCGAGGAACGAGGGTGGACGCTCGTGGCACGGAGTCCACGCACCTGCGGCGACACCTGGGAGTTTGCCGACGGCCACGGTTTCCCGTTCTGCTGGCTCCATGACGATCCGGATGCGCTCTACCTCCGGGTGAGCTCCGCCCGGAGCCTGAATGGTGGAGACTACGAGGTGGTGGTCCATCCCTACCGGAACATCCAGTTGCCACGCGACCATACCCTGGACATGGGCTTGATCCAGACGGGAGAGTTCGACAGTCCGACGGGAAACTTCGAGGAGAACGATTTTGATGGCCACGAGGCGGAGTTGGCTCGGCTGATCTCGGGCCTTTCCGATCACCCCGGCGTCCTCAGTGATGGCGGCCATTTGAGCGTGCGGGTGGGTTCGGATGGAGTGGTGAGCCACGAGGGGGAGTTCTCCGGGTGGTACTACTCGAACCCGAATGGTGGAGACAGCCATCCAAGGGGTAACATTCGGATGCCTATGGCCCACTTGGGTCCCCTCCGTCCTCCCGTGACGGAGGATGACCGACGGCACGACGCAGCGATGGCCGCTTGTAAGCAATTCGAGTGGGGTAGCGACGACCACAAGAGATGCCGGCGTGAGGCTTACGATCTCTGGAGGGAGATATACGCCAAGGAGAGGGAGAGGAACCTTGCCGCAGTCGCGGCCGCACGGGCGATTGTGGAGGAGGTGGTCCGATGAGATTCGCAATCTGCTATCTGATGGCGGTGCTGCGTTCTTCTTCATCGGCCGTGACTTGAGCCAGGGGCATAGTCGCGTGTTCTCATTACCTGGTGAACCAGTGAGCACCGGAACAGAGGCGCCCACGGGCCGCAAGCGCCGGCCATGGGCGAAGAGGCTGGCCGCGGTGGCGGTCGTACTCTTCCTGGCGACGGCCGTCATTTCGGTGGGGACCGGTTGTTCGCCGGTGTACGTCATCAAGGCCGGCTGGGCCGAGGCAAAGATCCTCAACGCCCGCCGACCGCTCGCCGACGTGATTCTCGCGCCGGAGACCGACGAGCGAACCCGCGGCAAGCTCACCCTGGCCCGCGAAGCCCGCGAGTTCGCCATCAACACGCTGAAGCTCGACGTGGGCGACAGCTACACGACCTACACCGAACTCGAGCGCGACACCCTGGCCATGGTGCTCTCGGCCGCCTACCGGGACCGGCTCGCGTCGCGCACCTGGTGGTTTCCCATCGTGGGCCGCGTCCCGTACCGGGGGTTCTTCGACCTGGATGACGCGCAGGAGGAGCAGCGCAAGCTCGAAGACGAAGGATTCGACACCCTGCTGCGGCCGACCGCCGCCTTCAGCACCCTGGGCTGGTTCTCCGATCCCCTCCTCTCCACGATCGTGAGGTACGACGAGGTGGAGCTTGTGACCACGATCTTCCACGAGCTGTCCCACAACGACCTCTTCGTGCCGGGTCAGGTGCGCTTCAACGAGAGCTTCGCGACCTGGGTGGGCAGAACCGCCGCCATCGAGTTCTTCTGCACGCGGCCCGGCGGGGGCCCGGACACCGTGTGGTGCAACCGGGCCCGCGACCGCTGGCACGACATGCAGCTCTTCTCCCGCTTCATCGACGGTCTCGTGGAGGAGTTGGAGGAAGTGTACGGGGACTCGGTCACCACCCCGGAAAGCAAGCTCGCGCGCCGCCAGGCGGTCTACGAGCGGCACCAGCAACATCTCCGCGAGGAAGTCCGGCCCCGCTTCCTGTCGCTCACCTTTTCCGGGTTCGATGCCGTCCCCCTGAACAACGCCATCCTGCTCAGCCGCATGCTGTACTACCACCGCCTCCCCGATTTCGACGCACATCTCGCGGCCAGCGGGGGCGCGCTCCAGGCGGCCATCGAGTCGCTCAAGACCGGGATCGAAGGCGTGGGCGACCCCTTCGGAGTGCTTCCCGCCACCGGGGAACCGGAGCCGCCCGGACCGTAGACTGACTCCTTTTCCGTCGCGCGTTGCCAGCCCGGCGCCTCGCCGCTCTCCGGTGCACGCGCGGGTAGTGTTTTCCAACCCGGACATGAGCATGAACGAGCCGGTGGGTGGGGCGGGGGGGTGCGAAGGGTGAGGAGGGATGGGGGGATGGAGTTTGGGGTTGGGGGGGTTGGCGGGCAAGGTCCGCC
>LXNI01002025.1_pt1 | contig 15348 bp, 10 predicted proteins | sample 809091 | NCBI WGS metagenome assembly LXNI01 (sample SAMN04870527, study PRJNA318959) | sponge metagenome | biome: 01000161; feature: marine sponge reef; material: water | host: Sarcotragus foetidus | place: Greece: Milos, Mediterranean Sea | collected 2013-05-29 | depth 5-7 m | reverse complement strand
CGAACACGTCGCCGAACTCATGGCGCCCGGGGATCGGCTTGAAAGCGCCGACCTTCTCGGGGTTGACCGCCCAGTAACCCATGCCCTCGATGATCGGGACCGCGATCCACGAGTCCGCCACGACCGTGAGCATCTCATCGGTCTTCCGGGCGCGTTCTTCGGCATCCTCGGCGGTCACGACCTCCTGGTGCAGCTTGTCGTAAGCTTGGCAGAAGTCGTTGCAGTCGCCCTCTTCGCCGAACAGGTGATGGCCGCTCTTGCTCGTGAAACCGCCCGAATAGCGCGCGACGGCGACCGGCCGCCCGGCCGTGCGGAACATCGAGGCCGCGCCGGTAAGTGCCTTTTGATCGCCACGATAGAGCAACCGGAAGGCGCCCCATTCATAGTGCTTGATGTCCACCTTGACGCCGATCTTCTGCCAGAAGTCGGCCACGGTGATACCGATCTGCGTCATATAGGGCGTGCCGGGCAGGGCGGTGTTCGCGAATTTCAACTCGAACCCGTCGGGATAGCCCGCTTCCGCCAGCAGTTCCTTCGCGCGTTCGGGGTCGTAGCGCAGCGCCTCGCGGCCCCAAGCCTGCCATTTTTCGATATCCGTATCGACGGCATAGGGGAAGGTCGCAAACGGCATCGGCCAGCGCGCCTGTCCGTACATCACATGGTCGATGATCTGCTGGCGATCGATGGCGAGCGACAAGGCCTCGCGCACGCGCACATCGGCCAGCGGAGAGTCCTTCTGGGAGTCCTTGTACATTCCCCAGAACTGGTAGATCGCCTGCATGGTTGCCGGGACGCTGATGAGCTTGAGGTTCGCAGCCTCGACTTCACGGATGGATTCCGGGCTGATGGAGGCGATCGCCGCCTCGCCCGTGCGCACCATGGCGACGCGGGTGCTTTCCTCCGGCACCAGCAAAATGCGCAGGCGCTTGAAGTTGGGCGTGCCGCGCCAGTGCGGGCCCTCGACAGCCTCGAACTCGACATAGTCGCCGGGCACGCTCTCGACGAATTTCCACGGGCCGCTGCCGACAGGGTCGCTGCGGAACTTTTCGACGCCGGCTTCCTCGATATATTTCTTGGGCATCAACTGCCCTTCCTGGAACACGGCCCGGCTGAGCCCTGCAGGGAAGTGGACCTGGACGCCCTTGGTGTAAACGCGGACGGTGTGGTCGTCGACGACCTCGATGCTCTTGACGTTCCGGCGGAGCGCCGAGGCACGCGACGAGAGCGACTCTTCCGACATTGTGCGCTCGAGGCTGAACTTCACGTCATGCGCGGTCAGCGGGTCGCCATTGTGCCATTTGAGGCCCTTCTGAAGATGGAAGACCCAGCTGAGGCCGTCTTCCGCCAGCTCCCACTTCTCGGTTACGCCTGGACCGAGGCCGCCTTCCTCGTAGTTGAATCCGATCAGCGCATCGAAGATCGGCGCCTGGTAGTGGGCGTGAGGCGCACGGTCTTCCAGGATCGGGTCCATGGTCTGGCCGCCCAGCGTTTCGAGGGCCACGACCAGCGTGCCCTCCTGATCCGCCGCATGCGCGACGGAAAACGCGGCGAGTACCGAGGCAGCTAGACCTCCGAGAATATGGCTCCGACGAAGCATCGGACTCCTCCCTTTGTGTTGTCCAGCGTTTTGCAAACGCCGGCGCGCATTACAGGAGGCCCCGCGACAAGCTGTCAAGCGGGCCCGGCTTTTGGCGGCATCCCGGTTTGACTTTGCCGGGCGCGGCCTCTCCGGTCCGTATCCTGTCCAGCCCCCATGTCGTCATCGCCGGATTTGTTCGCGCCAGCCATGCCCGCCCCCGCGACAACCCCGAGGAAGGGGCCCGGACTTGTGCCGCGCATGACGATATCAGGACGCCGGGGCGATCCGGGCCTCGGGTCCGCCGGATGTGTCATGGGATGTCATGATCCGCATGCGCAAGGCGTATAGGCCATAGCCGGTTCCGGCATATGTCGCGCCGCCGGGTCCGCGGCCATCTTCCCTCATCTGGCGACGGGTGGCCCCGGTTTCAAGCCGAGTCGCCGCCATGACCGGGGCGCACCGCCCGGCTTGTCGCAATTGGGCGGGTTCAGGGCGCGCAACGGTCTGGCGTCCTGCACCCCTGTGGGTTATGTGCGACTTGATCGCTCCGGGGAGCGTCGTTTCATGGCGCGTTACTCGATCTTCGCTCTGGCGCGCAATGCGCTGACCGGCCATCGGGACTGGCCGGAGCTCTGGCGCTCGCCGGAGCCGCGGCCAGCCTATGAGGTCGTCATTGTCGGCGGCGGCGGCCACGGGCTGGCGACGGCCTACTACCTCGCGAAGGAGCACGGCGTCACTGATGTTGCGGTGGTGGAGAAGGGCTGGCTCGCCGGCGGCAATATCGCGCGCAACACCACCATCATCCGCTCCAACTATCTCTGGGACGAAAGCGCGGCGATCTACGAGCACGGGTTGAAGCTCTGGGAGGGCCTCTCCCGCGAGCTCAACTTCAATGTGATGCTACGCCAGCGCGGCGTGTTGAACCTGGCCCATACCGAGCACGATGTCCGCGAATCGATCCGCCGGGTAAACGCCAACCGGCTGAACGGCGTGGACGCCGAGTGGCTGGATGCGGAAGGCGTCAAGGCGTTCTGCCCGCCGATCTCCGTCTCGCCGGATGTGCGTTACCCGGTGCTTGGCGCGACCCTGCAGCGGCGCGGCGGCATTGCCCGGCACGATGCCGTTGCCTGGGGCTATGCGCGCGGAGCGGATGCGCACGGCGTCGATATCGTCCAGCATTGCGAAGTTACCGGCGTCCGGCAGGTGAGCGGGCGCGTCACAGGCGTGGAGACGAGCCGGGGCTTCATCGGGGCGAAGAAGGTGGCGCTGGTGGCGGCCGGCCATTCATCCGTGCTGGCGGAGATGGCAGGCCTGCGCCTGCCGGTGGAAAGCCATCCCTTGCAGGCGATGGTCTCCGAGCCACTCAAGCCGGTGCTCGATTGCGTTGTCATGTCGAACGCCGTGCATGTCTATATCAGCCAGTCGGACAAGGGCGAGCTTGTGCTGGGCGCGGGCATCGACGCCTTCAACAGCTACGGCCAGCGCGGCGGGCTGCATGTGCTGGAGGACCAGCAGGCGGCCCTGATGCAGCTCTTCCCCGCCTTCAGCCGCGCGCGGCTGCTGAGAAGCTGGGGTGGCATTGTCGATGTCTGCCCGGACGCCTCGCCCATCGTCTCGAAAACGCCGATCGAGGGGCTTTACATCAATTGCGGCTGGGGCACGGGCGGCTTCAAGGCGACGCCGAGTTCGGGTTGGACCTTCGCGCATACCATTGCGCGCGACGACCCGCATCCGCTCAACGCGCCCTTCGCCCTCGACCGCTTCGCCTCCGGCGCGTTGATTGACGAGCACGGCGCGGCCGCCGTCGCGCATTAGGGGAGGGGCTGGCCATGATGCGCATCGAATGCCCCTGGTGCGGCGGGCGCGACGAGACCGAGTTCCACTATGGCGGCGAGGCGCATATCGCCCGGCCCGAGGACACGGACGCGCTCACCGACGAGGCCTGGGCCGACTATCTGTTCATGCGCGCCAATCCCAAGGGCGTCCATGCCGAGCGCTGGATGCACGCCCAAGGCTGTCGGCGGTGGTTCAATGCGCTTCGGCACACGGTGAGCCACGAGGTCGTCGCCGTCTATCCGATGGGCGCGTCCCGGCCGGACCAGCCGGAGACCGGGGCGTGACGGGGCCGCGCCGGCTGGAAACCGGCGGCCGGATCGACCGGTCGCGGGTGCTGTCCTTCCGTTTCGACGGCCGGTGCTACAAGGGCCATCCGGGCGACACGCTGGCTTCGGCGCTGCTTGCCAATGGCGTGCGCCTTGTCGGCCGCAGCTTCAAATACCATCGGCCGCGCGGCGTTATGACGGCCGGCGCCGAAGAGCCGAACGCGCTTGTCCTTCTGGAGCCGGGTCCGTTCGCGGAGCCGAACCTGCGCGCAACGGAGATCGAGCTTTACGACGGCCTCATCGCCGAGAGCGTCAATCGCTGGCCTTCGCTGCGCTTCGATCTGGGCGCGGCGACCGGGCTGGCATCGGGCCTGTTCGTTGCCGGCTTCTACTACAAGACCTTCATGTGGCCGCCCTCCTGGTGGAACCGGGTCTATGCGCCCGCAATCCGGCGCATGGCGGGGCTGGCGCGCGCGCCTTCCGAACCCGATCCCGAACTCTATGAGCACCGGCACGCCCATTGCGACGTTCTTGTGGTCGGCGGCGGTCCGGCGGGCATCGCGGCGGCCCATGCGGCGGCGGCGTCCGGCGCGCGCGTTGTGCTGGCGGACGAACGCCGGCGCCCCGGCGGCTCGCTGCTGGACGGGCCTGCGCGCGTCGGGGAGGAAGAGGGCGCGGCATGGGCGGAGCGCATGCTGGGCGAAACGAAGGCGCTGGCCCTGCGGCGCACCACGGCCTTCGGCTATTATGACCACAATTTCGTGACGCTGGCCGAGCGGCTGACGGAAGGCTTCTCTCCATCGGAGCGAGCCGGCCGGCCGCGGCAGCGCGTCTGGCATGTCCGCGCCCGCCGGGTCGTGCTGGCGACCGGCGCGCTTGAGCGCCCGCTCGTCTTTCCCGGCAATGACCGGCCGGGAGTCATGCTGGCGGGCGCGGTCTGCGCCTATATCCACCGCTACGCCGTGTTGCCGGGCAGCCGCGCGGTGTTTGTCGCCAATGACGACTCCGTCCATGCCGCCGCCCGCGAATTCGCCTGGCATGGGGGCGAGGTCGCAGCTCTTGTCGATCTGCGGGCGGACAGCACAGCGGACGCGGACGGCTTGCCGGTGCTGCGCGGCGCCGTTCCGCTGCGAACCTTCGGGCGGCGCGCTGTCGCCGGGATCGAGATCGAGGCGAATGGAGCCAGACAGCGCATCGCCTGCGACCTGGTTGCGATGGGCGGCGGCTGGAACCCGGCAGTACATCTTTTCAGCCAGTCCCGCGGAACGCTGCGCTGGGATGACGAGCTGCAGACCTTCGTTCCGGGCCGGTCGGTGCAGGCGGAGCGCTCTGTCGGCGCGGCGGCCGGCCGGTTCGATCTCGAAGGCTGTATCGCCCAGGGCGCCGAAGCCGGCGCCGCTCTCGCCCGCGAGCTCGGCTTCGAGGCGCCTGAACCGCCCGCCATGCCCGACCGGCGCCCCGTCGGGCCGGGAGCGCCGCCCGCGCCGCCGAGGAGCCGGGGCAAGGCCTTCGTCGATTTCCAGAACGATGTGACCGCCTCGGATGTCGCGCTTGCGCGAAGCGAGGGGATGCATTCGGTCGAGCATCTCAAGCGCTGGACGACGCTCGGCATGGCGACCGACCAGGGCAAGACCTCCAATATCAACGGGCTCGCGCTGATGGCGGCGGGGCTCGGCCGGCGGCCGGCGGAAGTCGGGCACACCACCTTCCGTCCGCCCTACACGCCGGTGCCGTTCGGTGCGCTGGCGGGGCGACATGTGGGCGCGCTCGCCGACCCGGTGCGCCGCACGCCGATGCAGGATTGGCATGAGGCCGCGGGCGCCGTCTTCGAGCCGGTCGGCCAGTGGCTCCGGGCGCGTTACTACCCCCGGCCCGGCGAAGGCATGCGCGAAGCGGTGGCGCGCGAATGCCGCGCCGTGCGCGAAGCCGCCGGCATCCTCGACGCCTCCACGCTCGGCAAGATCGATATTCGCGGCCCCGACGCTTCCGAATTTCTGAACCGCATCTATATCAACGGCTGGAAGACGCTCGCCGTCGGGCGCTGCCGCTACGGGCTGATGCTGGGCGAGGACGGCATGGTGTTCGACGACGGGGTCACCACCCGCACCGGCGCGCACCGCTACCTGATGACCACGACCAGCGGCAACGCCGCCGCCGTGCTGGACTGGCTGGAGGAATGGCTCCAGACCGAGTGGCCGGAGCTTCAGGTTTATTGCACCTCCGTCACCGAGCAATGGGGCACGATTACCGTATCGGGGCCGGAGGCGCGGGCGCTGCTGGAGCCCCTGGTCGAGGACATCGACCTGGACCCGGCGACCTTCCCCTTCATGTCCATGCGCGAGGGCCGGATCGGCGGCGCGCCGGGCCGCATCTTCCGCATCGCCTTCACCGGCGAGCTCTCCTATGAGGTGAACCTGCCCTGGCGGCAGGCGGCGCCCGTCTGGGAGCAGCTGGTGGAAGCGGGCGCCGCGCCCTACGGCACCGAGGCGATGCACGTTTTGAGAGCGGAAAAGGGCTTTATCGTCGTCGGCCACGAGACCGACGGCACGGTGACGCCGGTCGATCTCGGCATGGCGCGGATGGTCTCCTCCCGCAAGGACTTCATCGGCCGCCGTTCCCTCGCGCGTCCGGACTGCCTGCGCCCGGACCGCAAGCAACTGGTCGGGCTGCTGCCGGAGGACCCCTCGGAAGTGCTCCAGGAAGGCGCGCAGATCGTCGAGGCGCCGGGCGGAACGCCGCCCGTGCCGATGCTGGGCCATGTGACCTCCAGCTACTGGAGCGCGGCGATGGAACGCGGTTTCGCGCTGGCGCTTGTCAGAGGCGGACGCTCCCGGCATGGCGATTGGGTCTGGGCCTCGGCCACGACCGGGGAGAGCCGCGTGCAGATCGTCGATCCGGTATTCCACGACCCGGAGGGGGCGCGGCTCGATGGCTGAGCTGCGCGAGATCGACGGCCTCCGCCTGACGATATTGCGCGGCGGCGGCGCTGACTTCCGGGCCGCCACCGCCAAAGCGCTGGGCTTCGCGCTGCCGGAGACGCCGAACACCGTATCGGGGCGGGCGCTCTGGCTCGGGCCCGATGAGTGGCTGATCGTGTCGGACTCGGATGTGACCGGGGCGCTGGAGACCGCGCTGCAGGACGAGCATTGCGCCGTCGTCGATGTGAGCGAGGCGCGCGCGGTCCTGGAGCTGTCGGGCGCTGGCGCCCCGGATGTGCTGGCGTCCGGTTGCCGGCTCGACCTCGAATCGCTCCGGCCGGGCTCCTGCGCGCAGACGGCGCTGGCGCGGGCGCATATATTGCTGGAGCCGCGCGAGGGCGGTATCTGGCGCCTCTATGTCGGGCGCTCTTTCGCCGCCTATGCGCGCGCCTGGCTCGAGGACGCCATCGCGTTGCAGGCTATCTCCGCGCTTCCCTGATCCAGCCATTTTCGAAGATGGGGCCGTCCGAGCCGCAGAAGCGGGCGATGCGGTCGAGTTCGCGCCCGATGCGCTCCAGCCGCCCCTTGCCGAGGCGCACGCCCCGCTCGGGCCAAAGCGCGCGGACGCACAGCCATCCATCCTTCCGGCGCATGTCGATGCGCCCGATCAATCGCTCGCCTTCCAGCAGCGGGAAGACATAGTAGCCATATTCCCGCTTTGCTTCCGGCACGAAGATTTCGATGCGGAAGCGGAAGCCGAACAGCCACGTCGTCCGTCCGCGGTCACGCAGCATGGGATCGAAGGGACTGAGCACCCGCACGCCGCCGGGCGGCTCCGGCGCCCGCTCCGCCTGCTCGCTAATGTCCGGCCTCGCAAGCAGCCGGCGGGCCCGGCCCGGTTCGGCGCCCTCCACCTCGACCTCGATGAGGTCCTGCGGGTCCTGCGCCGCGCGCCATGCTCTCGCCTCCGGCAGCGAAGCGGTATCCCAGAACGAGGCGATTTCCCGGGCCGAGGCGAAGCCGAGCCGGTCGAGCGCGCCGGCGCAGGCCCAGTCCAGCGTTTCCTCCTCGCCCGGCTCGATATTCAAGAGGGTCTCCGGAACCACGCGTTCGGCGAGATCGAAGACTTTCTGGAAACCCTCGCGCCGCGAGATTGCGAGCGCGCCTGTGCGCCAGAGATATTCCAGCGCTGTCTTCGAGGGGTGCCAGTCCCACCAGCCGGCCTCGGCGCGCTTATGACCGGCGTCGAACTCGCGCGCCATGACGGGGCCGCCCTCGCGAATACGCGCCAGCACCTCGTCGAACCGCTCCTCGAACCCCGCGCGCCGCCAATTCCGCCATCGCGCGCGCAGCAGCTCGGCGTCACGGCGGAAACGCAGCCGCCAATAGGGATAGAACGACATGGGAATGACGGACGCATCATGGGTCCAGTGCTCGAACAGCGCCCGCTGCCGCTCCAGCAGGCGGCCCAATTGCTGCGGCCGGTAGCTTCTCCGCCGTGAGGCGAGGATCATGTGATGAGCGCGCTCGACCGTGGCGATGCTATCGACCTGCACGAAGCCCAGCCGGTGAATCAGGCCGGCAAGGTCTTCTCCCGGCGGCGGTCGCCCAAGGCCGTGCCGGTCCAGAAACAGCCGCCGCGCTGCGCGGTTGGAAAGGCGGAGCGGCGGACTGCCGCCGGTGTCACCCATCTGTCCCGACCAATCCGCTACCTTGCCGTCCGTTCTTTGGCATTCGCGCGCGCCGCGGCCCGGTATGCGTGGCCGTGCCTTCCCCGTTCCACGCCTCGACCGGCTTCCGGAACCAGCGACGATAGCATCGGGCCGTCAGCCGGCGGCCTTGGCTTCGCCGCGGCGGCGGTGGAGCACCGGTTCGGTATAGCCGGAGGGCTGCTCGCGGCCCTGGAAGACGAGGTCGCAGGCGGCCTTGAACGCCGCGCCGTCAAAGGCGGGCGCCATCGGGGTATAGGCGGGGTCCCCGGCATTCTGCCGGTCCACCACCGCCGCCATCTTGCGCATGACCGCCTGCACCTCGTCCTCGGTGCAGACGCCGTGATGCAGCCAATTGGCCATATGCTGGCTGGAAATGCGGCAGGTGGCGCGGTCCTCCATCAGGCCGATATCGTTGATGTCCGGCACTTTCGAGCAGCCGATGCCCTGATCGACCCAGCGCACGACATAGCCGAGTATGCCCTGGGCATTGTTCTCCAGTTCGGCGCGGATATCGTCCGGCGACCAATTGGGACGGGACGCCACCGGGATCGACAGGATGGCCCCGAGATCGGCCCGCTGGCGGCTTGCGACCGCTTCCTGGCGCTCCTCCACCCTGACGCGGTGATAGTGGGTCGCGTGCAGGGTCGCGGCGGTGGGCGAGGGCACCCAGGCGGTGTCGGCGCCCGCCATCGGGTGGCCGATCTTCTGATCCAGCATGTCCGCCATCAGGTCCGGCATCGCCCACATGCCCTTGCCGATCTGGGCGCGGCCGCGCAAGCCGCAGGCGATGCCGGTATCGACATTCCAGTCCTCATAGGTGCGCAACCAGGGCGCGGCCTTCATGTCGGCCTTGCGGATCATGGGACCCGCTTCTATCGAGGTGTGAATCTCGTCGCCGGTCCGGTCGAGGAAGCCGGTATTGATGAAGGCGACCCGATAGCGCGCGGCGCGGATGCACTCCTTGAGGTTGACGGTGGTGCGGCGCTCCTCGTCCATGATGCCGATCTTGATGCGGTTGCGCTCCAGCCCCAGCATGTCCTCGACGCGAGCGAAGAGCGTGTCCGCGAAGGCGACCTCCTCGGGCCCGTGCATCTTCGGCTTGACGATGTAGATGGAGCCTGCCCGGCTGTTGCCGTAGGCCGCATCGCCTTTGAGGTCGTGCATGCCGATCAGGCAGGTGAACACGGCGTCGAGTATGCCTTCCGGCGCCTCCCGGCCCGCGCCGTCCAGCACCGCCGGGTTGGTCATCAGATGGCCGACATTGCGGCAGAGCATCAACGACCGTCCGGGCAGCACGACCTCGCCGCCGTCCGCACCGATATAGCGGCGATCGGGGTTGAGGCGCCGCTCGACCGCTCCGCCGTCCTTGTCGAAGCTCGCCGCAAGGTCGCCCTTGATGAGGCCGAGCCAGTTCCGGTAAGCGAGCACCTTGTCCTCGGCATCGACGGCGGCGATGGAATCCTCGCAGTCCACGATGGTGGTGACGGCCGATTCCAGCAGCACATCCGAAACGCCGGCCTTGTCGTCGCGCCCGACGGGATGGTTGCGGTCTATCGCGATCTCGACATGCAGCCCGTTATGCCGGAGCAGCACCGCTTCGGGCGTGTTCGGATCGCCCCGGTAGCCCGCGAACAGGCCCGGCTCTGCGAGCGGCGAACCGCCGCCGGGCAGGTCCGCGACGAGAACGCCGCCATCGACACGGTAGGCGAGGGCATCGCCGTGCGAGCCCGCGGCAAGCGGCGCCGCCTCGTCGAGGAAGGCACGGGTCCAGGCGATGACCTTCGCGCCCCGCGCCGGGTTGTAGCCGCCGGCGCGGGTCGCGCCGCCGTCTTCCGGGATCGCGTCGGTGCCGTAGAGCGCGTCGTAAAGGCTGCCCCAGCGTGCATTGGCCGCATTCAGGGCATAACGGGCATTGGTCACCGGCACGACGAGCTGCGGGCCGGCCATGCGGGCGATTTCCTCGTCGATATGGCTGGTCTCGATGCTGAAATCCGGGCCTTCAGGCACCAGGTAGCCGATCTCGGCGAGGAAAGCCCGGTAGGCGTCCGCGTCGATGGGCTGGCCGCGCCGGGCCTTGTGCCAGGCGTCGATCTCCGCCTGCAGCGCCTCGCGGCGGGCGAGCAGGTCGCGGTTGACAGGCGCGAGGTCGTGCAGCAGGGCGTCGAAATCCCGCCAGAAGGCATCACTCGCAAGGCCGAGGCCGGGCAGAACCTCGTTTTCGACAAAAGCGTGCAGTTCGGCGGCGATCTGGCTTTGTCCGACTCGCACTCGTTCGACCATGGGATTCAAGGCTCCGGAATGAAGGGTGCGTCGGTCTATCAAGACTGGTTGCTTGCGGCAATCGCATTGACGCGCCGGGAGGCAAAGAGGAATGCGAGCGGCGCAGCGACAAGCGGCACCAGGGTCAGCAGGTGGAAGGTATTGAGGTATCCGACCATGCTGGACTGGAGATAGAGGGCGCGGTCGAGCCGGCCGACATCGGCACTGCCGCCCGCGTCCGCGAACGGAGCGAGCCAGGGGGCGCCAAGGCCGTAGTCGAAGACGCTGATCACGCTCGACAATGCCGCCCGCGCCTCTGCGGCCGTGTGGACGAATAGCAGCAAGGTCAGCGAGATGAAGATGCTACTGCCCAGCATCCGCAGCAGGCTGAAAGCTGCATTGCCCTGGGTCAGGTATGCAGGCGGCAGGGTGGAGAAGGTCAGGATTGCCAGCGGCGTATAGGAGAGGCCGAAGCCGAATCCGTGCAGCAGGTTGGACCAGAACACGTCCTCGCTTCTGAGATTGATGTCGAGCGATCCCATCCACATACCGGCGCCCGCTTGTATCGCCATGCCGGTTGCGAGGCAGAGGCGCGGGGAACGGCGGGTAAACTGCGCGACGATAAGGAAACTCAGCAGGTTGCCGACGCCGCGCGTCGCGATGAGATAGCCGACGACCGCCTCCGGATAGCCGCGCAGCTCCTGCAGCAGCGGCGGAAACAGCACCATGGGCGTGAACTGGAGCATGCCTGCAATGAAGGCGAAGAAGAGCCCCAATACGAAATTGCGGTCGGTGAAGGCCGCCGGAGCGAAAAGCGGCGCCCGCACGAGCCAGCTATGGACAAGGAACAGGTAGAAGCCCGCTGTCGCCAGAACGGCCATGACCACGATTTCCAGCGAGTCGAACCAATCATTGCGCTGGCCGCGATCGAAGAAGAGCTGCATCGCGCCGATGGCGACCGCGATCAGGACGAAGCCGGCGGCGTCGAAACGCCGCGCCGTGCCGCGTTCCCGATGATCGATGGCCAACAGGATCGGGATGCAGGCTGCGAGGCCCAGCGGCAGGATCAGGAAGAAGGTCCAGCGCCAGTCCAGCAACTCGCCGACAATCCCGCCGAAGGTCGGCCCGAGGATCGGCCCGAACACGCCGCCGACGCCCCACATCATCACGACGAAGGGTTGCTGCTCCCGGTTGAAGCTGCCCAGCAGGATCGCCTGGCCGAGCGGGAAGATGGGCGCTCCCAAGGCGCCCTGGACGACCCGGATCGCGATCAGGGTCTCCAGCGATGTGGCGAAACCGCAGAGCACCGAGGCGCCGGTGAAACCGAGCACCGAGCCGAGCAGAAGGTTGCGCTGGCCGAGTTTCCCCGCAAGCCAGCCGGTCAGCGGTGTGGCGACGGCGGCAGCGACGAGGTTGAGGGTCAGGACCCAGGAAATCTGGTCCTGCGTCGCCGAGAGCGCGCCCTTCATCTGCGGCAGGATGACGGTAACGCTGGTGAGCGTGATGCCGAAGAGCAGGGTGACGGACTGTACCGTCACAACGATCAGCCACTGCCGACCGGTGATCCGCGCGGGTGCGGCGGCGTTCACAAACGGTGGCTCTCGCGCGCGAAGCCCGCGAATGCGAACGCCGCCGCGACGAGCAGGCCGGAGGCGAGGTAGAGCGCCATGCGGTCGCCCGCGGCGTCCACCACAAGGCCGAGGCAGATCGGGCCCAGCACATAGCCAGCGTCGCCCAGCATGCGATAGCTGCTCATGGCGGCGGCGTTCATGCCGGGGGGCGCGTTGTCCGCCGCATAGGCCGCCGGCGCCGCGCCGCCAACCGACGTGGCGACGCTCCAGATCGCGCAGGCCGAGGCGAACCAGAAATAGGACGGCGCAAGAGCGAACAGCAGCATCGCGCCCCCCGAGATCGCGGTTGCGGGCACGATCACATTCTTGCGGCCGAACCGGTCCGAGACCATGCCCGCGGGCCAGGCGGCGAGCAGGCCGAGCACGCTGCCGAGCGCAATGCCGAACCCGATCTCGACAGTGCCGAGACCGAGGCTCGAGACGCCCAGGATCGGCACGATGGTGAACAGCCCGCCGGTTCGGGTGAAGGCGTTGATGAAGCCGACCCAGCTGACGAGCAGGAAAGCGCGATTGGAGATGACAAGCCGCAATTGCCGGAAGTAGTTCTGGCCCGGGCCGCCGGCTGTCCCGCCGCTTGCCATATCCCGCGTCTCGCCGACCGCGAACCAGGCGATGGCGCCGGCCAGCAGGCTGGCTAGGCCGCAGGCAATAAAGGGCGCGTCCAGGCCCCAATTCTCCGCCAGCCAGCCCCCGGGGAACGGCCCGATGCCGACGGCGAAGATGAAGGTGCCCTGATAAATGCCGATGGCGCGACCGCGCCATTCCGGCCGGGTGATGTCGGCGAGCACCACATGGCCTGTCGTTATGACCGCACCGGCGCCGGCGCCGGCGATGAAACGCGCGGCCACGAATTCCGGAAAATCCGTCGCCCAGGCGCACCAGAGATTGCCGGTCGTCGAAAGCAGGCCGCCGAGCGCCAGCGCCGTCCGGCGCCCGAGCGCATCGGACAACCGCCCGACCGGCATGGCGATGAGGAAGCGCGCCAGCCCGTAAATGGCGACGGCCATGCCGACCGCCGACGCGGTGACGCCGAACTCCTGCGCATAGAGCGGCAGCACCGGCACGATCGCGCCGAAGCCGAGCTGGTTGACGCCGATCAGCACGCACATCCAGAACAGGCAGCGTCGCTCGGCTGGTGAAGGTCGCGTCATGGGCGGGGATTGTAGCGGCGGAATTGCGTATTCCGCGCGGATCTCCGGATCAGAGTAGCCCTGCTGCTTCCGCGCGCAGCGTCACGATGGCCCTCATAGCATCGATCAGCGGCGTCGGAACGCCTTCCGCCGCGCCAATTTCGCTGACGCAGGTGAGCAATGCGGCGATCTCGGGCGGCTTGCCGTTCTCGAAATCCTGGAGCATGGACGTCTTGAAGGCGCCGAGGCTGCGGCCGAGCTCGACCCGCGCATCGAGCGAGATGACCGGCTCGATGCCGACGGCGCGGCCGACAGCGGTGGCCTCGGCCATCAGCGCCCTGGCGATATCCAGCGTGCCCTCGGGGGACAGAATGCGGTCGAGCGTCGTTCCGGTGACCGCGCTGATCGGATTGCCTGAGAGATTGCCGAGCAGCTTGCTCCAGACTTCGGCGCGGATGTCGTCCGAGCGCTGCACTTGGAATCCGCCCGCCTCGAAGGCGGCGGCCAGGGCGGAGCAGTCCGTCGCACCGGGGCTCCCCAGGATGACACGGTCGCCGGGGCCGGCGTCGATACGGCCGGGCTCCGGCACGGTCGCCCAGAGATGCAGCACGGCGCCCGCCGCCTGGCGCGAGGGAAGCGCAGCTTCGATCCTGCCCTCCGGGTCGAGGCAGGCGATCCGCCGGTCGCAGAGGCCGTGAAAGAACCACCAGGACAGGCCGTTCATCGCGGTGACGATGGCGGTTTCGGGGCCGATCATCGGCGTCAGCGACGGCGCCAACCCTGCAAGGGCCGGCTCCTTCACGGCGATGATCACCGCATCCTGGACGCCGAGCGCGGCGGGGTCGTCATCGACGGCGATCCGCGCCTCGTGCCGCTCGCCCTTGAAATCCAGCACCAGGCCGCGCGAGCGAATCGCTTCCAAGGTGGCGCCGCGCGCGAGCCCGGAGACCGTCGCGCCGCTGCGCGCAAGCAGGGCGGCGATCATGCCGCCCATCGCGCCGAGCCCTGCAACGGCGATTCGCATCGGCGCGTCAGACAACGGCCGCCCCGCCGCAGACGTTGATGACCTGCCCGGTGACATAGGATGCCGCCCGGCTGGCCAGGAATACGGCGACCGAGCCGATTTCGTCCGGGTCTCCAATGCGCCTGAGCGGCAGCGCGTTGTTGACGCCCTCCAGCCGCACCGGGTCCGTCCAGAGCGCCTTGGCGAAATCGGTCTTGATGAGGCCCGGCGCGATGGCGTTGGCGCGGATGTTCTTCGGCCCGTATTCGACAGCCACATTGCGCGCGATCTGGTGCTCCGCGACCTTGGAGATCGCATAGGCGCCGAGTGTGGTATTGCCTTTCAGGCCCGCAATCGACGCGATGATGATGATCGACCCGCCGCCTGTCGCCTGCATATGCGGCGCGGCCAGCATGCACAGCCAGTGGGTGGAGCGGATATTCGTCTCCATGATCTTGTCGAAGGCGGAATCGGGGATGCCGGCCATCGGCCCGTAATAGGGATTGGCGGCGGCATTCGGCACCGCGATAGTGAGCTTGCCCCAGCGGTCCACCGCGCAATCGACCAGCTTCTGCAATTGGTCCTTGTGGCCGACATGGGCCGGGCAGGAGACCGCCTCCGCCCCGTTGCGCGCCCACTTCTCGTTGATTTCAGCGGTCACCGCATCGCAAGCCTCCGCCTTGCGCGAGGAGACCACGACATGCGCGCCGGCTTCCGCCATGCGGCAGGCGATGGCCTTGCCGATGCCCTTGGTGGAGCCCGTGACAACCGCGACCTCGCCGGTGAGATCGAACAGCGAACCGGAATGCGACATGGCGATGCGTCCGTTTCCTCGTTACATTTTAGCAGCGGGCCGGTTATGGCTTGTCGAAGCTTCCGACACAACCGGTCGGTAGTGGGTCAGTTTGAATTCTTTTTCTTGTAAGGGCCGCGCGGGCCGGGCCTCGGGGCCGCTTCGTCCACCAGCCGCACAATGTCCTCTACATCCCAAAGCCGATCCGTCACACCGGCCGC
>LXNI01002024.1_pt1 | contig 15359 bp, 15 predicted proteins | sample 809091 | NCBI WGS metagenome assembly LXNI01 (sample SAMN04870527, study PRJNA318959) | sponge metagenome | biome: 01000161; feature: marine sponge reef; material: water | host: Sarcotragus foetidus | place: Greece: Milos, Mediterranean Sea | collected 2013-05-29 | depth 5-7 m | reverse complement strand
CAGCCCGTGGCAGAAGCCCCGCTGCATTCGACCGGCGATCCATCCCGCCTGGACTGCGTTGCTCGTCGCTTGCATATGCCCGATATGCGCGCTCCTCGCGCCTTGCCAGGCGGGCGTCTCGCCGTTCTCGGTGCGACGCGGGGTTCTGCCACGGGCTGCTAGCGTTCCCGGACCGCCGATCCGCTGCAACGCCGGCCCCGGCTGGCGCCCTCCTGCATCCGGCGTCGGCAACCCGCACGTTTCAATTCACGGACCCGCACGATGATGCCCCTGCTCAATACCGCGACCGCCGCCGCCCGGCGGGCCGGAGACATGGCCTTGCGCTATGCCGATCGTATCGAGCAATTGACGGTGCGCAGCAAGAGTCCGAACGAACTCGTGACGGAGGTCGACGAGGCAGCCGAACGGATTATCGTGGAGCACATTCGCACCGGCTACCCGGACCATGCCTTTCTCGGCGAGGAAGGCGGCGCCAGCGGGTCGAGCGAGTACGAATGGATCATCGACCCGCTGGACGGGACGACCAACTACATCCATCGCTTCCCGGTATTCTGCGTGTCGCTGGCGCTGCGGCGCCGGGGCGAACTGCAGCTCGGCGTCATATACGACCCGCAGCGGCAGGAATTGTTCACCTGCACGCGCGGAGGGGGAGCGCGAATGAACGAGAGGCGCATTCGGGTCAGCCGTCAGGCGACCCTTGCCGGCAGCCTGATCGGGACCGGTTTCCCCTACCGCCGCAACCTTCAATGGGTGGACATTTACATGCGCATGCTCCGCCAGGTGATGCGCCATACCTCCGGCGTGCGCAGGCCGGGCGCCGCCGCGCTGGACCTGGCCTACGTTGCGGCGGGACGCCTGGACGGCTTCTGGGAATTCGGCCTCAAACCCTGGGACATCGCCGCCGGGGCCCTGCTGATCGAGGAAGCGGGAGGCTGGATTTCAGGACTGGAGCCGGACACCAACTGCATGGAAACCGGGCATGTGCTGGCAGGCACGCCCAAAGTCTATTCCGAACTCAAGATTCTATTTGATTCAATCTTGAGACAAAAGAAGTAAATTACTGTTATTTTTCAGGTTACAGCTCCGTCATTTGCGGTTTCCTTTTTCGGCGGCATTAGATCCGCCGTACTCACATTGAGCGCCAGCGCGGTATTTCCGGCGACGTATATGGAGGAATAGGTTCCCACCACGACACCAATGATGAGAGCGGAGGAGAAACCCTTGAGCGCTTCCCCGCCGAACAGGAACAGGGCAACGAGTACCAGCAGCGTGGTCAGGCTGGTAATGACGGTGCGGCCCAGCATCTGGTTGACAGAGGTGTTCATGACCGCCTGCGCATTGCTGGTACGGATCCTCCTGAAATTCTCGCGTATGCGGTCGAACACCACGATGGTGTCGTTGAGCGAATAGCCGATTACGGCCAGCGCTGCCGCCAGTATGGTGAGGTCGAAGGGCAGCTGGAACATCGAGAAGATGCCGAGGATGATGATCACGTCATGCGCCAGCGCCGCCACCGACCCTACGGCGAATTTCCACTGGAATCGGAACATGACGTAAAGCAGGATCATCAGCAAGGCGAACAACACCGCCAGACCGCCCCGCTCCGTCAGTTCCTGGCCCACCTGCGGCCCCACGAACTCAACGCGGCGCAGGTCGACCTGTTGGCCGCCGGCGCGAAGCACGCCCAGCAACTTCTCGCCCACTCCCTCGGCGTCGACGTCCTGGCGCGGCGGAATCCGGATCAGCACGTCACGCGCCGCGCCGAAATTCTGCACCCGGGCATCGGCGTAGCCGGCCATTTCCAGGTTCGATCGGATGCCCGCGAGATCGGCGTCCGCCTGGTAACCGGCCTCCAGCAGGACACCGCCGGTGAAATCGATGCCCAGATTGAGCTGGCGCGTAACCAGGGAGCCCAGGGACGCCAGCACCAGCACCACCGAAAGGATGGTGGCGATCCGGCGTTGGCCGAAGAAGTCTATTTCGCGGCGCAGTCGCAGCAATTCCATGGTTACACCGCCAGCCGGCTGAGGCGCCGCTTTCCGTAAACGAGATTGACCACCGCCCTGGTCCCGACAATGGCGGTAAACATCGACATCAGTATGCCCAGCGACAGCGTGATGGCGAAACCCTTTATCGGACCGGTGCCGAAGGTAAACAGCACGATTGCCGCGATGAGCGTGGTGATGTTGGCGTCGGCAATCGTCACCAGGGCCTTCTCATAGCCGGCCCGGATGCTGGCCTGCGGCGAATTGCCGTTGCGCAATTCCTCGCGGATGCGCTCGAAGATCAGCACGTTGGCGTCCACCGCCATGCCGACCGTCAGCACGATGCCCGCGATTCCAGGCAGCGTCAGCGACGCCTGCAGCAGCGACAGCAGCGCCACGATCAGGACCAGGTTCGCGGCCAGCGCCAGTGTGGCGATCATGCCGAACACCCGGTAATAGATGCTGATGAACAGCACTACCAGCAGCAGGCCGGCCAGGATGGCGCGCATGCCCTGGTTGATGTTGTCCTGGCCGAGTGACGGCCCTACGGTCCGCTCCTCGACCTTGAAGATGGGCGCTTCCAGAGCTCCGGCCCGCAACAGCAGCGCCAGGTCGCGCGCCTCCACGACGTTCAGGCCGGTGATCTGGAAGCGGCTGGAGAACACGCCGCGAATAGTGGCGTCGCTGATCACCGTTTTCTCTTCCCGTGTTACGAACTCGCCGCGCTCATCCAGTTCGCGCTTGGTCTCGATGAACAACACGCCCATCGGCCGGTTCAGATTTTCCTGGGTGGCTTCCAGCATCGCGTCCGCCCCGCGCGCCGCCAGGTTGACGTGCACGGCCGGCTGACCGTTCTCGTCGAATCCCTGCCTGGCATCCACGAGCTGACCGCCGTCAGCGATCACGGCGCGCCTCAGAAGGATCGGCCGGCCGTCCGTGTGATACTGCAACTCGCAGCCGAGCGGGGCCCGTCCCAGGCGATCGGCTTCCAGGGCGTTCTCTTCGTAGCACGTGATCCGAAACTCCACGGTGGCGGTGGAACCGAGAATCCGCGAGGCTTGCGCCGGATCCTGCACTCCCGGCAGCTGTACGACGATGCGCCCCAGGCCCTGGCGCTGAACCAGGGGTTCCGCCACTCCCAGTTCGTTCACGCGGTTGCGAAGTATCGTGATGTTTTTGCTGACGGCGTTGTCGCGCAGTTCCCTGAGGCGCGCCTCCCCCAGTGTCGCCGTGATCCAGCCGGATTCACCGTCAATGCCCGAGTCGTATTCGAGATCGGGCTCGATTTCGGTCAGCAGCTCTTCCGAACGTTCCAGGTCCTCCCGGCGGCGAAGCTCGACCCGCACCGCGCCATCCAGCGGCTGCACCGTGCGCCGGATACCCTCCTCGCGCAGGCGCCGGCTGAAGTCGTCGGCGTATCCTTCCACGCGCTTGGTGACGACTGAATCGGTGTCCACCTCGAACAGGAAATGGACGCCCCCCTGCAGGTCCAGCCCCAGGCTCATGGGTCTCAATCCGAGCGCGGCAACCCAGTCGGGCGTTCGCGGCACGAGGTCCAGCGCCAGGCTGTAATCCGGGCCGAGTTGCTCGTCCAGCAGGTCCCTTGCGCTGAGCTGGTCTTCCACCGAATCGAACCGGATCAGCAGGGAGCCTCCTCGCCGCCGTGCGCCGAGGATTTCATATCCGGCCACGGCAAGCGCCCGGCGGGCGGAATCGGCCTCCATCTCGCCGAGTTCACCCTGGTCCTCACGCGATATGAGTACCGCCGGGTCGTCCCCGTAGATATTGGGAAGCGCAATCAGCCCGCCGCCGACAACGGCGATCAGTACCAGCAGGTTCTTCCAGAGAGGATAGCGATTCATGCGCGCAGCGGCGTCGGGGCGCCGGGCATACGGTTCAGATGCCCTTGATCGTTCCCTTGGGCAATACCGCGCTCACGCTTTGCCGTTGCACCTTGACCTGCACGTCCTTGGCCACTTCCACCGTCACGAACTGGTCGGCAACGCCGGTAATGCGCCCGACCATGCCTCCGGAGGCCAGCACTTCGTCGCCCTCGGCCAACGCGGCCACCAGCGCCCGGTGCGCCTTGGTGCGCTTGCTCTGCGGGCGAATGACCATGAAATACATGACCGCGAAGATCAGCACCATGGTGAAAATCATCGGCAGCATGCTGGGGCTTTCGCCGCCCTGCTGGGCCCAGGCGGGAGAAATCAGTATGTCGAGAGGCATGACTGTTGAGTCCGTATGTGGCTTGTTCCTGACCTGAAATTATCGCACACCACGCCGTTCCGCGCTCCGATCAGGAGCTATAGGCGGAGAAGCTGTCAAGCGTGCCGGCTTCAATGGATTCGCGAAGGCGGCGCATGAGGTCAAGGTAGAAATGCAGGTTGTGCAGCGAGTTGAGCCGAAGCCCCAGCGTCTCGCCGCAGATGTCCAGGTGGCGAAGGTAGGCGCGGCTGTAGTTGCTGCAGGCAAGGCACTCGCATCCTGGATCGATCGGCCGCGAATCGTTGCGGTATCGGCGGTTGCGGATGCGTATCGGTCCCTTGCGCGTGAAGAGCTGGCCGTTGCGCGCATTGCGCGTGGGCATGACGCAATCGAACATGTCCACGCCCAGCCGCACGGACTCGACGATGTCTTCGGGCTTGCCAACGCCCATCAGATAGCGCGGCTTGGCTTCGGGCATGTTCCCGGCCAGTCCGGCGAGCACGGCGTTGCGAAGCTCGGCGCCTTCTCCCACGGACAGGCCGCCGATGGCGAGACCCGGAAAGTCCAGCTCTTCAAGGCGCTCAAGGGATTCCCTGCGGAGATCGTGGTGCATGCCGCCCTGCACGATTCCGAATACGGCCGCGCCGCTGCCGCTGTCGAATGCCGCCCGGGACCGCGCCGCCCAACGCATCGAACGCAGCATGGACGCGCGCGCCTGATCATGGTCCGCGGGAAACGCGGTGCACTCATCCAGGACCATTTGAATATCGCTGCCGAGTTGCGCCTGTACCCGCATGCAGGTCTCGGGATCCAGGTGCACCTCCGCACCGTCGATCGGCGAGCGCAGCTTCAGGCCCTCCTCGCTGATGCCCTTGCCACCGGCCAGGCTGAACGCCTGAAAGCCGCCCGAATCGGTCAGTATCGGGCCCTGCCAGCCACCGAACTCATGCAGGCCACCGAGTTCTTCGACCAGATCCGCTCCCGGCCTCAGCATCAGGTGAAAGGCGTTTGCCAGGATGATCTCCGCGTCCAGTTCGCCCAGATCCTCCACCGACACCGCGCGCACCGCGCCGTAGGTCCCGACCGGCATGAAAGCAGGAGTCCGCACCGCACCGCGGGCCAGTTCCAGCCGGCCTCGCCGCGCGTGCCCGCAGGTCGCCGTCACCGAGAACTTCACGCGCCCTGCCCCGCTTTCTCAAGGAGCATTGCGTCCCCGTAGCTGAAAAGCCGGTAACGCTTGGCAACGGCGTGCCGGTACGCGTCGAGCACGCGTTGCCGGCCGGCAAAAGCGCACACCAGCATCAGCAGCGAGGACCCGGGCAAATGAAAGTTTGTAACGAGCAGGTCCACTATCCGAAAGTTGAAACCGGGCATGATAAACAGCCGGGTCTCACCGTCAAACGGCTCGATTTCGCCGACGCCCGCCGCTGTCTCCAGGGCCCGCGTCACGGTCGTGCCGACCGCGCATACGCGCCCGCCGCGCCGGCGGCAGGCCCGGATCCGCCGACATGCTTCGTCCCCCACCTGCATGCGTTCGGAATGCAGCACGCCGTCGTGTATCTGCCCGGCGGAGACCGGCTTGAAGGTACCCGCGCCGACGTGCAGGGTGATTCGCGCCAGGTCCACGCCGCGCTCGCCCAAGGCGCCTAGCAGGGAATCATCGAAGTGCAGACCCGCCGTGGGAGCGGCAACGGCCCCGGCCTTCCGGGCAAAGACTGTCTGGTAGTCCTTGCGGTCCGCAGACCCGTCGGGGCGGCGGATATACGGTGGAAGCGGCACATGCCCGTGCCGACGCAGATGGGCGTCGAGGTCACGGTCGAATTCAAGCACGAAAAAGGCATCCTCGCGACCCGCGACCCTGGCCGTGGCGCCGCCTTCGAAGACCAGTTCCTGTCCGGCGCGCGGCGATCGGCTGGCGCGCAACTGCACCAGCGCCCGATGTTCTCCGAGAAACCGTTCCAGCAGCATCTCCACCTTGCCGCCGCTTTTCCTGGCGCCGAAAAGGCGTGCCGGAACGACGGCGGTATCGTTCACAACGAGAAGGTCACCAGGCTCCAGCAACCGGGCAAGGTCCTCGAATTGCAGATCACGCAGTTTGCCGGCGGCAGGAAGGTGCAACAGGCGGCTGGCCCCCCTGCTCTCGAGAGGCCGTTGCGCAATCAGTTCCTCGGGCGCGTGGTAGGAAAAATCTTCAGCCGCCACGCGCGCATTGTAGGGAAAGGCCTACGTAGTGTCGTGCCCGGGCGCCGGCGGAGCTTCGGGAACGGCAGGGGGCCGCGGGCGAAGCAGATTGCCCCCGGTGATCCTGCCGGAGCGCTCCGGCAACTCGAACCGGACCGTACGGCTTCGCTTGTGCCGCACGACTTCCAGTTCCACTTCCTCGCCCGGCTCATACGAGCGGAGAATGCGCGTGGCCTGGCGCGCGTCCCTGAATGTCCGTCCGCCGATCTTGCGGATCACGTCTCCATCCTCAAGCCCGATGTCCTCGTTCTCGGGCGCGCGAACGACCAGCAGACCCTCATCAACGCTGAAATACTCGGCCAAAGCGGGCGTCAATTCCGCCACCTGCAATCCGTCCAGGCGCCAGGCCATGTCGGAGAAAGAGAAGGGTCCGGCGGATCCGCGGCGCACGCGCACGACCCTGCGCGTCGCACCGCCGTCATCATCCACGTCGACTTCCACGTCCACATTGCCGCCGCTGAAACTGTTCGCCAGCCTCCGGGCCCAATTCTCGGCCCGCTGGCCGAAGCGCCGCGGCGGCGCCAGGCTTCTGCCGCTGACCAAATTTGCCCAGGCTTCCGTCTTGACCTGCGCCACAAGATCGCTGCCGCCACGCCGGTATCCGATAGCGACTTCACTCCCCGCCTCGGTTTCCGCCAGCATGTCGCGAAGTTTTTCGTAGGCCTGCTGACCGCTTGGGCCGGCCAGGGATTCTTCATTGATCGAGATCAGCAAGTCTTCCGCCCGCAATCCGGCCTGTTCGGCCGGGCCTCCGGGCGACACCGACAAGACGTTCAGTCCCTCGACCGGGCCGTCGGCCCAATTGCCCAGGCTTATGCCCAGGCGCGCGCCCTGCGCACGCTCCTGCAGGGCCATGACTTCCTGGCGCACCATGTCGGCGAACTGCTCTTCAGGCAGATCACCGCCGTGAGGGTGGGCCTGCAGCCACATCGGGGCAAGCATCAAAGTCAACAATGGCGTTAGTGCAAGAATCTTCATCAATCGCTTCTCCTGTCTTCTCTGTCGGGCGCGCTAGAAATCGGCATAAATAAACCCGGCCTGCGCCGCCTCGGCGCGACGCAGATCAAACAAGTCCTCCATAAGAAGGGCCCGCTCCTGCAACAGCCGGCGGGGAACCGCCTGGTCGGCGGCATGTAGCGAAGCCGGAATCAATCCTTCATCCAACAGCGCTATCTGGTCTTCAAGCTCGGTGGTGAGCCCGAACGAACCCACCTCCACGACCTGGCCGGGGCCCGCCGGATCGAACGGCGGCAACGCTCTCAAACGCTCCTCCTGGAACTGCGACAAGGCGACCAGGGCGTCCATGTCCATTTGCTCCAGTTGCCGCCCGAGATCTGTAGCGGATCGACCGCCCGTGTCAGCCATCGACGCAGTCTGCAGGACTGCGGTTGCCTCCGGGCCCGGATTCCCGGAAACATTGCTCGCCGGATCGCCGGAGAAAATGCCTGCGCCCATTTGCAGGCCGACTACGGCAACCGCGATGCCGGCGGCGACCGCCATTCCGCCCCCCCAATAGCGCCGGCGGCGGGACTCAAGCTGCCGCTGAGCGCCATAACGCTCGAGCACGCGCTTCCAGCCTCCTTCGGGCGCCCTCTTCCCGGGCAATGCCCTCAGGGCCGCTGAAATGCCGTCGCCGTCGGCAAAACTGTCGTCAATTCGATTGCTGGTCATCGGATCTCCTTCAGGCGATAAGCGCCTGACGCACCGGTACCGCGGAGGTTTCAGCGGCGGGAGCGAGGCGCTTCCGCAGTCGCTTGTGGGCGCGCGCCAGTTGCGATTTGGAAAAACTGCTGGTGCGATTCATCATTTCGGCGATTTCCTTGTGCGTGTATCCCTCCACGTCGTGCAGCCATACCACTGCGCGGGCCGTCGGCGTCAGGCTGTCGAGGGCCGCCTCCAGGTCCATCGCCAGTTCCGGCGTTTCTTCCTTGGCCGTAATCTCGTAGGTTCCTTCCTCACCGACAATTTCAGAGAAAAGCAGGCGGCGGCGGTTCCACGCGGCTCGCATGTGCATCAGGCAACGCGAAACGGCGATGCGCCGGATCCACGTGGCCAGGGAGGCCTCTCCCCGGAATTTTGCAATGCCCCGCAGTACTTCCACGAAACTCTCCTGAAGTATGTCGTCCGCCACCGCGGGCGAGCCGGTCATGCGCAACGCGAGCGTGTAGACCGGGTCCGCGAACTGGCGGTAGATGATTTCATGCGCCTTCATATCGCCGCGCTGGGCGGCGCGCACAAATGCCGGATCGATCGTCTTGTTGGCAAAGCCCGACATGTTCGGATAGATGCGATTCCCTTGCGGATGGTTGCAAAGCACTAGTGTATCCTTCCGTTCCGGCGCCGGGATGGCGGAATTGGTAGACGCACCGGACTCAAAATCCGGCGGGGTGAAACCCGTGCGAGTTCGAGTCTCGCTCCCGGCACCGCCAGATATCAGCGCCATCACTTCAATCCAAGCAAGCTCACTCGAACTACCCGTGCCGGCGCCTCCCAACAAGTTCTGCGGCCAGTGCGGCGCTCCGGTGACGCGCCGCATCCCGGAGGGTGAGGACCGCGAGCGCGAGGTTTGTCCCGTCTGCCAGTTCATTCACTACCGCAACCCCATCCCGGTCGTGGGCTGCGTGCCGGAATACGAAGGGCGCATTCTGCTGTGCCGCCGCGCCATCGATCCGCGGCATGGCTACTGGACGGTGCCGGCCGGCTTCATGGAACTCGATGAAACGCTGGAGGAGGCCGCGGTGCGCGAGACCCGCGAGGAAGCCTGCGCCGAGGTCCGCTTGGGCGAACTCTTTTCCATAGTGGACGTGCCGCGGGCGGGACAGGTGCACTTCTTCTTTCGCGCCGAAGTCGTCAACGGCAAATTCGAGCCCGGTATCGAGTCGCTGGAAACCCGCCTGTTCGAGCCCGGTGAGATTCCGTTTGACGGCATCGCCTTTCGAAGCGGCATAATCGCCCTGCGCCGCTACCTGGCCGGCCCCGATGCGGGATTGACGCTGGATGCGGTTCGTCCCGACGCGCCGGATTGATTATCATTCGCAGTTGGCGCTGGAAACCTTTCGAATACAACGGCAATGACTTTTCTGGTACTGGAAAGCTGCATCAAGTGCAAATTGATGGACTGCGTGGAAGTCTGCCCCGTGGATTGCTTCCACGAGGGCCCCAACATGCTCGTGATCGATCCCGAGGAATGCATCGATTGCACGCTGTGCGAGCCCGAATGCCCGGTGGATGCGATCGTTTCCGAAGACGAGATCCCAGCCGGCCAGGAAGACTTCCTGGAACTTAACGCGGAACTCTCACAGCAATGGCCGGTCATTACCGAGGCCGGCGAGCCGCCTCCTGACGCCGACGACTGGCGTGAAGTCGAAGAAAAGCTTCAGTACCTCGAACGCTGACGCGTCCGCCCAAGGAGTTATTCCGATTGCAGGTCCTGGTTAAGGATCGCCGCCAGGCGAGCCGGCGGGACATAGCCGGGAATAAGCTGTCCGTCCGGGGTGACCAGCGCCGGCGTGCCGCTTAACCCAATCTGTCGGCCCAGCTCAAAGTGGCGTTGCACCGACATCGAGTCGCATTGGCGCTGCGCAACGAAACCGCCGGCTTTCGCCAGGGTCAGCGCCTCCGGACGGTCATCCGCGCACCAGATGGATTGCATGGTGGACCAGGTGTCCGTGTCGGGCCCCGAGCGCGGGAAGGCCACGTAGCGCACGCCGATGCCCAGGGCGTGATATTCCGCCATCTGCTGATGCAGGCGGCGGCAATATCCGCAAGTCACGTCGGTGAATACCAGCAATTGATGGGCGGTTTGGTCCGGCAGGAAATCGAGCGTGTCCCACTCGTCCAGGCTTGCCATGAGCTCGCGGCGTACCGCGCCGCGGCGCTGCTCGGACAGGTTCTCGCCGGTTGACACGTCCTCCAGGTCCCCGGATCCGAGGAAACCGAAGCGGCCTTCGGCGTCGACGTAGGCCAGCCGGTATCCGAAACGCAATTCATACAGGCCCTCGATCGGAGTAACCCGCACTTCGTCCGCATTTGCGTATTTTTCCTTAAGCCTGGCTATATCGGCTACCGCAGTTGCGCCATCGTCGGAATGAAGCGCAAGGGGAGCCAGTAGCAATAGCGCAGGTGCAATCAGCCGCAAGGATTTCATGCCCGACCTTTGCCTTTGGTGCTTGCGCTCAATTATAGGTGGCGCCGGGGATCAGGACGCCAAAGCCTGGTCGGAGTCCGGCAGGCCCAGGCCGTCGCGCCGCAACAGCAGGATTTCGTCGCGCAGGTTCGCGGCCTCCTCGAATTCCAGGTCCTGGGCGTGCCGGTACATGCGCTTTTCGAGCTGCTTGATCTTTTTCATCACCTGCTCGGGGTTCAGCGCGCGGTATTCGGACACCCGCTCCGCCACCCTGCGCGCCGGCCTGCGGCGGCTCCGCCCTCTGACCACCGCACCCTCCATGATGTCCGGCACGTCCTTCTGAATGCCGCGCGGTTCAATGCCGCGCTCCCGATTGAATTCAAGCTGCCTGCCGCGCCGGCGGTTGGTTTCCTCCAGCGCCGAGCGGATCGCACCGGTGCGCTTGTCCGCGTAAAGGATGGCCATTCCGTTGAGATTGCGCGCTGCCCGTCCGATGGTCTGGATCAGCGAGCGCTCGGAACGCAGAAACCCCTCCTTGTCGGCATCGAAGATCGCCACCAGCGACACCTCGGGCATGTCCAGACCTTCGCGCAGGAGGTTGATGCCTACCAGCACGTCGAATACGCCCAGGCGCAGATCCCGAATGATCTCGACCCGTTCCACCGTGTCGATGTCCGAGTGCAGGTAGCGAACCCTCACGCCGTGCTCTTCCAGAAACTCGGTCAGGTCTTCGGCCATGCGCTTGGTCAGCGTCGTGATCAGGACCCGTTCCTTGCTCTCCACGCGCAGGCCGATCTCGGACAGCACATCGTCAACCTGGCGGGAGGCGGGACGCACCTCCACGCGCGGATCGATCAGCCCGGTGGGACGCACGACCTGCTCCACCAGCGCGTCCGAGCGCTCGTGCTCGAACGGCCCCGGGGTGGCCGAAACATAGATGGTTTGCGGCGAAATCCGTTCGAATTCCCTGAACCGCAGGGGGCGGTTATCCAGCGCCGAGGGCAGGCGGAAGCCGAATTGAACCAGCGTTTCCTTGCGGGACCGGTCGCCGCGGAACATGCCGCCCAGTTGCGGCAGGGTCACGTGACTCTCGTCCACGAACAACAGCGCATTGGCCGGCACGTAGTCGAACAGGCATGGCGGCGGTTCGCCTGGTTCCCGTCCGGACAGGTAGCGGCTGTAGTTTTCGATTCCCGTGCAGTAGCCCACCTCGAGCATCATCTCGATGTCGAACAGCGTCCGCTGCTCCAGCCGCTGCGCCTCAACCAGCCGCTGCTCCAGGCGCAGGATCGAAAGGCGCTCCCTGAGTTCCCTCCTGATCTTGTCCACCGCTCCTTCCAGCGTCTCGCGCGGCGTGACGTAGTGCGTCTTGGGGTAAATCGTGACGCGCGGCACGCGCCGACCCATTTCGCCCGTCAGCGGGTCGAAAAAGCGGATGTCCTCCACTTCGTCGTCAAAGAGCTGCACCCGGACCGCTTCACGCTCGGATTCCGCCGGAAATACGTCGAGAACGTCGCCGCGCACCCGGAAGGTTCCCTGCCTCAGTTCCGCCTCGTTGCGGGTGTACTGGAGGTCGGCCAGGCGCCTGAGCAGGTCGCGCTGATTGACGCGGTCCCCGCGCACCAGGTGCAGGATCATCTGGAAATACGTATCCGGGTCGCCCAGGCCGTATATGGCCGACACGGTGGCGACGACGATGGTGTCCTTGCGCTCCATCAGCGCCTTGGTCGCCGACAGCCGCATCTGCTCGATGTGCTGGTTGATCGACGCGTCCTTCTCGATATAGGTGTCTGTGGAAGGAACGTAGGCTTCAGGCTGGTAGTAGTCGTAGTACGACACGAAGTACTCGACCCGGTTGCCCGGGAAGAAATCCCGGAACTCGCCGTAGAGCTGCGCCGCCAGCGTCTTGTTGGGCGCCAGCACGAGTGCCGGCCGCTGCTGCCGCGCCAGGACGCTGGCCAGCGTATAGGTCTTGCCCGAACCGGTAACGCCGAGCAGCGTCTGGCGCGCCAGGCCGGCATCCAGACCGTCGCACAGGGCCTCCACGGCCTGCGGCTGGTCGCCCGCCAACTCGAAATCGGCCTGCAGTTCGAAGCGGTCGCTTTTCACTGCGGCACTGTAGCATTTCGCGCGGCCTCGCCCGATAGAATAACGGCTGAACACACACGCGAGTGAGCCACATCATGACCACCATCCAGCTTTCCGAACGGGTCCAGCGCGTCAAGCCATCAGCCACCATTGCCGTATCCACGCTGGCCCGCGAAATGCGGGCGGCGGGACGTGACGTGCTCAGCCTGAGTGCGGGTGAACCGGATTTCAATACGCCGGAGCATGTTTGCTCCGCCGCCGTGGACGCCATGGAATCCGGCGACACGCGCTACACGGCGGCTGACGGCACCCCGGCGCTGAAGCAGGCCATTTCCAGGAAATTCGCGCGCGACAACGGGCTCAACTACGAACCGGCCCGGATCACCGTGGGCGCCGGCGCCAAGCAGGTCCTGTACAACATCTGCGCGGCGGTGCTGAACCCCGGCGACGAAGCCATCGTGCTGGCGCCCTATTGGGTGTCCTATCCCGACATCGTCAAGCTGTGCGACGGAACGCCGGTGGTGGTTTCGGCCGGACTGGAGGCAGGCTACAAGGTCACGCCCGATCAGATCGAGGCGGCGATCACCGAACGGACCCGGCTGATCTTTTTCAACACGCCGAACAACCCGACGGGCGTGAGCTTCAGCCGGTCCGAACTCGAGGCGCTGGGCGAAGTGCTCGGCGCCCATGAGCGCATCCTCGCCGTTTCCGACGACATCTACGAGCATATCTACTGGGGCGACGAGCCCTGGTTGACGCCCGCCCAGGTATGGACGGACATGCGCGACCGCATCATCACCGTCAACGGCGTGTCCAAGGCCTATGCCATGACCGGATGGCGGATCGGCTACGCCGGCGCCAACGTGGAGTTGGTCAACGCCATGCGCAAGCTTTGCAGCCAGAGCACCTCCAACCCCTGCAGCATCTCACAGGCCGCCGCGGCAGCCGCGCTCGAAGGCGATCAATCCATCCTCGCCACCATGCGCGATGCCTTTCATGAGCGGTATGAATACATGTATGGGGCCGTCAACGCCCTGCCGGGAATGCGCTGCGCTCCGGCCCAGGGCGCCTTCTACGTGTTTGCCGACGCCCGGGAGGCGATCCGGGCCAAGGGCCTGGACAACGACACCGAGATGGCGGAGCTGATCCTGTCCGAAGCCGAAGTGGCGCTGGTGCCCGGAGCGGCCTTCGGCGCCGAAGGACACCTGCGCTTCTCGTTCGCCTGCGGCATGGACGATCTGAAGGAAGCCATCCGCCGTCTGCGGAAATTTCTCGCCTGAAACTTCCGTTACGGCTAAAATTGCCGCGTGCTTCCCCGGTAGCTCAGTTGGTAGAGCGGTTGGCTGTTAACCAATTTGTCGCTGGTTCGAGTCCGGCCCGGGGAGCCATATCCTGCTGCCGGCAGCGGAACGTCTGTAGTCAATCCTGCCCCGAGACAACGAGGTAACGCACATGGCGACAAGCGAGATTATTTTCGAGGTCACCGAGTCGATGGAAGGTGGATACGATGCACGCGCCCTGGGGCACAGCATCTTCACGCAGGGCGAGGACTGGCCCGAGTTGAAGGCAATGGCGCGGGATGCCGTGCTCTGTCACTTCGATGAAGCGGATGTGCCGAGAGTCATCCGATTGCACCTCGTAAGAGAAGACGCCATCGCCGTATGAAGGTTCCGCGCGACCTCTCAGGTGAGAAGGTCGCAAGTCTGCTCGCTCGGCACTACGGGTATCGTGTGACCCGAACGAAGGGAAGTCACATGACCGTCACGTGCACGAACGCGGATGCGAAGCAGCACAGCGTGACAGTGCCAAGGCACCGGACTTGCACATTGGTACCCTGGACGGAATCGTGTCCGACGTCGCGGATTTCCTGGATCGGCCAAAGAGCGAGGTCCGTGAAACGCTTTTCGGATGACTCGAAGGCTGCGTGTCCGGAGCCGTATGAGCTGTCCCGTGCGCTGAATGAAGGCTAACGACGCATACTGATGCGCCTTTCTTGGAACGAGGTCCGAGTTCGTGCGGCCACATTTGCCGAGGAATGGAGCAGTGCGGTTCGCGAGACGAGCGAAACGCAGAGTTTCTACAACGCATTTTTCCGGGTGTTCGGCGTGGAGCGCCGCTCGGTGGCGCGCTATGAGGAGCATGTAGCGAAACTCGACAATAGTTCCGGCTTCATCGACCTGTTCTGGCCCGGCGTCCTGATCGTCGAGCAGAAAAGCGCCGGCCGTGATCTCAAGAAAGCCTACGGTCAGGCCGGCGAATATTTCGACGCGCTCAAGGAGCGCGACCGTCCCCGCTACATCCTCGTCAGCGACTTCCAGACTTTCGAGTTGCACGACTTGGACGAGCGTACGGAGGTCCGATTCAGCCTCAAAGAGCTTCCCGCGCATGTTGAGCATTTCGGCTTCATCCTCGGCGTGCAGAAGCGCACCTTCCGCGATCAGGATCCAGCCAACATCAAGGCCGCGGAACTGGTTGGGCGGCTACACGACACACTCCACGCCGCCAACTACCGGGACCACGACCTTGAGCGCTTCCTGGTACGCATCGTGTTCTGCCTGTTCGCCGACGACACTGGCATCTTCGAACCGCGCGACATCTTCCTGGAATTCATCGAAACCCGTACCAGCGAGGACGGCGCCGACCTTGGGCCATGGCTGCGGCAGGTGTTCGAGGTGCTGAACACGCCCGAAGAGGAGCGCAGCCCGCTTCTT
>LXNI01002023.1_pt1 | contig 15360 bp, 20 predicted proteins | sample 809091 | NCBI WGS metagenome assembly LXNI01 (sample SAMN04870527, study PRJNA318959) | sponge metagenome | biome: 01000161; feature: marine sponge reef; material: water | host: Sarcotragus foetidus | place: Greece: Milos, Mediterranean Sea | collected 2013-05-29 | depth 5-7 m | reverse complement strand
CCATGAGGCCGACTCGCCAGACGCGGCCGCCGAGCTCGCCGATGCCGCCGCCAACTTCGATGCCGAAACGCTGGAGCAGGGCGCCGCGGATGTCGGTGTCCGTGATGCCTTCGGGGATCCTGACCGTGGTGAGGACGGGCAGGCGATGATCGGCGTCGGCGTGGAGGACGAGGCCCATCGCCTCGAACCCGGCCTGGAGAGCGCGTCCGTGCCGCTCGTGGCGCTCCCAGCGGTTCTCAAGGCCTTCCTCGAGGACGAGGGCGAGGGCGCGATGGAGGGCGTAGGTCATGGAGATGGGGGAGGTGTGGTGGTAAGCGCGACGGCTGTCCCAGTAGGCCTCGAGCAGGCCGAGGTCGAGGTACCAGCTGTTGGATGGCGCCTCGCGGGCCTGGATGGCGCTCCAGGCGGCGGGGGAGAGGGTGACGGGGGAGGCGCCGGGGGGCGCGGAGAGGCACTTCTGCGTGCCAGAGTAGGCGGCGTCGACGCCCCATTCGTCGATCTCGACGGGCACGCCGCCGAGGGAGGTGACGCAGTCGAGGAGCAGGAGGGCGCCGTGCGCCTTGCAGAGGGCGGAGATGCCCTCGACCGGCTGGCGGACGCCGGTGGAGGTCTCGGCGTGGACGATGGCGACGAGCTTCGCAGGTCCGGCGCGCAGCTCCCGCTCGATGGCTTCCTCGGGGATGGGGGAGCCCCAGGGGGCGGTCACGATGGTGACCTCGGCGCCGGTGCGGGCGGCCATCTGGGCGATGCGGTCGCCGAAGTAGCCGCAGATGCCGATGATGGCGCGGTCGCCCGGCTGGAGTAGGTTCATGACGGCCGCTTCCATACCGCTGGTGCCGGTGCCGGGCGTAGCGAGGGTGACCTCGTTTTCGGTGCGGAAGACCTGCCGCATCATCTGCTGGCATTCGTCCATGATGCGGATGAATTCGGGGTCGAGGTGGCCGAGGAGGGGCAGACCCATGGCGGCCAGCACGCTGGTATCGGCGCCGCTGGGGCCGGGGCCCATGAGGACGCGGCGGGGCGGATCAAGGGTTGGAATCTCGCTCATGGGCCAATGCTAACGGCTGACCCCGCTAGGGAACCCTGCCCGCCTCCTAGGGGCCTTCACTTACCGCGATAAAGACGCCCCGGCCCGGCTCCTGCTCGACGCCCGCGGTGGGGGCCTGCTCGAAGACGGTGCCACGGGGGTACTGCTCGTTTCGCCCCTTCACGACGGTGACCACGAATCCTGCCTCCTCGACGGCGAGGCGGGCGATGTGCTCGGGCTGGCCGATCACGTCGGGGACGACGCCGCGCTGGACATCGAGGCCACTGCTCGTGGCGACATCCTCCGGCTCGCTGGTGGCGGTGGCGCCGGGGGCGGGTGTCGACGCTTCCCCACCCGCGTCGTCGCCGCCCCCGAGGTTGGCGATGACGATGGCGAGCACGACCACAAGCGCGGTGACGCCCACAGCAACGGCAACGAGGAGGCCGGTGCGGGCATAGGAGAAGGGGCCGGTCCCGATACGGCGGTTGGGGATGGCGACACCGATATCGACACCGATCATGGGCTCCTCGGGCACGCGGGAGCCGAACAGGGCGGAGGGGCCGCGGCCGGAGCGACCCTCGCCGGCAGGGGCACCGGACGGGGAGGAGGGACCCGGCGAGGGAACGTCCTGGGGGAAGCGGGCGAGCAGAGGGGCGGTATCGAGTCCGAGGTACTGGGAGTAGGAGCGGAGGAATCCGCGCGCGTAGACGGGCGCGGGGATGATGTCGAAGCGTTCGTCCTCAAGGGATTGGAGGTAGCGGCGGGAGATGCGCGTGTCGCGCTCGGCATCTTCAAGGGTGAGGCCACGCTGTTCGCGAGCCTCGATCAGCCGCTCACCGATGCCGAGGCCGCTCATCGCCTCACTCCAGGGAGGGGACGGTAACACTCAGGGGGTAGGGGAGCCAAACATCGCAAGAGGCCCGCCAACGCGCCGGCCCGGCCAGGCTCAGGCGACAGTGAAGGTGTCGATCTGGTGGCGCTTCACCTCGGCCATCACCTTCGCCCCGACGGCATCGTCGGGCTCGACAACGGGGAGGCGGGGCGCGCCGATATCGACGCCCAGCTGTCGCAGCACGTAACGGATGGTGCTGGGGCTGCCGTTGAGGAAACAGGCATCGGTGAGGGGCACGAGGGGGCGGTGGATGGCGGCGGCGGCAGCGAGGTCGCCCGCGAGGACGGCGTCGAGCATGGCGCGGTGCTGTCCGGCGACGATGTGGGCGGTGACGCTGATGGCCCCGTAGGCGCCCATGCACCAGAGATGGAAGTTGTCGTTGTCGTTGCCGCTCCAGATGCGGAAGTCCGGCCTGGCCTCCAGCACACGGGCGGCGGCGTGGAGGTCGCCGTTGGCCTCCTTGTTGCCGGCGATGTTGGGAATCTCGGAGAGGCGCAGGAGCGTATCGACCGTAAGGTTGACGCCGGTGCGCCCGGGCACGTTGTAGACGATGACGGGCGTGCTGGTGCTCTCCGCAATCTGGCGGAAGTGCTCGATGATGCCGGCCTGGGGCGGCCGCAGGTAGTAGGGCGCGACGGCGAGGATGGCGTCGGCGCCGGCGGCCTCGGCGCGCTTTGCAAGGGCGACGGAGTGGCGGGTGTCGTTCGTGCCGGCGCCGGCGACAACGGTGCCGCCGTCGCCGAGTTCCTGCTTGATCTCCTCCCAGAGGCGGGCCTTCTCGTCGTCGCTCAGGAGGGGCGACTCGCCGGTGGTGCCGGTGACGACGACTCCCTCGTTGCCAGCGCGGACGAGGGAGGCGGCGAGGCGGCGGGCGAGGGCGTAGTCGACCTCGCCCTCGGCGGTGTAGGGCGTGACCATGGCGGTCAGGAGTCGGCCGATCTTGGACATGATGCGCTCCGAAAGGTGGGCGCTCAGTCTATCGCTATCGCGGGGGACGGGCACTGGCGGCGGGGCGGGTAGCTCAGAAGCGCAGGGGGAGCTGTCCCCACGAACGGAAGTGCTTGCTCAGGAAGCGCCACTGGCGCTCGTCGCCGTAGTGGGAGCCGGAGTCGCGGCCGTAGAGGCGGTCGGGCGGCCCAGCGAGCTTCTGGTAGCGGAAGCGAGCCACTTCCTGACCGTCTTCGAGCATGAAGGGCACGTCATGGGCGCGCACTTCGAGGACGGCGGGGAGGCCGTCGGGCACGGTGACCCCGAAGCCGGGGTCGAAAAAGCCGGCGTAGTGCGTGCGCAGCTCGCCGCTGGTGGGGTCGAAGGGGACCATCTCGGCGGCCAGCTCGGCGGGGATAGCGATCTGCTCCTGCGAACGCAGGAGGTAGAACTCCTCCGGTTCGAGGACGAGGCGGTTGGCGGGCCAGATGGGCTCCCAGAACTCGCGGGGGTCGTGGTCCCGGCGCTCCAGGTCGAGGAGGGCGCTGTTGTTGCGCTTCGCCTTGAAGCCAACGGGCATGGGACCGCCGTCGGGGTCCCCGGTGTCGGGCTCCTGGGGCGAGGGGCGGAGCTGGATGCGCACGGTCTCGGGAGCGGACGGGGGGAGGGCGGGGGGACCGTCGCCGCCGGTGGGGTCTTCGACGATGAAGCGGAGCTGGTTGAGGGCCATACCGGCGTGCACCTTCACGAGGAAGGAGCGGGAGAACACCTCGAGCCAGAGGGCGCCCTCGTAGCCGGGGGCGATGTCGTCGAAGCGGTGGGAGTAGTCGGTGACGACGCGGGTGAAGATGTCGACGCGCCCCGTGGAGCTCTTGGGGTTGGTGAAGGCGCGGACGTTGGCGGGGAGGCGGAGGCCCTCCATGAGGGGGATGAGGTAGGGGCGGTTGGGCTCGAGGATGCCGCCGGAGCGGATATCGATGCCCTTGTCGATCTGGAGGTCCCCCAGGCGCTCGCGCACGGTCTGGTGGCTGGGCAGGAAGCTGGAGCCGATACGGTAGGCGGTGGGGCCGAGGAGGAGGTCGAGGCTGGCGGGCTGGAAGCCGTCCTCGGGGATCTCGACGGCGGAGGTGGTGATGATGCCGAGGCGTTCCGCCTCGCGCAGGGTCTGGCGGGGTACGACGCCGGGCGGCAGGTTCCAGGTCTCGGGCCAGGCAGGGGTCGCGGGGGGTGGCGGGCACCAGGGAGCAGCGGACTGCTCACCCTCCATGTGGCCGGCTTCGCGGGACACGCTCGCTACCTCAGACATGCCGGGCGAGTGTACTGGTGCGCCCGGCGATAACTCTGGCGGGAACGCAAAGGTTCAGGGCCCATCGGCCGCCGACTTCCCCGGGGGTCAGCCTCCGGCGGCGGCGCGACGCTCGCGGGCCTCGATCGAGTAGGGGAGCTCGTTCATGAACTCGAGTTCCTCCTCCTCGAGGCAGTCGCCGAGACCCTTCGACCACTCGCTGAACTCCGGATCCTCGCGCGCGAGTGCGAGGACGGAGCGAACGGCGTTGGCGTCAGGCATTTCCCAGAGGTCGTAGCAGCGGTTGAGGCGGCCGATGCTGTTCTGGTAGGCGCCGTGCAGGCGCCAGCCCTTCTTTTCGAGGACTGGCACAAGGTGCGACATGATCTCCTGGAACTCCTGGGTCTTCCCGTACTTGCACTCCAGACGAACGAGCAGGAAGGGCATTGCAACCTCCGGTCGGGCTTTGGCTGTTGGCTGTTGGTGGCTAGGAGAGGCGGTCGGCGATGGCCTCCTGCAGCTCCTTCATCTCCGGGTAACGACCGGTCGCCTTCTTCGAGTAGACGAGGTCTCCATCGACCTGGACCTCGAAGGCGCCGCCCGCGCCGGGCACGAGGGTCAGGGAAGCGGTCTGGTCGGCGAACATGGCGAGGAGTTCCTGGGCCGTCCACGCGGCCCGTGCGGTGTAGTTTCAGGGGACGCAGTATTCGATCGAGATGGCAAGGCTCTGCTGGACCATGGGGAGTTCCTCCAGATGGGTCTGTTTGACGTGCAGCCAGTGTAGCGCCCCGAAGGGCTGGGGGCGGGCGCTATAATTCGGGCACGGCGGAACTCTGCCGGGAGGCGCCTCATGGCAACGATCCTGGATCCCACGGACGAGCGCGTTCCGGTACGGCGCTCGCTGACGCAGCGGCCGGAGGCGATCAGCGGCACGGTCGCGCTGCTGGACATCTCGAAGCCGCGCGGCGACGTGCTCCTCGATCAGCTCGAGGTGCGCCTGCGCGAGCGGCTTCCCGAGGTGGACGTGCTTCGCTACAGCAAGCCGACCTTCACCAAGCCCGCGCCGGAGGCGTTGCGGCAGGAACTGGCCAAGGAGGCCGACTTCGTCGTCGAAGGGTTAGCCGACTGAGGGTCGTGTACGACGTGCAGTGTGCACGACACGACCTGGCTGGAAATCAACGGCATCCCCTCGGTGTTCATCGCATCGGACGAGTTTGAAGAGGCGGCGGAAGCGCAGGCTGCGTCGCTCGGATTGCCCGAGGTGCAACGCCTGTTCGTGCCTCACCCCATCCAGGACGCGAACGACGATGAGATGCGGTCGAAGGCGGACGCGATCGTGGACGACGTGATCGCGGCGTTGATCGACTAGAAGCGGGAAACGCGGCGTTCCGCGCCTAGGACGCCGCGCGATACACTGGACCCATGCCGAAGCTTGGCTTCATCAATCGCATTGTGGGCGACTCGAACGAGCGCGAGGTGGGCCGCCTCAGCTCCGGGATCAAGTCGATCGAGGAGCTGGGCGAAGAGTTCGCGCGCCTCTCCGATGAGGAGCTGGGCGGGCGCACCAACGAATTCCGCCAGCGGCTGGCGCAGGGTGAAACGCTCGACGACCTGACCGCCGAGGCGTTCGCGACCGTGCGCGAGATGGCCCATCGCAAGGTGGGGGAGCGCCCCTACCCCGTGCAGCTGATGGGCGGGATGGTCCTGCACCAGGGGAAGATCGCGGAGATGAAGACCGGTGAGGGCAAGACCCTCACCGCGATCGCGCCCCTCTACCTGAACGCGCTGGCGGGCAAGGGCGCTCACCTGGTGACGGTGAACGACTACCTGGCCCGGCGCGACGCGGCCTGGTACGGACCCGTATTCCACGCGCTCGGGATGAGCCTCGGCGTGATCCAGAACAACCACATCCAGTACCTGTACGAGCCGGGGTACCGGCCGGGCGAGGACGGCGAAGGCGGCCTCGACGACCTGCGTCCCTGCGAGCGTCGCGACGTGTACCGCACAGACGTGACCTACGGCACGAACAACGAGTTCGGCTTCGACTATCTGCGCGACAACATGGTGCGGGAGCAGGAGCTGAAGACGCAGCGACCGCTCTATTACGCGATCGTCGACGAGGTGGACAACATCCTCATCGACGAAGCGCGCACGCCCCTCATCATCAGCGGGCAGGCGGAGGAGGCGAGCAGCACCTACCAGATGTTCGCGCGGGCGGTGCGGGGGCTGCACGCGGAGCTCGACTACCAGATCGACCAGAAGGCGAAGCACGTAGCCCTGACGGAAACGGGCATCGCGAAGATCGAGCGGGCGCTGCGGGTGGACAACGTCTTCGGCGGCGACCCGCGGCTGGCGCGCCACCTCGAGGCGGCGCTCGACGCCGAGTACCTGAAGCGACCTGACCGCGAGTACGTGGTGCGGGACCGCGAGATCGTAATCGTCGACGAATTCACGGGGCGGATGATGCCGGGGCGGCGCTGGAGCCACGGTATCCACCAGGCGGTGGAGGCCAAGGAGAACGTCCCCATCCAGCGGGAGTCGCTGACGCACGCGACGATCACGTTCCAGAACCTCTTCCGGCTGTACGGCAAGCTGGCGGGGATGACGGGTACGGCGGAAACGGAGGCGGAGGAGTTCGCGAAGATCTACAACCTCGACGTGGTCGCCATCCCGACGAACATGCCGATGGTCCGCGCGGACCATGAGGACATGGTCTACATCAACGAGAAGGCGAAGTTCGGGGCGGTGGTGGAGGAGATCGCGGAGATGCACGGGCACGGGCGCCCGGTGCTGGTAGGCACGACCTCGATCGAGAAGTCGGAGTACCTGGCGGCGCTGCTGCGGCGGAAAGGCATCGACCACGAAGTGCTGAACGCGAAGCAGCACGAGCGCGAGGCGCACATCGTGGAGAACGCGGGCGAGCCGGGGGCGGTGGTGATCGCGACGAACATGGCGGGACGCGGCACCGACATCAAGCTGGGGGAGGGGGTCGCGAAAGCGGGCGGCCTGCACGTGATCGGCACGGAGCGGCACGAATCGCGGCGCATCGATAACCAGCTGCGGGGGCGGTCGGGGCGGCAGGGCGATCCAGGTTCGAGCCGTTTCTTCGTGTCGTTCGGGGACGACATCATGCAGCGCTTCGCGCCGGACTGGGTGCCGGGGATGCTGGAGAAGATGGGGATGACGGAGGACGTGCCGCTGGAGTCGCGCATGGTGACGCGCGCGATCGAGCAGGCGCAGCAGAAGGTCGAGGGCTACAACTTCGACATCCGCAAGCGGCTGGTGGAGTTCGACGACGTCATCAACGAGCAGCGGGCGGTGCTCTACACGGAGCGGGACAAGGTGCTGGAAGGCGCGGACGTGCGCGAGAACGTGTTCTCGTTCGTAACGGACGAGGTGGACGGCATTGTCGGGCGGAACCGGGACGAGGGTTTCGACGCGACCCTCGTCCACACGGAGCTGGGCGAGATCATGCCGCCCGACATCCTGCCGCCGCTGGAGGAGGTGGAGGAGCAGCAGGAACGCATCGCGGACGTGGCCCTGGACCGGATCGAGGACCGCTACGAGGAGATCGAGGAGGCGGTGGGGGAGGAGATCGCACGCAACATGGAGCAGTGGCTCCTGCTGGAGTCGATCGACTACCACTGGCGCGAACACCTGACAGCGGTGGAGGAAGTGCGCCAGAGCGTGGGCCTGCAGGCGTACGCGCAGGTGGACCCGCTCGTGGCCTTCAAGCGCGAGGGCTACGACATGTTCCAGCAGCTGCAGGGGAACATCCGGCGGCAGGTGGCGCAGACGGTCTTCAAGATGCGGGCGCAGGACCTGCCGCCTCCGACGCCGAACGGCGGGACGGCGCGCAGGCCGGAACCGCAGCAGGCTCCCCTGCAGAACGGGGCCTCAAACGGGGCCGCACCGCGGGGTCGGGGCGCGGCCGTGGCGGCGGCGCCGAGGCCGGGCGGCAAGAAGATCGGGCGCAACGACCCGTGCCACTGCGGCAGCGGTATGAAGTTCAAGAAGTGCCACGGCAAGCTCGCCTGACCGGGCCGTCCTCCGCGTGAGCGTGCTGGCCGCGCTGGGGCTGGGCGCGGACGGCGTGCGGGCGATGCTTATCGACCCCCCGGACGACGTACTCGCCGAGGCGGGCGGTCTCGAACCCCGGCCGACCGTGGCGAGCTCGCTACAGGTGGCGGAGCCGGCGCTCCAGATCGCGTGGTGGCCACAGCGGGAGGAGCTGACGGCGGAGAGCGTCAGCAAGCTCGCGTGGATGCTGTCGGTGGTGGAGGGGAGCGAGGGATGGCTTGTCAGCGACGGGGACGAGGAGAGCCCGACGCGCGAGGAGCTGCGGGCAGCGGTCGAGGGGTCGGCCCTGGGGGTAGAAGGGGAGGCAGATCTCGAGGACGGGAGTCTCGGTCTGCGACTGGCGCACGGCGAGGGCTAGCGCGCCGCGCACGGTACGATCGCGCAGATGGCCACGACCGTCCTGACCCCGGTGAACCGGCTCGACCGCGCGAAAGGGCGGTTGGCTGCGTTGCTTGAGCCGTCCGAGCGCGCGGAGCTGGTGCGGCGCTCGCTGGGGACGGTGCTGGAGGCGGTGGCGGGTGCGGGGCTGGAGGCGGTGGTGCTGACCTCGGACGAGGCCGTTCGCACGGCCCTGCCGGCGGGCGTGCGAACGCTTGCGGAGGAGCCGGGCCTGCGGGGGCTGAGCGCGCAGCTTGAGCGCGCAGCCGAGCGGCTGAACGTCGACGAATTGCTGATCCTGCACGCCGACCTGCCGCTGGCGACCGCGGAAGCGCTACGTGACCTCGTTGAGCAGGCGCCGGAGGCTCCCTCGGTGACGCTGGTGCGTCCCGGGGACGGGGGCACGAACGCGATGCTGCTGCGGCCGCCGGGACGCTTCCCGCTGGCCTACGGCAAGGGCAGCGGGGACCTGCACGAGGCCTCCGCCCGGGAGGCGGGGCTCACGGTGCGCCTGGCGGAAGCGACGGCGCTTGCGCTCGACCTCGACACGCCGGCGGACGTGCATGCATTGCTTGCGGAGCCCGCGGGTCGCGCGTGTCGTGCGGGTCGCTACCTGTTGGGGATTGGCGTTGAGGGGCGGGAGGCGCTGGGGGAGGGTTGAGGGGTCGGGGTCACTCGGGAAGGCAGCGGTACGACCGACCGTGTTCGTCGAACAGCCAGGCATCGGGGAAGGTGAGGCCCTCCCAGAACTCGACGATGTCGAGGCCACCGACGGCGTCCGCTGCCCAGATGCTCATCGCGAGGCCGTGGCCGGCGACGACAGTCGTGCCCTCCGGGCGCCAGTGCTGCGTGAGGGCGCGCGAGACGCGCTGCAGGACATCGGCACGGGATTCCCAGCCGGGCGCGGAGCCCGAGCGGAGGTAGGCGCGGGCGGCGGCGCGGTAGTCGCCGTCGATCCAGGGGCGCTGGACCTCGGTGAGATCGGCGGAGATGGCGGCGGGGTCGAGTCCGAGCGCGTCCGTTACCTGTGCAGCCGTCTCGATCGCCTTGCGCTCGCTGCTGGCGACGACGGCGAGGGGCGGCGGGAGCTCTGGCAAGGAGCGGGCGAGGCGCGCGGCCGCTTCCTTCCCTTGCGAGGTCAGCGCCCACGCGTGGGCGGGGGTTGCGGGGTCGGGGTCCGGCAAGGCGTGGCGGATCCAGAGGAGGTGGCGGTGGCTCATGGCGTATCCATCGTCTCGGGGCATTTGGGAGAACCGGACCCGGCCAATACATCGCAACTCACGGGAGATCGCAACTCACGGGAGATCGCAACTCACGCGACCTAACAATTGAGGGTAACCTTGACGAAGGTGCAGGAACCGTAGGCGCACAGGTCTTGATGCACCCTCAATACCCCGGGGAAGCTCTCATGGGGTATAACTGACTTGCTGACGCAAATTGGTAATTTGCATAGGCGGTTTGACATGGCTATCGAAGTTAATCTGCTGTCGCACTCAGAGGACCCGATGCGGTCCCTCTACATGGCGTACCGGACGTGCTACAGCCAGCTGACGCCGCAGCAGGTGGCGGCGCGCATCGAGGACGAGCGCATCCCGCGCGAGAAGATGCACGCCTTCATCATCGAGCGGCTGAAGACGGGCCACGCGAGCCCGCTGGAGCAGGTCTGGTTCGAGTTCGCCATCGCGGGCGTGTCGCGGGCATTCAGCCACCAGTTCGTGCGGCACCGGGTGGGCATCTCCTTTGAGCAGCAGAGCCAGCGGTACGTGACCTACAAGAAGGGCGAGTTCCCCTACAGCATCCCCAAGAGCGTCGAGAAGGCGGGGATGTCGGAGAAGATGGAGGAGCTGTTCGGGCAGGCGGGGGCGCTCTACGAGGAGCTGGTGGAGGCAGGGGTGCCGGCCGAGGATGCACGCTTCCTGCTGCCAAACGCGACGAGCACGAACTTCAAGATCACGGTGAACTTCCAGAGCCTGCTGCACATCTGCGACCTGCGGCTGTGCACGCGCGCGCAGTGGGAGTTCCGGCGGGTGGCGGCGCTGATGCGGGCGGAAGTCGCGAGGGCCGTCCCTGAGCTCGGCGGCTACCTGCAGCCGAAGTGCGGGGAGCTGCGCACGGGCTACTGCGACGAGTCGGTGGAGGACTGGGAAGCGTGTCCGATCGGGCGCGTGCGTCCGCACAAGGACGCGCTCTTCCGGCTGTACGACCAGTACCGGAAGGGCGAGCTACAGCCCCTGCGCGAAGAGGACTGGGAGACGATCGAGGAGATCGGCGTGGAGGCGGCGGGCGGCGGCTGATCGCAGAGGGCGCCCGGCCTCGCTACCCTAGAAGCATGGCTGCTTCGAAGGGCAAGCGCGCCGTGGTCGTTCGCGACCTGGGGCTGACCGACTACGGGGAGGTCCACCGGCTGCAGCAAGAGCTGCAGGCGGAGCGGGTCCGCGGGGAGGGCGTCGACACGCTGCTCCTGACCGAGCACCGGCCGGTATTCACGCTGGGCCGCAACCACCCGGAGCCGAACCTGCGCGCCACCGCGGAGATGGTGCGGGCTGCCGGAATCGAGGTGGCACAGACGGAGCGCGGCGGCGACATCACGTACCACGGGCCGGGCCAGCTGGTGGCCTACGGAATCGTCGACCTGCGAGCGTGGGGGATGGGCGTGGTCGACTACGTGGAGGCGCTCGAGGAGACGATGTTCGGCGTGCTGGGGGAGTGGGGCGTGGAGGGCCACCGGCACGAGTGCGCGCGGGGGGCGTGGGTGGGGGAACGGAAGATCGGGTCCGTGGGGCTGCACGTGCGGCGCTTCGTCTCGATGCACGGGGCGGCCTTGAACATCGCCCCGGACATGGGGCACATCGCGCTGATGAACCCTTGCGGGCTCGAGGACACGGAGATGACGAACCTGGTCGCGGAAGCGGGGAGGCCGATCACGGTGGCGGAGGTGGCGGAGGCGTTCGTGCGGCAGTTCGGCCGTGTGCTGGGCTGCGAGGTGGCGGTCGCGACGGGAGCAGCGCCTAGCGCGGCCGGGTAACGGAGTCGAGCAGGCGGCGGGTGACCTCGGCGACCTGCTCGACGGCCTCCTCGAACGCTTCCTCGTTGCGACGCGAAGGCGCACGGAAGCCGCTCACCTTGCGCACGTACTGGAGGGAGGCTTCGCGGATCTCGTCGTCTTCGGCGATGCCCTCGGGGCCGCGCAGCCGCTTGATGCTGCGGCACATGGCCTAAAGCTCGGGAGCGGGCGGGCGGCTGGGGCGTCGCGCCTCGACCCAGATCATGGCGGCGGCAAGCGCAGCGATGGTGACCCCGAGCAGGATGCCGGCGGTGATGGAGAGGCTGTCGCGGAGGCCGTCGGGGCCGGTCGTGAGGGCGGCTCGCCAGAGATTGAAGCCGGTGAGCGCAACGGCGAGGAACAGCAGCGTGAGCCCGGTGGAGGCGGCCATCCAGGCGCGTCGCAGGACAAGGTAGGCGAGGGCGATGCCGCCGATGGCATAGAAGGGGATGGTCACAGGGACGACCCAGTCACGGACCTCGGTCCAGCTGGCGCGGGCCTGGTAGGCAAGGGCGACGAGGGCCGCCGTGAACAACACGCCGACTGCGATGAGGAGGAGCATGCGACCGAGGTCCTGCCGGTCGGCGGGCGCGTCGGGGCGCGTCTCGCGATCATGGACGACCTCGCTCTTTTCAGTCTCGACGGGCGCAGGGGCGGTGAAGTCAGCCATCGCCCGCGATCATGGCGGGCGGGCGGCAGCGGGGCAAGCGGGGCAAGCGGGTAGCGTGAACCTAGACGTGGTACGTCCGGCGTCATACGTTCGATGAGCAAGGAGGCAGGACGTGGAGAAGCTGTTCAGGCGAGCGGTTCACCCGGGAGAGGTGTTGCGGGGTGAGTTGGACGAACTGGGCGTTAGCCAGGCGGCCTTCGCGCGCCAGATTCGGGTGCCTCCCAACCGGATCAGCCAGATCGTCGCTGGCAAGCGTTCTATCAGCGGAGACACGGCACTCCGTCTGGGCCACTGGCTTGGCATGGAGCCCCAGTTCTGGATGAATCTGCAAGCCCAGTTCGACCTCGCGGTGGCCGACCAGGAGGTCGGGCAGGCGGTGCGGGAGTTGCCAACCGCAGGTGAGACCGACGAGTAGGCGAACGCGCTAGAACTCGTCGGCGCACCAGGGGGCGGAGTGCCAGGCGAAGAGGGCGTCGGCGAGGTGGAGGGCTTCGGCCGAGCCCTCAATGCGTCCGGAGCGAGCGAGCGTAGAGGCTGAGACAGCCCCCAGGTAGAGGGCCGCGAGGTCGTCAGCGCCGAGGGTGAGGTCGGGTGGGGCGTCGGTAGTGCGGCAGGCGGCAGTCGCACCCTCGGTCACAAGCTCGAAGCGGCCTGTGGCCCAGGGACCGAAGGGGTCGCGCACATCGAGGATGAGGCGGCCATCGGCCGGGTAGGCGCGGCCTTCGAGAGCCTTCGGCACGTCGAGGATGCGCAGCCACAGGGTGTCGCGCGGGATGCGGCGGAGGTGGCGGGGATCCTCCAGCATCCAGTAGAGGGGGGCGTCGGGCGGGAGGTTGTTGATCCTGATCGTCTCGACGAGGTCGATGCCGAAGAGGTAGCGCCAGAGGGCGGCCGCGGCGGCAGGGGTCGTCGCGACGAACTCAGGCACGCGCACCGTTCCTCGGGGGATGCCCTCGGGCCAGTCGCTCTTGACGGTGTAGATGGCGTAGCCCTCGGGTCCGTCGGGGCCTGCGTATTCGACGAACTGGCGGCGCGTGAACCCGCCCTCGGGCTTGTTGTTGCGGGGAACGACGAAGGCGCTCCAGTGGCCGGGGATGCGGTTCATCATGCCGGGGCGGGACTCACGCAGCCGGTCGTAGAGGGCCGGCCAGCGTTCGAGCGCGGCATCGGGCTCGACGAATCGGACCTCGCCGGGGGCGTCGGGCACGGACGAGACGAACGCCGTGTGGCGGCGGTCGATGCTGATGCGGTCGGACTGCGCGGCCAGCCCGTAGCCGAAACGGCCGTAGATGAGGCTCTCGGAGGCCCAGAGGGCGGCCAGGGGCTCGCCACGTCCGGCGACGTCCTCAAGCTGGCGGCGCATGAGCTCGGTGAGGATGCCGCGCCGCCGGTGCGTGGAGGCCACGGTGACGCCGGTCACGCCCGCCGTCGGCAGGTCGCCTCCGGGGACGCTCATCGAGAACTTGATCGCGTGCGTCTTGCCCACCAGCTCGTCGCCGTCGAAGGCGCCGAGGCTGCGATCCCACTCGAGCAAGGGGCGGATGGGATCGGACCAGGCGGCGGCGTTGTCGATGTCGTCGAGGAACGCGAGCGCGCTCGTGGCGACCCACTGGTCCCAGTCGTCCTCGGAAAGCACGCGGTAGGTGATAGCCATCGTCCTTCGACTGTGGGCGGGGAAACGACAACAGTCCAGACGCGGGTTCGGGCAGCCGGTAGGCTGTGACTATGAGCGCGATCGGCACGCTGGTACTGGAAGAGGGAGTGTCCGCGGACGGTGTCGTGGAGGCGCTCAAGGGGTTTGCGGAGGGGGGCGCGCGGGTGGCGGTGGTCGAGGCGGGGGAGGGGGATCTCCGGGAGTGGCCGGGGGAGCGGGTGCGCTGGCTGTGGCGGGATTACCCGCTACCGGTCGTGTTCGCGTTCGAGGGGCGGCTGGCGGGGGCGGAGGCGGCGCTGGCGCTGGGTTGCGACATCCGCGTGTGCGGGGAGGGGGCGGTGGTCGAGCTGGAGGGCGGGTCGATGGACGGCCTGACCGCACGCCGGGCGCGCACGCTGCTGGGACTGGAGGCGGGGGAAGCCATCCCCGCGAGCTTCACGGCGACGGAGGCGCTGGAGCGGGGGCTGGTGTCGCGGGTGGCGCCGGCGGGGAGCGCGGGGGAGGCAGCGCGGGGGGCGGCGGAGGCGGTCGCGGCGAGGGGCCCGATCGCGACGCGGCTGGCGAAAGAAGCGGTCTGGAGGGGGCTCGATCAGCCCCTCGAACAGGCCCTGCGATTCGAAACCGATTTGACCTTGCTCCTACAAGCGACCAAAGATCGGGCTGAAGGGGTGCGCGCGTTCCTTGAAAAGCGCCCGCCAGACTTCACTGGGGAATAGCACATGATTGTTTTGCTCGAAGAACCCGAGTCGTGGTCGCTGATGATGCTTGTCAGCGCGGTCGCGATCGACAATGCCGAGATCTCCGTTGAGGGGAAGGAGGCCATCCGCCGGTGGCGCTCGGACCACCAGGAGGGTTCGCCCGAACTGGACGGCCTGACGGAAGCCCTGAACGAGCGCTTGAACGGGGCCATCGATGCTAAGCTGATGCGTCGCGTGAAGAGCAAGGGACGCTACGAGACGGTTCGGAGGTAGGGGATGGCGCAGGTAACGTACAGCGACGACGAAATCAACGAGATGCTCATCGAGCTCGTGAACCGCATGGCGAGCGAGGCCGAGTTGAGCGCCAAGGACCGGGCGATGCTGAAGCGCTGGCGCTCTTCGGAGATGAAGCTCGGCAGCGACGAGCTGGACGACCTCGTGCGGAAGGCGAACGAGGACCTCGCCCAGAACGTCTCGATGCGCGAGAAGAGCGCTATCCGCAGGCCCGACTGGCGGCAGTAGACCGCCAGCACGCTTCCTTCCGGGAAGCATCCGCGCCGGTCCTCGTGGCCGGCGCGTTCTGTTGGGCTCCGCGCTCGCCGTTGCAGTCGCCGTAAACTGGCCCCATGGCCGACCCGGTCCTGTTCGCCATCGATGATAGGGGCGTGGCGACGATCACGCTCAACCGGCCCGAGCGCCTGAACGC
>LXNI01002022.1_pt1 | contig 15367 bp, 16 predicted proteins | sample 809091 | NCBI WGS metagenome assembly LXNI01 (sample SAMN04870527, study PRJNA318959) | sponge metagenome | biome: 01000161; feature: marine sponge reef; material: water | host: Sarcotragus foetidus | place: Greece: Milos, Mediterranean Sea | collected 2013-05-29 | depth 5-7 m | reverse complement strand
GCCGCCCGCCGCTTGGCCTGGCGCAGCACCTGATCATTCAGATTCAGCGTGGTCTTCATCGCAAGATGGTCGTGATGCAAGCGTATGGCTGAACCATATTACGCAAGCATTGGCGACCCGCGCCTTTCGCGTGGCCGGCCGCGCTGCGGCGTTGCAGAGCTGGTCGGAGGCTCCGCTCACGAGACACCCAAGTGCGGAGCGATCTGAGGCGAAGACGGCAAACACTGCCCTACCGGTTCGGCCGAGAGCTCACCGGTGCCGCGGAGTGCGGACGTAGCGAATTGATCACGTATCGGGCCGAATAAGCTCCAGCAGCATGATCTTCGGCACCGGGTCGTCCGGCAGATGCGGATTTGAAGGGTCCGGCGGGACGTCCACCAGGTTGTGCAGCCGGAACCGCGCCTGCCGAATCGCCGCCACCCATTCCTCGAACGTCCGGTAGTAGAACGGGACTTCAAACTCGGCTCGCTCCGTGCCAAACGTCTGCGTGAGCGCTCCCGACTCGAAGTAGTCGTTCACCTTGCCGCGCGCGGCGAGCGCGTAGGGGTTGTTCATCGACAGCAGCAGGCGGCCACCGGGCTTGAGGGCGCCGGCAATCCCACTTAGGACCCCGGCCAGGTCCTCGCAGTCGTCCAGCATCATGTTCGCGGTGGCCAGGTCAAAGACGCCTTTGTGCGAAGGCAGACCCCTGGCCAGATCCGCCTCGATGAACTCGATGCCGTGCGGATCCCGCGCCTCGAGATTGCGTGCGTGCTCCAGCAGACGCGGTGAGATATCCACGGCGACGACCCTGGCACCATGCCGCGCAAACAGCCGCGCCAGGTGACCCTCGCCGCAGCCCGCGTCCAGGACCTGCTTGCCGGGAACGTCGCCGGCCATTTCGAGGAGGCGATGGGCGAGGTTGTCGAGGAAGCGTTGCAGCGAACCCGTGCGGGCCTGGATCGCGTACCAGTCGGCAATTGGGTCGTAGGCGGGCATCAGGGTGCCAGGGCTTCGGTCCAGTTGGGGTCGCGGGGCTCGAAGGGCGCCCACTCGAACTGGATGCTCCAGCGGGCGAAGCCGGCGAGCGGGCCGCCGCGATGGGTGAGCACGCAGATGCCCTGGTACCAGGGTCCGGGTCCGTCGCCGGGCAGGTGGCCGGAGCTGCGGACGACGAGGGCCGTTCGGTCGTTTGGCAGGGCGGTGCGGAGCAACGTGGGGCCGGGGGTGTGGCCGCAGAGGATCAGGTCGGCCGAGGCGACGGCGGGGCGGCACAGCGCGGCGTCGATCTCCGCTGGGGTGAAGTCGGGGGTGAAGGCCGGGTCGGAGTCCCAGATCGTGGCGAACGGGTTACCGGGCATGCCGTGGCAGACGTAGACGTCGCCCTTGCGGGCGACGTTCAGGGAGAGTTCAGCCGGCAACGCACGCAGCCAGGCGAGGTCGGCGGCGGTCAACGCGGTCTGTCCCTGTGCGATCAGCGAGAGGAAATAGTCGGGGGTGTCGGGGCGGCGGCGGCGGGCGGCAACGGTGGCTTCCCACCGCGCAGTCCCCCAATCGCGGAAATACGCCTCGTTGTTGCCGTAAATGACCATGACGTCGCCCGCACGCAGCAGGTCGATCGTCTCGCCCGGCGAATCCGGCGAGAACGGCGACGTCAGGAAGTCGCCGCAATGCACGATCAGATCGGGCGCATGGCGCCGGCACGCCGCCAACGCGGCCTCCAGCCCGGGCACGAAGCCGTGGGTGTCGCCGATCAGGCAAATCCGCATGCGGCGCACGTCCGGGCTGAGCACGTCGAACGCATCGTTCCACACCTGCATCCCGCGCGATGGCAAGGTACGTGGGTAGACGCCGGGGTTCGCGAGGGGTTGCACCATGACCGGGAAGACGACCAAGTCATTTGCTGCGCACGCCAAGGACGCCCAGTGGGGCAAGGATCTGCGGCCCTACTTCGCCTACCGCGACCTGGGAATCAAGGAGGCGACCGAGGGCAAGGTGCTGGCCCACATCATTCGCGCCGAGCAACCCAGCGACGGCCCGATGGGCTATCACTCGCATGCGCTGGACTTCCAGATGGTCTACCTGATCAGCGGCTGGGCGCAGCTCTACTTCGAGGACATTGGCGAGGTCCGCGTGGAGGCCGGCGATGCGTGGTACCAGGCGCCGGGCGTCAGACACGAGGTGCTGGAGTACTCGGATGACTGGCAGGTCCTGGAAATCACCATGCCTGCCGAGTTCGAGACCCGCGACGAAGCGCGTTAGGCGGGTGCCGGGGGACGGCGAAGTGCGGACGTCGCCGACGTGCGCCGTCGGGGCGAGCCTCCGCCAGAATCACGACGGACGGCAAGGCGCCCAATGAAAGTCGCCATTCGGCAGGAGCCGCTCTCGGCCCTGCCCGACTATGCCTCCGTTCCGATTGCGTTCTCGACCACGACGGTCCTGGAGGTCGAGTGGCTAGCGAACGGGCTGGGCAGTGTCCGTCTGGTCGAAGCGCCGCTCGGGCAGCCGCTTACCAAGGACTTCGACGAGGATGAACCCGTGGCGCACTGGCGCCGACTTGGGGACATCTCGCACTGGGAGATCTTCGCCGCCTTCATCGGCGAACAGCGCGTGGGCGGCGCCGTGGTGGCCCACAATTCGCCGGCCGTTCACATGCTGGAGGGACGCGACGACCTGGCGGTTCTGTGGGACATTCGGGTACATCCCAGCGTTCGCCGCGGCGGGGTCGGTACGCGCCTGCTCGATAGCGCGATCCAATTCGCCCGAGCGTCAGGCTGTTCGTTCCTGAAGGTCGAGTCGCAGAACACCAACCCCGCCGCCTGTCGCTTCTACGCCAGGAGCGGGCTCCACCTTGGCGGTCTCCGGCCAGGCGTCTATCCCGAGTACCCCGACGAGGTCCAACTGCTGTGGTACCTGAACTTGAGATCAACCAGCCCGAGTCAATCGGGGCCACGGCGGAGGGAGTGATATGCCGGATTCACCGGTAGAGGTCGTGTTCTTCGACATCGACGACACGCTGGTCGATGCGGCCGCCGCGACGCGCGCCGGCGCACTCGGTGTCTTCGAGAGGTACCGGGATCGGCTGACCGGCACGGATGAGCATCTGATGCAACGCTGGAACGCGCTGCTGGATCACCACTTTGAGCGCTACCTGCGCGGAGAAACCTCGTTCATCGTCCAACGCCGCGCACGGATTCGGGGTCTCTTCGGTCTCACACCAAGCCAAATGTCCGACGCCGAAGTTGACGCGGTCGATGCCGTCGAACGGAAGTCTAAAAAAGTGGCACGGCGGCTCTTTCCAGATGCAATCGAAACCCTGGATGCGCTGGGTTCCTACCGTCTCGGGGTCATCAGCAACGGATCGTCAGCGAAGCAGCGGCAGAAGCTGGCGGAGGTTGGCGTTCCGGACTGCTTCGCGGTCGTGGTGATCTCCGAGGACATCGGGGTCGCGAAACCCCATCCGGAAATCTTCGAGGCGGCTTGCGAAGCTGCGGGTGCGTCACCGTCGGCCTGCGTTCACGTGGGCGATCGGCTGGAAGTGGACGCGCTTGGGGCCCGCGACGCCGGGCTGACGGGAGTCTGGCTCGATCGAAGCGGCGCGGGTGGTGCACCGGCCAGCGTCCCGACGATCTCGAAGCTAACCGAATTGCCAGCGTTGGTCCGCAAGCGCTAGCCGCCGGCTACCAGACGCCGAGGGTCCTGAGCAGGTCGGCGGCGAGGGGGAGGGGCTGGGACGCGCGACCGGCGACCTGGATCGACGTCTGGACGTCGGGAATGAACCGGAGCAGTTCGCGAGCCTTCAGCGCTTCAGGCACGCCTCCATTGAGATAGCGTCCCCACCACGCTTGTTCGACGACACCGTTGAGATTCTCGAGCGTGTGTCCGCCAGCCAGCGCGGCCGCGGCGCGCTTGGGGCCGATGCCGCGAACTCCGGGAATGTTGTCCGAGGTGTCCCCGACCAGGGCCATGTAGTCGCACCACTGCCACGGTTCCACGCCAAATCGCCTGCGCACTTCATCGCCGTCCACGATCTGCTCGGTGCTCTTGCGCATGGTGTTGGCGATCACCACGTGGTCGCTGAGTAGCTGATAGAAGTCCCGATCCGCCGACATGATCACGCTGGGCCGGCTGCCGGAAGCTCGGCGGACAAGCTCGGCGATCACGTCATCCGCCTCGGCCCCGGTGGTCTCCTCGAACTCGAGGCCAACGGTCCGCAGGCCCGAATAGATGGTCGGCAGCCAGGCCAGGTGCGAGTAGTCGGCGCCGGCCCGGTTGGCCTTGTAGTCAGGCGCCATTTCCACACGCGCATCCGATGAGCCCTCGCCATCAAAGACCACCACCGCCTCACAGGGCGACAGGCCGTGGATGGCCTTGCGCAGGAGGGCGAAGAAGCCGAAGGCGGGCGTGACGTCAGCGCCCTGACCGTCTCGGATTCGCGCGGGGAATCCAAAGGCGGCGCGCCAGAGGAGGTTCATGCCGTCGACGATGACGAGGGGTGGGGGACACGCCTCTGGTCGTTCCGGTTCAGTGCCAGTCACCGAAGGTTGGCCCGCCAAACTTCCTCTCCCTCGTCTGTGCGGGTCCCGCCATTGCGCAGTCCGATTTTCCGAGCCACCTTCTGTGAGGCGGTGTGGTCAGGGTTGATGTTGGCGCGGACTTCACTCACGTGAAGGTCGTCACGAAGCCACTCCAGCACCCGTTGACTCGCCTCAGAGGCGAAACCTTGACTCTGAAATGGAACGCCGATCACCCAGGCCATATCGGCCCTGCCCGCTTTCACTCCAGCCTGAACATAGCCAACGACTGATTGATCGTCCTTCAGCCGCAAGGTCCAGTTCAGCCATAATTCGTCGCCCTCGGGCGAGCGGCGGGACTCCCGGCGTCGGATCGTTGCCCTGACGTCGTCCGCGCTTGCAGGCGGACGGCCTCCCGTAAACACATGGATCTCGGGATCCTTCAGCAGCGCAAAGATCGCGTCACTGTCGCCTTCCACCATCGGAGTCAGTTCGAGACGCTCTGTTACAAGCGTCCAATCCGCATCGCAAGGAATGCCTAGGTCGGACACGTGCAGTACTCCTCCACCTTGCACAGCCATCGAAGGAAGCGACCGTCACGCACGGCGAGGATGGCCGGCAACGCGTCCAGGCGCTGCTCGATATCGTGCCTGTGCGCGATTCCGACCGCGAATGACGTGGGCGATTCCGGGAGCGGTCCCAGTTGCAGGTCCCGCGAAGGCATAAACTGGCCCCGGGCGGCGATCCGGATGGCGGCGCGTTGGCGGCGTCGGCCGAGATCAGTTCTGGCGAGGATCAGGTTCTCATGGCCGTAGCGAAGCGCCTGCTGGCGGTTTTTCTGGTGCTCATCGGGATCGCCGTGGCGGTGAATTTCATCCTGACGCCGGTCTACAACGACGGAACAACCGATTACCCCATCTGGCGAATCCTGAACTGGTTCATGGTGGCCGCCGCGATGGTGATTCTGGTGGTTGGATTCCGCCGACGCCGCGACCCGGAACGCGCGGACGTCACCGCCGTGGAATACCTGCGCGGCACCTTCGCCTACTACGGGTCCATCGTGCTGATCATGCTGATGCTGTGGGAGTGGTACTGGACGCTGAACCCGTCCAGCGAAACCGGGGACGCGGTGACGGCGCACCTCATCTACTTCCCGTTCGTCAACGCGCTCTTCGTGGTCCTGTCGCTGGCCAACGGTCGGTACCTCTGGAACGAGGCCGACGGCTCGTAGGACTGCGGATCACTGCGCCCGCGGCGCCCTGATGCGTTACGGTTCGGCGTCCTGTCCGTGCGAGGCCGTGCTGCTATGTCCGATGATTCGTTCCGCGTTGCCCTGACCGACGGCCTGCGCCACGAGCGGGTTGTCGAACACCGCCAGCCGCTGGACGCCATTGGCGCCACGCTGGACGTGGTGCCGGCGCCGACCAGCGACGAGGAAGCCGTGGAGCGCTTGTCCGGCTACCAGGGCGTGATCTATTCGCACGGGCACTACCGCCTGCATACCTTCGACCAGCTGCCGGACCTGCTGGGCGTGATCGCACCGACCGTGGGCGTGGATCACGTGGACATCGAGGCGGCCACGGCGGCCGGGGTGGTGGTAGGCAACATCCCCACCTTCGCCACCGAGCAGACGGCCGACACCGCGCTGTACCTGATCCTGGGCGCGGTGCGTCGCATTCCCCGGATTCTGAACGAGTGGGAGGCGGGCCACCGCAACATCGCGGAGTGGGAACGGCGGGTCGACCACATCGGCGACATGCGCGCCAGCACGCTGGCGCTGATTGGGCTTGGTCGGATCGGCCGCGCCGTCGCCGTGCGCGCGCAGGCCTTCGGCACCCGCTGCATCGCCTACGCGCCCACCGTCTCGCCATGGGAGGCGCAGGGACTGGGCGTGGAGCTGGTGGGGCTGTACGAGGCGTTCGAAGAGGCCGACGTCGTTTCCGTCCACCTGCCTTACACGCCGCGGACGCATCACTTCGTGGACGCCGACCTGCTGGCCCAGATGAAATCCACCGCCGCGCTGATTAACGTCTCGCGCGGGCCGATCATCGACGAAGCGGCACTGGTGGCGGCGCTTGAGTCGGGGGCCATTGCGGCGGCCGGCGTGGACGTCTTCGAATCGGAACCCCCAACCCCCGACACGCCGCTGATCAACCTCCCCAACGTAATCTGGACTCCCCACATCGGCGGCTCAACCTCCGTCAGCGTGCACCGCGTGGGCCAGGGCTCCGCCGAACAGATGGCCTGGGTCGCCCAGGGGTACTGGCCGCGGGATACGGTGAATCCGGAGGTGGAGCCGCGACGGGCACTGCGGCGGCGGGGGTATCCGGAGAGGACGTGAGCACCGAACCAGTTCGCTGGGGGATTCTGTCCACGGCGCGGATTGGGCGGCGGGCGGTGGGGCCGGGGATTCATGGGGCTCGGAATGGGGTGCTGGGGGCGGTGGCGAGCCGGTCGTTGGAGCGGGCGCGGGGGTTTGCGGCGGAGCTGGAGATTCCGACGGCGTATGGGTCGTATGAGGAGTTGCTGGCGGATTCGGCGATCGATGCGGTGTACATCCCGTTGCCGACCTCGCTGCATCACCGCTGGGTGATCGCCGCCGCACGGGCGGGGAAGCACGTGCTGGTGGACAAGCCGTTTGCGGTGGACGCCACCGAGGCAGTGGAGATGGTGGATGCCTGCCGGGAAGCCGGGGTTCAACTGATTGAGGGGTTCATGTACCGCTACGACCCACGGCACGCGCGGCTGCGGGATTTGGTGGCTGAGGGTGCGATTGGCGACCTGCGGCAGATCAATACGGCGTTCTGCTTCCCGATCACTCGCGATCTGGCCAACGTGCGGCTCTCGACCGAACTGGCCGGCGGGGCGCTGGGCGACCTGGGGACCTACTGCGTGAGCGTGAGCCGCCTGCACATGGGCGGCGAGCCGCGGCGGCTGGCGGCGCGGATGACGGACGACCCGGAGTTTGGCGTGGACTTTGACGGCAACGCGATGCTGGAGTTTGACGGGGGTCGGGTGGCGACGGTGGCGTTCAGCTTCAAGACCTCGCGGCGGCACTTCCTGGAGTTGATCGGCACGGATGGGGCCTTGCGGGTGGAGCGTCACGTGCTGGCGCCGGGCGAGTCGACGAGCATCGAGATCGAAACTGTGAGCGGGACCGTGACGGAGCGCTTTCCGCCGTTCGACACCTATCAAGCCGAGGTCGAGAATCTGGGCGACGCGATCCGCGGCGAGGCGCCGCCGCTGGTGGACGGCGACGAGGCCATCCGCCAGATGCGGGTGCTGGACGCTGTGCGCGCGAGCGCGCGCAGCGGCGAGTGGGTCGCGCTTCGCGGATAGCTTGCAGCGAGCCGCTGCGGGAGGGCGCCATGAAGCGGGTAGCGAAGCCCGAGGGCAAGTTCAACGTCGTGTTGGAGGACGCGCCCATGCCGGCGGTGGGCCCGCACGACGTGCGGGTACGCAACGTACGCAGTCTGATCAGCCGGGGCTCGGAACTGTGGCGTCGCTATATCCGGCCGGAGGCCGTGGACCCGCAGATCATGGGCTATTCGGTGGCCGGCGTGGTGGATGCCGTGGGCGCCGAGGTTGAGGGGTTCACGCCGGGCGACCGGGTGGGGGTGTCGGGGCCGCACGCGCAGTTCGTGGTGCAGGACAGCCGGATTGCGTCGGCTTCGGACGGCCCGCGAGTCATTCGAATTCCCGATGCGCTGGACTTCGAGCAGGCGACGTTCTGGCCGCTGACGACGAGCGCGGTCATGTGGATCGAGAACGACGGTGTCCAGCCGGACGACACGGTGGTGATCGTGGGCCAGGGGCTGGTGGGCAGCTTGATGCTGCAGGTGGCGCGGGCCAACGGCGATGGCCGGCTGGTGGCGGTGGACGCCCTGCCCAATCGCTGCGCGCTGGCGGCCGAGTTGGAAGCCGACGAGGTGATCAACGCCGCGGACGAGGACCCGGTGGCGCGGGTGCTGGAGCTGACCGGCGGCAAGGGCGCCGACGTGGTGATCTACGCGGTGGGCGGTCGCGCCGGACTGCGGGCCTTCGATCAGGCCCAGCGCATGACCGCAACGGGCGGACTGCTGCAGGTGGTGGGGCTGTACGAGGACGACCCGCTGCCGCTTTCGTCGAGTGAGATTCAACGCAAGCGCCTGATCGGCGGGGCGTTGCCCGACAGTGATCGGGTCCAGGCCTCGGCGCGGTCACTGGAGCTGCTGTCCGGCGGCCGCATCGCCACCGAACGCATGGTCACCCATCGCTTCCCCTACCAGCAGGCGCCAGAGGCCTTTCACTTCCTGCACGACCATCCGGAGACGGCGTTTGGGGTGTTGCTGACCTGGGATGACGACTAGCGCAAACCCTTGATACCCGAGCCGTATTCGGAGTTCATCGTTCCGGCGTGGGGAGTGCTGCGCTGGTGGAGCGTGCTGCTGGTGGTTGGGGTGTTGGCGGGGGCATGGGTGGCGCGCTGGCAGGCGGGGCGCTGGGGGATGGATCAGGGCCATGTGTTGCCGCTGCTGGTGGCGGCGGTTGCGGCGGGGATTCTGGGGGCGCGGATCTATTACTTGATCTTCGAGTGGGAGCGGCGCTTTGCGGACGAGCCGGAGCTTGCCTGGAAGATCTGGGAGGGCGGCGTGGCCCTGCACGGGGCGCTGATTGGCGGGGTGGTGGCGATGGCGTTGTATGCGCGGCTGGCGCGGCTTGATTTGCTGGGCTGGCTCGATGCCGCGGCGCTGGGGTTGCCGCTGAGCGTGGCAATCGCCCGCTGGGGCGACTACTTCAATCAGCAGTCGTTCGGGGTGCCAACGGACCTGCCGTGGGCGTTATCGATCGAGCAGGAGTACCGGCCGCTGCTGTTCCTGGAACAGAACGGATTCCATCCGACGTTCTTTTACGAGTCGGTGTGGGCGCTGGCGGTGTTTGCGGCGGCCCTGGCGGCAGTGCGGAGCCTGCGGGGGTTGCGGCCGGGGGACCTGGCGCTGGGGATGCTGGCGGCGTATTCGGTGGGGCGGTTCTGGATTGAGGCGATTCGGGCCGACCCGATCATCGTGGGCGAGGGGTTGCGGCTGGCGATGATCGTGAGCGCGGCACTTTTCAGCGGCGGATTAGCGGCGCTGGTGCTGCGGCGATGGCCTGGACAAATGTTTCACGTGAAACATCCGGTCTAGCGTCAGGCGGCGGATTCGGCGCTGAGGGCTTCGAAGGTGGGGTGGAGCCAGAGGGATTCGAGGGCCAGTTCGAGGGCGGAGCCGGTATCCAACGTGGGGTCGACGACTGTCCAGCCGGAGGCATCGCGGGTTACGGAACGGGCAAAGAGCGGGGCGGCGTTGATAGGTACAGCGGGATGGCGGTAGGCCGATTCGTCGCGGTGTTGCTCCCAGGGTTGAGCCACGCCGTCGGCGCGGCCGGTGGGCGCGCCGCGCATGAGGCCGCTGCGGTTGACCAGGGAGTCCCAGACGGTGACCAGCAAGTCGCGGGCGTAGCGGCGTTCGATGGGCGGCTGGCCGTGGAAGGCGGCCAGGCGGAGCGCTCGCAGGAGCGTCGCGATGTCGGCGGCGGTGTAGGTGGTCCGGTCGCGGAGCCAGCCGTCGTCCCTGTCGAACGAGGTTGCCAGGTCCAGGAACAGATCGCCGGCGCGTTCCTGAACGCCGCTTGCGGGCGGCATGAGGGGCGCTAGCCGGATGAGAGCGGCGAGGGCGTCGGCGGCTTCGAGATTGTCGGCGGGTTGCTGGTCGCGGAGCCAGTAGGCGATACGGCGCTGTTGGACGGGGACAAAGACGCGAAAGTCATCGCGGGCCGTAACCAAGCCAAGCCGTGCCTGGGCACGGACCATGCGATGGGCCTCATCGATTGAGCGGGGAAGGCTGGTGCGGTAGTAGGCATATAGCCCATCGCCGGCCTCCCGTAGCTTGCTGACCGATTCACTCGAGCCGTTGGCCAACGCCAGCCCAGTCGCGTCGGCGGTGGCCCGGATGAGGTCAATATTGCCAAGCGGATCGTAGGTGTCGTCGGAGTCGAAGAGGACGCCGAGCCTGGGACGCAGCAGGTCGGCGTGGACGCGGTCCGAGGCCTCGACGGCAAGTTTCGTATAGGCGAACGCGAGCCGTAGTTCGTGGATTCGGGCCGCGCCGGGTGGGGCCTGTGGTGCGCGCAGCCGGTGAGCGCGGGTCAGGGCCTGGAGGAGGCGCATGTAGAGGGCGGCGACGCGTACGCGGACTACGCCGTCGGTTTGACGAAGCTGGGGCAGACCGCCTCCCGTCGCCGGGAGATCTACAGTGGCGGTGGCGAATGGGAGGGCGATGGGCGCGGCGCCGGGACGCGCGGCTTCCAGCACCGCTCGATCGTCAGCATCCAGGGTGGTGGCGGGCAGGCCGAGACCGGGTTGGCTGGAAACGAGGCCGGCGACGTAGCGGGCGTACCAATAGCCCTGCCAACCGGCGGTGACCAGGGCGGCCGCACGGTCGGGCGCTGGTTCCGGCCAGAGCTGGGAGAGGCGGCTGGGCGGAGCGGGCTCGCCGCAGGCCGCGAATACGGGCATCGCCGCTGCCGCAGCCAAAAAGCGACGGCGGGGAACGCGGCGCCGACACAGCGGCATTGATCCACCGTCCGCCGGCTCGATTCCCACAAGTCCTCCTCGAGGCCGTTGCCACGGCGCCTGACTGACGCGATTGCATGTGTCTGGCCGTTGCTCCCGTTTACGATCGTGGCATGAGACGAGGACTCGTGCTGCAGGCCTTAGGCGTGACGGCAGTGATTGCGGCGTTGTTGTTCCTGCCGCAGCAGTCCACGGCGTATGAGTTGCGCTGGGACGTGCGGATATTGCGGGACGCCATCCAGCCGATTTACAACCCGAGTCTGACTACGCCGGACAACATCAACCTGAAGCCGCACGAGATGGTGCTGGCGGTGGAGATCAACGGCGACTCGCGCGCCTATCCGATCGAGCCGCTGGTGAGCTACGAGATCGTGAACGACGTGGTGGGCGGCGTGCCAGTGGCCATCACGTGGTGCCCGCTGTGCTACACGGGGCTGGTCTTCGAACGGGTTTGGAACGGACAAACGCTGACGCTGGGCGTGCAGGGGGCGCTCTACAAGGGCGCGCAGACCTGGTGGGACCACGAGACCGGCAGCATTTGGAGCCAGGTGTTCGGCGAAGCGCTGGACGGCCCGCTGGACGGCGCCACGCTGAAGCCGGTGGTCGCTTCGCTTACGCCGTGGGGCACGTGGCTCAAGCAACACCCGGCCACGCTCGTCCTCAAGCAACGCCTGCCCGTCGGCGCGCCCAACAGCGCCTTTCACATTCAGAGCCAGCCCAAGGACATCTGGGTGATCGGCGTCGACATCGATGGTAAGGCGGCCGGGTTCTACTTCGACGAGACGGCTCGCCTGGGCGTGCAGCAGGCGGTGGTGGGCGACACGCCGGTGGTGGCGTTTGCTGAACCCGAGCGACGCCTCGTGCGCACCTACGAGGCGCGAGCGAACGGGCGCCAGCTGACCTTTGATGTCGCCGGAGCGGAGCTCACGGACCGTGAGACGGGTACTCGCTGGGATGCGCTGAGCGGCAGGGCCGTTTCAGGTCCCCTGATGGGCATGAGATTGACGCCGGTGCCGTATTTCAGTATTTGGGATTGGGCGCTGCGGTTGCATTACGGGAGTGATACGCCGATATATCCGACTGAGCTCGCGGAAGCGAGTTAGCAGGGCACATGCCGCAGGCTGCAAGCCCCCGGCTGCTCCTGGCGATACCAGCTACAGACGAAGCAAAGTCCCAGAAACTTATGCGGTTGTCTGTCTGTCCACGAATTGAAGAGCGGCGCGCGTGAGTAATCCCGAGCGGGATTCTCTTTCCCGAGCCGCCGCTTCATCAATGATGGATAACACTCGTGAAGGCATTGTGATATTGACCCGTACCGTCCTGCTCGAGAGTTTAGAGATATCGACATCAATCAGCGCCCAGACTCCCTCCTCGTAGTCTTGATTACTCTGATGTAGCTCGATTGGCTTTCGCTCTGAGATGGCCTCACCATCCATAAGCAAGCCTTCAATATGGCAAGCGACAGCTTCGTGGGCCGAACTCACAGCCTCCTCGAACGAGTCGCCTCCGGAGAAGCACCCGGGTAGATCGGGAACCGTGACGCCGTAGCTGCTTGTCTCGTCTTTGTGAATCACGATTGGAAACTGCATTAGCGTTCCTTCCAATCCCAGCCAGCCTGACGAAAGATGCTTCGTAGGGTGCCGATCGATATATCCCGTAACGGGTGCTTGACCGTGACACGCCCAGGCTTGTCGGGATGCGTGAACTGGTGATGGCTCCCCCGAACGTTTCTGAGTACCCAGCCGTCGCGACGGAGCAGGCGGAGAATCTCCCGGCTATCCACTGTGTGTATTATACACACTGCCGCGGCGATATCGATGGTCTTGAGCAAAGGCGGACACGCCCAGGTCAGCCATTCCTCGCTTGGTGGCGCTGTTCAGCTTCCGCCCAGATTTGTCTCAGCGTCTTCTCGCTGACCCCGCTATCGAGACCCTCCTGGATGGCTGCCTTTACGGCGTGGACGGCAGCGGTCCGGGCTTGCTGCTCGCTCGTCAGATCTCGAACGGGAGCGCGCTCGTCTTCGGGTTGGCCGTGCGCGAGCGCGCGTCTGTTCGCTTGCTCTCGGCGACCTGTCATGGCGGGCTCCTTTACCGGCGGCCAGAGCCGGTGCGTGAAGAAAGGTCCGCCCGAAGAGAAGGTGAGAACGAATGGGTGGTCGTGGTTGCGGGGGTCGGATTCGAACCGACGACCTCCGGGTTATGAGCCCGACGAGCTACCACTGCTCCACCCCGCTCGTCATTGTAGCGAACCGGCGGGGGCTGGGCAGGACGGCCTGGGAACACCCGCATACCAGGTTGACGTTCCGAACCGAGACGAGGCGGGGAAAGCGACGTGAGAGCGACATCGATGACCGGTGAGCGTCGGACCGGTCGATAAGCCGCGTTCTGTCGTGGGCGGCCATCTATCTGGGACCGGCGTTGCCGCCGGCCTCGTGCAGCCTACCTGGGACTGGGCGAGCAGCCTGGTGGCGTCCCGACTTGGCCTTGCTTCCGGTAGAGGTTAGCCGTTTCACTCCCGCGCTCCCGAAGTGGGGGCGCGGGCATCGTCACTGTGCCCCTGTTCCGGCCCTTGCCGGCGTGAACCGATTCGGGCGACGGGTGTTACCCGCTACCGCGCTCTATGAAGTGCGGACTCTCCTCTCCGGCCGGAGCCGGAGCGGCCGCCTGACCGGCCCGACGCTCCTGCCTATGGTCACACAGCGCGGGTCGTTCGGGAGGTTGGGTGACCGGAAGACCCTCAGCCCAAGACGAGGGAACTGTGCCAAGCGATATGGGGCGGCTTGGAGTTGGTTGCCCGGAAGATCCCTCACCCTGCCCTCTCCCTCAGGAGAGGAATTAAGTGAGGGAGCACGAATACCGAAGGGGCAAGTCCAGAGATACAAACATGATCGTGCTGGCGCGGGGGCCTTAGCAGGGAAAGAGTGAGTGCGAGATCGGGCCATTCCGTTCGACTCGATGGGTTTGGGTCTGGCGCGGCTGCCGTCGGAATGACGGCGATCCACGTGATCCCTCAACCTGGGTGACCGCTCGGCCGAAACCGAGTGGTGTCATCCCTAGAAAGGAGGTGATCCAGCCGCAGCTTCCGCTACGGCTACCTTGTTACGACTTCGCCCCAATCGCCAACCCCACCCTCGACGGCTGCTTCCCAAGGGTTAGCTCACCGGCTTCAGGTGTTGCCGACTTTCATGGCGTGACGGGCGGTGTGTACAACGCCCGGGAACGTATTCACCGCAGTGTGCTGACCTGCGGTTACTAGCAACTCCGACTTCATGCAGGCGAGTTGCAGCCTGCAATCCGAACTGAGACCGGCTTTAAGGGATTCGCTTCCTGTCGCCAGGTTGCTGCCCGTTGTACCGGCCATTGTAGCGTGTGTGTAGCCCGGGATATAAGGGCCATGCGGACTTGACATCATCCCCACCTTCCTCCGCGTTGTCCGCGGCAGTCACGCTAGACATATACAACTAGCGTCGAGGGTTGCGCTCGTTGCGGGACTTAACCCAACACCTCACGGCACGAGCTGACGACAGCCATGCAGCACCTGTTACACGGTCCCGAAGGAACACCCGATTTCGCGGGCTAGCCGTGTAATGTCAAACCCCGGTAAGGTTCTTCGCGTAGCCTCGAATTGAACCACACGCTCCGCTGCTTGTGCGGGCACCCGTCAATTCCTTTGAGTTTTAGTCTTGCGACCGTAGTCCCCAGGCGGGACGCTTACCGCGTTAGCTCCGGCACGCAGGGGGGTTGAGCCCCCCACACACCTAGCGTCCATCGTTTACGGCGCGGACTACCAGGGTATCTAATCCTGTTTGCTCCCCGCGCTTTCGCCCCTCAGCGTCAGGTCAGGCCCAGACCGCCGCCTTCGCCTCTGGTGTTCCGTCCGGGATCTACGCATTCCACTACTCCCCCGGACGTTCCACGGTCCTCTGCCTGCCTCTAGCTCGACGGTTTGCTCGGACCCTCCCCGGGTGAGCCGGGGGCTTTCACCGAACACCTGTCGTGCCGCCTACGAGCGCTTTACGCCCAGTGATTCCGGATAACGTTTGCCACCAAGGTATTACCGCGGCTGCTGGCACCCTGTTAGCCGTGGCTTATTCCTGGGGTACCGTCATTTGCGTCCCCCAGAAAAGGGGTTTACAACCCGAAGGCCTTCATCCCCCACGCGGCGTCGCTGCGTCAGGCTTTCGCCCATTGCGCAATATTCCCTGCTGCTGCCTCCCGTAGGAGTCTGGGCCGTGTCTCAGTCCCAGTGTGGCTGATCGTCCTCTCAGACCAGCTACCCGTCG
>LXNI01002020.1_pt1 | contig 15384 bp, 12 predicted proteins | sample 809091 | NCBI WGS metagenome assembly LXNI01 (sample SAMN04870527, study PRJNA318959) | sponge metagenome | biome: 01000161; feature: marine sponge reef; material: water | host: Sarcotragus foetidus | place: Greece: Milos, Mediterranean Sea | collected 2013-05-29 | depth 5-7 m | reverse complement strand
AACAGAATGGCGTCGGCCTGCCCAACCAATCCTCCCGGATGCAGCGCGTCAGTCTCGCGGGTCCCGGGGGCCGACCCGCGAACATCTACCGCCGCCGGCACGGCACGCTCGAACAGCACCACGGTACAGCCGGTTCCGGCGTTCGCGTCCGTCCAGTGTCCGACCCGCACGCCTGGCAGCGCGGTGAGCGTGAGGTTTGCGTCGGTCACGCAGGTTCCCGGACGTCTCGAAGGTGTGCGCTGATTGTCACAGACGTACGCCCGCACCCGCATAGAATCGCTCATGGCGCGACATTTCTCGCGACGCATGTTTCTAACCGCGGCGGCACTCGCTACTGCCGCGTGCGGCGCCGCGGTTCAATCAAACGATGTCACCGAGACTCTGGTGGTAGCGGCTGGCGACGAACCGAGCGTCGACCATTCAACGGCCGTGGCCAGCGATCGCAATCTGCGAGCGAGTCTGATGTCCGATGCAGCCAGGCTGGCTCGACTGGACGCATCCGCTTCGTTGCGATCGTCAGATCTCGGTGCGGCGCTGATTCGCTCCATCGGTGAGCTTGGCCTGGACGCCGAACGTCGAGACTTCCTGGCCGCCGGCCGCGGTCTCCCATCCGTAAGCCTGCGGGTAGACGGCGACTTCTTTCTTGCCGCCGGCATGATCTACTCAGCCATCGGCGTGGTCGAGGGACCGCTGCGCGAGGCCGAAGTTGACGACGAGGGAGCGTTGCGCGGCTCCGGCTACGACGGCGCCGTCGTGCTTGTGGCTCGCGGAATCACACCCTTTCGTGAGATTGGCCGGCTGCTTGAGGGTGCCGGCGCCGCGGCCGTGATCATCTACAACAATCGGCCTGGGCTGCTCTACGGCACCCTCAGTCAGCCGTCCGGCATTCCCGTGGCATCCGTAACTGAAGAGGCTGGCGAAGATCTGGTTGAGCGCCTGGAGCATGGCGAGGCCACGGCCGTCGTGGATGTCTCGGCGCCGCCACGATCGTTCGAGGGCGCGAATGTGATCGGGCACCGGGCCGGGCCACTGCGCCGCCAGCTCGTTGTCACCACTCCGGCCGACGCTCGCTTAGGCGACTATTCGGACGGTGGCAACGCTGATGGGCTTGCGCTACTGCTCGCGCTCGCACGCCATGCTGACGAAGTCCGCCTCAGGCATTCGATCAGCTTTGTCGCGTTCGACGCTACGCATCGTGGATACGTCGGCAGCCGCTGGTACCTGGCACACCTGTCGGAGGACGAGCGTGAGTCCATCGACGGTGTCCTTGCCTTCGATCGACCGGGACGCTCGCAACCCTTGCAAGTTGGCGCCTCGGTCACCCTGGCCCCGCTGATTGATCAGCGACTTGAGGCCATTAGCCCCGACCTGCGGGTGATGCCTGACTTTGGCGTCGGACGTGGCGACCACGACGTGTTTTCCGCCCGCGGGGTGCCCTACGTATTTCTTACGCGCACCGGTGCAGGGCAGATTTCGGAGGATCACCTTGCGGGTGCCTTCCAGGTTGCCGCTGCCTCGCTGGAGATTCTGGACAGTCTGGATTCGAGCGAAACCAGCTAGTCACCAACAGTTGGCCGTTCACGGGTGAGCGACGCGTTCCAGGTTGCCGTGCCTGGACTAGCCCCGACCGTCGCCGTTCGACAGTCGTTCTCGCAGTCGAGCGTTTGCGTCTCGCAGCGCCGTATCCAGGTTGATGTCCGCCGCGTCGGCTCGCGCGGCCACCCACAGCAGGGCCTCGCCCAGCGCTTCCGCGTCGTCTCCCGACATCAGCGCCGCCAGGGTCTTCGCATGTGCGTCCGCCGGGTCCTGTGGATGGCCGGCGCGTCGGAGGGCGCGAACGGCCGAACTTGAAAAGGCCAGGCTGGGCAACGAATCCGGCAGGCCGCCCAGTGGGCCCGATGTGCCATCGTGCTCCGTCGCCTTGATCTGGGCCCACGCCTTACCCAGGTCATCCAGTTCGTCGTACTGTGCGTCGCCGAAGACGTGGGGATGTCGCCGAATCATCTTGGCGCTGATGGCTGCCACCACGTCCGGCCAGTCAAACCCGCCGCGCTGCCGGGCGATTTCCGCGTGAAGCACGAGATTAAGCAGCACGTCGCCAAACTCGTCCGCCATGGCGCTGTCGTCCCCCTGCTCAATGGCGACCAGAGCTTCGTGGGCTTCCTCGACCAGGTACGGGCGTAGCGTCCTGTGCGTCTGGCTCTTGTCCCAGGGGCAGCCGTCGGGACCGCGTAGACGTCGAGCGATGTCGCGAAGCGTGTTGGTATCGCGAAGTCTCGACAGTTCCGTCGGTAGCCCTCGCAGCGAGGTTGGGAAAGTCAGAGTTCCTGATGACCCGTCCGCGCGCCACCGCGCGCAAGACCACGGCCTGACTTCGATAACCGCGTCGGATCCGTAGGCGGCGCGGAGGCGACTCCGCCAGGCGTTCAGTTGGCGATCGTCGGCAATGCCCCGGACTACGGTCTGCATCCCGGGCGCCGGCCGCCAATCCATGCCGGCTGGACCGGTAACCGTGGGGCCATCGACGGCTGGCGCGGACTCCGGTCCCACGGTCAGAGCGATGGTCCCTCGGTCCGCCAGGTCCCGGAGAACGGCAACGGCGGGATCATCGTCCGAACCGTGGCCTGGCGCCAGGTAGAGGGCGCTCGTAGCTTGCAGGTCATCGAATCCGCGTGCCCAGGCGGTCACGTTCGGCGGCGTGGGCAACTGCACAGCCGTTGGAGCGGCTGGAATCTCTATCCACGCGACAAGCGTCTCAGCGGGAGTCGGCGCCGCGGACGCTAACGGATCTCCCGTCCCGTCCCCGATAAACACCACGCGCACGGCGACGCTCATCTATGAGTACTCGGTTCATCCTGTGTCGCCATGCGCTGCGATATTCTAGAGCTTGGCCCTGATTGGCTTTCCCGGTGAGTTCATGTACCCAGACGACCTTGGCTACACGCGCGAGCATGAGTGGGTTCGTGATGAAGGCGACCATGTGCTCGTTGGCATTACGGCCTATGCGCAGGAAGAACTCGGGGACGTGGTGTATGTCGAGTTGCCTACACCCGGCGAGAGCTTTGCCGCCGGTGACGAGTTCGGAACGGTCGAGTCGGTCAAGGCGGTCTCTCCCCTTTATGTCCCGCTGTCGGGTGAGATTCTCGAAGTCAATGAGGAGTTGGAGGCGCAGCCCGAACTCATCAACGAAGATCCGTACGCCGCCGGCTGGATGATCCGGCTCGGTGCCAGCGACCCGGGCGAGCGCGATAGTCTGCTCGACGCCCAGGCCTACGAACAGCTGGTGAATGAGCTACGCGCCTAACACCGACGCCGACCGGGCGGCGATGCTCCGCGCGGTCGGCGTTGAATCCATAGACGACCTCTTTGTAGATATCCCGGTCCGGCACCGCGATCCCACGCTTGACGTGCCGCCGGCGCTGCCGGAGACGGATGTCATCCGCCACCTGCAGGCGCTGGGCGCGCGCAACGCCACCTCCGAAAGCCTGCCTTCGTTTCTTGGCGCCGGGTTCTATCGGCATTTCGTGCCGGCCTTGGTCGACCAGCAGTTACTTCGGTCCGAGTGGTATACGGCTTACACGCCGTACCAGCCGGAGATGGCGCAGGGCACGTTGCAGGCGATGTATGAGTTCCAATCCCTCGTCTGTGACCTCACGGGAATGGACGTTTCAAACGCCTCGCTGTATGACGGCGCATCGGCGCTGGCGGAGGCCGTACTCCTCTGTCGTGGCCTGACCAGGCGGCCGCGCGTCGTCATTGCCGACTCGGTGCATCCGGCCTACCGCAGCGTCACCGCCACCTACACGAGTGCGCTGGACGTCGATCTCCAGGTTGTGCCGGCCGCCATTCGCAACGGAACCAGCCTGCGACCCGACGTTCAGCCGATGGTCGAGGCCATCGACGACCAGACGAGTTGCGTCGTTATCCAGCGTCCGGACTTTCTGGGCATGGTGGTAGACCCTGACCCCGTCGTCGAGGCCGCGCGCGAGCACGGCGCTCGCGTCGTTGTTGTCGTTGGCGACCCGGTTTCGCTTGGCTTGCTGGCCGCGCCGGGCGACCTCGGCGCGGACATCGTGGTCGGGGAACTGCGTTCGCTGGCCGGACCACCAGCGTATGGCGGTCCGGGCGCCGGCATGTTCGCCGTCAGGTCTCAGTTGATTCGACGCGTTCCGGGTCGAATCGCCGGACGAACGGTGGACCTGGACGGCAAGAACGCCTTTGTCCTCACCCTCCAGACCCGCGAGCAGCACATCCGCCGTGAACGCGCCACATCCAACATCACGACGAACCAGGCCCTGGTGACGCTGGGCGCGACGATCACGCTCTCCGCGCTTGGGCGTCGCGGTCTGCGCGAAATCGCCGAGCAATCCCTGTCCGCTGCCCATCGCGCGGCCGAGGCTCTCGCGGATGTCGGCGCTGTGATTGCCACCGATGCCCCGTATTTCAACGAATTCGCGGTCCACGCCCCCGAGGGCGCAGCGGCCCGGCTTGATCGCCTGCGACGCGACGGCAGTGTGCTGGCGGGCGTGGATCTTGGCTGCGTGGCTCCAGAGTTCGATGACCTGATTCTCGTCGCCGCTACCGAGCTCACCACTACCAAGGACGTCGAAGCATTGGCGTCAGCTTGGGCGAGGACGCAATGACGGACGAACCACTGGTTTACGACCTCTCCAGTGCCGGTCGGCGCGGGGTGCGTCCGCCGCTGCCGCAGTTCGAGCCGGTGGACCCGTCGTCCGCGTTGCCTGCGTCGCAGCTCCGGTCCGACCTGCCGCTGCCCGAAGCCTCCGAGATCGACGTGATGCGTCACTTCCTGCGCCTCTCGCACAAGAATCACAGCGTGGACACGGCCATGTATCCGTTGGGTTCGTGCACGATGAAGTACAACCCCAAGGTCAACGAGGTGACGGCCCGCATCCCGGGGCTTGCCGACATTCATCCCAGCCAGCCGCCCGAGACCGCCCAGGGAGCCCTGGAGCTGATCTTCGAACTCGAGGCCTTGCTGGCTGCGATTACCGGCTTCCCGGCGGTCTCTACCCAGCCCGCCGCTGGTTCGCAGGGAGAACTCTGTGGCCTGCTCAGCATATTGGCGTGGCACGAGTCGCGTGGAGAGACGCGCACTCAGGTCTTGGTGCCCGACTCGGCCCATGGCACGAATCCCGCCACCGGAACAATGAGTGGGCTTGAAGTCATCAGCCTGCCGACAGCCGACGACGGCGGTATCGACCTGCAGAACCTCGAGGAGAGCCTTGGCCCGGGCGTTGCGGCCATCATGCTCACGCTGCCCAGCACCCTGGGACTGTTCGAACGCCGCATCCTGGAGGTGATCGAACAGGTTCACGCCGCCGGCGCCCAGGTCTACTGTGACGGTGCCAACATGAACGCCATGCTCGGCCGTGTCCGTCCCGCCGATCTGGGCGTCGACGTGATGCACCTGAATTTACATAAGACCTTCAGCACACCGCACGGCGGTGGAGGTCCCGGCGCCGGGGCGCTCGCCGTGCAGGCTCACCTGGAACCCTTCCTGCCCGAACCGCGCGTAGTTCGCAACGGCGATGCCTTTGCGTTGGCGGGTTCGTCCGCCACCAGCATCGGGCGGGTGCATAGCCACCTCGGCAATTTCGGCAACCTGGTTCGTGCCTATACCTACATCAGGTCGCTGGGCGCCGAAGGTCTCCGCGAGGCCGCTGACGATGCCGTCCTCAACGCCAACTATCTGCGCGCCTCGCTTTCCGACGACTACGACCTGCCCTACGACCGCATCTGCATGCACGAAGTCGTGCTGGCCGGTACGCGTCAGCGGCGCTTGGGTGTTCGTACGCTCGATATCGCCAAGCGGCTCATCGACTACGGCATCCATCCGCCGACGATCTACTTTCCAATCATCGTGGACGAGGCCCTGATGATCGAGCCGACCGAGACCGAGTCCCGCGAGTCGCTCGATAACTTCATTGACGTCATGCGCCGAATCGCTCGTGAAGCCGAATCTGAACCCGACAAGCTCCACGACGCTCCGGTCAACGCGCCTGTGCGCCGGCTCGACGAAGTCACCGCCAACCGGCGTCCGAACGTTCGGCGGGTCCCAGATAGCGGCGAGTAGGTCTCGACGCACTGAATGCCTCCCGGTCTGGTCGCTCTCGCGAGCCCGTGCGCCGGTTGACCGGCCGGTCACCGACGCGCTGGCCAGGACCAAACCCCTCGACAGCTAGCTCGTGGCCTGCCAGACGCGCTGTAGCTCGCGGTAGCCGATGATCTGGATGCCTTCCTCGGCCACGATTCGCGCAATGTCCTCGGAAACCGCCGCGTCGAAATCGGACTGCCGGCCTTCCGGCGTGCCCGTCACGCCCGGCACACGTGGCTCGGCCATCACCGCCCGCAGCTCGTCGGTCGCGATGCCGGGATGCAGCGCCCACTCGCTGAGGCCCGCCGGCAACTCTCGCAGCTTCGCGGCCAGCACTGCAGCTTTCTTCTCCGGCGGAATCCTTCCTGAGTCCAGCACGCCGTGCTCGGCAGCCGGCAAGCCTTGCGCGAGCAAGCTCTTGACCAGGTGGGGCGATCCGGCTCGCATGGCGAGCCCGTATTCGCGCGCCAATCCAAAGACCACGTCAAAAATGTCCTGCCGAAACTCGTGCGGCCCGTAGTGGGTGTCAAGGTGGGTTGGTTGGATCCCGAGCGCGCTCACGGCCTCGATCTGTGCTCGGAACTCCGTCTCCACTTCTCTGATGTCGGCGGTCTGAAGGAGGTAGTCAAAACGGTCGTCGCCAAAGAAGTATCCCGACTCGTCGAGCAGAGTCCGAACCTCTTGCGGCGGCGCCAGCGGACCCCAGCGGTAGTGCCGGTACTCGGACACGATGGTCAAGTGCACCGCGAACGAAACCCCAGGATGCCGGCGCAGAAACTCGGCCGCATGCAGGCACCAAGGCGTCGGCGTCATCAGCGAGCACGAGCTCACGAGACCCTCGGTTATTGATCGGATGGCCCCGAGATTCTGGCCGTGACACATGCCGATGTCGTCGGCGTTGACGATCAGGAGTCGGGCGTCGGCGGGATACCCCAGCAGCTCATTGGCTCGTGACGTGCCTGCCATCGCAAACCTCCGTTGGCGTTCCGCTGGTTCGACCGCACGACCGCGACGACACTTCCGGCTGTTTGCGAGTCACTCTCGTATGATTCGCATTGAAGCGGAAGGCAGTCACTGACCGCCAATTGGGCTGTCCTGTCGCTCGAGGCCCGCGGCAACCCGCCGACGCTGGACTGCCGCTGAATATTACAAAGGGGCACTTCAGATGAAGAAGACGATGGCCCAGGCGCTGGTTGAATTCCTGAAGGTTCAGCACGTGGCGCGCGACGGCCGGCAGCAGCCGTTCTTTGCGGGCTGTTTCGGAATATTCGGCCACGGAAACGTGGCCGGCGTGGGCGAGGCGCTGCAAGAGAACCCCGACTTCCGCTACTACCAGGCCCGCAACGAGCAGTCCATGGTTCATAGCGCCATCGGCTACGCCAAGATGAAGAATCGCCTGGGCACGCTGGCCTGCACGTCGTCCATCGGCCCCGGCGCCACCAACATGGTCACGGGCGCGGCCACCGCCACCATCAACCGCCTGCCTGTCCTCCTGCTGCCGGGCGACATCTTCGCCAACCGCAAGGTCGCGCCGGTGCTTCAGCAACTGGAAGCGCCCTGGTCACACGACGTGTCGGTCAATGACTGCTTCCGCCCGGTGTCGACCTACTGGGACCGCATCAACCGGCCTGACCAACTGGCGCCCGCACTGATGGAAGCGATGCGCGTGCTTACTTCCCCCGCCTCCACCGGTGCGGTCACGCTCTGCCTGCCGCAGGACGTGCAGACGGAGGCTTACGACTATCCCGACCGCCTGTTCGAACCGCGGGTCTGGGATGTCCCTCGCGCCCGCCCCGACGCCGGCCTTCTGCAACGCGCGGCGGCTTGGATCCGAGCAAGCGAACGACCGCTGGTCATTGCCGGAGGCGGAGTCCTCTACAGCGAGGCCTCGGCCACCCTGCAAGATTTCGTTGAAGCCACCGGAATCCCGGTTTCCGAAACCAAGGCCGGCAAAGGTGCGCTCCCGCACGACCACTCCCAGGTGCTGGGCGCCGTTGGATTCTCCGGCGGCACGGCCGCCAACCTCGTGGCGCGCGAGGCCGACCTGATCATCGGCATCGGCACCCGCTACACCGACTTCACCACCGCCTCCAAGACCCAGTTCCAGAACCCGGACGTGCGCTTCATCAACATCAACGTGGCCGAACTGGACGCCTACAAGCACGCCGCGCTGCCGTTGCAGGGCGACGCCAGGGTCGTGCTCGAGGAACTGGCCGAGGCCACCACGGGCTACCGCGTGCCATCGGCCTTTAGCCAGCAGGTGAACGCCTGGCGCGACGAATGGATCGCCGAAACTGACCGTCAAACCTCCGCCACCGACGCCATCCCACTGCGCCAGGGCCACGTCATCGGCGTCGTGAACGAGTTCACGCGCCCCGAGGATGTCGTCGTCTGCGCCGCCGGCAGCCTGCCGGGCGATCTGCACAAGCTCTGGCGCACCGGACAGCCCGGCGGCTTTCACCTGGAGTACGGCTACTCCTGCATGGGCTACGAAATCGCCGGCGGGATCGGCGCCAAGCTGGCCGCCCCCGAGCGCGAGGTCTACGTCATGGTCGGCGACGGCTCCTACCTCATGATGGCGCAGGAGTTGGTCACGGCTCTCCAGGAAGGCATCAAGATCAACGTCGTCCTGCTCGACAACCACGGCTGGGGCAGCATCCGCGCGCTCTCAACTGACGTGGGCGCCGACGGTTGGGGCACCCAGTACCGATACCGCAACGGGGCCTCCGGCCAACTGGACGGCGACACCATCCCGCTCGACCTGGCCGCCAATGCCGAGGGCATGGGGATGAGCGTCATCCGCGCCGACACCGCCGACGACCTGCAGGAGGCCCTGGAGGATGCGCGCGACTCCGACCGCTCAACGCTCATCGCCGTGGACGTCAGTGCTGACGACGGAGTACCCACCTACGAGTCCTGGTGGGATGTTCCCGTCTCCGAGGTGTCCACGCTCGAGGGCGTCCAGGCCTCACGCGAACGTTACGCCGAGGCCGTCAAGAACGAGCGCCCGCTCATTTGACCGTTCATGCCTTCGCTCCAAGTCGACATTGAATCGCCGCCACCTCGCCACGCGGAGTAACGGGGGAGAAACGCCATGAAGCTTGGCCTGTACATGGACATCCTCGACGACATGTGCTTTACCGAAGCGCTTGACTATGCCGCCGGCCTCGGTCTCGACGCCGTCGAAATCGGCACCGGCAACTTCTCTGCCGCCCCCCACTGTGACCTCGACGAGCTGGTCCGGAGCCAGGCCGCGCGCGACGAATTCATGGGCGCCATCACCGACCGCGGTCTTGCACTCTCCGCGCTCAACTGTTCCGGCAACCTGCTTGACCCGCATCCCGAACGCCGCCAGCGAGCTCAGCAGGTCTACTACGACACCATCCGGGTGGCCAGTGCCCTCGGGCTTGAGATCGTCATCACCCAGAGCGGCTGTCCCGGCTCGCCCGACGGCGGCACCTATCCCAACTGGGTCACAGCCACCTGGCCGGCCGAATACGTCGAATGCGGTCTCCGGCAGTGGGCCGAGGAAGTGACGCCATTCTGGATAGAAGCCGGCCGTTTCGCCGCCGACCACGACATGAAGATCGCCATCGAAATGCACCACGGCATGGTCGCCTACAACCCACGCTCCCTCTTGCAGCTACGCGAAATCGCCGGCGACCTGCTCGGCGCCAACCTCGATCCCAGCCACCTCTGGCCGCAGGGCATGGAGCCAACAGTCGTCGTGCAGGGTCTCGCCGGCTGCATCTGGCACGTGCACGCCAAGGACACCGGCATCGACCCCAACGAGGCCGCCCTCAATGGATTGCTTGAGATTCGCCCCTGGGACCAGTCGTTCGAACGCTCCTGGGCCTTTCGCACCGTCGGCTACGGCCACGGCGAACTCTGGTGGCGCCAGTTCTTCAGCGCCCTTCGCAAGACCGGCTTCGACGGCGTCGTCAGCATGGAGCACGAAGACCGCTGGATGGGTCGCCTTGAAGGACTGGAAAAGAGCGTCGACTTCCTGCGGCCGCTGCTGCTCCAGGACCGGCAGGACGTAATCGCCCCCCGCGCTTAGCCTTAGTCCGACTCCGCGGCTAGCGCGATAACGCCCTCGTCGAATACGGGATCGCCTGGGTCCAGTGGCAGCGCAACCGGGCAACCCCGTGCCGCCGAGGCATAGCAGGCCAGCACCGTATCGATGGCTCGCGCCCCATCCTCACCGTTGCTCCGTGGCTGCTGGCTGCAAGCCACGGCCTCGACAATGTCGCTGATCAGATTGAGGTACGAGTTCTGCATGTTGTACCCGTCAAAAGCCCAGGCCAGGCGCTCGTCCTCGCTCGCGTGCGCCGAATCGGCATTGGCGATCACGCCCTCCACCTCCAGCGGCTGCGTCGTCATTCCATCGGAGGTAAACGCCGAGTGGAACCGGTCGAACGGCGTCGTGCCGTTGTTCACGTAGCGCAGCCACAGCCGCCCCTCGGTGCCGCCCACGCCAATCCCGCCGGGCCCCAGGCCCCAGCCCAGGTTCAGGCTGGCGTACACATCGCCAAGTCGCAGGTGGCACATCGCCAGGTCGTCGACTGGTAGAGGCCCTTCCCCGGTTCGGCGGATCATCGCCGAGACCTCGCTCACCTCCGTGCCCGCCAGCCAGCTCATCACATACAGCGGGTGCAGCATGTCCATCAGGATTCCGCCGCCCGCGCGCCCCAGGTCGCGTCGCCATCCGGGTTGAAAGGTGGCCGCGCCCGGGTTATCGGGAACGCACAGCAGATTGGCGCTAACCGTCTGGACTGTGCCAATCACTCCGTCGTCAATTGCCGCCTTCGCTGCCTCGAACTCGGGAAAGAAGAGGTAGTTATGCATCATGGCCAGCACGCGATCGGCGCGCTCCGCCGCCTGCACCATCTCCCAGGCGTCCCTCGGAACCGCCGCCAGGGGCTTCTCGGCCAGCACGTGCTTGCCCGCGTTGAGAGCGGTCAGCACCGGAGCCTTCCGAAGCCACGGCGGCGTGGCCACCACCACCAGGTCCAGATCCGGCAGCGCCGCCAGGTCTTCCGCATCGGCAAATCGACGCTCGGCTGGAATCCCCTGTTCGTCGCCCACTCGTGCCAGGTTCGGCGGAGTCACATCCGCAATCGCGCTCAGCTCGATTCGCGGGTGCTTGGCCAGCCCCGGCGCGTGAACGCCGCCCCCCATGCTGCCGCAGCCAATCAGTCCGGTGCGGAGTTTCGTCACGGCCGACGCCTATTGGTCGTTCGCCGCATCTGCGGCGCCCGTCCTGCTATTCGATGGCCTCCTGGCTCTCACCGTCGAAGAGTCGGATTCGATCTGGCTTCGGGCGTATCCAGATGCTCTCGCCGGGCTGACCGGCAAAGTCGACCGCCGCGCGCGCCTTCACCCGCGTGTCCTCGTCCAGCCGCACGTCAACCAGCACTTCGCTGCCCATCGGCTCCACCGCGAAGATCGTGGCCTTGGCGTAGTCCGGCTGCTCCATGAACGAGAGTTCCATCGCCTCCGGACGCGCGCCCGCAATGGCCGGCCGGTCCACCCGCGGCCGGCGCAGAACTGCCGTGGAGGCGTCGCCGGCAACTTCCCACGAGAAGCCGTTTCCGTTCATTCGAACCCAGCCGTTCGTGCTCGTCAACGTTCCCGAAACCAGGCTCATCCCCGGGCTGCCCACGAAGTGCCCCACAAAGGCATTGGCCGGCCGGTCGTAGATGTCCATTGGCGAACCGACCTGCAGCACCTTGGCGTCCCGCATGACAGTAATGCGGTCGGCCATAGCCAGCGCTTCCGCCTGGTCGTGGGTCACGTAAATGGCCGTCGTTCCTAGCTGCCGTTGCAGGTACTTCAGCTCGCCGCGCATCTCCAGCCGCAACTCAGCGTCAAGATTTGAAAGCGGCTCGTCGAACAGGAAGACGTTCGGTTCGCGGATGATGGCGCGGGCCAGCGCCACCCGCTGCCGCTGGCCGCCGCTCAGTTCGCGTGGCTTGCGCTCCAGCAGTTCCGGAATCCGCAGCAATTCCGAGACTTCCTTCACCCGCTCGCCGATCCGCGCCTTGGACGTCTTACGGATCTTCAGCGGGTAGCCAATGTTGTCGGCCACCTTCATGTGCGGGTACAGCGCATAGCTTTGGAACACCATCGCCACGTTCCGCGCTCGCGGCGGCACCTTGTTGATAACGGTGTCACCGATCTTGATCGTCCCGGCCGTAGCTGTCTCAAGTCCCGCGATCATGCGCAGCGAGGTGGTCTTGCCGCATCCCGACGGCCCCAGCAGCACCATGAACTCGCCTTCCTGCACGTGCAGATCCACTTCATCGACGGCGATCACGCTTCCGAAGTGTTTCGACACCTTCTCGAATGAGACTGGCAGCGAAGGTGTTCGTGTTGTTGAGTCGCTCATGCTCCGGAAACTCCACCGAGGGTCAGGCCCCGGATCAGGTTGCGCTGGACCAGCAGCGTGAAGATCAGGACCGGAATGATTGAGATCGCCGAGGCCGCCATCATGCGGCCGTAGAGGATGTCGAATTGCGTGACCTGATTTGCGACTGCGATCGGTAGGGTCTGCGCTTCCGTTCGCGTCAGGATCAACGAAAACAGGAATTCGTTCCAGGACGCGATCAGAACGAGAATCGAAGTTGCCGCCAACCCCGGCCGGACCAGGGGAACTATCACCTTGCGGAACGCCCCCAGCCAATGGTCGCCGTCCACCATCGCCGCTTCTTCAAGATCTCGCGGTATGTCGCGGAAGAACCCCAGCATCATCCACACCGCGAGCGGGAGCTCCAGCATCGAGTGGACCAGCCCCATGCCAATGTGAGTGTCGATCAGGCCAACCTGCGTGAAGAAAATGAATAGCGGAACCACGGTCACCGTCTGCGGAAACATGCGAACGGTCAGAATGAAAAACAAGATGTGGTAGTTCAGACCCCACGGCAGCTGAAATCGGGAAAGCCCGTACGCCGCCAGGCTGCCCACGGTGATCGCGATTGAGGTCGCGATCACCGCAATGATGATGCTGTTCATGATCTGTTCGCCGAACCCGCGCCTGCCAAGCACCGCCTCAAACCACTCCAGCGTGAACTCCTGCGGCCAAACCGTCGGCGGAATCTGCGAGAACTCCGCCTCGGTTTTGAGGCCGATCATCAGCATCCAGTAGACCGGCGCCAGCACCATCAGCACCACCCCGAGCATCAGCACGTGGCGACTCAGGACAAGTGGTGCGCTGCGTTCTCCAACCATGGCTATCTCACACCTATGTCTGCAGGATGCGTCGGATGTAGAAGGTCGCCAGGATGATCAAAACAACTTGAAACATGACGGACAAGGCCGAGGCATAACCGAAATTGAAGTGAGTGAATGCATATTTGTAAATCGATAACGTCACGGTCTCGGTCGATGATCCGGGACCGCCCCGTGTCATGACCAGCATCCGGTCGGCGATCCTGGCCGCGTCCAGCGTGCGCAGCAGTAGCACCACCACGAAGGTCGGCCGTAGCAGCGGGATCGTGACGTCGCGAAAAATCTGCCACGGTGATGCGCCGTCGATCGCGGCAGCTTCATAGGGATCCTGGGGCAGCGAGAGAATCCCCGCGTACATCAGGATGAATACGAACATGCTGGACTGCCAGATGTCGATCAGCATGATCGACGGCAGCGCGGTCCGGTCGTCGGCCAGCCACAGCTGCGGCTCGATCCCCACCAGGCTCAGCAGGTAATTCAGCACGCCAAAGTTCACGTCCATCATCACCAGCCAGCCCGCGCCCACGCTGACCGGCGGCAGCACCAGCGGAATGATCAAAGCGGCGGTGAACACCATCCGCGCGCGCGAATGCAGCTTGCTCATCAGGAACGCGATGAGCAAGCCGACCAGGATCTCCGCGGAGACCACAACCAGGACCCACACCGCCGTTCGCACCGTCGAGCCGATGATCAGGTTGTCGCTGAATGTCTTGGTGAAATTGGCGAAGCCGATCGGCTCGATCTCCAGCTCGCCGAGCTTGAAGGTCACCCGCGAAAAGGCCATGCGCCAACTCATGATGGCCGGGAAAACGGCCATCACGGCCAGCAGCAGAAGCGATGGGCCTATGAAGAAGTACTTGAGGTGCAACTCCCACCAGGGAGTCTTGGCAATGGCCTGCAGGCTGTCGCCGCGCCGGCGGCGAAAGACGTTAAGCACGGCCGTCCCGGCCGAGAGCTGCCTGCCGTGCTGGGCATGACGCACTGGACCTGGCGGCGCCCACCTGTGTGAGCCCCGCCAGGCCCGTGCCTGGTCGCTTAACCAGTTCCGCGATCACGTGGCGATCGGGCGGCGCTAGGCCGGCACGATCTCGGCGATCGTGGTTGCTTGCGTCCCTATGAGTAGGCGCCCTTCTCTTCCAGCGCCACTCGAACCTCTTCGTCCGCCAGCCGCGCGGCGTCGCCCACCGACTCCTGCTCGGCGATCACTGCCGATACGTGCCGGCCAACGATCTCCTCGACGATGGAGTAGTGCTCCGTCCGCGGACGCGGCACCGCCACCGAGGCGGCGTTCTTGATGCCCGCCAGGAACGGGAAGTCCGCCAGCAGCCCGGGGTCGTCCATCAGGCTGAACCGCACCGGCGGCCAGTTGTTGGCGTACATGTTCTCCTTCTGGTTCTCCGCCTGGGTGAGCCAGTGGATCGCTTCCGCCGCCTCTTCGTGGTTCTCGCTGCCCTGAGGAACGCCGAACAACCACACCCCCGTCATGTTGGCGTGGTCCGCGCCGGGTTGCGCCGGCTCCGGCAGCACCTCGATCTTGCCGACGACCGAGGATAGGTCCGGCGTGTACATCTTCAGCAGCTGGTCGGGCCACACGTCGCCCGACATGGCCGCCAGGCCGGTGTACATCAGCTTGCCCAGCTCGTGGTGGCCGATGTTCTCAACGCCCGGAGGCGCCAGGTTCTTCAGCGTCACCACCATGTCCAGCGCCGCCAGACCCTCTTCCGTGTTCACCTGCGGGTTCAGATCGCCGTCGATCACGTCGCGCCCGAAACCTCGCATGATCGGCAGGAAGCTGGTCATGGCCGGGTTCCCCGGCTGCCCGCGAATGGTGTAGCCGTAGAGGTCGGGAGCCATGTCGCCGGTGATCGTGGTCGAGTACTGGGCCACGTCATCCCAGGTCTGCGGCGGCTCGACGCCAAGGTCTTCCATGACGTCGGACCGGTACGCAAAGCTCTGGATATTGCCGATGTTCGGAACCGCCCGCGGGCCGTACACGCCCGGCGGCCAGTCGCCCAGGTCCACGATCGCCGGGATCA
>LXNI01002019.1_pt1 | contig 15398 bp, 12 predicted proteins | sample 809091 | NCBI WGS metagenome assembly LXNI01 (sample SAMN04870527, study PRJNA318959) | sponge metagenome | biome: 01000161; feature: marine sponge reef; material: water | host: Sarcotragus foetidus | place: Greece: Milos, Mediterranean Sea | collected 2013-05-29 | depth 5-7 m | reverse complement strand
CTATGAGTTGCTCAGTCACCCCACGCCGCAAGGTGTAGAGTCCTTCTATCTGGCCGGTTTCGATGGCGAAGGCGCGCGCCCGCTCACGCAGCCAGCCCAGCATGAAACGTTCTTTGACCGGATCCTGCTTGAGGGCCTGGCGCTGGGCAGCCCAGGTTTCCTCCTGCTCTGCCTGCCCCGGCAACGCCCAGTGTTCGGCTCCCTCAGGCATGCCTTCAAGCGGCCCCCAGCGCCATGGTTCGTTGGTATTCATGCCTGTATTTTAACATACATCGTAATTCTCACAAGCAGGGCTCAAGCCCGGCATGACGAACGGAGGGGGTATTATGGTACAATATGCGTCCTCCCTGAGGAGGGGAGTTAGCACAACAAAGCCCAAATATAAATGATGCGCGAGTCACTGAGACCGACCTTGATACGGCTGCTTGAATTGCCGGTTCCCATCCTTGCCTGCTGCCTTGTTTCTGCCTGTGTCACCAGGACAAACCTGGTGGACATGGCCCCGCAGGCCAGTGATCCGGTGGCGGCTTTGCCGCAGGAGTTTGCCGGAACCGAAGTCGCCGGCGCCTACCAGCCGCGACAATGGTGGAAGGCGTTTGCCGACCCGGTGCTGGACCGGCTCATCGAGACGGCGCTGGCCTCGAACTTCGACCTGGCCGAGGCGGTGGCGCGGGTTGAACAGGCCAGGGCGCGGGAGCGTATCGTCAAGGCGCCGGCGTTCCCATTGCTACAGCCTTCACTCGACATTACCGACACCGATGTTCCCACCAATGCCGGTATCGCCGCACAACTGGACGAAGTGGGACTGGGGTCGGACCTGTACAGCGACTTCGGCATTGAACTACCGAAGCGGCTGGAGCTCACGACTTATACCCTGGCTGCGGAATTTTCCTACGAGCTTGATTTCTGGGGCCGCAACCACAACGACGCACAGTCTGCCGGGGCCGAACGGTTGGCTCAGGAGGCGGATTACCTGACCGCGCGCATGGGGGTACTGGCCGAAACCGTGCGTACCTACCTGGAGATCGTGGACCTGCGCCGGCAACAAAAATTCGCTGAGAAAAACGTGGAAATCTTCCGCCAGCGCGAGTCCCTGGCTGAATTTCGTTATGACCACGGACGTATCGACTCACTGGCCCTCTACGTTACGCGCCGGAACCTGCGTAATGCCGAGGCGGAATTACCGCAGGCTGAAGCGCTGCTGGCGGAAGCGGAGAGCAGGCTCCGGGTACTGCTGGGCGGTTACCGTTCGGATCTTGGGGAACTGCTGCCCGAGACCCTGACGCCGGCCGCCGCGCCCGAACCGGTGCCGTCCGGCATTCCGGCCGACTTGCTGGTTCAGCGGCCTGACGTGCTTGCCGCCAGGCAACGCATGGAAGCGGCGCGCTACACGGTGGGCGCGCGCCGCGCGGACCTGTGGCCGAGCCTGTCCCTGTACGGTTCCATCGGCTTGCAGAGCACCGAGGGCGGGGAGTGGTTCGACCCGGATCAATGGTTCCGCAACCTGAGTTTCAACCTGCTGGGCCCGGTATTGCAAGGTGCCAGGCTGCGCAGCAATGTCGCCCTGGCTGAAGCCAGGCTGGACGAGGCCGCCGCCGCTTACGGGCGCAGTGTTGTCAGCGCGGTGCAGGAAGTTGAGGCCGCGCTGGCGCGTCTGGAGGCCAGCCGCCGCCGTCATGCCCTGCTGGCGTCACTGGCGGAAGAGGCAGAGGCCGAAAACACGTTGCAGGAACAGCGCTATGTCTCCGGTGTGGGCGAGTATGAAGCTTACCTGAGCGCATCACAACAGCTTCTCGGCGTACAATCCGGGCTGGCTGCGGCACAGCGCGACCTGGGCTATGCGCGCCTGGCGCTGCACCGTGCGCTGGGCGGAGACTGGACCGGGCAGGATCGGGAAAAGGTGTCCCTGCGGGACAGTTTTGCCACTGGATTCCTGCATTCGCAGGAATGACGAAACCCCAAATGTCAAGACTGGCTGCCGGGGTCAGAGTAAAAACTCATGAAATTCAGGTTAAAGTATAATAATCCAAAGAGTTTTTACTCTGACCCCATACATCAAGAGTAAATTTACATGTCCCGACTTTCCAGTTTCCTGATCGCCGTTGTCATTATTGCCGGTTCCGTGGCGCTGGCGTCGTTCCTGGTGTCCCGGGCGCCGGAACCGGAACGGGTCGAACCGCCCCCGCAAATCCCCTATGCGCAGACCGGTACGGTCATAGCAGGTTCGGGCGCGATACCGGTGTACGGCGCAGGCACGGTCAGGGCGGGCGCCGAAGTCGATATTGCACCGCAGGTCGGCGGCAAAATCGTCTGGGTGGATGCCGGGTTCCAGAGCGGCGGACGGGTGCAGGCGGGCCAGACACTGTTCCGTATCGAACAGGCGGACTACCTGTACCGGGTGCAGGAAGCAGAGGCCAATCTCGCCGCGCGCCGGGTGGCCCTGCTGGAGGAGCAGGAACAGGCGCAGATCGCCCGCGCCGAGTATGAGCGCTACGCAGCACGGCAGGGGGCTGACGCCGTGCAACCTGAGGTCAGTCCCCTCACCTTGAGAGAGCCGCAACTGGACGCGGCGCGCGCCGAGTTGAAACGTGCCGAAGCCCAGCTTGCCGACGCCAGTCTGGCGCTGTCGCGGACCCGGGTGAGCGCGCCCTTCGACGGCCACGTGCGGGAAGAGGCCGTGGACGTGGGCCAGATTGTGCGTGCGGGCCAGAGTGTCGGGCGCTTGCTTGCGGCCGCGGTGGTGGAAGTGGTCGTGCCCCTGTCCGGCCGCGAGGCGGCCCTGATCCCCGGCTTATGGGAACTGCGGGCGGGTGATGGGGAGCAAGGGATACAGGCGCTGGTGGCAGGCCGCTACGGCGCGGGAAAATATGCCTGGAAGGGTTACGTGGACCGGGCCGAGACCGCCCTGGATGAACAGACCCGCACTATCGACGTAGTGGTGCGCGTGCCGGAACCGTTCCGCGCGGGCATCCCGGTGGGGACAGCCGCTGCCGGCGGCGACAGCCCGCCATTGCTGGTCGGCGAGTTCGTGGAGGTGGAGATCACGGGGGTTGCGCCGCAGCGTTACTTCCGGATACCGCGCGCGGCCCTGCAACCGGGCAATGAGCTCTGGGTCGTCAATCCCGACGGCAAGGTCAGTATTGTTCCGGTGCAAGTGTTACAACGCGCGGATGATGAGGTATTCGTGACCGGAGACCTGCAAGGCGGCCAGTCTGTGATCACTGCCGGCATCCAGTTCGCCACCGCGGGCATGCAGGTTCGCACCGGGACTGAACCGGCACGATGAGACAGAACGACGCCTATCACGGAGAGCGAGCCGGGCCAATCGCCTATATGGCCGGCAACGGTGTTGCTGCTAACTTGTTTATGTTTACCATACTGGCAGCAGGCCTGGTTTCAATGACCGGCCTGGAGCGAGAAGCATGGCCCACGTTTCGCTTAAACCATGTCGAAGTCTCCATGGCCTATCCTGGCGCCACACCTGAGGAGGTGGAGGAATCCATTATCGTCAAGATCGAAGATGAAGTCAGTGGGTTAGACGATGTGAAAGCAGTCAAGTCTGTAGCAGCCCCAGGGATAGCCTCTGTCAGAATAGAAGTGAAGTCTGGCACTGACATGAGTAAGATGTTGGACGACATCGAATCTGCGGTCGGCCGTATCCAATCCTTTCCTGCAGGTGCCGAGCGACCTGAGGTCAGGGAAATGACTACCAGCCATAGCATTATTCGTATCATTGTCTATGGTGATGTCCCGGAACGCTCACTGAAGGAACTTGCATACTGGATAGAAGATGAACTCACATCGCTTCCTGCTGTATCCCTGGTTGAGACCACCGGTATCCGCGATTACGAGATATCCATCGAAGTACCATTACACCAGTTGCGAGCGCTCGGGCTCACACTGGAAGACATTGCGAACAAGATTCATCGCAGTTCTCTCAACCTGTCTGCCGGAAGTATCAATACCCGGGAATCCCAAATACGTGTGCGGACCCAGGGACAGCGTTACGATCAGCAAGATTTTGAAGAGGTAGTGATCCTCAGTCGCAACGACGGCACGGTTGTGCATCTGGGTAAGATTGCTGAGGTGCGTGATGTTTTCCAGGATAACAACCTAATCGTCCGACATCAGTATCAACCAGCCGTATTTGTTGAAGTTTCCCGGGCTGAGGACGAACATGTACTGGATGTTGCCACAGCCGTACGAGAACATATTTCGAACGTGGTGGTCCCATCTCTCCCTGCCGGCGTTGGTGTCACCATCTGGAATGACGAGTCTCAGACCTACAAGGAAAGGGTCAATCTGCTTCTCAAGAACGGTATCCTGGGACTGATGCTCGTTCTGATCGCATTGGCCCTGTTCCTTGAGATTCGGCTCGCTATATGGGTAGCCGTCGGCTTGGCCGTTTCTGGTATTGGCGCCTTGGTTGCCATGCTCGCGCTTGACCTTTCAATCAACACCATCTCCATGTTCTCATTCGTCCTTGCCATCGGTATCGTCGTCGATGATGCGATCGTTGTTGCCGAGCACATTCACTACGAACGCAAGCAGGGAACATCGGGTGTTGTTGCGGCAATCCGCGGCGCGCGCCGTATCAAGGTACCATTGACTTTTGCCGTTCTTACTTCGATGGCCGCGTTCAGCCCGCTGCTCTTTATTCCGGGAGGTATTGGTGAAATATGGATCGCTTTGCCTGTAATTATCATCTCCATGTTGTTTATTTCTCTTACCGAATCGCTACTGGTGCTGCCTAACCACCTGTCTCGTCTGCACGGTCCAGAATGGACGCCGACCAACTTCATAGATCGGTTCTTTGCATGGACCCAAGGTAATGTGAATCGCATGTTGAACAGGTTCCTTGAGGGCCCTCTGGATCGGGGTTTGCGATTCGCGACGAACCAGCCCATAGTAACGATTGCAGGCGCCATCGGTATGTTGATCATCAGCATTTCCCTTTTGCCCGCGGGAATCGTTGCTACAGCTTTAACTGAAGAGGTAGAGGGCGACTTCGTGACCGTCAGTTTGGAGATGCCCGACGGAACGACTGCACAACGAACCTATGAGGTGGCAAAGGAATTGGAGGCAGCCGGACTCCGTGTCATCGAACGAGTTTCGCACGATCGCCCTGAAGGGATGCCTCCCCTGCTTACCGGGGCGACCCTGACCATCGGCCAGCGTCCCCGGGTCGAAGGTGGCGGTTTTTCTCCAGACCCCACGCTGAATCCGGAGGCTAATATCGCCGGCATTGAGTTCAAGCTACTGAGCGCCCAGCAGCGGCAGATTACTACAAATGAGATTGTACGGGCCTGGCGCGAAGAAGTAGGAATCTTGCCATACACGCGTGGCATCGTCTTCAGTGGCGAGGTCGTAGATCTTGGAAACCCGATTGAAATTGGATTGGTACACCCAGATTCTGAGCATCTCGCACAAATTGCAAACTCCCTCGTTAACAGCCTCCGTGGACTGGCGGGCGTCTTTGACATACGCTCAGATCACACACCAGGAGTTAAGGAGATCCAACTCGAGTTGCGGCCCGAAGCACATGCTTTTGGTCTCACACTTGACGATTTGGCCCGGCAGACGCGAGCCGCCTTTTTCGGCGCAGAAGCGTTGAGGGTGCAGCGCGGACGCGAGGAAGTCCGGGTCTATGTTCGCCTGCCTGGCGACGAACGCAATGCCATCACTGACGTCGAAGGTTACTTGATCCGCACCCCAAGCGGTGGCGAAGTGCCTCTGACCCAGGTGGCTGAATTGACCCCGGGCATGTCACCTCCATCGATCAAGCGCAGAGATGGACAACGTATTGTTACGGTTACGGCAGATGTGGATTCTACGGTGATTACCGGCAATGAAGCCAACAACATCCTGGCGGGCACGATTCTACCTGAACTTGCTGCCGCGAATACTGACCTGACATACAGGTTTGGAGGTGAAGAGCAGCAACAACTGGAGTCTCTGGGAGCGCTGTATCGCGGTTTTGTGATTGCAATGATTATGATTTTTGTACTGCTGGCTGTTCCCCTGCGTTCCTATACCAAACCGTTCATTATCATGGCCGTTATCCCGTTCGGGCTCATTGGTGCGATACTGGGCCACTGGATCCTGGGAATTGCTATGAGTACAGCTTCCTTTATGGGTATCTTCGGACTCAGCGGCGTCGTCGTAAACGATTCCCTGGTTATGATCGACTTCATAGACCAGCGATTCAAGGAGGGCGTCCCTGCGAGAACCGCGATTATTGAAGGCGCCAAAGGGCGATTCCGCCCGATTTTACTTACCTCCGTAACCACCTTTCTCGGCTTCACGCCCCTCATTCTCGAACCTTCCATACAGGCAAAATTCCTGGTCCCTTTTGCCGCATCACTCGGTTTTGGTATTCTCATTACCACGGCCATACTGATGATGCTCGTGCCCGCGCTCTACACAATCCATTTCCACCTGATTTCTCTGCATAATAAATCCGACAGCTCAATGTCTACCCAAACTGTGAGCTAGTCGAGAGTGCACGAACAGCAGTATTAACTCAGCTTCAGTGGGTGACGTATGGACTTGACCCTGAATTTAAAATTTTTGTCCGGTGACGTCGTTGGATAGGGTTGTTTTCGTAATTCATAATCAAGCGGCGAAAGTTCCAGGTCCAAGTGATAAGTAATCATGAGAAGATTGAGAATAATTAATAATCGAGTCCATCGATGCATGGGACACCTATGTCCGTCACATCCAAATGGTGCATATACACCTGGTTTCAGGTGTTCAGCGCGCTCCGGTTTAAAACGATCCGGGTCAAACTTGTCGACATCCTTGTAATGTTCCTCAAAGTAATGCGGCGCAGCAAATGCAATCAGCAACGAAGTGCCTGGCGTTATCCACTTCCCGCTAATTTCGAAGCCGTTCTTCGCGGTACGCAAAGAACCTGCACCAACGGGATGTAAACGAGCTGTCTCCATAAAAAATCTCTCGGTGAGATCTACTGCATCGGTCTGAAACCGGTCGGCATCAGGATCGACACCGTCGAACAAGGCGTCAGCTTCCCCTCTTATCTCTTCTAACAATTGCGGGTGTTTAAGTAACTCATACAAAGTAAAACTCAACAGATTACCCAGATTTTGTCCGCCAATTAATATACTTAGAAATGAGTATGCAAGATGATTTGTTGGTACGGAATATGGATCAGCGCGATGCTGTAGTATGATCTCGTCCGCCATATCTCTCGGTTTGTTTTTACGCTGCGCCGGGGTATGTGTTGTTAATATCTCGTCAACAAGGCGGTCTAGCTTTCGACGTATTTTCAGCATGCGGGGGGTACGCATCATGAAGCCCGGCATTATATGCATGATTTGCGTCTTAACGACACGTTCTTCATAGGCTTTCAGATCTTCAATTATGTGATCGGCATTGATATTAAGACCAATCTCAGCAATCGTTTTACCCATCAGAGTCTGGCACTCAAATTGCGTAAGGTGTGGATCCCCTGACGTCCATCTGCCGTAAAATTTACGGAAGAGTGCGTAGATATCATAAATTCTATCCTCAAGCACTCTTATAGCCCCACGTTTAAACACCATCTGTCGTAAATGAGCATGTTCCGCCCCGTCAGTACTGAGAAATGAACCAGGGCAACCATACACTTCTTCGTAACCCGTGACGTAATCTTTTGCCCGAGCATACTTCCAGCCATGTTTTTCAAAGAAACAGTTCGCTTCCGCGCTTGCCAGGACAACCTGCTTGTTTCCAGGCTGTGGCAAAATGAATACTGGGCCATATTTTTGGCCCAGCTCACCGAGCCACCTGCCCATGTCTCCCCTGCGCATTGTCGGGGAAAGGAATTCCCTGAAATTCATCGTCGGTATCGACGCACTTGTTTGTGCGCGCATCGCAACGACCTTAAAACAACGCTGAACAGCCTCAATTACACACGTAACGGAACTATCCATTTGCTGTATTTCTTGAATCCGACGTACAGCAAGCTCCATTTGTTCAGAAGTCAATCGACGTTGGAACTCCCCGCAGATATGCCCAAGACAAATTATTGCAACCTCCTGCTGATTCGGTTCTTCCATAATCAGGAGTACTTTTAACAGACGCCTGTTGATTAATTCGATCTTATTCGATGGATCAATAGCTTCAGGATATAACCCGGACGTCAAAACTACGTTTGATAATTCATAGTTGCCATCTTTATCGCCCACTATTACCTCATCGGCGACTAACTTGCCTAACACCGCGTCGATGATCCTGTCCGCGTGAAGTGCGCAATTCTCGACTAAAGTGGCAAGTGTCTGTGGTTCCGTGTTTTCCGCAATCACGCTCAATATATGATCGCCGACAGGATCATTAGTCGCAGCAGTCTCGACCAGCGTAACAAGACCTTCACTATCGACTGAGATACGGTCTTGAAAAATGAGGTCGAGGATAACAGCACCAGAAACAACACAGCTATTAGTCCATTCTTCCAGATGAATCCGGTGTGTTTTTTCATCCAATAAAAACAGAATCAGATAATCTATCAACCGCATATTAACGCCTCTTCTGGTTTCTCCTCATATTGGATGCCGATGCCCGGTCACCCGAAATTTGAATCTCTTATCGGGACTGGTCTTGGGCAACGGGCTCAGTCTCAGCTTGTAGTCCTTCGGCGCCAGTTCCAGTTCCAGGTGGCGAGCCATGAGCAGCACGTTGGCCGCCATCTGCAGTTCGGTCCAGCGCGCCCCGCCGCAGATATGGGTGCCGACGCCGAACGGCACATAGGCATTCGCCCCGGCGTGCTTGTGTTCTTCCCGGGGTTCCTTGTACCGGTCGATATCGAACTTCAACGGGTCCGGGAAGTGCTCTTCCATGTAATGGGTCGTCGAGAATGCCACTATCACCGTGGAGTAGGCCGGCACCTGAAACCCTTCTACCTGAAAGGAGTTCTGTGCGGTGCGCAGGTGCACGGGGATGATCGGGTGCAGGCGTAGTACTTCCATGATGAACCGGTGCGTCACGTCGATATTGGACAGGGTAAAATCCTTTCCCGCCGGATCGCCGTTTGCGAACAAGACGTCGGCCTCCGCCCTGATCTGTTCCAGACAGTCAGGGTTCCTGAGCAGTTCGTAAATCGAAAAAGCCATGGCGCTGCTCGTGTAGTGTCCTGCGATAATCGGCGCGATGAAAGCAAACCCCAGGTTGGTCTCCGGTAAAAACTGCGGATCGGCATAATGCAGGTCCAACAGGTCATCCACCAGGTCGCGCCGTTTGCCTTCCCGTTGCGCCGGTGTATGTGATGCATGAATCAGGCCATAGAGTTCCAGCACGTTTTTGCGGTAGCGGTTCATCCTGGGGGTGTGCAGCGTGAACTTCGGCAGCATACCCATCACGTGCACCAGCAAGGCCCGGTATTCGAACTTGAGCAGGTCGTCCAGAATCCCGGTGGCTTCCATGCTCGTGCTGAGTTGAGATATCTGGTTGCCGATCAAGTGTTGGCAGGCCATCTCGCCCGGCACCACCTTGCCGATTTCCCATTGTCCGAATGAACGCCGGGCAAGCGCAAACAGTTCATCCATGCGGTCTTCAACCACTTTACGGGAATTGCCCGCGCGCATCGCCTTGCGCATACGAAAATGTTCCGCCCCATCCATGCTGGCAATGGAGCGCGCGGTGCCCCATTCTTGCTGAAAGCCTTGCAGGTAGTCCCGGGCGCGCAGGTGGTTGCGTCCGCCCCTGCCCACCCATTTGTTCAACTCCGCGCTGGCCAGCACTACTATTTCACGGCCCGGCAGGTTAAGTTTGAAAACCGGCCCCACCTGGCTGACTTTATCAGCAAAGAACTTGGGTATGTTCAGTTCCCAGAACGCTTTTGAGGACAGCGTGTCCCAAAGTCCTACCACGGGCAGGGTACGGCCTGTGACCGCGCGCATGCTCTGCGGCGGCCGATAGGAACTGCGTACTGCCTCTCCGATAGTCCTGCCGATCAGGTCCATGCCGCTGAACAGTTCGATACGCTCCTCGGCAAGGTCATACTCCTCGGGTTCCAGCAGCGCGCGAAAACCGCCGCAGTTGTGCACCAGGCCGATGATGCACATATCGCGGGGGTCAGGAATTTCGTCATCAAACAGGACGCGGATGATCCGGCCCTTGATTTCTTCACCGGTCCTGCCGTGCACCATGGGGTAACGGCCGGTACGGGAGACCTTGCCGGACAGGGTCCAGAAACCGCCGGCATCGGCTTCAAAAATACCTCGTGATACCAGGCTGTCGATGGCCAATTCGTTGATATCAGCGGCGTATATGGCGATATGTTCCACCCAGAACTGTGGCGAATGTGTTTTCTGCTCCCGGGCGATTTCCTTGAGCGCAGGGTCCAGCATCTTATCCCCGGTGGGAGTCGCATCGACCAGGGTCAGTGTTTCCAGGTCGGAGTCGAGACGGTTCTCCAGCGCCAGGTCCATAAGCACGCCGCCGGACAGCGCACAGGACATATTCCACTCGGGAATGGGCACGAAATAGCCCGATTCTTCGCTGTGCAGCATCAGCAACAGTTCTTCTACGATTCTCATGGTGGAGTGATTTTTTGAATGATTACTCTAATTGTAATACGTAGGAACCTGATTATTATAAATAATCTCATTTGGTTGGTCAAGGAAAAAGATGTGAAACAGCAGGTATGACAAGAACGATTGGTCGGGGTGAGAGGATTTGAACCTCCGGCCCCTGCCTCCCGAAGGCAGTGCTCTACCAGGCTGAGCTACACCCCGATTACGAATTAAGAATTAAGAGAGGTGCACGATAACATAAAATTCAGCCCGATTCCCTGATTATCCTGGCTGACCAACGTACAGAATGCGCCCATTCCTAATTCTTAATTAAACTAATGCTCTCGTTCCACCGCAAACCGCGCCAGGGTATGCAGGGCATCCAGGTATTCGGAAGGGGGCAGGCCGGCCAGGGATTGGCGCGCGCACGTCGCTTCCTGCTGTGCCAGGGTGCGCGTGTGCGTGATTGCCCCGGTTTCCGTGATCACCGCGCGTACTTGTTCCAGGCTTTCCAGGCTGCCTGCCGTGATGGCCTGCCTGAGCAGCGCCGCCTGTTGCTCCGGGCAATGCCAGAGGGCATATAACAACGGCAGGGTGGGTTTGCCTTCGGCCAGGTCGTCGCCGATATTTTTCCCCAGCACGGCGCTGGGCGCGTCGTAGTCCAGCACGTCGTCGATAAGCTGGTAGGCGACGCCCAGGCGTCTGCCGTAGTCCGCCATGGCCTGTTCGGTGTCCCGGTCCTGGCCGGCAATCACCGCTCCGACCCGGGCCGCGGCCTCGAACAGCTTGGCGGTTTTGTTATGGATAACCTGCAGGTAGCGCTGTTCCGTGGTGTCCGGGTCATGCCGGTTGATGAGCTGCAATACTTCGCCCTCGGCAATGGTTTTGGTGGCATCCGCCATGATGTCCATAACGTGCATGTCGCTCGCCTCCACCATCATCTGGAAGGCGCAGGAATAGAGAAAATCACCCACCAGCACACTGGCTTCATTGCCCCAGCGCTGGTTGGCGGTGGCCTTGCCACGGCGCAACTTGGAGGCATCCACCACGTCGTCGTGCAGCAGCGTGGCGGTATGGATAAACTCAATGACCGCGGCCAGCAGGATATGCAGGTTGCCGCGATAACCAAAACACCGGGCGCTGAGCAACACCAGCGCCAGCCGCAGTCGCTTGCCGCCACTGTTCACGATGTAGTGGCCGAGCTGGTCGATCAGCCCGATCTCGGAACGCAGTTTTTCCTGTATCAGCGCATCCACCGCCTGCATGTCATCCCTGACCAACGCCTGGATCTGCCGCAGGGCTGTTTCCGTTGTGACTGTTGTATTCATGAAGCCTTCATACCATTGGCAGTTTGAATGAAGAGATAATTATTGTCAATCCTTGTGAATGGTTCAGCAATTTCCACAAACCTGAAACCAGAACTGATTTCCGAGTTGTACGGCGCCGCTCCAGCTCACTTGTTTTCTCCGGAGGTATCCTGGTCCACAGCCGGTATGGAAAGAATGTAGCTGACCAGTGCGTGCAGGTCATCAGGTTCCATCATGCTGGTGGAATTGTCAATCACGTCCACCATGGCGCCGCCGGCGTAATCACCGTCCGGTAATTCACCTTCTTCCAGGTACAGCAGCAGTTCATCCTCATCCCACTCGCCGATGCCGTCTGTGGCCGATGAAGTGATGTTGGGTACCGGGTCTCCGTCCGGGCCTTGTTTGACGCCGCTGAGGAACAGTTCCGGGCGCGGGGCGCCGAACCGGTTCCTGGGGGTGTGGCACTCGCTGCAATGGGTCAGGGCATTGGCGATGTACGCGCCCCGGTCCAGGGTCTGGTCATGGCCGGACGGTCGGAACACGCCGGGCCGGAAAAACAGGGCCTGCCACAACGGCAGCAGTTGGCGCCGGATATACCAGGGGGTCTGGTGCGGTTGGTTGCGGGCATTCACCGGCGGCGTGGTTTGCAGGTAGGCGTACATGGCGCGCAGGTCGTCAAAACGGATTTGCGTATAGGAAGGGTAGGGGAAGGTCGGATAATAGCGTGCGCCGGCAGGGGCTGTGCCCAGGTGCATGGCCCGGGCAAAATCCTCAAAACTCCAGGCGCCAATGCCGGTTTCCGGGTCGGACGTGATGTTGGGAGCAAGGAAAATGCCGAACGCGGTCTCCAGCTTCACCCCGCCGGCCAGGTGCGCGCCGTTGTTGTCGGCATCCGTGTGGCAACTCACACAGCCGGCGACGTGCACCAGGTACTCACCGCGGCGCACGTCGGCTTCAGTGATGCCCTGCCCGCTACCGTCAAAAACCGGAAGCGGCGCCGGCCGGGACAGCCACAACAACACGGCAGTGAGCGCAATAACGCCCCAGGCCAGCAGGGCAGGTTTACTGATCAAGGCAGTGGAAATGCCGGGGTCAGAGTAAAATCACCGCCCATCCTGCCATCGACCCCGATAACAGCGATTTTACTCTGACCCCACCTGTCTGACCAGCGCCGGGGGGAACCGCTATGCCTGCAAACCCATGCAAGACGGGAAAGGGGTGAGTGGTTACGGGTACGGGAGTAATACAATCTCACTTCCTGAACGGCCGATGGCAGGCCTTGCAGGTGTCGGTCAATTCGCCAAACCGGGCGTCAATCACAGCCGCATCACCGGTTTCTACCGCTTCCAGCAGGGCTTGCGCCGCCTGCTGGCTCTCCGCCGCGCGCGCCTCGAAGTCCGGCCAGTTTTCCCAGATCTCCGGCTTTGCATCGGTTTTGCCCTCCAGCGTCCCCTGCGGGAACAGCAGGGTGATGTCCCGGGCCAGTTTTGCCAGCGCCTCTGCGTGCATGTGCATGTGTCCCTCAGCGCTGAAGCGGCCGTCCTTGAGCCTGCGCAAGGCCCCGGTATGGCCGCTGATGGCATTCATGTAGTTCTGGCGGTACTGGATCGTCCCTTTCACGTCCGCCGCCATAGCGTCGGGCGGCAACAGGAAACACGTTGACAAGAGACTGGCGATGAAGAAATTTTTCAGGATCATGGTATGACTCCTCTGCTACCTGTGAATGTTGCATTCTGATCATTATTCCCTGATATAATTACCCGCGTCAATCACCAGCAACCACAACCGGAGGTCACAGTGACAATACAAGTTGGAGATCAAGCCCCTGACGGGCGCTTTCACGTAATCAATGCAGACGGGCCGGGTTCGGTCAGTACCGATGAATTGTTCGGCGGCAAGAAAGTCGTGGTTTTTTCCGTGCCGGGCGCGTTTACCCCGACCTGCTCAAAAGAGCACCTGCCGGGTTTTATTGAGCAGGCCGATGCCATCAAGGCCAAAGGCGTGGACACCATCGCCTGCATGGCGGTGAACGACATGTTCGTGATGGATGCCTGGGGCGACAACGCCGGCGCCGGTGACAAGGTGTTGATGCTGGCGGACGGCAACGGCACCTACACCGCGGCGCTGGGTCTGGAACTGGACGGCTCCGGGTTTGGCCTGGGCACCCGGGGACAGCGTTTCGCCATGGTGGTGGACGACGGCACAGTCACCCAACTCCACATCGAAGCGCCCATGGAATTCAAGGTCAGCTCAGCGGAGAACATCCTGGCCAACCTGTAGGCGGATGGGGGGTGTAAGCAGGAGACTCCTGATGCGCCCCCGGGTTTTCCCTTCAGTATGTATAAGTGGTATAGGGAGCGGCGTAATCCGGCAGTATCACACCGTTTTCATGGGCATAGCTTTCCCACTCCTGCACCAGTTCTTTCAGTTTCTCAGGATGATCAACGCCGGTCAATTCCAGGATCGTAGGCAGCACGTCCTTGACCGTCACGAATTCATCTATCATCGCGCCTTGCTGAAGCTGCTGCGGAAAATGGACGATTGCCGGCGCCCATATCCCGCCTTCCGTGGTGAATTGTTTATACATCCGGTAACCACCGCTGCTGGCCCAGGTCCAGTTCGGGCCATACCAGATATAGGAATCACCGTTCCCCAGGTTTTCCAGACTGTTGTCGCAGCATTGCTCAGCCCACTGCTCCAGCGCCTCCCAGCCGATATTCAGGTGCGCTCCCTCGGCGCCGTTGTCGGAGTAAAAACCCTCGATATGTGTGATAAAACTCACATTTTTACCGAAAAAATACTACCCATCTCGTGGTGGCAGGATTAAAATAACAAACCGGGTATCTCGTTATCAATGAATCTGTCAGGAGGAAATCATCATGGAAAACAATCCACATCAAGAACCCGCCACCCCCGCTGAAATCTGGGAGATCCTGCGCGTCTTGTCGAAGGAGCAACAAGCCTCGTCGAAGGAGCGACAAGCCTGGTCGAAGGAGCGAAAAGAAGAAACGCAGGCAATCAATAAGCAGATGGAGGAAACCGACCGGCGGATGAAAGAGACCGACCGGCAACTGAAAGAGACCCGCAAGCTGGTAAAGGAAACCGGTGAGCAGATGAAAGAGACTGACCGGCAACTGAAAAGGCTGGGCAGGCATTTTGACAGCCAGTGGGGCAAGCTGATGGAAAGCCTGGTGGAGGGAGATCTGGTTCCCCTGTTACAGGAACGGAAGATAGCCGTGCAATCGACCTATACCCGGATGAATGGCCGGCGCAATGGCGAGCATTACGAGTATGACATTCTGGCGGTGAGCGGCGCTGAAGTGGTGGTCGTAGAAGTCAAGACCACGTTACGCGCCGAGGACGTGACGCATTTTCTGTCGAAGTTACGCAAATTCACGGCGCATGCACCCATCTACAAGGGGAAGAACATATTCGGTGCGGTGGCGTACCTGAAGGCGGATTCTTCCGTGGTGGTGCATGCGGAGCGCCAGGGCTTGTACGTCATCCGGGCCACCGGGAGCAGCGCCAGCATCGTCAACCCGACAGACTTCCAGCCCCGGGTATTTCATTGAGAGAAGAG
>LXNI01002018.1_pt1 | contig 15405 bp, 14 predicted proteins | sample 809091 | NCBI WGS metagenome assembly LXNI01 (sample SAMN04870527, study PRJNA318959) | sponge metagenome | biome: 01000161; feature: marine sponge reef; material: water | host: Sarcotragus foetidus | place: Greece: Milos, Mediterranean Sea | collected 2013-05-29 | depth 5-7 m | reverse complement strand
GCGCTCGAGCGGGATGCGGGTGCGGCCCGTCGTGAGGCTGAGCCGGTAGGCGAAGCCGTGGCCCGAGCGGCCCGTGAGCGCAGCGAACAAGAGCGGGAAATGCATGGCATTGCAGCGGGAAGGCACAGCAGTTCGCGCAGTCTCTATGAGCAGGCGGTCGCCATCGCCGGGCTCGCTGAGCTGGTGCGCGGCTACGAAGACGTGAAGATGGCCACGGTGGAGACGTTCCGCGCCGAACTCGGTGAACATGTCGGCGAACTGGCACCGCGCGACTGAGTGACCTGACTGGGCGATCGCTGCCCGCAGAATCTCAGCGGATCCACACTGGGGACATTCAGAGCCATCGGTACCCTTCGGTGCGTGGCCTCGAGTCCTGCCGAAACAACGCGGCTGCGGTCGCACACCGACTCATCGTCGAGGCGCGCCCAAGTCGTGGGCACGGGCTTGATCGGCGGATCCGTCGCGGCCGCACTTCGCAAGTCGGGATGGCACGTGACCGGGCGCGACGCCGTCGGCGACCACGCGCAGCGCGCCCTCGAGCTCGGCTGCCTTGATGCCGTCGGCACGGATCCCGACGCGACGTTTTGCGTCGTGGCGGTGCCTGCCGCTCTGCTGGCCGATCAGGTTGCGGCTGCACTCGCCGACACGGCAGCCGCGAGCGCTGTGGTGACCGATACGGGCAGCGTCAAGACGCCCGTCGCCCGAGCAATCGCCGACCCTCGCTTCGTGCCGGGTCATCCGATGGCCGGCTCGGAACAGGAAGGCATCGAGGGCGCAAACCCCGACATGTTCGCCGGCGCAGTGTGGGCGCTGACGCCCAACGAGACCACTGACGACGATGCGCTGCGGTCCTGCCAGGCAGTGCTGGCCGGGTTCGGGTCCGATGTGGTGACGATGACGCCCGAACGTCACGACGCCCTCGTTGCGGTGGTCAGCCATGTGCCGCACCTCGCTGCGGCATCCCTGATGTGCCTGGCCGACGACCGAGCCCTCGACGACGCACCGCTGCTTCGCCTCGCCGCAGGCGGATTCCGGGACATGACACGGATTGCCGCTGGTCATCCGGGCATCTGGCTGGACATCTGCGGCGAGAACCGTGACGCCATTGTGAGCGTGCTCGACGAGCTGGCTGAGCGAATGGCGCGGATGCGAGATGTCGTAGCTGAGGCAGACCGCGACGGGCTGCGCGCAGTGCTGACCCAGGCGCGGCGCGCGCGCACCAACCTGCCGTCTCGCTACGTGCGACCCCAGGAGATGCTCGAGGTGCGGGTGTCGATCCCTGACCGCAAGGGCCAGATCGCAGCCATCACCATGCTCGCCGCGGATTGTGACGTGAACGTGGCCGACATCGAGGTGGCCCACTCGCCCGAAGGCGCCGAAGGCGTGCTGGTGCTGGTGGTGGCACGCACCGAGGCGCAGCGCTTCCTGGCGGCTCTGGCCGGGCAGGGCTATCACCCCACGACACGCGATCTGGCATGAGCGCCGGGCGAGTGATCGGGGTCATAGACCCTTTCACCAACGGCGCGTCGGGCACCGCGTTGTTGCCGGGTTCCAAGAGCATCACCAACAGGGCCGTGCTGTGTGCAGCCTTGGCCGAAGGGCGCAGCACCCTTGACGGAGTCCTGTTCGCGGACGACACCGAGGCGATGATCGAGGCGGTGACCGCCCTCGGCGCGGTGGTGCGGGTCAACCGCGGCAAGCGCCGGCTCGTCATCGACGGCATCGGCGGCCGGCGATCCCGATCCCAGGACACTGCTGCACAAGCCGACGGTGAGCCGGTCATGGTGCACGCGCGGTCATCGGGCACGACCGCGCGGTTCATCCTGCCGGTCATGGCAGCCCTCGGCGGCCGGTGGCTGCTTGACGGCGACCCCCAGCTGCGCACGCGCCCGCAGCACGATCTGTTCGCGGCACAGCGCTCGCTGGGTGTCGAGGTGCGCGAGATCGGCGAGCACGGCTGTCTGCCGATCCAAGTGTCGGCGCCGCCTGCGGATGACTCGAACGCCGCCGGGCGTCGCATACGGATTCGGGCCGACGTCAGCAGCCAGTATGCGAGCGGCCTGCTGCTCGCAGGGCCGCTGCGCGGCGGCATCGAGGTGGAGATCGACGCCGATGCCGAAGCCGTCAGCCGCCCCTATGTCGACATGACGGTTGCGGTGATGGAGGCGTTCGGCGCTGAGGTCGCCGCGCAGGGCGCCGATCGCTATGTGGTGGGCGGAGGCGGTTACCGCGCGGCCTCGTATCTGGTCGAGCCGGATGCCTCGTCCGCGAGCTACGTCTGGGCAGCAGCGGCATTATGCGGTGGCGAGGTGCGAGTGGAAGGGCTCGGCGCCAACAGTATCCAAGGCGATGTGCGCTTCGCCGAGATCCTCCGCGAGATGGGCGCCGACGTCACTGTCAGCGACGACGCCATTGCCGTCGGCGCGCCGCGCAGCGGCACGCTGCGGGGAGGCTCATTCGACTTGCGCGACTTCTCCGACACGGCGCAGACGCTCTCGGCGGTGGCGGCGTTCGCCGAGGGAACAACCTGCATCGGCGGTATCGGCTTCATCCGCCGCAAGGAGACCGACCGCATCGCCGACACGACGGCCGAACTCGCCAAACGCGGCATCAACGCTGTCGCCGAACCTGACGGCATCACCATCCACCCGAACCCCTTCACGCTCCGGGCGGGCACCGTGGACGCTCACGGCGATCATCGCATGGCGATGGCGATGTCGCTCGTGGGCTTGCGGGTGGCCGGGATCCGCATCGACGATCCTGATTGCGTCGCCAAGACGTTCCCCGAATTCTTCGACGTGCTCGAGTCGCTGCGGGCGTCGCCGGATGCGCGCTCCGGGTCCACCGAGCCGGTCGGCCCGGTCATCGCCATCGACGGCCCGGCGGCGTCGGGCAAATCCAGCGTGGCTCGTGCCGTAGCGGCTGAGCTCGGCATCGACTATCTCGACACGGGCGCGATGTACCGGGCGGTGGCGTGGGCGGCTCTGCGAGCGGGCGCCGATCTGGGTGATCTCGCGGCAGTGGCGAACATCGCACGCACAGCGGAGATCGAGATCTCGAGCGTGAGCGGCGCCCAGCGGGTCACCGTCGACGGCGTCGACATCACGGCGGCGATACGCGGCGCCGAGGTGGACGCCAGTGTCAGCGTGGTGGCCGCCAACCCCGAAGTTCGCCGCGTGCTGGTAGCGCGCCAGAGAGACTGGGTCAGGTGTCTGGGCGGGGGAGTGATGGAGGGCCGCGATATCGGCAGCGTCGTATTTCCCGGCGCCGTGCTCAAGGTCTTCCTGACGGCATCGACGCAAGAGCGGGCTCGCCGTCGCCTCATTCAGCAGGCCGGTCCGCACAGGGAATCGGGCAGCGAGGCTGAGCCCGCGCCAGCAGATGGCTCCGCAGTCGCCGCACTGGCGATGCAACTCAGCGAACGCGACAGGCGTGACTCGGGCAGGGTCGACTCGCCGTTGCGAGTAGCGCTCGGCGCAGTCATCGTCGATACCAGCGAGTCGACCTTCGATCAGGCGGTGTCGCAGATCACGAGGCTCTACGCGCTGGCGACCGGCGGCTGCGGCAGCGACGCAGGCGACGCACGATGAGCGGGTCCGAATCCGCGGGGTCGAAGCCGTCTCGGTCAGGCACGCGGGGTACCACGGGCACCACGGGCACGCCGGACACTCCGGCTGCCTCGTCTGAGAGCGTCGATCTGCGCGACGGGCCGCTCAATACGGTCGTGTACAAGGTCATGAAGTACGCCATCTGGGGTGTGTTCCGGGCCTGGAACCGCATTTCCGTGGACGGCTTGGAGAACCTGCCCGACGGCGCCTGCGTGTGGGTGCCCAACCATCGCAGCTACATCGACACTCCGATTCATGCCGCGATCCCCGCGCGTATGCGGGTGATGGGCAAGGACTCGATGTGGAAGTACCGCTTCTCGGCCTGGCTGTTCACCACGATCGGCTGTTTCCCGGTGAATCGCGACGCGCCTGATCGGGAGGCACTGCGGACTGCACTGAATGCGCTGACCCACGGCGACAGCCCGATCGTGATGTTCGGCGAGGGCGAGCGCAAGGACGGCCCACGCGTGCTGCCGCTGATGGACGGCCCGGTGTACCTGGCGGCGCGGGCACAGGTCCCGATCGTGCCCGTCGGCATCGGCGGCACTGCCGCGGCTATGCCGCGGGGTGCCAAGTTCATGTACCCGCGGCGAATCAAGTTCATCATCGGCGAGCCGATGGACCCGCCGCCGCTCGGACCGACCGGCCGGGTGTCCCGACGGGCAGTGCGCGAACTCACCGAAGAGTTGCGCGAGCGGATCCAGGATCTGTTCGACCAGGCCCAAGCCGAAGTCGGCACGCCCAACGTGCGTTGATCGACGACAGCAATACCGATCCCAACAGGTCCTCTACTGGCGGGACTAGAGGGGACGGGCGATGGCTGGAGGATGATCAAGGAGACTTCGAGGTCATCGCGATTCCGCGTAATCAGCCAGCGTCAGGATGGACCCGTCGTGCTCGGTCAGCGTCACGGCATTGGCGAATCGACGGTCCGCCGTCAGCATGACCGCGCCGATGCGATGGGCGAGCGCGAGATACATGCAATCGTAAATCGGATGGTCGAGCGCCAGCGCCAGACGCATCGCGTCGGCGGCGACAGACTCGTCGGCGCCCCAGTGCACCGGCATGTCCGGCAAATCTGCCAAGAGGATGCCCGCAACGCGGCGCTCAATCTCGCCCATCCGCGCCTTGCGCCAGATCGCATTGGCGACCTCGGAAGCCATCAGACGCGGTGCGTGGAGGTCGTGGCCGCTCGTCACCAGTTCTTCCGCAACTTCGGAATCGTCCTCGGTGACCAGCCACTTGACCGCCACGCTCGCATCGACGACGAAGCGCATCAGAAGTCGTCGCGATGGCCGTGGTCGCGATCCTCGCGGATCAGCACTTCCGCCGGGGTGTGCTTGCGCCCTTCGGTCAGGGGACGCAGCCGCTTCATGGTTTCCCGGAACGCGGCGCGCTTCGCTGCCATGTCGTCGTCGGCCGCGCATTGCAGGATGTGGCGCGCTTCGCCCTCCAGGGAGCGGTTATTCTGCGCTGCACGCTGCTTGAGGCGGTCCACGACATCGTCGTCGAGCCGCCGCACATTGATCGTCACCATGGATTCGCCCCTCAGCCAGCCGTTATCAATTTGATATCAGGCTGCCGCGGGACATGCAAGTCCCTGCGGGGACGGCAAGGCGCTCACGGCCACGCTTGGCTGGATCGAGAAGGACGCCGTCGAAACCCGGATGCGCCCCCCGCGCTTGGAGCGGTCGTCGTTGGTACGAGCGATTCGCCACAGGCTGAGGTCGTTGAGTCCATCGTCGTCTTGTACTGCGTGGCGACTGCGTCGGTGCCTCCCGGTTGGCGTTCGCGGGACGCACGGCGTGGACCTGCGTGACCGGCACGATCCAGCAGCAGGTGGATGGTGCGCGCCAAGTCTTGTGATTTGTCTTTGTCGGTCGGCTGTTCGGGCAGGTAGAGGCGCACTATCCGCCGCTGCACTGCTGCCTGGTCGTCGTTCTCGAGGAGCATCGAGAAGGCCCGCCCCAAGTTGTCGTCCAATATCTCGCCGAGGTGCTGCTCGATCCGCGCCGTCCGCATCGACGCCGACATGCCGAAGTGCCCATAGAGAGTGAGATGGGAGCTTGACAGCGGCTCGTCGCACTCATGATGGTGGTTGTGCCCCCGACGGGTGCTGGTGTGACAGGCAAGTGGCCGATGCCTAGATAAACTCAGCCACTTGGGGTGCCCAAGTGGCTGATTGTTGCATCCGCTGGGTAGGGTCTCTGCTCGTGGGGAAGCTGCTCAGCTTGGAGTTTCGCTACTGGCAGAGAACGTCGATCACCTCAGTGCCCTATGAAGCGTATGTCCCTCACACCTTGGCAGGGTGGTTTCCCTCGCCGTCCTCAGCAACGATGGCACGAGTAGCGGTAGCCCAGCGCCGGCTTGCCAATCTCAGCACTTCTGTCGTGGACACCCCAGCGCTGCGATGGTGCCTCAACCGCGCCGAAGGGATCGCTTCGAGCAGTGTCGAAGGGATCGCGACGACGCTGCGCTCGCTGAGCCTGCTGGAGTCGCTGCGGGGGAGACGTCGGCAGGACACCGACGACAGGGACCATCTCGCGCTTGGCAATGTGCGTTTGAACGCACAGGCCGTTGCGCTCGGCGAGAGAACTGGCAGCGATGTGTCCGTCGACGACATTCTCGGATTGCACCGCCAGTTGTTCACCGGCACTGAGCAACAGTTCGGCTCGGGCTGCTTGCGAGATGAGCAGGTGTGGGTCGGCGGCACGAACCGGTCACCAGCCGGTGCAGTATTCGTTCCGCCTCCTCACGATGATGTGCCTGCGCTGATGGACGATCTCGTGCGCTGCATCTCCGGGCCTGCGTGGGGGGCGCCGGTGGCGAAGGCTGCCATCGTCCACACCCAGTTCGAGACGATCCATCCGTTCACCGACGGCAACGGCCGCACCGGGCGCGGGCTGCTGCATCTCGTGCTGCGCCGAGACGGCCACCTGACGGTTCCTGTCCCGATTTCCGCAGCGGTAGATGCTCGCCGAGACGACTACTACCACAGCCTGCGCCCGTATCAGACGTTCATCGGCGACAGGGACGACGCCGACCGGGCAGCCGCCGTCGCTGCCACCGTGGAGTACATCGCTGAGGCGACCGTAGTCGCATGCGACTACGCCGAGGCCGCCTCGCACTCCATCAGCAGCTGGATGCAGCGATGCGACGCTGCCGGCTTCCGGAAGGGATCCGCCGCGCGTTCGATCCTAGGGATGATGCAGACGATGCCCGCAGCCACGCCGAGCTACTTGATGGAACAGGCCGAGGGGAGCGACAGGTCCGTCACCCGTGGCTTGCGGCACTTGGCAGATGCCGGCCTGATCACCGAGGGATACGACAGCGAGAGCGGCTCACGCACCCTCGAGGTGCCCGAGGTGCTGACGGTCGTCGACAACCGAACGGAGCTTCTGGACGAATGCTGGGACCTCAACATTCGTGGGCAGCAGGGCGTCTCGCAGCGCCTGCTTCAGCGGATCAACGCCGACGTTGCGAAGCAGAAATCAACGAGCGGCGGCGCTCGGCCGCGCTGCGGGCACATCGGTGTGCGCAACGGCAAGCCCTGCGATCGACGCGCCGGGCACAGCGGAGCACATCACTACCCGTCCTAGGAGCGTGGTCGGAAAGTGGGCGGATTTCCGTATCGCGCAGCGCTGCGGACTGCGCTCGATGCACTGCGCCACGGCGACGACCCGGTCGTGATGTTCGGCGAGGGCGAGCGCAAGGACGGCCCGCGCGTGCTGCCGCTCATGGACGGACCGGTGTACCTGGCAGCGCGGGCACAGGTGCCGATCGTGCCCGTCGGCATCGGCGGCACGGCCGCGGCCATGCTGCGCGGCGCCAAGTTCATGTACCCGCGGCGCATCAAGTTCATCATCGGCGAACCGATGGACCCGCCGCCGCCGGGGCCCAGTGGCCGGGTGTCGCGCCGGGCAGTGCGCGAACTCACCGAGGAGCTGCGCGAGCGCATCCAAGATGCTGTACGACCAAGCTCAAGCCGACGTCGGCACGCCCAACGTGCGCTGAGCGATCTGCGTCGCGTGTCGGGATGCTCCCGACAAGAGTTGCCGCAGCCCTCAGCACACCATGGGCGTTCCAGTGCGAGCGATGCGGTGCCCACGGGGTGCGCCGCGCCGCTGGGTGTCGGGGACCGGGTTGGAGTCGTCGCCCAGCGGTTCCGCGGGTTGCCGGGCCGCTGCCTGTCGCGGGATTCTCAGCGCGCTGGCCGGCGAGCGCCATACTCATGGGCCGTCGGGTCGAGGCTCGAGTCAGCCACCCGGTTCTTCTGTCCGGGCCGGCACCGGCAAGCAGCGCCGTGCCCGGCGGCGCTGTGTGGACCGCAGCGGTCCCTCAGCTGCGCGGCTCGCCGGCGATGCTCATTATGTAGATCCCTGCGGGCGAGTCGCGCTCGGCGGTGAAGGCGATGCGTTGTCCGTCGGGCGACCAAGCGGGGTCCGAGGCGTGGAGTCTGTTGTTGGTGAGGCGTGTCGGGTTGGTGCCGTCGGCGTTCATCACGTAGATCCCTGCGGGCGAGTCGCGGTCGGAGGCGAAGGCGATGCGTTGTCCGTCGGGCGACCACGCGGACCCGCCCCCGGCCCTCCTGCCGCCGCTTTTGTTGGCGAGGCGTGTCGGGTTGGTGCCGTCGGCGTTCATCACGACGATCCCTTGGTACCCGTCGCGTTGTTCGGAGACGAAGGCGATGCGTTGTCCGTCGGGCGACCATGCGGGCCAGTAGTCCCAGGCGTCGTTGTTGGTGAGGCGTGTCGGGTTGGTGCCGTCGGCGTTCATCACGTCGATCCCTGGGACCCCGTCGCGGTAGGAGGTGAAGGCGATGCGTTGTCCGTCAGGCGACCAAGCGGGCCAGAAGTCCACGCCGTTGTTGGTGAGGCGTGTCGGGTTGGTGCCGTCGGCGTTCATCACGTAGATCCAGACCCAGGGGGCCCCGTCGCGGTCGGAGGTGAAGGCGATGCGTTGTCCGTCAGGCGACCAAGCGGGGAAGTAGTCCTTGGCGTCGTTGTTGGTGAGGCGTGTCGGGTTGGTGCCGTCGGCGTTCATCACGTAGATCTCAAGGTTCCCGTCGCCGCGGTTGGAGGTGAAGGCGATGCGTTGTCCGTCGGGCGACCAAGTGGGCCCGGAGGCCCAGGCGTCGTTGTTGGTGAGGCGTGTCGCGGGGGCGGGTTCGGGTGTGGCGGCGGTGTCGGCTGCGGGCAGGCCTGTGGGGTTGGCTGCGTTGTTGCCGATGAGTTGCAAGGTGGCCCAGCGGTCCGCGCCGGCCGCGCGTCGCCAGGTGAGGCTGCCGGCGAGTTTGGCTGCGGGTACTGCTGCGGTGCCGCCGATGGCGTAGCCGTCGTTGAGGGTGCCGGTGTCGAGCAGCGTGCGCGAGGCGGCGGGCAGCGGCTTGTCGCGGTCGCCTGCGTCTATGAGGCATCCGGTGTCGAGCGTTCCTGCGAGCAGGAACGCCGCGTACCAGTCGGGATCGCTGCTGGCGTCCGCGAGCACCGCGGCGCTGTCGCCGCCGCAGTCGCTGGCCGCGGACCCCTGCGAGCCGGTCGTGTGCGTGGCGGCGGCGCCGGCTGCGGGCAGGCCTGTGGGGTTGGCTGCGTTGTTGCCGATGAGTTGCAAGGTGGCCCAGCGGTCCGCGCCGGGGGCGCGTCGCCAGGTGAGGCTGCCGGCGAGTTTGGCTGCGGGTACTGCTGCGGTGCCGCCGATGGCGTAGCCGTCGTTGAGGGTGCCGGTGTCGAGCAGCAGGCGTGAGGCGGCGGGCAGCGGCTTGTCGCGGTCGCCTGCGTCGATGAGACAGCCGGTGTCGAGCACTCCTGCGAGCAGGAACGCCGCGTACAGGTCCGGCTCGCTGCTGGCGTCCACCAGCACCGCGGCGCTCTCGCCGCCGCAAGCAGGCGCCGGCGCCGGGGGCGCTGTCTGGGCCCCAGCAGCACCCACCGGCACGAGCGCGCCGATGATCGCTGCCAGCGCAGCGACAGCCGCCGCTATGCACCTCACGTCGCGGCCCCGGCCGCGGCGGTCACCTCTCAGGAGCGCTGTCGGGGGGGGGGGTGTCAGCGCGGGAAGGCGTGACGTCATCGCAGCAAAACATGGCGGTGGACTCTAACAATCCGCGCAGACACGCACACATCTTCACTGTGTTGCGGGCTTGTTCTGAGAGTCGCCCCGTGACGACATGCTCAAGATGTACAGAATTCCGTACTGAGATCGGTGCGCGTTTTCGAGACGCCCGCCCGCGCCGTCGTCGACGGAGGCCGCATCGCTGCCACCGGGGAACTGGCCGTCAGTGTGGTCGTCGAGGCAGCGCGTCGGCTGCTCGCTTCCTGAACGGAGGCGGGTGCTCAGCCAAAGAGGTCGCTGTGCGTGCACGCTTGACGCGCTTGAGGTCCTTTTCGAAGCGACTCGTTGTCCGCAGGGTCACTGCGGGCTACAGCGCGGCTTTGAGTTCGTCGAGGTTCCAGTACTCGGCCAGTTCGTCGGGCTCGCGGGCCTCGCGCAGGGCCTCGACGGTTTCGGCGTTGGGGATGCTGACCTCAAATGGGACGCCTTGGCGCAGGACCACTTGCTTGTAGAACAGGGTGATCGCCTCGGTGGCCGACAATCCGAGTTCGCGAAGAACGCGCTCGGCTTGCGCCTTGAGATCCGGTTCAACACGCGCTCGGATCATCTCGGTCTTGGCCATCGTGCCGCCTCCTGTGCTGAGTTCAACTGTACCTCAAACGAGGAACACTCAGTTCGCAGCGTGGCTCACAGCTCGGCTGCGTCGGCGCCGAGTCTGTGCATATCGGCGGGGTCGGTGGTGAGGACCTTGACGCCGAGTTGGTCGGCAAGCACGGCGAGGCTGGCGTCGACCACATCGCTTGTGCCGGTGCGGGCACAGCGCTGGCCGATGACGCGAGGGTCTCCGAAGGGGTACACGTTGATCGACTTGACCAGCATCGCCAGCGGCACCTGCCTGGCAGGCTCGCGCCATGCTTGGGCCAGAGCGGCATCGTTCGTCGCCGGGATCACTCCATCGGCGTGCATCTGGCGCACCAGCGCCAACACGGCACGCCTTTTCGAAGGGCTGTCGAGGGCGATGAATACGCCGGCGTCGAGAATCACCGGTTCGACCAGATCTCCTCGGCACGGGCCGCCTCGGCCTCGGTCGGCTCTCCCCATTCGGCAGTCGCCCATTCGATGAATTCGTTCATGGCGTCGAGCTGAGCGTCTCGTTCTGCCAAGAGCCGAAGCCCTTCCTCGACTGCCTCGCGTTCAGTGCGACGCCGAGCGGCCGTTGACTTGAGGTCGCGCAGCGCTTGGGGCCCGAGGAACATCGCTTTGCGCTTCGGCTTGTCAAGAATGGCTTCAGGCATACAACCAGCATACGTCGGTGTGCGAACAGTGCAGGATTCGGTGTCGGGGTGCGCCTGGCGGAGGACGTCGGCGCCCGCGGCAATCCAGATTCTCGCATCTTTCGACCAATGAGATCCACTGAATTTATGTGAAATATGCGAAAATTAAATTGCAGTAGCGGCGAGCGCGGCGAGGACGTCGCTCGCTGCGGTTGTGCGGTCGGCGGCACTGATGCGCGCCGAGGGCGCGACGGCGAGGCTGGCGTGCACGGCGGACTCCATGGCGCCGAGCAGATCTCGCAGCTCGCGCGGCGGGGGGAAGTACTCGTCCTCGCCGGTGATGGTCACCTCGGTGGTGCCATGCACGGGGGCCAGCTTCGCTATCACGGCGTCGACCAGCTCCTCTGGCGCTGAGGCTCCCGCAGTGACCCCTACGGTGCCGAACAGATCGTCGGGCAGTTCGACGGCAGCGTTCACGCGCAGCACGCGCTCGCAGCCCGACTCGGCGGCCACCTTCGCGAGGGCCATGGTGTTCGAGGAATTCGCCGAGCCGATGACCACCACCGTGTCACAGCCGGGCGCGATCTTCTCGAGGGCGCCTTGGCGGTTGGTGGTGGCGAAACACAGGTCTGAGCGGCCAGGCATCCACACGTCGCCGAAGCGGTGCTTCGCGGCGTCGGCGACCTCGGACCAGTCGCGGTGGCTCAGCGTGGTCTGGGCCAGCACGGCCACGGGCACATCGACGTCGTCGAGCGCATCCACATCGGCAGGTTCGGACACCAGCGAGATCGACTCTGGTGCCACCGCCATCGTGCCAACCGCTTCGTCGTGGCCCTCGTGGCCGACGTAGACGACGCGGAAGCCCTTGCCGGCGCGCACCCGCACCTCGTGGTGCACCTTGGTGACCAGCGGGCACACGGCGTCGACCACGTAGCCGCCCCGCTCGCGAGCCTGCGACACCACCTCGGGTGCCGAACCGTGCGCTGACAGCATGAGCGGCCGCCCTGCGGGCACCTGCGCGACGTCGTCGACGAACACCACACCGAGCCGCTCGAACCGGTCGACCACAAGGCGGTTGTGGACGATCTCGTGGTAGCAGTACACCGGCGGCGGGAACGAGCGGACGAGCCAGGCGAGCGCCTTGATGGCCATTTCCACGCCGGCACAGAAGCCCCGTGGCGCAGCCAGCAGCACCCGGTCCACAGCCACCCAGACGACGCTACCGACGCGGCACGTCGGGTTCCTATCCTGAGTGTGTGTCAAGGCCGGTTGTGGTGGCGGTGGAGCCCGGCTCGGCGGCCGAGATCGCCGGGCTGGCCCCCGGCGATGAGGTGATGTCGATCTCCGGCGTCGTGCCCACCGACGTCATCGCCTGGCAGCTGCTGGTGGACGAGGCCGATCCCACCCTCGCGGTGCTGCGCGGCGGGCACGAGATCACCGTCGATGTCGGCAAGGCCGCCGGGGTGCCGCTCGGCGCCGAGGTGCATGCGGCAATCTTCGACCGGGTGCAGACTTGCGACAACCACTGCGAGTTCTGCTTCATCTACCAACTTCCACCCGGGCTGCGCCGCAGCCTCTACTTGAAGGACGACGACTACCGGCTGTCGTTCCTGTACGGGAACTTCACAACGCTCACCCGATTCACCGAGCTGGATCTCGAACGGGTGCTCGATGAGCGCCTGTCGCCGCTGTATGTGTCGATCCACGCCACCGATCCCGTGGTGCGGGCTCGGATGCTGCGCAACCAGCGTGGCGCGACGAGCTTGCGCTGGCTGAATGCTCTGCTCGAAGGCGGCATCGAGGTGCACGGCCAGGTGGTGGTGTGCCCAGGCGTCAACGACGGGGCCGTGCTGGCCGACACGCTGTTGGGCGTGCTGGATCGCTTTGGGTCACTGGAGACGCTGGCGGTGGTGCCGCTGGGCGTGAGCTCGCACCAGCGTGAGCCGGCGATGCGCCCGCACACCGCCGCCGAAGCTGCAGCGGTTGTCGACCTGTGCGAAGAGTGGCAGCAGCGCTTTTGCGATGTGCTGGGCAGGCGACTGGTGTACGCCGCCGACGAGTACTACCTGCTGGCGGGCCGCCCCTTCCCGCCCGCAGCCACCTATGGCGACTTCCCGATGCACGAGGACGGCATCGGCATGGCGCGGGCGTTCGAGCAGGAATTCATGTCTGCGGGCACAGGCGGATGGAGCGATGCCGGCCGCGAGCCCCCTCCCGAGCCCGCCGCCACCCACCGGGCACCGGCCGCGGGGTTCTTCTCGTGGGTGGACGGGGCTCCCGCCGAGGGCTACCGGGCCGTTCGCGCTCCCGGGCACGGGGCGAATCGCAGCGGGGAGATCGACCCCGGCGGCCTGCCGCTGTCGCTGCGCCCGACCCCGGTGACCCTGTCGTCGCGGTCACCGCAGCGGCGAGGCCGCGGCCGCCAGGACCGCCCGATCGGCATCCTCACCGGCACCTACGGTGCTGCGGTGCTGGGTCCGCTGGTGGCTGCGTGGCGCAGCGAGACCGAAGCCGCCGTCGCCCCGCTTGCCCCCGACGTGCGGGTCATCGCCGTTTCCAACGACTTCTTCGGCGGCAACATCGGTGTCACGGGCCTGCTCGCCGGTGCCGACATCGCAGCCACGCTGCACTCCGAGCCGGCGGGTCACCGCTACCTCGTGGCCGATGTGAGCCTGTCGGGCGGGCGCTTCCTGGACGGCGTCGCACCCGCGGACTTGCCGCGCAATGTCGAGATCGTCCCGACCAACGGTGCGGCGCTGCGGCGGCTGCTTGACACCGCAGTCGTGTCCGAGCATGGACGCGCCGGCGCCGAGCCAGCCGCGCCGGCCGTCGCGGGAGCACATCAATGAGCGCAGATCTGCCGGTCGTCGGCATCGTGGGCCGGCCCAACGTGGGCAAGTCCACCCTGTTCAACCGGCTGGTCGGGCGCCGCGAGGCGGTCGTGGCGCCTGAACCGGGCGTGACGAGGGATCGCAAGGCAGCCGGGGCCGCTTGGCGAGGCCACCGGTTCGTGGTGGTGGACACCGGTGGTTGGTCGGCTGCCGGCGACGTGCTCGACGGCAAGGTGTCGCAGCAGAGCGAGCGAGCGATGGCCGACGCCGATGTGCTGCTGCTGGTGGTCGACGTGACGGTTGGCATCACCGAGCCCGACGCCCGCATCGCCGCCATGCTGCGGCGCAGCGGCCGACCGACCCTGGTCGTGGCCAACAAGGCCGACAGCGGATCCCGTGACGACGGACGGTGGGATTTCAATCGACTGGGACTCGGCGAAGCCTGGGCAATGTCTGCCCTCCACGGCCGCAACGTCGGCGACGTGCTCGATCGCGTGCTCGAACTGCTTGAGCTGGACCCCGCCGACATCTCCCGCAGTCTCCCTGGGAGCGACGAGGTGGGTTCAGATGCTGCCGGCGAGCCCTTTGCGGAGGGCGGCGGGACCGGCGAGGACTCGGTCGGCGGAGGCGAGGATCCCGTCGACGAAGACCCTGCTGACGAAGACCCTGACGTGCCCGCGGTGGCCATCGTGGGGCGGCCCAATGTCGGCAAGTCGACGCTGTTCAACCGGCTCATCGGCGATGAACGGTCGATCACCCACGACCGGCCCGGCACAACCCGCGACACCATCGACACGCTCGTCGAAACCGAAGCGGGCCCGGTGCGATTCGTCGACACCGCGGGCATGCGGCGCAAGGCCCGGGTCGACGCAGATACCGAGTACTACGCCAATCTGCGGGCTCTTCGCGCCATCGACGCCTGCGACGTGTCGCTGCTGGTCATCGACGCCGCCGAAGGCGTAACGGCACAGGATCAGCGTCTCGCCGAGCGCATCGATGCGGCCGGCTGTCCCATCTTGGTGCTGCTCAACAAGTGGGAGACGCTCGACCCAGAGCACCGTGAGGGCGTCTTGGGGGAGCTCGCACGTCGCCTGCATTTTGTCGGGGAAGCGCCCGTGCTGCGCATCAGCGCGCTGACAGGTCGGGGAGTGCACCGGTTGGTGCCCGCGATCTCCGCTGCGATGGAGGCTTATGAATCGAGGGCGCCGACCGCCAAGGTGAACGCAATCGTGCAGCTAGCGCAGTCCGCGCAGCCGGCGCCCGGCGGAGCTCGAGTGCTGTACGCCACCCAGGCCGCAACGCAACCCCCGACGTTCACGCTGTTCGCAAACCGCGAAATCCCGGCTACTTACCTGCGATATCTCGAGCGGCGCTTGCGGGAGGAATTGGGCTTGGCGAAGACGCCGCTCAAACTCAGGGTGCGGCGACGATGAGGCCGCTGTCTGGACGACGCGAAACGGCCCCGCCCGCCCAGCGGCAGAATCGCCGGCCGTCGCCCCAGGGCCACGACCATCCGCCCACGCCCCTGGGCAGCGAAGGCGACCCTCCGCAGCCGCAGCGCTCGAGCGCGCCCTGGCACTTCTGGCTCGTCGTCGTCATGGCCACCGTGTACCTGGGCTGGCGCGCGGTTGAAGGCGTCGT
>LXNI01002017.1_pt1 | contig 15426 bp, 16 predicted proteins | sample 809091 | NCBI WGS metagenome assembly LXNI01 (sample SAMN04870527, study PRJNA318959) | sponge metagenome | biome: 01000161; feature: marine sponge reef; material: water | host: Sarcotragus foetidus | place: Greece: Milos, Mediterranean Sea | collected 2013-05-29 | depth 5-7 m | reverse complement strand
AGGTCGATTCCGATCATGCTAGCCTCGTACATGGATGCCTCCTCCTTCAGGGGGTTGAATGCAAAACCACCTTGGCACATCGCGATGCCGTCGGGGGGAGGCGTCCACCCCATCGCATGTCGGGACGGCCGGCGCCCTCGTCGTCGGCGGACGGCGGGCCGGCAGCGCAGCAGGGAGAGCGCTTGCCGCGCCGGCTCACCAGGGCGGTGCGGTCATCGTCGCCATCGGGCTGATGTCGGGGATCACCTCCACCTCCTCGCGCGAGAGCTTCGCGAAGGCGAGACAGGCCGCGATGTCCATCTCGCTGTCATAGGTGCCGTGACACTCGCCGGTGGCGATCTCGATCACCGTCCAGGTGGGATCCCAGAGCGGGATGCCGCGAAACGCCCCGGAGCTTTCGCGGTGCTTGCGCGAACAGGGATCGCAGCGGGCGACTCCTGGCGACAGCGCATTGCATTCGACGCACCGGCCCCTGGCCCGGCGCTCGGCATAGCGGGCGCGCCGGGCGGCGTACTCCGCCTCGCGGTCGCGGCGCTCGGCCTTGGCCATCGCGCAGGGCGCGCAGTAGGCCGTCCCGCCGTATGTGGGCGTCTGGCACTTGACGCAGACCCCGGCGGCCCGGCGGGCGTCGTAGCGGGCACGCGCGGCGTCGCAGCAGGCCCGGCACTCGGCCGCCCCGTTGGCCGGCTTGCCGCAAGATGTGCAATCCCCCCGGGCGCGACGCTCGGCATAGCGCCGGCGGTCGGCGTCGCGCTTCGCCTCGAGGTTCCGCCGCCGGGAGCGGGTCTTCGCGCAGGGATCGCAATAGGCCTTGCCGTCCGGCGCGGGCGCCGCGCATTTCACACAGAGGCCGGCAGCCCGGCGTTCGCGGTGCCGCTCCCGTTTCGCCTGCCGGCGGTCTTCGTGGCATGGCGCGCACATCGCCCGGCCCTCCTCGGGCGGGACAGTGCCGCAGCGGATGCACAAACCGGCCGCCTTGCGGGCCTCGCTGCGCCGGCGGCTGCGCTTCCGGCCGGCGCGGCGCCGGGCTTCGGGATCGCGTCCGCCATACGGAATCCCCTCGGCCTTCGCCCTGGCGTGACGGGCGCGGTCCCTGGCCCGGTGCCGCTTGGCGCAGGGCTCGCACGTCGTGCGCTCGGGGCGCGCGGGAGCCCGGCCGCATTTTGTGCAAGTGCCGGCGGCCTTCCTCTCGGCGTGGAGCTGGCGGCTGCGTTCGCGCTCGTATTGCTTCGCCCGTTCTGGATCGCGCCGCGGCTTGCCCTCGGCCCGAAGGCGGGCGGTGCGGGCGCGGTCGGCTGCGCGACGCTTCTCCGCGCAGGGTTCGCAGAGCGTGCGCTCCGGCGCGGGCGGAACCTTGCCGCACTTCAAACATAACCCCGCCGCGCGGCGGGCTTCGTTTCGGCGGTGAAAGCGCTCAAGATCGCGCCGGCGCCGCTTGTGGATGTCGCGGTAAGCCACAATGGCCTCCTTCCTGCCAATCCGGAAATGGATGGAAGGACACCCCGCCGGCGCCGGGCCGGCGGGACGTCCGGGAAGGGGCCGTCAGCCCTTCTGGCGCCGGTCGCAGAGAAGGCCAGCCGCCACCGAACCCCAGGCCTGTCGGCCGCCGCGAGTGCTGAGCCCCGTGCAGATGATGACCTCCGTGCGGTCGGGACGCATCGCCTCGGCCTCCTTGCGCGAGACGACCGTGTGCTTCGCCTTGCGCCGGCCCTTCGCCGCGAGCGCTTCGGCGGCGGCGGGAACGATGTCGCCGTCCGCGCGGGCCCGGAACCGCTCGACCACATAGCGGTCGTCGGCCAGGCCGGTGCCGAAGAAATGAACCAGGAACGTCTCCGCCGTGTTGCCGGGCATCGCCATGGCTGCCGTCATGGTGCCGCCTCCTTCGTGCCGATGAGGAAAATCGACGGCCGGACGCCCTCCCCCGGACATCCAACCGCCGCCCCGCTCACGGCCAGGCTCTCCTCTCGATGGAGAAGGGCGCGGATGCGGCGCCACGGCAGACGGTCCGGGCGGAAACAAGGGTGCGATTGACCTAGTGGGCAGGAACGATTAGGGATCGGGCGCCGGTACGGTCAGCGTCGCCGACAAGCTGATAGCAGCGGAACGGGGCAATTGCGCCTTGCAGGCGATGTCCGGCATTGTCTCGGTGGGAGAGCACCGAACTCAGTTGGTCAGAAGGGGTAGCTATGCCAAGCACCCAGTATATCGGGAAAGCCGGCCAACTCGCTGTGATGGGTGAATTGGCGCTTCGCGGCTACAATGTAGCAATGCCGGAAATCGACAAGGGAGACGATATCTTTGTCGTTCAAAACGATACAGGGGCAATGTGGCGCCTTCAGGTGAAGACTTCACAGGGGAGAAGGCAGAAAAGGTCGAAGCGGTTTCAGTTTCGAATCCGGGAAAACTCGATCCAAGTTGCTCAAAATCCTGAGTTGCATTTTGTATTTGCCATGAGACGCAGACGTCGATGGCGGTTTCTGATCATGGGTCGTCCGGTACTCAGCACCTATGTGAATAATTTTGATTTGGGCTCGCTTTCCTCGGACGAACGATACCGCCAGATTGCGATCACCCTAACCGACAGTGACAAGGCAATTTGCAGCAAACAAGACCTGACGAATCACTTGAGCGACTGGAGCACCTGGCCTGTAATTTGACGCAATATTGCCAGAGGTGGACAAAGCGCGCTGAGAGCGAAAGGAAGAATCACTGTGTCGGAGAACAGGACGCGGCAGCTAGTCGAGGACGCTTTGCGAGCGCTTTGGCGACCTTATGGCGAGAACGTCACGGATGAAGTTCTCGAAGTCATTGAGAACGCCCCGGAATTGCTGGCCGAGTACCACGACATCGCCAGCGGGTTCGATGGAGGGATCGAAAGTCTCAACCAGAACATCGGGGAGTTCGTCAAGAAAATCACCGAGCGAAGGGTTTTGTCACAGGGAAACCCTTGCAAACGGAACAGCCTAGCCAAGACATACTCGAAGCTCGTTGAGAATTCCGGATGATTGAACGCATTGGCGGACGGGCCTTCCCGCGTCGCACCCTCAAACCGGACTACTCGTACTAGTTCGAACCAATATCGTGCACGACCGCCCTCAGGGGGGCGGTAGGCGCACACCGACCGCATCGTAGAGCGCCGCGTAAAAGGGATACAGAATCTCGGCGGCCGGACGGTCCGGGTCCTCGATGAGAATTTCACGCAAGATGGAAGATTCGTGAATTTGAGTGCTGATCTGTGTCTGCGACAAAGTCAACCGGTGGTTCTCCAAATTGGCGACACCGGCGACAGCGACCAACGGCGGAGTCAACCCAAGATGTTCACGAGCGACCTTGAGATAGCGGACGAGTCCATCCTCGAAGATTTGGCGGAGGAGTGTATCGGGAATCACCGGATAATCTCGATCGATCCATAGACGCGAAGCGGCATGGGTAAGCAGATGCGTCTCGATTCCCCAAATTTCCCGCGTCAGAATGATTTGAGAAATGGCTCCGATAAGGCTGTCGTCGTCAGGATGACGAGCGACATAACCGCCGCCATACCGATTCTTGCCCATTCCCCAGCCACCATATCGTCGATAGCCGAGCGGCCAGAGCTCGCTGGCCGCAAGCACCTCAAGGATGGCGGCGCGCCCGATCGGCAGCACCGCGTCGCGCGGCATCAGACGCAGGAACATTTTCGGACCAACGGGAAAGCGTCGCTGCGTGTCCCCCTGACCGTCGACCCACATGGGGAAGAACTCACTGGCCTCGACGAAAGTCGCACCGCCGTCGAACGCCGGGCTTCGCTCGAATGCCGGCTGTTCCGCCGCCAGACGGGGATGCGCGTCGAGGACCGCAACGATCGCACTTTGGATATCGGTGGCCAGCCGTTCCCGGACGTTTCTTCGCGTTTCCCTATCCGCGTCCGGGGCCAGGTTGTAGGTAAGCGGAAAGCGGCGGTGGCGCATATCGAAGGGCAGCTCGGTCGACTTCCCGAAATGAGTGTTCATAACCGCCACGATCCTCTCCGGGCCGGGAGTCTTCAGCGCATAGCCATATTCGATCATCACGTTTGGGTTGGGGGTGCGCCGCTCGCCGCCGGCCGGCATAAAGGTCACATCAGGGACGAAGACATCGCACGCGGCAATTTTGGCCAGGATGGTATCAACAATCGGCGGCGAACCAGCCACACCCTGCGTATCCTGATCCAGCCGGACTACATCTTCGACTTCAGCACCCTCGCTGCGATTGAGATTCTTCGCCGCGTCTTCAAGGGCCCGCCGAATGAATGTGCGGTTCACTGGATTGGGAGCATCGCTCTGCTAGGAATAGAAAATGGTAGCCACGTCACCTCCGCACGAGCTCTTGCATACCGGCACAGCCGCCGAGCCGCGCCTAGTCTCCTACGTTACCAGCAAGCCTGATACATCGGCGCTGACGATCGAATCGGGGGTTCGCCTCCCAAGTGAGCCGAGCCCGCCGTCGGCCATTTCTTTGTATAGTCTACAAGCTCACTCGTCCTCACTGGCATGCAGCTTGCGGATGGCTGAGAGCGCTGACCGGGCCGATACCCGGCGTCGTCAGTCGTAGTCAGTCGACCCGCACGCCGCATCGTTCCTGACGATCTCCAGAACCTTCGGCCGCCAAGTGCGAAGCAGAAACCTCGCTTCGTCGCGCTCGTCAATCGGCAGTGGTCTCGATTCTCTCCTTCCAGATCTCGACTGCTCGATTAACGCGGTCGGAGGCGGGTTCAACGTCTTCAAGGTGCGCGCTCAGACGGCCACACAGAGACGCGACGATATCGCGAGCCGCCCCCGCATTCATGCCCATCGTCACGCCCGCCCGGACAAAGTCGCGGGACGACAAACGATTCCGCTTGCCCGCCAGCGAGAGGGCGAGGTGATCGCTCTCGAGGCCCGGAAGGACCCGTGTCGTCACGGCATCGTAGACCGGAGCGAGCCGGACGGATGTGAAATTCTCCGCTCCGTCGGAGGCAACACGCAGAACGGCCAAATTCTTCAAGTGGCAATCGCCATCCGCTATGAGCCAGGCGAGCACGGCGCGGCCAAGCAGCACCGCGACATCCGCTTCGGCGTCGCTGGAGACGCTCCGCAGCGCCCGGGCTGCCTGCTCGATGGAACCCTCGTATTTTTCGGAAGGCGCGACACCGCGAACGGACGCCATGTCTTCCATTGCGACTTTTCGACGGTCATTGCGGTCTCGCCGGATATCGAAGCGTTCGACGAGCAGCGCGTCGGGGAGGTTGCCAGGCATCGAGACCATTGCGTGCGCAGCCGTCTCGAACCCGCAGGCCCGGGCCGCCGCCAGACATGCCGCTTCGACGAGAGGAAGGTCTTCGAAGCCGGCTCCCGGCGAAGGCTTGAGGATATGCGTGAAGGCCAGCTCTCCGGCCGGCCGCAACACGCCGGCATGGGAAAGGTTCATCGGCGCCTTGATCTGAACCCCCGACAGTCGCGGCGTCTCGTCCGATGCAAACAGCGCGGCCATGCGGTCTTCCAGCGTCTCGTCGAATGCAGGCGCGGGCCCGGCGTAGCCGCCGGCGAATACGCCCTCCTTCGTGTACGCTTCGAGGCGTCCCTCCAGCATATCCGCGGGAAGAGTGCGAAGATCGTCCGCGTCCTCGGAGATGACAATGTTGGACATGTAGCGCTTCCCGCCGGATATCAGCTCCAGCTCCGACTTCGGCTTCAGGACGCGTTCAAGCCAGCCTTCCGGCAGCAAGCTCTCGATGAAGGGCGGCAGGCGGCCCGGCGCCCCGGTCCGAACCGGCGTCGGGCCTTCTGTCGCGGTTTGCTCCCAGCGCCAGCCCGATCCGTCATGAGACAACACCCCGATCTTCTCGCCGTGCCATCCGACATGAAGCGCCCTCCCCCGCGGCGGCGCCTCTCGAAGCGGCGTGGCGATGAACGCTTCCGCGCGCCCCGCCTCCGCCCGCCATCCGTTGGCCTCGGCCAGTCGCCAGCACTCCATGATCGCCGTCTTCTTGCCGCCGGCGTTCTCGACGAGCCGCGCGGCGATATCGGCCTGCATGTCGATCGGCATCGCCGCGCCGGCTTCGCTGCGCCGCCGGAAGGATTCCAGATACCGAAAGCGAAGCGTCGAGCGCCGGACCCTCAGGTCACCCATTGGGTCGGTAGTTTGAGCGGTCTCCGTTTCGGGCGCGTCGGGCGCGCGCGTCTGCACGATTTCCAGGGTGCGCAGCCGTGTGCGTGCATTGCGCCGGCCGCTCAGGAACAGGCGCCTGTCAGGCGTAGGCGCGAGCCGCTCGGCGCTCGGGCCGCAAAGATACGTCCTCGGGTATAGATAGGCGGCGATCCGGAGCGCGTGATCGAACAGGACAGCGTCGGCGTCATCCTCGGATGCGATATAGATGCCCCGCATGATCTGGACGAGCCTGCCGGTCTCCATGCCATATTGGGCGCGGTGCTTGTCGATGGTCTCGCCGACGAGGTGCAGCATTTCCTACTTTCTCGATTGTTATAATCGGAAAAGTAGGAAACTCACTACACATTGTCAAGGCAATCAGACTTTCGCGTACTGTACAGTTGCAATAGTTGGAATTCGATCACACGGGTTGACTACGAGTACGTGCGGCTCACCGTCGGCGAGGACACCGAAACCATACTGTCCAGCAGCCGCCCAGAAGAGCACGCCCCGGCCGGCGTCCCGGGGACCTTTCAGGCCAGAAGGCCCCACTCCAGCGCCGCCAGGTCGGCTGGGCCTGCAGCCGGACCGGGAAGGGGACGCTTTCGGGCAGCCCCGGCCAAGGTCGGCGGTGATCACGCGGGAGTTCCGGCTCTCGCGCGCCCAGGTGGACGCGGAGGCGGCCGCGGCGAAGCCGGACCGGCGGTGAGCGGTCTACCGTCTTGGACCGTGGACCAGCAGTGACACGAAAAAGCAGGTCAAACGGAGTCAAGCGATGCTAAATTGGCCGGCACAGACGTCCCGTCCGATTGCATGGCCCAATTACAATCTGCAAGCCATCGCAGGAGACCGGCAGTTCCGAAAGGTACCCCTGAAGGAATCAGGGTCTTACGTAGCCAAGAGAGAAGGAGGAGCCGCGCATGGGCATAATTGTGAGATGGACCAGGAGCGAAGCCGACCCCCCGTGTCCTGACGAGTATGTGGATGAAATTGATTCGGACGAACTGGCCAAGTTGCGTGTCCGCAAGATAAGCACGCGAAGCTGGGGAAAAGACGAGAATGGAAGACTTACTTGTTTCGTGTTTCGGGCGGACTTGGAGATAGACCGTGGGAACCCCGCGACCGTTCGACTCATATATCGCAAGAGAGACAACAAGGAATTGGTACGCAAAGGCTGGATTGTTCTCGGTACATCCACGCTCACGATTGCCGATGGCCAGCGTTCCGGAGCGTTAACGTGGATTGCCAATGGTCAAGAGCCACTTGTCGTAGAGTGGTATGACTCACGGAAGTACCATAAAGGCCTTGCCCGACCGGAACAGGCGGCCTTTCGTGGAGGAGTCATGGAACTTTTCGGTTCAAAGTGCGCAGTAACCGGATGCACGGTTCACGAGGCTCTGGAAGCTGCCCATGTGACCCCAGTTTCCGAGGGTGGAGGCTCCGCTCCGGATAACGGCATACTTCTGCGTCGAGACGTTCATCGGCTCTTCGACCTAAATCTGCTGGCAATCGATCCAGAGTGTTTGGAGGTCAACATTACGGATCAGATAGCCAATGACTACGGTCGTTATGCGAAATCTCCAGTCAACTTACCCAATGGGGGCCCCAGAGCAAGTGACTTTGATCATCGCTGGGAGCAATTTTCGAGTTAGCGTGCGGCCGAATTTTTCCGAGGCTCGCAGCCCGACGAAAGGCCTTCATGGGCAACCCCAAGTCCAAGAAATTCAATGAGGAGTGAAGGGGCGCCAAAGCGAACGGCGAGTCGGGTAAAGAAGTGCAGCCGAGGCTTTCTTAGCCGACTGGCTTACAGTCCGGGAACCGACGGGTGTGTCGGCCTCCAAGATAGCATTGATAAGTTCCTTCGAATCGCAGCATCGAGAGCACGAGGCGTACCACAATCTCTTGGATCAGGAGAATGGAAGGCCAAAGGCTCTCGTCCTTCGCTGCTGCGCCGCGGTGAGCGATGTTGTTCCTTAGCTTGATAAGGTCGACAAGTGTCTCGGTTTCGATCGACGTGCGGGCGACGTTCCATTGCTCAAGCAGAGCTTCGATTTGCTGAATGAACGTGCGCCTGTTTAGCTCGGGGATCTTTTGCTTGATTGCCTCCCTACCAGGGACGTCGATGTATTCCTGTTCATCGACTACCGCACGAATATGTCGGGCGAGATTATCCGACTTCGAACGGGAGAGAATAGATGTCTTAGAAGATGGCAGTGAACGCCATGCCACGCTTTCGAGCGCAGTCATTCCGGATAGGAATCGGACTTCGTCGATAGCGGTCGGCACGGACAACCAGCCAACCGCTAGTTCGAACGCGTCCCGGTAGTCTTCGACGTTTTCAATATTGGTCACTGCCGCGGTGACGATGGGTTGGAGGTCGAGGTGCGAGAACGGCGGCGTCACTGGGGCAGATCCTCCACCTCTCTCGTGAAAGGTTACCTCGGTATCGGGACCGCACAAAAACTCCGTCACCGGAACTGTAAGGGGAGCTCCGCGAGCGAAGGCAAGGACGGTTCGGACGTGAGTCAGCATGTGCACTGCGGAGGCACGCCACGTGACTGATTCGCAAGTGTCGTCCGCTTCGGTGGCGATGTAGCCGGTGATTTCATAGGGCGCCGCGGCGCGTGTTGCACCGCGAATGACCAACGGTCCAATCGTCGAAGGTACGTGTACGGCCGGGAAGCAGGCAAAGCCAAGCAACCAGAAACGGAGCACCGGACACTGATGCGTGCCGGCCGCAGTCAATGTCAGCGTTGCTTCACGGGTGCGTAGTTCGATGTTCAATCCTTGGGAATTTAGGTTGTATCCGGCCAAGTACGCGCAATTGCTCGTAATCGTTCTGCCACCAGAGTCCGCGCACTCCAAGGCAAAGTCGTCGATGACACGGCCCGGCCTGCCAAGAGATTTCATGAACAACCCAAAGGCGACGGACGGGTTTTCAGTAAGGATCGGATCGACGGCCAACTCGAGCGTGCCAGAAGGGCCAGCACTAGCGGTCAGCCGAACAGGAATGTGGTGCCCGTCGATTGCAATCTCTCCGGTGAACCGTTCGGGCGGCAGAATGCGATTGGCGTCGGTTTTCTGGCTCATTGGTGAAGTGTACCGCGTGGAGGTGGGGGAGAACGAGACGTAGCCGAATGGCTTTCGTGACGCGAGCCGGGGGGTCAGTTCGCATAGATAGCGCTGCCGGTGGCACATGCTCACGCTGGCGAAGCTACGCCATTGAGCCGGGATGCAATCCACGCGCCGTTCAACACACGGTGTCCTACAGCGCGGGCAAGGGCACATACCGCGACCATGGAGATTCGGGCGGCTTCGTGCTGCGCGGCGCCTTCCGGTGATGACGGCGGCGCTCGGCGCCCTCTCGATGCCCGCTCGCCACGTCACCCATCGGGTATCTGTTCAGCGAGAACTCAGGTGGGATCGGGCTCGCTATTTGAACTGGCGTGTCCGCCGAAGATTTCTTGCTGGGCTGCCTCTGGTTCGACTGGACCCGGGAGACCCAGCGCATCTACATTGTCGATTGGACCCGAGCGCTTTCCAGCACATCCACGGTTCTCGCATGCGCGTCCAGACAACTCCTAACTTCGAAGATGGCGATCCGGTGAGGCAGGACATGGCCGACAGGTTCGAACAGGCAGCCTTGGAACTCAAGGTGTTCGCGGAATTCAGAGAGCGATCCGGTTTGCGCATGGTTCCCGCGTCGGTGGAAAAGCGCGACCCGCCGGAGCCGGACATCTACTGCGAGATCGACGGTCGGCGTGGCGTTGCGTTCGAGCTTGCGGCTCTCCTCGATCGGAAGAGCGCGAAACTCATGTCCGATCTGGCGAAGGAAGAGATCCCGGACGAGAGCCCCTACTGGAGGCTCGACAGCCGCGAGGCAATCCGGCATGTCTGTCGAAAGAAGCGGAATGCGACCTACACCACTCAGTACCCCATCGACCTTGTGCTGTATGCGGAAGGCCCGCTGGCGCCGGAGGACGTCGTTATTCCGTACATCCAGAGTGCCTTCCAGTACGGGTCTTGCCTCGGCCCGTTCCAGAGCGTGTGGTTCATGGGCAGGCCGAACGAAAACTGCCGTTGCCTCCTTTGGGTTCCAGCAGAGAGTGACACGGAGATGAACGATGTCGCCCGCGTAAAGGATATTCCGCTCTTCGATCGGGAAGGGTCATGATTCGCGCAACCGGCAACTTTTTTTCGATCATACGTCAGGCGCCGCATGTCCCTCCTTGCGCCCCCTGAGCTACTCAAGTGTATGATTCCATGCAGGAAATCCCCTACCTGTCCTGTTTGACATCGCCTGATCGCGGGTCCAAATCGACTCCCGGAAGTGTATTGTTGCGGGAGTTGCCGAGAGATGCCGGAGAGCGAGGATCGCGGGATTGCCGTCATGCGCGGCGTGGCGGCGAACGACAACCCCGGACCGGGGTCCGGGGCAGGCGGCGAAGCGGAGGCGCGGATCGATTCCGCCGTGATGACGCTGGCCCGGCTGATCGGCCGGCGCATCGCGCGCGAGGAACTGGACGGGCTCGACGCCGCCAACGACAACGCGCCGGGGAAGGATGCCGGCGAGAAATAGGAGACCGGAAGCCATGACCCTGCGCTGCGCGCTCTATGCCCGCTACTCGTCCGACCATCAGCGGGCGGCATCGATCGAGGACCAGTTCCGGGTCTGCCGCGAGCGCGCCGAGCGCGAGGGCTGGAAGATCGCCGGCGCGTACAAGGACTCCGCCGTCTCCGGCGCCAGCATGATCCTCCGTCCCGGCATCCAGGCTCTGCTGGACGACGCGCGGCGGGGAATGTTCGAGATCGTGGTCGCCGAGGCGCTCGACCGGGTGAGCCGCGACCAGGCGGACGTGGCGACGCTCTACAAGCACCTGAAGTTCGCGGGCGTGATGATCGTCACCCTGTCGGAAGGCGAGATCAACGAGCTTCACGTGGGCCTCAAGGGCACCATGAACGCGCTGTTCCTGAAGGACCTGGCGGCGAAGACGCACCGGGGGCTCAGGGGCCGGGTCGAGCAGGGCCGCTCCGGTGGCGGTCTCTGCTACGGATACGACGTGGTGAAGTCGCTCGACGGCTCGGGCGATCCCGTGCGCGGCGGGCGAACCATCAACGAAACCGAGGCCGAGATCGTGCGCCGGGTGTTCCGGGAGTTCGCCGACGGCGCGAGTCCGCGCGCGATTGCGCGGCGGCTGAACGGCGAAAACGTCCCCGGCCCCTCCGGCAAGCTCTGGATGGATACCACCATCCGGGGTCACGCCAAGCGTGGCACCGGCCTGATCAACAACGAGCTCTACATCGGCCGGCTGGTGTGGAACCGGCTGCGCTACGTCAAGAACCCGGAAACCGGCAAGCGGGTGTCGCGGATCAACCCGCCGGAGGAGTGGATCGTCAGGGAGGTCCCCGAGCTCCGCATCGTCGACGACCCGCTGTGGAAGTCGGTCAAGCACCGCCAGAGCGAGATCACGGAGCAATACGCCACCGTCATCGAGGCCATGCAATCCGCCCGGGGCAACCGGCTGCTGAACGGCGCCCACCGGCCCCGTCACCTGCTCTCGGGCCTGCTCGAATGCGGCGCCTGCGGCGGCCCCTATTCCATGCGCGGCCAGGACCGATACGGCTGTTCGAACCACATCATGACCGGCACCTGCTCGAACGGCAGGGGTATCCGCCGCACAGTCATCGAAGAACGTGTCCTGGCCGGACTGAAGGACCGGTTGATGGCGCCGGAGGCCGCCGCCGAGGCGATGCGGGCCTATGCCGAGGAGACCAACCGGATCAACCGGGAGCGCCGCGCCTCGGGCGCGGGCGACCGGAAGGAGCTGGCCGCGGTCGAGAAGAAGATCGCCGCCATGATCGCCGTCATCGAGGACGGCGGTTATGTGCGTGGGATGGTGGACCGGCTGCGCGAGCTGGAAGCCCGCCAGGACGAACTGAACGAGCGCCTGTCGGCGGCGCCCGCCGACCTCCCGGACATCCACCCCAACATCGCGGACAACTACCGGCGCAAGGTGGCGCGGCTTGCCGAGGCGCTGGACCATCCGGAGGACCGCGACGAGGCGGCGTTGGCCATCCGCAGCCTGATCGAGCGCATCGTGCTCACCCCCAGCGAGAAGTGGGCCGAGATGGACGCCGTATTGCGCGGCGATCTCGGAACCATCCTCGAATGGGCGGGAAACGGGCGCGAAAAGACGAAGACCGACATCTCCATGCCGGAGATGTCGGTCTCGGTGGTTGCGGGGGTAGGATTTGAACCTACGACCTTCAGGTTATGAGTCTCGCGGAGCTTCATCCCGTTGAGGGTGATTGAGACCTCTTTAGGGATAATCAGGATGATATTCCAATATCTTGCGTGCCATTCCTTCGTCTGTCTAGGGGATTCTAGACCCTTTCAGACTCCTTGAGATTGATTTCTCGTGTTGACGCATGTGTTGACGGTTTTCGCTTGCGGTGGCACGATGCGGCCATGTGGCCCATGCAATCGACTTCGGGAAAGCGCACCGCGAAGGTGCGGACGACGCTCACCAAGCGCTCCGTGGAGGCGCTCCGGCCCGCCGAGAAATCGTGGATCGCCTGGGACGATAGGCTGACGGGGTTCGGCGTCCGCATCCATCCCGCGGGCACCAGGACCTTCATCGTCAACTACCGCGCCGGCGACGGCGGCAGGAAGGCGCCCAACAAGCGCGTCTCGCTCGGGCGCTACGGTCCGATGACTGTCGACCAGGCGCGCAAGAAGGCGCAGGAGATCCTGGGCAAGGTCGCCGGCGGCAACGATCCGGCGGAGGAGCGCGCCGAGGCGCGCAGCATGCCCACGCTCGGGGATGCCTTCGAGGACTACATGAAGGCCAATCCCAACCGGTCGAAACGCACCGACGAGCTCTACCGTTATGAGGCGAACCGCTATCTGAGCGACTGGCTCGCCCGTCCTCTCGATCAAATCACTCGTCGGGACGTCGAGGCCCGCTTCAACGATATCACCGCCGACCACGGATGGTCGCCGGCCAACCGGGCGATGTCGCTGCTGCGGTCGATCTACCGCCGGCCCTGCGTCGACCGGGAGGGGCTGCGCAATCCGGTCGATCTCTGGCTCGCCGGCGGCGGCAAGTTTCACCGCAAGGCGCGGCGCAAGATTTCGGCGCCGGCCGAAGTGCTGCCTTGCTGGCGCAAGGGGATCGACGCCGAGGTCAACAACCCGGCGATCCGCGACGCGCTCTGGTTCGGTCTCTACACCGGCATGCGCCGCGAGGAAGTGCTGACCCTGCGCTGGGAGCTGGTCGACATGAATTCGCTCGCGTTCCGAGTCGAGGCGACCAAGACCGGTGTGCCTCTGGACCTTCCCATCACCCGGCAGCTCGCCGAGATTCTCGAACGGCGCCGGGCCGCTGTCGGGGATCTGCCCGCCGGCGTTCGGGAGTGGGTGTTCCCCTCCCCTACGAGCGCGACCGGCCATGTGCAGGACCCGCATCATCTTTACGGACGCATCAGCAAGGCGGGTGGAGCCAAGTTCTGGTTCCACGGGCTCCGCAACTGCTTCATCACCGTCGCCGAGCGCGAACTGATGCTGCCACCCTCGCTCACCAAGCGGCTGGTCAACCATGCCCGCCCCAACGACGTGACCGAGGGATACGCAGCCGACTGGACCGTCAGCCAGCTTCGTGAGCCCGCGCAAAGGATCGCGGATCGGATCGAGGAATTGATCGAGAACGCGGCGCCGCATTCGACGCCCGCGCCAACTGTATCGACTCCTAACCCGTCGCCTGCGGGGCCGGCCCCTGTATCCGCTTCATGAAGGCGTCGAAGAGCGGAACGGTGAACGCCGCGTACCCGTATCTCGGGCTGTAAATCATGCCGCTGATTATCAACGCATCCCTGGTAGGGCCGAGCTGTTGCGAGGATTTACCCAAGGCCTTGGCAATCTGTCCTGTCCGGTGTGGGCCTGGGCCGCATTTCGCCATGGCGTACAGGTAGGCCTTCTGCGGGTCCGTCAGCCGCTCGTATCTTGATTTGAAGAAGTTCCGGTCCAACCGCTCGATTACCGTCGCACTCGACCTTTCGATATCCTCCGCAGTGATCGGGGTAACTTTAGCCGTGTTCCAAGCCTGATATCCCCATTCCTGGAGGAAATAGGGGTATCCCTGCGTCTCGTACACAACTGTGGAAATCGCTTCTTCCTCAAATTCCACGGCCGCACGGGCGGCTGGCTTGACGAGCGCGTGTCTCGCATCGGACGGTTCGAGGGGGCCGATATCCGGATACTCGAAAAGGCGCTCTGCGTATGTTTTCGCGCTCCCGGAGAGTCTGACCAGATGCGGCAAACCTGCACCGACCACCAGCAAAGGGAGCCTCTTCTGATCAACCCGATGCACGGCCATGATCAGCGCTTCGAATTCTTCCATGGGCAGGTTTTGGATCTCGTCGATCAGGATCACGATCGAAGACTTGCGTGCTTTGGCAGCTTCGCCAGCAGCGACGAAAACTTCGGCAAGATCGCGGTTCAGCGTGCCGCTGTCCGCAACTCCCTGCTCGCCGTCGATATCAACGGAGAACTCGATGCCCTCGACCTTGACCGTCACGGAGCCGACGAAACTCTTCAAAACTCGCAGGCCCTTCTTGACATGCTCGCTCACTCCCTTGATCCGATCGAGCTTCAACAGGATCGAACGCAAGGTAGCGATGACCAATCTTGGCAAAGGTTCGTTGCTGCCGATTTCGATGAAGTCCGTCAGCGCGCCTTCTTCTTCGGCCATAGCCTGGATTTCATTCAGCAGGACCGTCTTGCCGACCCCTCGTAATCCCACGAACATGAAGCTGCGGGCCGATTGCCCGGACATGTTGCGCTGGATGGCCAGTCGTGCGTCGGCTAGGATGGCATCCCGTCCTGCCAGTTCAGGCGGCGGTGTGCCGGCCCCAGGGGCGTAGGGATTGAAGAGTGGATCCACCTATGGCGCTCCCAAGAGTTTACCCGTGATCAGCATAAACGCGCTATAGACTGCCTACAGGCCTAGTTTACACCATATTTACATAAACTTCCTATAGGTCGTCGTCGACCAGCGCCTGCCATCTGAAAAAGGCGTGGTGGGGTAACGGAGGTCGGTTCCGCCATGTCGTTCACCAGAGTACCTCCCGCTCAGTGGAAGCGTCGGCGTTCCATTATTCGTTTTGGCTCAATTCGTGAATCGTAGGCATCGTGATAGAATCTTTCCGATTCGCTTTGGGAGTCAGAGAGATGGATCACGAGCGGTTTCGGGACTGGTTCTCGCGCGTCGATGAGTTGACGGC
>LXNI01002016.1_pt1 | contig 15428 bp, 11 predicted proteins | sample 809091 | NCBI WGS metagenome assembly LXNI01 (sample SAMN04870527, study PRJNA318959) | sponge metagenome | biome: 01000161; feature: marine sponge reef; material: water | host: Sarcotragus foetidus | place: Greece: Milos, Mediterranean Sea | collected 2013-05-29 | depth 5-7 m | reverse complement strand
TGTTCGCAGATGGCTTTGGGGCATTCATTTGCTTCAGCGTCTGCGCGTCCCTCCGGGATTCCCGCGCTTCCCCCGAGAGCCTGTAGTCTCTCTCCTCCAGCTCGGCGCTCCGACATTATGCTTGCGCAAACGAACGCCCCAAAGCCATCTGCTGTGTGTCGGGAATAGTGTGTGTTTGATAGGAGTTATCGGACGGCCTTCTAGGAAACAGTCCCCTGGGCGGCAGGATAAGTGACCTGTTTCAGCAGATTGTAATATCCGCGTGAAAATTCAATGCCATCGTAGTATCCCTTCTTCAGCAGCAGATCATGCAGTAGATGCAAATGATAGATCGGCACAGAGGGCATCAGATGATGCTCAATGTGGTAATTCACCCGATGTGGTGCAATCAGCAGACGTTCCAGTCTTGATATATGGATTGTTCTCGTATTGCGTCTGATATCCAGGCTGGTGTTGTCCGGAACTGCCGCGTGTTCCGCGATCTGGCGTATCCTCGTAACCAGCATGTGGCTGGTCATGAATGCGATAACCCAGAGTAAGTATAACCATGGATGACCGAACAGAGTCATGGTGATCAGCATGGCAAGGTTCAACATCAAAGATCGAATGAGTGTCTGGCGAAGCCTGGGTTGAATAGTCCTGATCCGTCGTATGGAACGGCCGATTGATTTTATCCGTCGCCAGCCAATCTGTCCTGTCAGATCGCGTTTTATTTTGCGTCGTAAACTCTCCCGTGAAACCGGGTAGGCGCTGTAATTGGGAAGATCCGGATCCTGGGCCGTTCCGGCATTCTGATGATGTTTCAGGTGCCCCTTCATATAACTTTCTTTATCGGAAAAAACCCAGTAGCCAGAGAGCCATTTCCCGCAGAAGTCATTGAGTGCCTGAGACTGAAAAAGTGTACGGTGTCCGGTTTCATGAACCACAATTCCCAGCGCCAGTTGCCGCCCTCCCAATAAAACGACCGCTGCGATGAGGGTGAATGGATTGGGATACACGGCGGCGACACAGAAGATACCCACGATAATCATCCAGTCGAACAGAATGACAGACCAGTCCTGCAAATTACTTTTCCTGGTGACTTGCACCAGTTCTTCCGCGGTCAGTAAATCCCGGGCAGTCTTTTCTGTCCAATGACTTGTTGTCATGATTTTTTTTCCCGAAATGGGGTCAGGTCCATTTTTAAAATGGAGTCAGGTCCACTTTAATACTGTAGACCGGAAATTGGAATGTATGTTCAATTGGGTTCAGATTCAGACCCGATACTAGCCCGTAGCATTTCCCGCAGGGCATCTCGAGTCCTCCGCTTACCCTGGACGACTTCCTTGACTTCCCGTGTGATGGGCATTTCCACCTGGAATTTTTCGGCAAGCGCCATCACGGCCCCGGCGCTTTTGACACCTTCTGCGACCATAAACATGTCGGCAATGATGTCATCAATGCTGCGGCCCTTACCGAGTTGGAACCCGACTGTCCGATTTCGGCTTTGGGCGCTGGTACAGGTGGCAACCAGATCACCCATACCGGTCAACCCGGCAAACGTCTGGGCTTCACCGCCCATCGCCGTACCCAGCCGGGTAATTTCAGCCAGTCCGCGGGTGATAAAGGCCGCCCGGGTATTATCACCCGAGCCAAGTCCGTCGCCTATGCCGGCGGCAATGGCAATGATGTTTTTAAGAGCGCCACCGAGTTCACAGCCTGTAACATCGTGATTGGTATAGACCCGGAAAAGGCCGCTGTGAAACAACTTTTGTAAATCCTTGATAATGTCCTGATTTTCCATGGCAAGTACACTGGCAGCGGCAAACCCATCCATGATTTCCCGGGCGAGGTTGGGTCCCGTCAATACTCCGCAAGGCTGCTCCGGCGTCAAATCACGGATAATTTCAGTCATCCTCAATCCCGAATTCAATTCCAGGCCTTTGGTGAGACTGATAATGGGTACCCCCGGCCGAATCAATGTTCTGAGTTCCTGCAGCACGTTTCTGAAGGACTGCGATGGAATACCCATGACAATGGAATCCACTTCATGGACAGCTTCCTCAAGATCATGGGTTGCACTCAGTTTTGCAGCTAATTGAGCACCCGGAAGGTATTTGCTGTTGGTGTGTGCCTGATTGATTTCATCAACCGTGTCTGCATTTCTCGCCCACAATATACACCTGGCATTCCGGGACACCAGCGAGGCGACAGTAGTACCCCAACTACCACCACCAATTACCCCGACTTTTTTATCCTGTACCATGGGAAAATTCAGTTACGCCCATTCCTGTTCGCAGATGATTCTCTGCAATGAATAAATTATCACAGCTTATGCTGTCGGGCTATAGAGTTGCTGATCTTTATCAATGACGTGCTGTAGTCAGCGATAGAAATCCAGATGGAAACGAACGTCTCCCATAACCTCGAGTTCATGTGGAACTTGCGGCTCAACAACCCCGGTCCTGTTCGGCGAAAGTTGGTGCTCCTCAATCTGCGGTTCAAGAATGCGGTATAGAATCCTGCCCTGCGTAACAACGATGTTTGCCCAGGTCATGGTTTTGGTCCGGTGAGAATCAAGCAGGTTTTCTGGAATCGACTGATCGGAAAATTCGGCGCTCCTGGCATAATATGCAACCCCGGACGGTAGTGTTTTCATGACAGTCCACCTTGGGTATTCAGATGTCGGTTCCCGTTATCATCCTATAATCTGCACCAGTACTGTCAACCGATTCACGATAAATACCCAGCGCGTTTAAAATGGTAATATGGGTTTTAATTTAACGAGAGAAACAATGGCCTGGAGGCGGCTATCAGATGAATGATCGTATTCATTGGCGCCCAATAACGGGTATGCCCGATGGCGCCCATGACTGGGGCAGCAAGGAATATCAGGATCGGGTGGCTGAATGGCATCATCACAGGCATCGGCTTGAGGACCCTGCGCTGGACAAAACGATTATGGAATTGTGGTCAAAGGAGAATCGACGTCTGTTTGCTATCGAAAATGGACAGATTGAAAACCTCTACCTGTTCCGTAGGGGAATCACTGAAGAACTGATCACGCATGGCCTTGAAGGAGCACGCATAAGCCATACGGTTGCCAGTGAAGTGGCGGATGACAAGACGCTGAGTGGTCTGTTGACCGATCAGGAGAACGCACTGGAAATGGTCTTTGATGCTGTAAAGCAGGTTCGACCGTTGTCGCATTCGGTTATCCGTGAATGGCATGCCTTGCTGACCCGGAATCAAGAAAGTGCAGCAGGGATCAGCAATGGAAAACGTGTTCGGATACCATTGCGCAAGGGCGTTTACAAGATACGGCCAAATAATCCACGTCGACCGGATGGCCTTATTCACGAATACTGCCCACCGGAACATGTGCAAAGTGAAATGGATCGGTTACTGGCCATGTACGAAGATATCCGGGTGGTCGGATACCCCACTGAAGTAGAAGCTGCCTGGTTGCATCATCGGTATATCAGCATACATCCTTTTCAGGACGGTAACGGACGTACCGCCCGCCTGCTGATGGCGTATGTCTATATACAGCGAGGAGAATTCCCACCAGTTGTGCCTGCCAGTAATAAACCCGCTTACATTGCAATGCTGGAGGAAGCAGATAAGGGTGATTTGCAACCATTTACCCAGTACCTGTCCGGTTTAGCAACCATAGCTTTGGTTGCCGGTATCACTGCTGCACGAAATACGATAGCCCATGGATCATATTTCCGCCACAGTAATGGAGATGGTTCTCTCAAGCCGAGTAACGGCAACTGGCAACGCTTCCCAAAAGATAAAGGGGACGGTATGGAGCCACGCTGAACACCTGACACAGGCATCATGATGTAGCAGAATCGCCCCATATTGGGTTTTACCTGGCAAGACTTCTAATTTTTGCACGCCTATGGGAGGTGAAAAAGTGCAAAATGAAATCCAACCTGTTTAAGCCTGAGTACCGACGTATTGAATTATAAGGACAGTTTAAATTTTATGGCAAAGTAGTGTGATTCTTAGATGAGTCAATACTACTGGTAAGGAGAATTGTCGCCGAACAGAAAAAATCTGACCGTTTGCTCAAAACCGGGAAAATTGGACAGGTTGATCCTCACGTCCACCTGCGAATCATGTAGTACGTCGGAAACACGGCAATACCGCATGCGACGATAGCCGTAAAAGCGCCAAACAGGGCAGTGGGTCCCCAACCTATCGCAAGCCACATGATATTGTTGACCACCGGCTCAACGCGGCCGACTGCAACCACAATGGGTATGAGGATCATGTAGCTCGTAAATTGGCCAGCCTTGTTGTACTGTTTGCAGAAGGTCCAGTAGCCTTGCTGGCGAAGGTCATCCAGACGTTGACCGAGCGCCGCCAGACGTCGCGTCTTGAGCATGCCACCACTGATCACCAAGACGATCCCAATGAAAAAAGCGACGACCTCCGGCATCACAAACGCGTAGATCGACGTCAGGTCCGTATAGGGGTTCCCCTCGACGATGCCGAACCTCTCAATGCGTTCAGGGAGGTGGTATATCCCGAACCATGTAATCCAAAGATCCAAAGCAGTCGTTGGAACGAACCATGCCGTGAAAAGCATCGCGAGCCGACCGGCATGCGAGTGGCAAGCCTGAGTTATCAAGGTCTTCAATTGCGTACCCTACTTGCTACTGAAAAAGTCTGTGTACATAGATGAAATTAAAATATTGGGGTCGGAGTAAAGTGCCGGAGTAAAACTCAACGTTGCTGCAAAAAGCGTGACGTTTTACTCCGGCACTTTACTCCGACCCCGTTTGTTCGTAAAAGAATCCTTCATAGACAAAGGCGCCGCTGATTTTTTTGCAGTCGGATTCTGAAACCCCTGCCCGGCAGGCCGTTTCATACCATGTGCTCTTGATCTGTTTTTGCATGTTATCCAGAATGTTTGCCGCTGCGACTTTATCCAGCAGGAACCGGTTTGATTGAGACAGCAGGTTTGCCGCATTGGCGCGGCGGCCGTCATCCCCGCAGATCATGGCCAGATCGCGTCGTTCAATGCTGACAGGCGAGAAGGGAGTCAAATCGTAAGCAGGAGATAATTCCCAGTCATGCCCTGTCGCTATCACGGCGTGATTGCGCGGGTGATCATCAATATTGGAGATTAATGCATTGAAACACATACGCCGAAACAGTTCCTCGGCATTCTCACCCGGCGTTGCAGACATTCGGCGCAACTCTTCTACCAGCACAGGGTAAGACCATTTCGTGCGTGCAGAGTGAGTATCCTCAGCGCGCAACAAGGTCAGGGCACTGAGCATGCGGGCGCGGGTATAGCCTTCCCCGGTTTTCTCCCGGTCGAAGCGTTTGACGAGCAACACATCACGATTCCCGACTTGAACGACGGTGCTTGTGGCTGACGTCAGACCACAAGACCGGGCGAGCATCAACATTGCATGTTCCACCCGGGCGTTGTTCCACTTATCATCCTCGCGATTAAACTTTGCCAGCCACAATCCCTCATTATCTTCGACAACCGTCTTGGGCCGTGCCCCACCCATGGAGGTGCCGACCAACATCAGGTCAAAAAACTGTTCCTTGTACGACTCATCGGGAAGCGGTTCGTCATTAACTACAGCCATTGCAATATTTTGCAGGTGTGCCAGATCCAGGGTTTGATTGAACCCGGGTGATTCAGTCGGCGCTATCGGACTCAAGCCAAAACCCAAAGCGCCTGCCCGATCATCCGGCGACAGAAGCAAATAATCCAGTTCGCTCAGCTCAGGCTTTCCCGCATGCCGTTCCAGGACCTGCCTTCCCCAGTGGTCCGGGCCGGCATCCCGGAAGGCGCCGAACACGCCCTTCAAAGCGCGCGTTTCATAGACACGGTCAGAAAGTTTCAACTCGATAGGGTCAATCGGCACCTTGTCCTGTCGGTCCAGATAGCTTCTCCCGTAGACAAACATCCCGTGAGGCAGGCCTGACTTATCAGGCTGGATGACCAATTTACCCGCAGTGACCGGTCTTGTCTCACCTGGCAAGTTGATATAGACAAAACATTCGGACTGATTGAATTCAGAAATCATTGTCCAGTATGGTCCGGTTGCGGGCACGTTGTCGTTCTTTCTCTGCCAGGTAGGACAAGCCTGTCTCGTCTTTGCCGGGGTCCGCCAGTTCCAATGCGGGGTCCAACAGATCGTATGCCCACAGCAGCGCGATATAGACACCAACACCGGTTGATACCCTGCCTTGCTCCGCGGCGCGAATTGCCCGGGATCCTGCGCCGATTATCTCTGCTACATGTTCAATGCTCAGGTTGCGCCGCAAGCGCGCAGTGCGCAGGTTGGCGCCAATCTGTCTGATGGTCTGCTCGACCGGGTAGGGCGGGGATGTTGTGAGGGCGTTCCGTGTAGACATAGCACTTCAAGAGCAAATTAATTTATATAAACAGCCTTTGAAAGCATAATACGGTATTCCTGACTCTGCAAGTCCTTATCGACTGGCTAACCGCCAGGGATGATATTGACGACAACCGCAAAGCAGACATGTACCTGAACGCGGGGCTTGCCTGTGCGGCATACCATCCGGTATTGCCCAACTCACCGGCAGCCCGAAATCCGGTGTGTCTACTGGCGCCAGTGGATTGGTTTCATCAATTTACAATGGTGCCGCCCGAAGGTCTCCACTGAGGCCCCGGCCTGATCCACTGGCAGCGCCAGCCACTCCAGCGAGCCGATATCACCGATTGGGGAGATATCCGCCGCCGGATTCCCGCTCAGGTCCAGCCGCCGCAGTCGGTGCAGGTCCTGCAGCGCCGTCACCTCGCCGATCCGGTTGCCGCAAAGACCCAGGTTCTCAAGTGTTCCCAGACCGGCCAGCGGCCAGGCGTCGGACACCTCATTCCCGTCCAGCAGCAACACCTTCAGGTTCGGCAGCCAGGCCAGAGCCTGCACGTCCGTGACGCCGGTGTTCGACAGGTTCAAACGTTCCAGGTTGTACAGCCCGGACAGTGGCCACAGGTCCGTGACCCGGTTGCCCGACAGGTCCAGATCCTTCAGATTGCCAAGCCCTGCCAGGGGCGAAAGGTCCGCTATCGCGTTGCCGGAGAGATCCAGGCGCTCCAGCGCTGTCAGCCGCTCGACACCCCACACCCCGGACAGTCCGAGTCCGGAGGCGTCCAGCCGCACCGCATCGTCGGCCGCCACCGCCAGGAGATCTGCGGGCCGAAGGTTGGCGATCGCCACGGGCGTGACCAGTGGCTCGATTCCCGTGCGGTTTTCCGCCGCCACCCCGTCCCACGGTCCTGAGCGCACCTGCCCTGTGGCTTCCGCCAGCGGGTGCATCGCTGAGCCCAGGTAGGCCACCGTCACCGTGTCCCCAGCCGCCACCGGGGATTCCAGCGTGAGCCACGCCGTGGCTCCGGAGAGCGCAGCCGACGTGACGCCACGCGCCACGCCGTTCACCCGCACCCCGTAGTCCGTCGTGGATGGCGATCCAAAGTCGTCCCTTGGGCTCGGCCACGCCAGCGTCACCACCGGACCGTTCACGCTCGCGCTTGCCGCCGCAGGGCCGTTTACCGTCACGCTTGGCGCGTTCGACAGCGCCCGGCCGTCCGCCGTGCAGACCGAGTCGCTCTCCCCGCAGCCGGACGGCGCGTTGAGCGAGACTGTCACGTCGCCGTTGCCCGACGGCGTCAACTGGAACTTGAACAGGACGCGGGCGGCTCCCACCCGGAGCACATAGCCTCGAGTGCCCCCTGATACCGTCAACGCCTGCGCCACCTTGCGTCCCGAACCTGTCGCCAACTCCTCGCTGAACCGAACCCGGAGCTCGAACGAGCCTGAGCCGTCGTGCCCCCCTTCTGGCACGTTCTCGAACCCGGCGGTCAGCGCCGTCTCCGCTGCCTCCCGCGTTACCGTCACGGTGTAGTTCGCCGTCGTCGTGGCGTCCTCGGCGGTCACCGTGACCGTGATCGTGTTCGTGCCCTCGTCGAGCGAAACGTTGCGCGACGAGCCGTCGGTGCTGCCGTCGCCGTCCGCGATGGCGAAGCTCGCACCCGAGTGGTTGGCGGTTGCCGTCACTTGCGTGTTCGCGATGGTGTTGCCCACACTGGCCGTGTAGCTCTTCGTGCCTGCGGCGAACGTGCCGATGTCCACCCCGGACAGCGCCAGCGACGATAGCGTCGCGTCCGTTGAGGCCGCATCCGGGCCCTCCACGGTCACGCTCAGCGTGTTCGACAGCGCCTGGCCGTCCGCCGTGCAAATCGAGTTGAGTCGGCTGCATCCGGACGCCGCGCGGAGCCGGACCGACACATCGTCATTGCCAGACGGGGTCAACGCAAATGTGAAGAGGTCGCGCGTATCGCCGACCCGGTGTACCTTGCCCCGCGTGGCTCCCGCGACCGAGATGGCGCTCGAGACCTTGCTCCGCGAACCCTGCGCCAGTTCCTCGCTGAAGCGAACGCTGAGATCGAACGGACTCGACCCGTCATGCCCGTCTGGAACGTTTTCGAAGCGGGCGGTCAGCGCCGGCACGGCACGGGTCACCGTCACGGTGTAGGTCCCGGTCGTGTCGCCGTCCTCGGCGGTCACCGTCACCGTGATTGCGTTGGCGCCCTCGGCCAGCGCCACCGTGCGCGACGAGCCGTCGGTGCTGCCGTCGCCGTCCGCGATCGTCACGCTCGCGCCCGCCTGGTTCGCCGTCGCCGTCACCTGCGTGCTCGCGATGGCGTTGCCGACACTGGCCGAGTAGGTGGTTGTGCCCGTCGCGAACGTGCCGATGTCGATGCCCGACAGCGATAGCGACGACAGCGTCGCGTCTGCGGACACCGCGGTTCGCATCACCGTCACGGTGTAGGTCTGGGTCGTCGTGCCGTCCTCGGCGGTCACCGTCACCGTGATTGCGTTGACGCCCTCAGCCAGCGCCACCGTGCGCGACGTGCCGTCGGTGCTGCCGTCGCTATCCGCGATCGTCACGCCTGCGCCCGCGTGGTTGGCAGCCACTGTCACCTGCGTGCTCGCGATGGCGTTGCCGACACTGGCCGTGTAGGCAGTCGTGCCCGCTGCGAACGTGCCGACGTCGATGCCCGAAAGGGCCAGCGCCGACAGCGTCGCGTCCGTCGACGCCGTTTCCCGCGTTACCGTCATGGTGTAGGTCTGGGTCGTCGTGCTGTCCTCGGCGGTCACCGTCACCGTGATGGTGTTCGATCCCTCGGCCAGTGAAACCGTGCGAGACGCACCCGCAGTGCTGCCGTTGCCGTCCGCGATGGCGATGCTCGCGCCCGCGTGGTTGGCACTCGCCGTCACCTGCGTGCTCGCCACGTCGTGCGCGACCGTGGCCGTGTAGCTCGTCGTGCCCGCTGCGAATGTGCCGATGTCGATACCCGAAAGGGCCAGCGACGACAGCGTCGCGTCCGTCGACGCCGCTTCCCGCGTCACCGTCACGGTGTAGGTTCCGGTCGTGTCGCCGTCCTCGGCGGTCACCGTTACCGTGATCGTATTCGTGCCCTCGTCAAGAGAAACATTGCGCGACGTGCCATCGGTGCTGCCGTCACCGTCCGCGATGGTCACGCTCGCGCCCGAGTGGTTAGCACTCGCCGTCACTTGCGTGCTCGCCACGTCGTACGCGACCGTGGCCGTGTAGCTTTTCGTGCCCGCTGCGAACGTGCCGATGTCGATGCCAGAAAGGGCCAGCGACGACAGCGTCGCGTCGGCGGACCCGGTGACGGAACCGCCAGCCGTGGACGCCACAGTGCACGTCTGCTCCGCAAACCGCAGGCAGACCTCGGTCGTGCTGCCGTCGGGTAGCGTCGCCGCATACGCCGATGCGTTCAGCGACGGCGCGTTGGCGTCGAGCCACGCCTGGCCCCAGATGTAGCGGTCCCAGCTCGCAACCCACGCGGCGTCCGCCAGCGGCAGCGTCTCGCCCGCCCATTCCAGGACGAGGCCTGCGATGGCTTCGCCGCGGTTGCGCACCTGGAACATGACGCCGTCCGAATACGCCATGACGACCTGAACCTGGTAGGCGGACCCCTCCCCGAAGTCGAACGCATGGTCGGCAACGGCGCCGAGATCAGGATGAGCGATCGACGAATACCCCCGGTACTCGTCCCGCACCTCGACTGTAGCCGTCGACAGCCAGACGGGATCGACGGACGACGCCATGCCCGTTTGCCACGTAGTCCCGACCGCGTCGAGACCGTCTGCGTCCCGTATCGCGCCGCTGTCCGGCACGTCGTAGGTGATACCGACCGTCGTGCCGGGAGCGAGCCGCGAAGCGAGCGTGAGCACAATGTCGCTGCCGCTCGCGTCGACATCCGTAACCTCGACCGCGGCGTAACCCGGTGTCGTCACCACGCGGAATGCGCTCTCCGGTGGCACCGAGTCCGTGTCCACCGGTTCGTCGTAGACCAGCTTGACCTGGTCCCCCGCGGCCTCCAGCCGCACCAGCGTCGGTCCCGAATTGCCTGCCCTGTGTTCCGTGTATGCCCTTTCAACGGCGGTGCCGTATGCGGCGTTCTCGTCGAATCCGTACGTGACCAGCCCCTCAGGCATCTTCGCTGCCGGGGCCGGATCTCGGGCGGCCGTCCGGTGATGGGTCAAGCGTGTGCTCAATTCCGCGACCTTCGCAGGTTCGCTCTCCGCGAGGTTCGTCTTCTCGTACGGATCTTCGGCGATGTTGTACAACTGCAGCTTCGAATTCCAGCGACGGCCGTAGGAAACGCCGTTGCGTTCCAGCAGCTTCCAGTCGCCGACGCGTATCACTTTGCGCGAGTGCGCAAGTTCCTGGCGCGGGGACTCGGCCCCCGCAGCGATCGCCTGCCAGGCGTCAAGCCCGTCGAGCGGTAGCCCATCCGTCGTCGACGCCCCGGCGAGACCCGCGAGCGTGGGGAACACGTCCACAACATGCAGCAACGCGTCGCTTTCGGACCCCTCCGGAATACGGTCGGGCCAGCGCATGGCGGCGGGAACCCGGATGCCCCCTTCGTGGAAACTGCCCTTCAGGCCGCGGTAAGGCGCGTTTGACCCCGCCCGCTCTGTGCCCCCGTTGTCATTGAGGAACACGACCAGGGTATCGTCCAGCATCCCCTTGTCTTCCAGGGCGTCGAGCACCCAGCCGAACGCATCGTCCAGGGCCTTGACCTGCGCGCGCTGCACCGGGTACTCGGTGTGGGCGTAGCGATCGAGATACTCCTGGGGTGCGGTGCCCTCCGCATGGGCAGCGTTGAACGCCAGATACAGGAAGAAGGGGTCCCTGCCATCGTGTCGGCCGATGAGCTGCACCGCCTCCTCGGCCATCAGGAACGTCGAGTAGCCGCGCTCGACCACCGGGCGTCCGTTGCGGTGCCAGTCGAGTGCGTTCAAGTGGCGATGATTGCCGTAGGTGATCGTCCCCGAATACATGCCGTAATGGTGGTCGAAGCCACGCTGCAACGGCAGGTGCCCCAAGTGCCACTGGCCCAGGTGCCACTTGCCGATGGCCCAGGTCTCGTAGCCGACGTCGCGTAACGCTTCTGCCATCAAACGCTCGTCCAGCAGCACACCCACGTCCAAGCCCCTGCTGGGGGCCTCATCGACGCCGCCAGTCTTCCAATAGTGGCGCCCGGTGAGCAGGGCGGAGCGTGTCGGCGAACATCCAGGGGAGGCGTAGAACTGGGTGAGCTTCACCCCCTCGTTGGCGATCCGGTCGAGGTTCGGCGTCCCCACCTCCGTGCCGCCGTTGAAGCCCAGCTGGCCCCACCCGAGATCATCGGTGACGACTACCAGGATGTTGGGCTGCGGCGCCGAGTCCTGCGCCGTGGTCACCGTTCCAGCCATCGCCGCCGCGAGTCCGACTGCCAGCCCTGCGATCCATACCGCTGCGCGGCTCCGCCTGGAGTCCGGCCGCCGACCGGGAGTGGGCCAGCGCATCGAAGCCCGGCGTGTCAATCGCATCGTCGACCCTCGGCGCGGTGCCCACTCAGGGGTCCCGCACCTCCCACGTCAGCTGAATCCGCCAACCGCCCCTTCAGGTGTGTGCAATCCAGTTTGGAGGAAGCGAACTGCAATGCGGTCATAACAGGATTCCTTCATCCTTGAAGAATAGCATCAGATAGTCGAATGTTATGCGAGTATACAACTACATCGTGTGAATATTAAAGGAAGTATGGGCGGTGGTCTCGCGCGCGGGGTGGGATGTCCGCTGGGCATGGGTCTGCGGCCTCGTGGGACACCGGTGTCTCGATGGCCCTGCAGGTGATAGGCGTGCCCTCGTAACTGATATCCCTGGGCAATGGGCAGGCGATGGCTGTGAACGGCACGGGTTTGAGGGTTATTTTTTAACTATATGATATGTAAGGATATATTATTATTTTAAGGCATTTAATGGTAAATTATTTTGCCAAATATGCCCCAAAAATGAGAACGGCTATGTAATTTACTATCAGGAGAGAAAACACCGTTAAACCTGGTTAAATTCACTCGAGGTTTTGGATCAAGTGCCGCCTGGTGCCGTTTGCAATCGTGGATTTATTTTTGTTCAATGCTTATTGCCCACCTCGCCGAGAGGTACTCGACATGAAACCGAATATAGTATTCGCCTTTGCTGACGATTGGGGGCGGTACGCCAGCGCCTACGCGGAACACGAGGGTACGGGCTCTCTCAATGAACTGATCAGCACGCCCAATTTCGATCGCGTGGCGAAGGAGGGGGCTCTGTTCACCAATGCCCTGGTGCCCGCCCCGACCTGTACGCCTTGTCGCAGCTCAATCCTCTCGGGGCAGTATTTCTGGCAGACCGGGCTGGGTGCCATTCTCGTTGGCGCCGTCTGGGACGAGTCCATACCCACATACCCCCTGGAGTTGGAGTCGAAAGGAGGTTACTTCATCGGGTACCAGTACAAGGTCTGGAGTCCCGGGCGATCCAACAACGCCCCGATCGGCGCGACTAGAACCCGTTACCAACCAGCCGGTGGCAAGTTCAACAATTTTTCGCACTGGGTAACCAGGCATGCCGACGAACTGGGTGTTGACGGAGCAAAGGACGTCCTTTACGAGGAGACCCGCCAGAATTTTCGCGCATTCCTCGAGGCCCGCCCGGACGACCAGCCGTTCTGCTATTGGTGGGGTCCTACGAATACGCACCGCACCTGGGAGCGGGGCTCAGGCATGGCTTTGTGGGGCATGAAACCTGACGATCTACAGGGCCGGCTCCCGGCATTCATGCCGGATGTCCACGAGGTCCGGGAAGATACTTGCGATTACCTCGGCGAATGCCTCGCGGTCGACCATGGCATTGGTATTCTGCTTGACGAACTCAATTCTGCGGGTGAATTGGAGAACACGCTCTTCGTCGTTAGCGGCGACCATGGTATACCCGGGATGCCCCGTGCCAAGTGCAATCTCTACAACATCGGCTGCGAGGCGGCGCTCGCGATGCGTTGGCCGGGTGTGATCGAACCCGGCAGGGTGGTCCATGACTTCGTCAATCTGATGGACCTGGCCCCCACCTTCTGTCAGGCAGGGGGTATAGACATCCCGGAGGACATGACGGCACACAGTCTGATGCCGCTACTGACGAGCACAGCGAGCGGCCAGGTCGAGCCCGAGCGAGACTTCGTGGTGACCGGGCGCGAACGTCATGTCCACCATGCCCGGGACGGGATGCTCCCCTATCCCCAGCGCTCAATCCGCACCAGGGATTTTATCTACATCATCAATTTCGAACCCAATCGCTGGCCCATGGGAGACCCCAGGGGGTTGGATGACTCGAAAGCACCGACTCCGGACTACGAGGCGCTGGCCTATGACACGATGGTCGCTTACCGCGACCTGGATGCAAGTCCCACCAAGGCATGGATGATCCATCACCGTGGAGATCGGGAAGTGAAGCCGCTACTCGAGCTTGCTGTGGGCAAGCGGCCTCGCGAGGAACTCTATGACCTCAATGAAGATCCCCACTACATGAAGAACGTCGCCGACGATCCTGCATATGCCAACGTGCGTCGGGCCATGGAAGTGCGATTAATGAAAATTCTTGTCGAGCAGCACGACCCGAGGGTAACGGAACAGCCCTGCCGATTCGAGTCTGCCCCATACGCGGGTCCATTAGCCGAATTCCAGATGCCGGACTGGTCGTAGGTGGCCATGGTCAGGTCAGGTAGGACTTGACAGCATGACACGCCCTGACATAGTCCTGACGCCAGCGGAGCATAGGCGCCATTAACGCCCTATCCAGCGAAATCTGCAAGTAAGGTCTGATAGCTACAAATGGCGGAGAAGGAGGGATTCGAACCCTCGATGGGCTATTAACCCATACTCCCTTAGCAGGGGAGCGCCTTCAGCCACTCGGCCACCTCTCCGGTCACAATGAGTTGATTTTCATCTTGACTGGCGCGCTGGGAGGGATTCGAACCCCCGACCGCCTGGTTCGTAGCCAGGAACTCTGTCCAACTGAGCTACCAGCGCAGAGGAGGTATTATCATCGTGGCATCACCTGCCGTCAACTTGAGGCGCCGGTCTTCGACCCATACGACATAAGTCGAAACGCATTTCATTCGAGCAGTGAGGAATCAAAAAAGAGAAAAGAAGGCTTGCATGGGGACGTGGTCAGTGGACAATTGCGCAACAGCCGCCTGCTTGTATGGGTTGGATTCTAATTGAAATGTACGAGGTGAGATATGCTCCTCTTTGTCACTGGTGCAAGTGGTTCCGGCAAGACTGCGGTTATCCCCGGGTTAACGGCAAAATTCCCCGAATATTCCATACATGATTTTGATGAACGTGGTGTCCCGGAAGGCGCAGACACCCGATGGCGTCAGGAACAGACTGAATTCTGGATCAGCAAAAGTATCAGCAATCAGCATCTTGGTCAGGACACCATCATCTGTGGGGGTGCAGTCTATGGTGAAATTCTCGCCTGCCCTTCCATACGGCAGATCGATGGATTGGGAGTCTGCCTGCTGGATTGCTCGGATATAGAGCGTATCCGGCGGGTTCGAAGCAACGACGGAACGGCAACTATGGAACTGCTGTCCTGGTCTGCATGGCTACGGGTTCACGCAGTTGACCCGGAGTGGTATCCGCGGGTTATCACCAGGCAGGGTTACAAAAGGATGAATTGGGAAAACTGGCAGCAGTGGAAAAGCGGAGACCCGCGCTGGCAGGTAAAAGTGATTGATACGTCGAGCAAGAAAATCAATCAGATTGTAGGTGCTGTCGCCAAATGGGTTGATACCCAGGTGTCTTCCGACCTCGCGCTGAATCTGGATCGTAAGGACGAGGATGATATTCTTCTGGAGGATCATACATAGCCCCCCATCAAACAAATTGTTTCTAAACCCGGGTTTCGGGGGCAGCCATCCAGTACGATGTTATCAAACACACACTATTCCCGACATACAGCAGATGGTTTTGGGGTGTTCATTTGCACCAGCATAATGTCGGAGCGCCGAGTTGGAGGAGCATGACTACAGGCATGCGGGGGAAGCTCGGGAA
>LXNI01002015.1_pt1 | contig 15430 bp, 10 predicted proteins | sample 809091 | NCBI WGS metagenome assembly LXNI01 (sample SAMN04870527, study PRJNA318959) | sponge metagenome | biome: 01000161; feature: marine sponge reef; material: water | host: Sarcotragus foetidus | place: Greece: Milos, Mediterranean Sea | collected 2013-05-29 | depth 5-7 m | reverse complement strand
CCGGCCGGGACGGTGGTGACGATGTCGTAGGTCAGGCCGGGGCCGGTGCGTACGTTCATGATTTCGGGGATGGTGATGGCGAGGGGCGTCTGGGACTGCGGTTGCGACGTTTGCGGCAGGGGCGTCGGGTAGCTGATGAATGACTGGACGGTGACGCCGCCGCCTTGGTTGTTACTGCGACCCTGGTTGGTGCCACCTTGGTTGTTGCCGCCCTGGCTGTTGCCACCCTGGTTGTTGCCACCCTGGTTGTTGCCACCCTGGTTGTTGCCGCCCTGGTTGTTGCCACCCTGGTTGTTGCCGCCCTGGGTGTTGCCACCCTGGCTGTTGCCGCCCGGCTGTCTGCCTTGGTTGTTGCCCTGGTTGCCGCCGTTGCCTTCAACTGTAGGCGTAGGCGTCGCCGTCGGGGTCGCGGTCGGCGCATTCGGATCGATGGTCGGCGTGGCCGTCGGGGTTGCGGTCGGGTTGTTGTCGTCCAGTGGTGGCGGCTCCTGTGAATTGCGGGTCGGCGTGGCTGTCGGAGTCGCGGTCGGCTGGTTGTTGTCGTCCAGTGGTGGCGGCTCCTGTGAATCGCGGGTCGGCGTGGCCGTCGGGGTCGCGGTCGGGTTGTTGCTGCCTTGGTTGCCGCCATTGCCTTGGTTGCCGCCATTGCCCTGGTTGCCGCCATTGCCCTGGTTGCCGCCGCCCTGTTGTCGCGTTGGCGTCGGAGTACGGGTAGGTGTGTTTGTAACGATGGGTGTCGGATCTGGGTCCACTTCGACTCCGAAGTATTCAATCGCGGAGGCCACTTCCACCTTATCGGAACCCATCAGGATGACCTTCAGTATATATTGTCCCCCTGTCGGACAACTAGAGGAAAGCCTATTGTCATTGATTTCTTTCCAAATTCCGTCCTCTTTCGCAAAGCTGCGATCCCCGCCCAACCCCTTTTCACATGCCTTATTGCGATTGTTTGTGCCACGATCATATATCTCGGCGCGATAGTAACAAACGTCATCGAACGATGTATGATGCGGGCCGCCGACGTTCTTGTCGCACGTAATACTCTGGAAATTCTCGAAGGTGTAAGTCGCCAAGTTCTGACCGTATGTCGCATTCCCAATGTAGTGATTCAGATTAATTCGCACCGTCGGTTGAGAATTTTGGGCGTAGGCGATCTGCGGTCGGGACGCGATGGTAGCGGCCAGGGCAGCGATCAGCAGTGCGCTAGCCCCGAAAACGGTGACGATCAACAGTTTGGTTCGCATTTGCATTGTCTTTGCTTCTTTCCTATCGGCGAGCTTTCCTGCCTTAGAGCATAAGATTGAACGATTCCATTCGGTCCTTCGGATGGAGTGTTCGCCGATTTGGGAGGCAGAGACAGAAAGACCGGCACTGCGAAACCGGTGCATCTCAGCCAGTTATGAAGTTGTCAGATAAGTGGTGGAGCGGGAAGATAAGCCGCTCGAATAACACAACGCGTACGGCGTTTACCGGCGGTAGGAATGAAACCGGACGAACGCCTGACGCGTTAAAGAGGGTGTGGGTCGGGGTCGTGTATCGACCTCGTCCGCAACCGTGTGGGGGCTGCTGCTGGCGGCGGTTTTTGTGTGATAGCTGCGCGCGTATGTGCGCCGATAATGACGCTGTCCGCGCTGCATGCAGTCATACCGCTGTGGCCGCCTTCCTGTATTTTCGAACCGATAAGAAATAATATGAACAGTCCCATGCTTTTCCACTAGTCGATCTACGAAGAGCACGAAAAAGTGAGATAATGTGATGATTCCATGCCACTCCACGCGGGTGAAGTGATCAGAATCGTAAATCGGTAGTATCGTCAGTGTCAGGCTTCAGAGACCGATATCGGGAACAAGCATGTTGCGGGGGCGCGGCGGGGTCAGAGGGCAGATTCGCGCCAATCAGGAGTCGATTCCCAGTGTAGCAGAGTGGTGGAACGCCGGGAATGCGTAGCCATGTAGCATGGAAACCGGCGCGTTCGCGTCCGCGCATGAGCAAGCGTGCGTATATTTCATTGGTGGATCGTATACGGATCGTAGATCAATTCTGGATGCGTTTTCGTCGACAGATTGCCCATTCAAACATGGGGAGAAATATGAGCGGATGTGAGGATTGCCAGTACGGTTATTCTGTTATGCCTGGAGGGGCTGAGTTGATGGGGACTGTCGCGGTTGCGGCTGGGCGCGAGAGCCGCGCTTCTTATGGATGATATTGAACGGTGGGGTGAAATCGTTTATCATCCTCGCAGCCGCTGGCTGAACTATTCGCGATGCAGATGTGCGATGCAGTCGCGCAGTTGGATGTGATAGAGGCGGCGGAGATTGGCGTCATCCCCCGGGAGGAATGGTTATGGGCGACTGCAGATATTGCGGGAAGTCTGCCGGCTTTCTGCGTAAAGAACACAAGGAGTGCGCGGCGGCGCATGAGGAGGGGCTGGACGGTATTCGAAAGGTCTGTGTGGAGGCGGCGCTGCACGGTATCGACGTCAACCAGTTGTCCAGCAGGATCGATGCGATTGGCGCGGCCGCCTATATCGACACGTCGGGGGCGGCGATGGCGGCTACGCTGGCGCGGGGCTGGGGCCAGGCGGTCGATGCGGCGATGGATGATCATTTTCTCTCGAACGAGGAGAAGCGGGCGCTCAACCGTTATCGCGGCCACTATAGTTTGAGCGTTTCGCAGCTGGATCGGGACGGGCACTTTACGCTGTTCAGGATGATGAATCTGCTCAACGCGCTGAGCGAGCATGAACTGGTGCCCCGGTTCGACCGGCGGGCGGTGCGGCCGCCCTTCAATCTGATGAAGAGTGAGGAGCTGCTGTGGCTGTTCGGCGGCACGGATTACTTTGAACAGGTGACCCAGCGGGAGTTTCGCGGGGGATCGTTGGGGGTGAGCTTTCGGGTGGCAAAGGGCGTCTACATCCGGCCGGGCGCGTTTCGCGGCCGTTCGGTCGCGACCAGCTCGATGAAGCATACGGACTCGGGTGTTCTTGGGATTACGACCAAGCACATTTATTTCAAGGGGAACAGCAAGAGTTTCCGGGTTCGGCTGGAGAAGATCGTTTCATTCGATCCGTACCGGGATGGGCTGGGCATCATGCGGGACACGGCGCGGGCGAAGCCGGAGATATTCAGGATGGGCGCGACGGATGCCTGGTTTTTGCTGAACATTATTGATGCGGTGATGAGTCTGGACAGGATCAAGCTGCCCAAGGCGGGTGATCCGACGCTGGACGATATTGTGGACGGGGAGTTGGGTTGAGAGAAGAGAGGGGGGCATGCAGAACCGCAAAGCGAAGAGGCCCTCTTGCAGGGCTGGCTCAGGGAGGTGAACTGGCACAGAGGAACGGCCCAATTGTACGACTACACAGGCTCATACGTACGTCTCCGCTTCAGCGAGGAGCACGCCCAAGACATGCAGCGCCTGGCTACACAGTTTGTAGAAGTCCGTGGGCGCGGGCAGTTTGACCAGAAAGAGAATTGGACGAACGTCACCGTGGAACAGATTGCTTCAACGCGCTCATGGCGCGAGCCTTTCGACTTGGACGAATTCCTGAACGATCCAAACCCGAAGATATTCGATTCAGACAATCTGGTCACCGCCAGCGAGCCGTTCGACGTCGATGACTTCGTCAACATCATTCACTCCGGCCGCGACGAGGGCGGATAGGAGTCGTCAGATTGCTAGTTTTGGACACCAGTGTTGTTTCCTACATTTTCAAGAAAGACAGCAGGGTCTCGATCAACCTGCAACAGGGTCAAGGCCGCCGCGCGCTGATCTCGTTCCAGAGGCTGGAAGAACTTTGGCACGGCGCCTACTTCGGCGGATGGGCCACAAGGGGCGGATGGGCCACAAGGGGGGAGGGCACCCACAAGGGGCGCCCCTACGGGCTGTTCTGATTGAAATGGAATGTCAACGACCCCTGGTAAACGTTTGCGCCCAGTTGGGCGCCGAGCGGAAGGCTGCCGGGCGTACATTGCAGTCAGCTGACGCCTGGATTGCCGCAACTGCCATCATGCTACAGTGTCCGCTGGCCTCGCATGATCGGGACTTCAGCGGAATTCGCGGACTAACGGTCATTCAAGCCCCGTAGAATCTTCCACTGGCCGGTTTGCGCCTTACCTTGTTAGGGCGTATGATTGCGCGGTTAATTAAACAGTTTAGTAAACGCGTTAGCGGCTGCATTTGGCAAGGGCCGGGGACGCGTGAAAGGAACGCTGACTACGCGTGGCTGCGCAAAAGCGAGCTGAGAATGAACTGCGCCCGGTCCGATTCGAACTTGATTATATTCTGCACCCGGAAGGCTCTGTGCTGATCAGCATGGGAGATACGAAGGTGTTGTGCAATGCGACGGTGGAGGAGCGAGTGCCGCGCTGGCTGCACCGTTCGTCGCTGCGCCACGGTTGGGTGACGGCGGAGTATGCGATGCTGCCGCGCAGCACGCACCAGCGGGTCGATCGTGAGACGCTGCGGCCGAAGGGGCGCACGCAGGAGATCACGCGGCTGATTGGCCGCAGTCTTCGGGCGGCGGTGGACCTGGAAAGGCTGGGCGAGCGCCAGATCATCGTCGACTGCGATGTGATCCAGGCGGACGGGGGCACGCGCACGGCGGCGGTGACAGGCGGGTACGTGGCGCTGGCGCTGGCGATCAAGCGGCTGGAACGCAGGAAGAGGGCCAAACCGGGCACGCTGATCCACCAGGTGGCAGCGGTCAGTGTTGGCATCCTCAACGGCAAGGCTTTTCTGGACCTTGACTACCAGATGGACCAGAACGCGGATGTCGATTTTAACGTTGTTATGACGGACAGCGGTGACTTTGTCGAGGCGCAGGGCACAGCGGAGGGGGAGCCGTTCAGCAAGGGTGCGTTCAACGCGATGCTGCTGCTGGCGGAGATGGGTATTGAAGAACTGCACCGCATGCAGAAGAGCGCGCTTGCGGAGGCGGGCTTTTAGTTTTTAGTTTCCAGGTCCCGTTGACATTTTGGGAAGGCTGTTCAGATGTCAACACGAACTGAAAGCCTGCAGGCCTGTAAGGGATGTTTCTCGATTGAATGTTGAAATAGACAAAACCAATTGATCCGCGAAGTCACGCGAAGGGTCGCGAAGAACACCTTTTTGTCCGCGGAGGACACGGAGAACACCAAAGGCGTGACGAAATTACTTTGCGCAGCTGCGCCGCCCTTCGACAATCAGGCGCATTTTGCACCCGGAAGTTGTTGTTCAGACAAACGTCAACGAGACCTAGTAACTACTAAGCCACAGTAGTTGACCAGCCAGTCATCCCTGGAACTGTTCAGGCTCTTGTTGACGCAACCGGTGTGCAGCCGCCGCCATGCTCGCCAGCAGACACGTTGCGAAGAATGCACAGGGTCGGTGAGGGATGGTTTTGTAGGGGGGCGTTGCGGGGGCGCAGCCCCTGCACAAGGGAGGGCCGAAGGCCCGACCGCCCATATGACAATCATGAGGAGAGAAAGAACACCTTTGCTCGCCTCATTCAGGTTCGCAAATTAATTGTGGCTGAGTAGTTACGTTTCTAGTGACCGCTGGACGCGTACGGGCAGTGGCAGTCGGCCGTTCGCCGGGCGCTTTTTCACTGAGGACAAGACTGTGAATACGGGAAGCGAGAGAGGGGGAATGGGGTATTGAGCAGGAAGAGGAAGCGGGTGACATTGCGGGATGTGGCGCGCCAGGCGGGCGTGTCTCCGACCGCGGTATCGTTCGCATACAATGCTCCTCACCAGTTGAGCCACAGCACGCGCGAACATATTCTCGACACGGCCGAGAATCTGGGCTACCAGCCCCATCCGGTCGCGCGCACACTGGCGACAGGCCGCACGAACGCAATTGGCCTGCTGGTGCCCACCAGCCTGAACTGGATGTTGCATGATCCTCTTTTTACCCATTTTCTGGGTGAGGTAGGCGCGGCCTGCGACCGGGAGGAGAAGCGTATTCTGCTGGCGTCGATGCATGAGTCATGGCGCGGCGATTCGCCCCCTAGCAGCGAAGCGATGGCGCCGTCTACGTGGCTGGCCTCGATTGCGGCGGACGGTTTCCTGATGTTCTTCATCGACAGCGCCCATCCGGTGACCGAAGCGGTGCAACGGTCGCTGCGCCCGATCGTTCTGCTCGACAGCGCGGACAACATTCAGGCGCCGACTTTCAACATTGACGACTACGGCGGCGCGTATGCGGCGGCGCAGCATCTTCTGGCAAGGGGGCACCGCCAGTTTGCGATCGCGACGATGACGCCGCGCCGCGACGGGGTGGTGATTCCTACTATCGAACGCAGGGTGCGGGGGTTTTCGCAGGCGGTTGCGGAGTCCGGCCTGCCGCCGGCGGCGGTACAGATCGTGCATGCGCGCGGCGTGCCTTCGGCGGGGCACCAGTCGTTCCAGAATATCTGGCAGCTGCGGAGGCGGCCGACGGCGGTCTTTTGTGTAAGCGATGTGCGTGCGTTGGGGATTCTGAGCGGGGCGCGCAGAGAGGGGATATCGGTGCCGGATGACCTGGCGGTGGTTGGTTTTGGCGATTTGCCGGATGCGAGTGTATCGAGCCCGCCGCTGACGACGGTTCATCGGGATGTGGACAGCCAGCCGCGGTTGGCGATTCGCACTCTTTTTCAGTTGATCAATGAGCAGATTAGTGAGGGGGATTTGGAAACGCCGCATATAAGCGAGACGCGGCTTGTTGTTCGGGGGAGCAGTTAGGGGCTGAAGCGGCGAGTGTCTCGAAAACTTGGCCGGGCGCACCCTTCTTGTATGCCATGCGCCCGACGAGGGATCTTACAAGAGCTCCACGAGAGGTTACGAGAATAGATTTTTCAGGTAACACATCAGCAGCGGTGAAAGAAGCTACTACTATTTCAGGACAAACGCAGGGGAGTAGGTATAGGGGTCCAGGCTGTTGGCTCGCAGGCTAGGTGCCCTTCATTCTCCACTTTTCCGCTTTTGATTGCGCGGCCTTCTCAGTGGGGCTGGTGCCCTTCCGGAACTTAGGGGACGACTGCATCCCATTCGGGCGCATATGGCAGAATCTACCTCTACTCCTCTTATAGCGCTGTCTACCGGGGCCTACCGCAGCTAGTGTCATTTTTTCACAAAGAACAACTACGATTCACCGACGCCGACGAAAACTATTTCCTGGCCCGGACCTTTGACACCGCCGGTCGCTTGGCGCTCGTTCAGTACCTCCCCTAACCTAGAACGGGCGAAATCTGTAATATCTCCGGTTGGTTAATGGTCGACGGTAAGCGCATTCCCGTCAGAAATCGAGTCTCCTCGCAGGGAATATTGGTCTCGCGTTGGGTCCAAACCAGAAGGCTATCGTCATTGACTTATCTGCCGTTCCCAAAGTTGATTCAATTCTGTTTTTTTCCGTCTCCAAAGCCAATCAGGAATTAGTGGAGCTATTGCGCGTGCAATCTGGTATTCATGGAGAAGCCTGATTGCCTCAAGTTCTGTAACGGCTTCGAGTTCCAATAGCTGTGAAGCCCTATCACTTGCTTTTTCGGCCTGACTTGAAAGCGAACGATATTGGAAGCCAAGACGTAGATATCCGTAAGCGACCAGGATAGCAACTACGGTGACGAGAATGCGGCCCACAGTTGCCTCCCATCGTTGGAAAGGCAGTGAATGGAATACCAAGAGTGTCAACACAAAAAGCCCCAATGAAACCGCGCTCAATACAAAGAGAAAACCGGACATCTTTCTTGCCAGATGCTTTGTGTACCAAGCACTCTGGTTCAAGTTTTCGACCGCTCTTCGGGCCGATACCTCTTTGTGCGAATCAAAGTAGGGTGAATCCTCCGTTCCATATCCCGCCTTCTTTACGGTGTTGGAAACCTCAAGAATCAAATCAGCCTTTTCTTGCTCGGAAATCTTCCATCCTAAGCCATCCTGAAATTCGAATTTGCGTTTTATGGCTTCGGCCTTGCCCTGAAGAGTGTCGGCGCGCCATTGAAGCATAGAATGGAGGACTGTAAGAATAACCGGCAATACCCAAATCCAACCTAGCCATTCTTTCCACAAGAGCGAAATGACGGTGACAATGACAACAAATAGCCTTGACACATTCGCCCCAAACCACCACCGTTTCGCCTCGTCAAACTGCGCTGCCGTCAGCAGGCGTACGTTAATAGGCTCCTCGGATTCACTACTCGAAGTTGGGAAAGACATATCCCCACCACTTTATCGCTTCCTGGTGATCTCCCTGCTGTTCGTAGTGAAGAGCATATGTAGCATACTTTGCTCGGTCATTTGCGGCATCACGGACTTTTTCCCTAGTCTCCCATGTCATACCTTCATCTAAGTTCGGCCCCAGACCCTTGGGATCTGGACAAGCAAACATTACATGATATGCAAGCTGCTGGAAAGCACATGGAACGCTCCCTCTGACTTTCGACTCAATTGTGGGATTTCCAGATTCGAAGGCGTTGATCAGTAGTACTTCGAGGTGATAGGACGCCAGTCTGGGGGCGGCGCGACTCCTTACGTTCCAGTATTTTAGGAGCCGGATCAATGGAAGCAGATTCCCATTTTGGTTCTGGTTTGCATTGGTTACAAGCACCTGATCGATCCGTGGATCTGTCTTCACCCAGTTGCCTTTGCCGTCAGGAATCAGGTAGTAGATTGTTTTGCCACTCCCATCCCCAACAGGTAGAGAAGGAACAATATCGAAAGCCCACTCATAAGACTTCAGATTGAGAACCACGGCAGCGCCCGTTCGCTTTATTTCAGATCTTTGGTAATTCGGTATTTTCTTCAGCTTACTCTTGAACCGATTGAGAATCCAGGATGACTTAACCCAACCACCGTCGTCCGCAAAGGTTTTTAAGGGCGACGAATCACTGGTGATCTGCACACACACTGCTTGTGTCCAAACATCCTCCTTAACTTGAGAGTCAAGTCCATTGAGCATTACAAGGAGGTCTACATCATCTAGGGGCCGAACTTTCGTCTTCCGAGCAAATGAGCCGAAAGGCATAAAACTATCCGTTATGCGAGGCAAATCCGGATCAGCGTTCTTTGCTGCTGTTAGCTGCTCTTGCAGGTAAACACGACTTTGACGAGCCTTTTTGACTTTGTTGCGATCGAGGTCGACCAGATTTTGTCGAAATAGATCAAACGCTTGTGCGGTCGTGACTGATGCACTCCTGTAGGTCCAACCTGGGGAAAAGGTCATTTCTATACCTCACTGTCTACTAAGAGCGAGCATTGTCGCTAGTGCTGGTTGAAGAACGTCTCATATTGGCGTGCTCCCAAGAATAGCGAACAATGGAGACTCCGGGGAACTCGATATGTTTCAGCGTTCACATGTTCTATTGTAGCATGTCATTGATTTTCGGATCAAATTATCTGACGCCTCCATGACCTGATTTTCTTGGTGTCACTTACAGAATTCCAATACTGCAATGCTGCCTCCTTAGCGAACCAGTGGCTTTGATAACAGACATCATTCAATGCCACGGATTTCGATCTCTAACAGTTTGCACCTGCCTTTCCGCCCTCATACAATGTCGTGAATAATCCTGCTTATTCTCTCAACTCCGGGACCGCCCATGTTCCAGCTCAAACCCACACACAAGGTCGTCAAGGACTACTTCGCCGAGGTCCACAAACTGACCCAACTCGGCGCCGTACATGAAGGCGCGGTCGCGCCTGCGTTCGCCAATCTGCTGCGCGGCGCGGCGCAACCGTTCGGCTGGACGCTGGCTGAGCAGTACGCGCGCACCGTTCGCAGCGGACAGGCTATCCGCATCGACGGCGCGCTGCTGGATAAATTCAGGCTGGCACGCGGCTATTGGGAGGCCAAAGACAGCGCCGACGACCTCGACGCAGAGATTAGCCGTAAGCTGGCCGCCGGCTATCCGCAGGACAACATCCTCTTCCAGTCGCCGACGCGCATCGTCGTCATCCAGCAGGGGCAGCGGGTGTGGGACGCGCCGGCCAGCGAACCAGACGCGCTCGTCGCCGGGCTGCGCGCCTTTCTCACCTACCAGCCGCCGGCGTTTGAACGCTGGCAGCAGGCTGTCGAAGAGTTCAAGGCGGTTGTGCCGAAACTGGCCGCGGCGCTGCTGGAACTGATCGAGGGCGAACGGCGCGGCAACCAGGGTTTTATCGACGCATTCGGCAGATTCGCGGAGCTCTGTCGCGCCGCGATCAACCCCAACATCTCCGATCAGGCGGTCGAGGAGATGCTGATCCAGCACCTGCTGACCGAGCGTATCTTCCGGCGGGTCTTCGACAACCCGGACTTTGTAAGCCGCAACGTGATTGCGCGCGAGATCGAGGAGGTTGCGCGCGCGCTGACCAGCCAGCGTTTCAGCCGCCGCGAATTCTTCCGCCCGCTGGACCGCTTTTACGGCGCAATCGAAACGACGGCCGCCACGATCAACGACTTTTCGGAGAAGCAGGGTTTTCTCAACACCGTCTACGAGCAGTTTTTTCAGGGCTTTTCGGTCGAGGTGGCGGACACGCATGGAATCGTGTATACGCCGCAAGCACTTGTCGATTTCATGGTGCGCTCGGTCGAGGCGCTGCTGCAGCGCGAGTTTGGGCGCTCATTAGCCGATCCCGGCGTGCATCTGCTGGACCCGTTCGTGGGCACGGGCAACTTCATTCTGCGGGTCATGCGCCATCTGGAGGAGATCGGGCGGCTGGGCAGCCTGCCCCACAAGTACGCGCACGAGCTGCACTGCAACGAAGTGATGCTGCTGCCCTACTACATCGCGGCCATGAACATCGAGCACGAGTACTACGATTTGACCGGCCAGTACGCGCCCTTCGCCGGTATCTGCCTGGTGGACACGTTTGAGTTGGCCGAGGACATCCAGATGAACATGTTTGCGCCGGAGAACACGGCGCGCGTGCAGGCGCAGCAGGGGCAGGAGATCACCGTCATCATGGGCAACCCGCCGTATAACGTGGGGCAGGTCAACGAGAACGACAACAACAAGAACCGCAAGTACTCGACGATGGACAAGCGGGTGCGGGAGACCTATTCAAAGGACTCCAAAGCGACCAACAAGAACGCGCTCGCCGATCCTTACGTCAAGGCAGTTCGGTGGGCGGCGGACCGCATCGGCGATGAAGGCATTGTCGCCTATGTGAGCAACAACGGCTTTCTCGACGGCGTTGCGACCGATGGGATGCGCAAACATCTGTCAAACGACTTTGACGCTATTTACATCCTCGATCTGGGCGGGAACGTGCGCAAGAATCCCAAGCTGTCAGGGACGACCCACAACGTCTTTGGCATTCAGGTCGGTGTCAGCATCAACTTTTTCGTCAAGAGGCGTGTCAAGGAGGACTCACCAGCGGAGATCTTCTACGCACGCGTCGAAGAGAGCTGGCCCAAGGATGAGAAGTACCGCTACCTGGATGAAAAAGAACAGTACGGCAAGGTAGATTGGACCAGGATTTCCCCGGACAGACGGCACACATGGCTGACAGAGGGTCTCCACACTGAATTTGAAACCTTTATGCCGCTGGGGAGCAGAGAAGCAAAGGCGGGCACAGGTGAGGCCGCAGATGTACTCTTTCACATTTTCAGCAGCGGTGTCAAATCCAATCGAGATGCGTGGGTCTACAACTTTAACCGCAACGTGCTTACCGAAAACATGAGTCGGACGGTCGAAACCTACAACGAGCAGGTGTTCAAGTGGGAACGGCTTGGAAACAAGGGTGTCAACGTTGATAATTTTGTGGCGTATGATGACAAGGGAATAAGCTGGAGTCGGGATCTGAAAGCTAAACTGAAGCGAGGCAGACTCTCTGAATTCGACGTAGGAAAAGTTAGAACTTCACTCTATCGCCCGTTTACCACCTTGAACCTGTTTTTTGACCGAGTGATGAACGATGTTGTGTATGTCTTCCCTTCCATTTTCCCGGCGCCGGAGACTGAAACGGAGAATCGGGTGATATGGCTCAAGGTTGGCGGTGACTGGTCGATGTTTGCGCTTATGGCCAACAAACTTGCCGATCAACTTCCTCAAGGCGGTTCCCAGTGCTTCCCCTTCTACACCTACAACGAGGACGGCAGCAACCGCCGCGAGAACATCACCGACTGGGCGCTGGCGCAGTTCCGCGCGCAGTACCAGGACGAGTCGATCAGCAAGTGGGACATCTTCCATTACGTTTACGGCCTGCTGCACCATCCCGGCTACCGCCAACGCTACCAAGCCAATCTCAAGCGCGAACTGCCGCGCCTGCCGTTCGCGCCCGACTTTCGCGCCTTCGCGGCGGCCGGCGCGCTGTTGGCAGAAATTCACGTCGGCTATGAGGAGATATCCCCTTATGCGCTGGAGGAGATCGAGACGCCGGGGCAGCCGCTCGATTATCGCGTGGAGAGAATGCGGCTCTCCAAGGACAGGACGCAGATCCGCTACAACGATTTCCTGGCGCTGGGCGGGGTGCCGGCCGAGGCGTTCGACTACCGGCTGGGCAACCGCTCGGCACTGGAGTGGGTGATCGACCAGTACAGGGTGAAGACAGACAGGCGCAGCGGTATCGTGAATGATCCGAACCGCGCCGATGACTCCCGGTACATCATCAACCTCGTCGGTCGCGTGATCGCCGTAAGTCTGGAGACGGTGGAGATTGTGAAAGGGCTGCCGGCGTACAGGTAGAAGCGCAGTCCTTGCTGTCGGGCACCTACTCCAATGCTTTGGATTCTAATACATTTGTGCTATCCTTTGTCCAAAGTGGCGACGTGAGAGCCTTTGAGGCGTTTGCCGGAATCGCAGCAATGAGGAAGGAAATATGAATATTGAATCAGAACGGGAAAGGCTGTCGCAAAAGAAGATATTGGAGTATCTGCGTCGCGAATTGAAGCCAACTGACATGGTCACCGTCTCTCTTATAGGAGGCGAAGCCAGTAGCATCTACTGTACCCTGATTCCACTAGTGCAGATTGATCAAGTACGTTCCAAGTTGCATTGGGAATTTCAACCAGGCGAAGGTATCCCCGGCTCAACTATAGTCGACACAGGCGGAGAAGAGAGAGCAAAATACCTGCGTTTTGGAGTCGATAACGGGACGGAACCATTGGTGATTGACCGACGTTTTTGGGGATTGCGAGACGATTATCAGGAGATATCCGAGGAGTTCCGCCATTTTCACAACCTGTACCATGATAAACAGAGGGAGCAATACATCAGATTTGATGACGAGGGTACCGAAGAAATTGTGGCTATCGTCGAGCAGGAGCGAATTCAGATTAGGCTGAAAGAGATAAGGCAATTCCTGGCAATAAAAGAAATGTTTCTGTGGATTCAGTTCGATTTTACTAAGTTCTCGGATCACTCATTGGAAGAACTCGGGCCAGTGGAGTGTAGTGGAGTGCAGCAGGAAGGTCTGACGACTTGGGATCTCGACTATGGCAGCGCCGGGAGCCGAGCATTTAGTCGTTTCCAAGGAAAGCAACTCGTCAAACCGCTCCCAAAGTCTAAGAGTGGCTTCAAGGATTTTGTGGAAAAGTCCGAAAGGAAGTATGCCGAATTCATCATTGATGTTGATGAAAACGGGGATGAAATTACCCATACATCAGATCCAAGTCTTTTGGCGAATCTTTTTGGTGCAAATCTGGAGGCGCCCCTATTTCTGACGCCTGTCTATTTCCGCAAACAGGTGTTGGAAAAGTACTACCAGCAGCCCAGCAAGTACTCCATAGAAGATTCGACTCTTCGTTGTGGTGGTTTGTGGGGACTATCGATCGACAATCATCATTCCGATAAAATTTGCGCATGGCTGGGCAATCTGGGACGACACCTACCTTACAGAGAACAACTGCACTGGCAAACGTACAATACGCCTCCCGCGGGAGGCGTTAGTAAGACATTTTTTAGGCGTCAAGTCCTGGGTCAGTGGGCGGCTACAGACCAACCTGATCTACTGTTTAGGGAACGCTACCAAGAACTGAAGGAAGAGGGTATAAGTCACCTGGGCTGGCATATATTGAAGCCCTTGACCTCGGGCGACGAACACCATTTTCAAGCCTTACGAGTTCCGGCAACAGACGAGCAGCGCGATTTTGATGAGCTGGTCCTGAGTCTTACCAAGATTCTGATCGACTCCTTGCATGTGAAGCGTCTGAACTCGCTGCTTTCCGATGAACAGAAAGAAGGGGTGGGGGAAGGCGGCATAGCTCGCCTTGAAGCAGTGCTGGCCTCCCGCAATGTCGAAGGCGCTGCCGAGCACATCGCCTTCTTGCGTAAACTCCAGAGTCTGCGCTCCAGCTCTGTCGCCCATCGCAAAGGAAGTAAATACAGGAAAATCGCAAAGCAGTTCAACATCGAGGATCAAAATCTGCGCGATGTGTTCGTCGGTATTCTCTGGCAGGCGATTGACTTTATCAACTTCCTGGTCGTTCTTGTAGCAGGCGGCCGTATTGACAACGTTGAAGAAAACAAGATTGAGGAAGGATACGCGATTCTTAGTGAGATGATTGGATTCGTAGATTCCGGCGCGACCGATGGCTCAGTCAACCATGATGACCTCATCTATGAGTAGCGTTCAAAACCATGACCTTTGTCGATAGCGGGGCCTGGATCGCTCTTTACAGTCTGAGGGATCAACATCATGTCGATGCTTTTGCAATTTTCAGGTCTTTGGAACAACAGAAGGCGAGACTCTTAACTACAGATTATGTGATCGATGAAACCGTAACACGGCTCAGATATGACGCGAGTCACTCGGCGGCTGTTGTGTTTCTCGATGCTATTGAAAGGGCCGAAAAGGAAAATACTGTAACCATTGTAGCAATTGATAGAAGCTCCTTCCAGGAGGCGAAGCGCCTTTTTCGTCAATACAGTTCCGAAAAACTGTCATTCACCGATTGCACGAGCTTTGTCGTGTGTCAGACGTATGGAATCTCCGCCGCCTTCGCATTCGATCGGCATTTTCCGATTATGGGGATCGCTCTGATCCAGTAGTTGACCTCGCCGACGAGTTTGCCTTCTTTTCTCTTGCTGCATCAACCAGTAGGGCCCAAAGTTACCGACATGCAGGCGCGCAGTGGTGTGAACTGCCCGACGATTATGGCAAGTGGAACAGGGTCTTCAAGCGCTACGCAATCTGAAAAGAGAACGGCATTTGTCAGAGAAGAACGAATCCTCGTGAGGGGATTGAGACACTTCAGCGCGTGAGCTTTATGAGTGAAGTATACCGAAATAGAGGTGCTGCCCTTTTGCTTCGTTGGATTGACGGTTTGCCCCGATTGTGTGAACGACGCGGCGGGCGGGGGGCGGTTCTGTGAGAAAGGTCAGACGGCTGATCCGGCACAAGCGAAATGGAGACTGACACAGTGGCGGACGAACGGGCGGCGCGTATGCGGCGGCGCAGCATCTTCTGGCGAGGGGGCACCGTCAGTTTGCGATCGCGACGATGACGCCGCGCCGCGACGGGGTGGTGATTCCTACTATCGAACGCAGGGTGCGGGG
>LXNI01002014.1_pt1 | contig 15433 bp, 13 predicted proteins | sample 809091 | NCBI WGS metagenome assembly LXNI01 (sample SAMN04870527, study PRJNA318959) | sponge metagenome | biome: 01000161; feature: marine sponge reef; material: water | host: Sarcotragus foetidus | place: Greece: Milos, Mediterranean Sea | collected 2013-05-29 | depth 5-7 m | reverse complement strand
TACCCAGAGCTCGGTGCTGATCGATACCAGGGCCGTCATCAGGTGATCCATCGCCGGATCCTTCATGAACGTGGCCTGGTCCGTGTCGGACTTGATGAAATCGGCCGTGTAGCCGGGATTGTCACTCATGGTTATCTCCCCCATGCTGAACCCTTGATTATAGAACCTTGTTTGCGCCTCGTTTTTCCTACTTCCGCGCAGGATCGGAGGTGAGTGACGCGCCCCCTCCCTGTCGGGAGTTTGTGAGCCAGTGAGCGCCGATGACCCGGCGCTCACAGCGGAACAAAGCTCCATGGATGGATTCATGCGTCTCCCGACAGGGAGGGGGCGCGTCACTCACCGGAAGGCTTTGCAGAAAACTACGGATCAGGAGTCGGGAGTGCTGAGGGACAGAATGCGATCTACGCGGAAGGTTCGCTCGTCCCGGCGCAGCATGCACCAGGCGCGCATGCCCAGAAACTCGCGACTCGAATAGGAGCGCATGCCCACTTCCAGCGGCCGAACGCGGCGGCGCGTGCGCACGTCGTTGCGCTTGAGGTACTCGATGTCCAAAGCGCTTTCCGTGGCGATGGCCTTCTCGATGATTTCGAGCTTGGCATCGGCAGACAGGCTGCGTTCGGCGCGCTTGTACTGCTCGCCGGTCAGGAAGCGCTGCACCCGCCAGTCGCAGCGAATGGAACCCGCCGTCAGCGGGCGGGTCAGCACCAGGCCCTCGAGGGAAGTGCAGCGGCTCAGGGCAACGTAGGCCTGCCCGGCGGCGAACACCCGGTCGAGATCGACCACCATCCGCTCGAAGGTCTTGCCCTGGCTCTTGTGCACGGTCACCGCCCACGCCAGCCGGAACGGAAACTGGGTGAAGGTTCCCGCCGGGCTGCTGACGATGGACCCCTCGCGGGCCTCGAAACGGATCAGCTCCCATTCGTGGGGCTCGACGCGAACGCGGCGTCCCGAATCGGCCAGGCGCACGAGCACATAGGCCTCGCCGCCGCCGATCTCCACGCCCTCGATCACGCCGATGCTGCCGTTGACCCAACGCTGCGCGCTGTCGTTGCTCAGCAGCATGACCTGGGCGCCCGCCTTGAAGCGAAGCTGCGCTTCCGTAGGGTAGTACTCGCGACCGAAGGCGCCCTCAATCACGGCATCGAACTGATGCTCCGGCGCGGCGAGCCCGTCAAGCCTGTTGCGGTTGATCAGGCCCGCCTTGCGGTTGGTGCCGGTCAGCGTGATGTAGCCGCCGTCATCGGGCGGCTCGAAATGGGGATCCACCCGCTGATTGAGGTGATCGAGATCGCTGTCTTCAAGCGATTTCTTGCGAATGCGGTTCAACAGCTGCACGAACCCCCGGTCGCGCTGCCGGAATACGCGCGTGAGTTCGATGATCTCGAGCTCGACGCCCTCGAGCGCGCGGGCGCTGAAGAAGTGGGGGGAATCGTAGATCTGGCCCAGCGCCTCCCGCTCCAGCCCGGTAACCACCGGCGGCAGCTGGTAAAGGTCGCCGATGAACACCATGTGTACGCCGCCGAAGCGCGCGTTCGGGCTCGGACCGTAGCGCCGCAGAAAAAGATCCACGCAGTCGAGCAGGTCGGCGCGCAGCATCGACACCTCGTCGATGATCAGCGTGCGCAGGCTCCTGTAGAGACTTGCGTTGCGCGGCTTGCCGCGGCGCGCGGCGATTGCCTGGGGCGTTACGTCGATTCCGAAGCCGAAAAAGCGATGAACGGTCTGACCGCCCACGTTCAGCGCCGCCACGCCGGTAGGCGCCAGGACCACCGGGTCCCAGTCGACGCTTTGGCAGAAGTGGCCCAGGAGGGTGGACTTTCCGGCGCCCGCGCTGCCTGTTATCAGCAGGTGCCGGCCGCCTTGCGCCATGCCGTCAAGCGCGCGGGCGAATTCTTCGGTGATCTCCAGGTCCGGGGCGGGACTGTCCACGTGCATTCGCCTCGGCCGGTTCAGCGAACCGGCGGCAGCTCCCAATTCGTGATGGCGACCTTCATGCTGGCGCCGGGCCCGGAAATATTGAGCCTGCGGGGAACGGCAAGGTCGCCCGAGCGGGCCAGCGCATTCACCTCGATGCGCCAGCCGTCCTGCCGGAATTCCCGTACCGCGCCCTGACCGGAGCTGTATTCGGTGAACGGAGAACCGGGGTCCGGCAGCCCGCGCAGCCAGTAGGGAAGGCTTTTCAGCGGCGCGCTTTCGCACAGCATTTCCAGTTCGTCGATCTGTATGCCGGGCGCACACATCGAAACCCAGTCGCCCTCGCTCAACAGGTTGACGTCCCCGTCCTCGATCCGCACGCGCTCGGCGCCTACTCCCCAGGGCCCGCTCAGTTCGAGCTGGGCCAGGGCGCCCTGCTGGCGCCACAACACGTTGGCCTGCGCACCCCTGCCCTCCCGGTTAAGCGCAACGCGGCCGCGCAGCCCCCAGGATTCAAGCTCCGCCAGCGCGGCCGCGTCCAGGACGGCGGGACCGCGATTGCCGGCCACCGTGCAGCCGGTCAGCAGCAGGACGACCGCAGCAAGAAGGCCGGCAACCGCCGCTGTCCGTCTCATCGCGAATACCTTTCGCGGACGGCCTCCAGGAGAGTCGTGTCCTCGTACTGCGCCAGCGATTCGCGCAGCAGTTCGTCGGCCCGATCGACCTGTCCCAGTTCATACAGCACTTCGCACAGGTGCGCGGCGACTTCGGGATGCGGAAAGTTCTCAAGCGCCTGCTCCAGAAGCCCGGCCGCCTCCTCCTTTCTGCCGAGGCGGTAAAGGACCCAGCCCATGCTGTCCACGATCGCGGGCGAGCCGGGTTCCAGTTCCAGCGCCAGGCTGATATGCCCGTGGGCCTCGTCAAGGCGTATGCCCCGGTCCGCCAGCGTATAACCCAGGGCATTGAGCACTTCCGAGTCATGCGGGTAGTCGGCCAGCAGGCCTTCCATCGCCCGTATCGCCTTGCGGTCCTGCTTCAGGTCCAGCAGCAAGTGGGCCCGCTGCATCCTCAGCGGCCGGCTTTGCGGCCGGTAGCGAAGGGCTTCCTCATAGGCCGCCAGCGCCTCGGCATCGCGCTTCGCGGACCGCATTGCGAAGGCGAAAAGCGGGAGGCTCTCGAACGCGTGCTCGGGATAGCGCCGGACATGGTCCAGGAGGGTTGCCAGCGCTTCATCGAATTCATCCCGCGCCACGAACGCCCTGACCAGCAACTCCGCGACTGCCGGCGCAAGCCGGCTTGACTCTATCCCGGCGAGCCACTCGATCGATTCCAGCCACTCCTCGCGGCCGGCTGTGATCTGCGCCAAAGCCATGCGGCAGGAATCCGCCTGGTGGCCGCGAGAAAAGAGCTCAAGATATATCGCTTCGGCAAAATTGCCGGCGCCCAGGGCCTGCAGAATCCTGGCCTCCTGCATTGCCAGATCGGGAGCGTCCGGGTCCGCTGCGCGGAGATTCCGCAGACGGCTCAAGGCCTCCCTGGGCTGGCGCGCTTCCAGCAGCAGCACCACGTAGTTCTGCTCCAGCGCCAGGCTTTCGCGGATGGCCAGCTGTTCGGTCAGCCGGGCAAGCGCCGCATCCGGTTCGCCGGCGCGCAGGAGCGCGGTGGCCGCGAGCACGTGCGTGTCGTCGTCCCCGGGATTGTGGCGCAACAGGGAGTCGGCCAGACGGGCCGCCTGCGCATTTTCGCCCGCGGCAAGCGCAACGCGGGCCGCAAGACTCAGAACTTCAGGCGAATCGGGATGCTCGTCGGCGAGTCGGCCGGTCAGCGGCTCCAGGGCTGCCGTGGTCAGCGCGTCGGAATTGATGCCGTTCAGCCGTTCCTCGAACAATGCGAGAAAACGGGCGTCATTCTGCCCTGCCGAAAAACCTGCCCGCGCCGTATCAAAGGCCGCCTCCATGTCCCCGGCAGCCGCCTGCAGTACCGTCAGCAGCGCCAGGGCTTCGACATCGCCCGGCGCGCGGGCCCGCCACACAGACGCCGCTTCCAGGGCCAGCGCGTACAGATCGCGCCGGAAAGCGAACTCGGCCGCGTTCCTGGCCTTCAGCGCTCCCGCGGCGTCCTCGGTGGAGCCCTGCGCGTAAGCCAGCAGCGCCCGGGCCATCTCGCCCGGGAAGGCCGGCCAGCCGGCCTCGGCCAGCCGCATCGGCGCGCTGGCGCAGGCCGCCAGGGAGAACCCGGCGAGAACGATGGCGGCCAGCCTGATGCGGAGACGAAGATCCACACTGCGATAATAGCCCCAGTGCCGGGTCAACAGGCCCCGCGCGGAAAGAACCATGAACCCCGCCCTGCTGGAAAAACTCCGCGGCCTCAAGGCCCGCTTCGAACAACTTGAGGCCTCGCTGGCCGATCCTGAAGTGCTTTCGGATTCGGTGCGCCGCCGCGACGTGGGCCGCGAGCACGCCCGGCTTCAGCCTCTGGCCGGCCTGCTGGTCCGCCTGGAGAGGGCGCTGGAAACCGAGGCCGGAGCAGAGGAAATGCTCGCGGGGGACGATCAGGAATTACGCGAGCTGGCGCAGGAGGAGGCGGAAGGGGCCCGGCGCGAACTCAAGGCCCTGGAAGTCCAGCTTCGCCGCTTCCTGCTCAAGCCCGACCCGCGCGACGCACGCGACGTGTACCTGGAAATCCGCGCCGGCGCCGGCGGCGACGAAGCGGCGATCTTCGCCGGCGACCTGTTCCGCATGTACACGCGCTATGCGGAGGCGCGCCGCTGGACGCTGGAGATCATCCAGATGAGCGAAGGCGAGCACGGAGGCTACAAGGAGATCGTCTGCCGGCTGGCCGGCAAGCGGGTCTTTTCGTACTTGCGGTTCGAGTCCGGCGCCCATCGGGTGCAGCGCGTCCCGGAGACCGAATCGCAGGGCCGCATCCATACCTCGGCCTGCACTGTGGCGGTCCTGCCGGAAGCCGAGGAGACGGGAGAAATCGAGATCGACGCCGGGGACCTGCGGGTCGATACCTACCGCGCTTCGGGCGCCGGCGGCCAGCATGTCAACAAGACCGACTCCGCGGTCCGCCTCACGCACCTGCCCACCGGAATCGTCGTGGAGTGCCAGGACGAGCGCTCGCAGCACAAGAACCGCGCCCGGGCGATGTCGCTGCTGCGCGCCCGGCTGCTGGACGCCGAGCAGAGCCGCCTTGAGCGCGAGCGCGCCGAAGAACGCCGTTCGCAGGTAGGCAGCGGCGACCGTTCCGAGCGCATCCGCACCTACAACTTTCCGCAGGGCCGGGTCACCGACCACCGCATCAACTTAAGCCTCTACAAGCTTCCGCAGATCATGGAAGGCGACCTTGACGGCATCATCGAGCCTCTGCGCCAGCACATGGAGGCCGAACAGCTCACCGCGCTGGACACCGCCTGACCGCCAGCGCAAGAATGCCGCTGGTTTTGTGTATGACCCAGGAAACTGGCGCCGCGAAGCGCTTAGGGTTGGACGTCCCGCCGGTGCCAGAACAATCATCGATAACGAGAGGGCATCAGTACTTATTCCCCTCGTGAACGGTCGTCATCAATTCCGCCAACGGCACGCGGGTCAGGTGCTGTCGGCGCTCCGTAATCCGTCTCGCCGCCTGTTGGGCGCGTTCGCGGTCTGTAACCAGAGGCGTCAGCCGCGCGACGGGCTTCCCGTGCCGGGTAATGATGAGACTTTCGCCGCACACAACGCGATCCAGCAGGCGCGGCAGGTGGGTCTTGGCCTCGCAGGCCCCGATAAGTTCCATGGCTCGCTTCCCCTGCACTCCGACCAGACAGCCAGTCTATAACATGCAAAAGGACCGTGGAATTGTCTTGACCGTCCCCCCACGATCCGAGAACTTTGGATCGGAAAGACCTACTGACAATCAAACTGAATCGCCCCGGATTTACCGGAGGCTCTGGATCTTGAGAGGATTGTTTCAATAACAAGCGACTCCTCGAACCCATCGGCAACCGAGCGCCGGCGGAAAAAGAGGACGAGTATTATCAGCAACTGAAGGGGTCAGCCTTGGCGACTTGACTCAAACTAATATGCCTCCGGTAAACCCGGGGCGATTCACAGGAGATACTTTTTGAAGGCAACTGAAGCAAATTTCCTTGGGTTCCTGAAAAAATCTCCCCAGTTCGCGATACCCATTTATCAGCGCACGTACAGTTGGACCCAGCGAGAATGTCGCCAACTCTGGGATGACATCCTGCGAACCGGCCGAAATGACGACATTCCCGCTCATTTCACAGGCTCGATCGTCTACATCGAAAAAGGCCTGTACCAAGTGTCTACACAGTCATCGCTGCTCGTTATCGATGGTCAGCAGCGTCTTACGACCGTAATGCTCATCCTCGAAGCCCTGGCTCGGCACGTGGGTGACAGCGAGCCGGTGGACGGCTTCTCGGCAAAGAAGCTGCGCAACTACTTCCTGCTCAACCCGCTTGAAGAAGGCGACCGTGCGTTCAAGCTCCTTTTGACACAGACGGATAAGAACAGCCTGCTTGCCCTCATGCAGCAGAAACCAGAACCACCTGAATCCTCCTTTCGTATCGCGCAGAACTTTGCATTCTTCGAGGAGCGCGTGCGCGACCTGGCCAGGACAGACTTGGTGTCGCTTTGCAAGGGTCTTGCGAAGCTCACGATGGTGGATATCTCCTTGAACCGCAACCAAGACAACCCCCAGCTCATTTTCGAGAGCATGAATTCGACGGGCCGCGAACTGAGCCAGGCCGACCTTATCCGCAACTTCATTCTGATGGGGCTGGAACCTGCGCATCAAACAAGCCTTTATGAAGAGCACTGGCGGCCGATGGAGATCGCTTTCGGACAGGAGGCGTATGGCACACACTTTGACGGCTTCATGCGCCACTACTTGACAGTCAAGACGGGTGAGACCCCGAACATTCGAGAGGTCTACGAGGCATTCAAAGCACACTCGCGCATTCCCAACGTGGCTTCAGCCGGAGTAAATGCGCTGGTCGCCGACATCCATACCTACGCGACCTACTACTGCGCGATGGCGCTCGACAATGAGCAGGACAACGACTTAGCACCTGCGTTCAGGGACATCCGTGAACTTAAAGTTGAGGTCGCCTACCCCTTTCTCTTGGAACTCTATGACGACTACGCGAATGAGCGGTTGACTAAATCCGACTTCATCCAGGCCGTACGGTTTATTGAAGCCTATGTATTTCGCCGCGCAGTGTGCTCGATCCCTACCAACTCGCTCAACAAGACGTTTGCTACATTCGGCCGGGCACTACAAAAGGATCGATACATTCAGAGTATCCAGGCGCATTTCTTGACGCTTCCTTCCTATAGGCGCTTTCCCAACGACGAGGAGTTCAAGCGCGAGTTTTCCACCCGTGACCTTTACAGCTTTCAGCGGCGAAGTTATTGGCTTCGTCGATTGGAGAACTATGATCGAAAAGAACGCGTCCAGGTTGACGAATACACAATTGAACACATCATGCCCCAGAATGAGGATCTTCCGACAGATTGGCGTGAAGCGCTCGGTCCAGAGTGGCAGCAGATCCATGAGAGATGGCTCCATACCCTCGGCAACCTGACGCTGACTGGCTACAACTCTGAGTACAGTGACCGACCCTTCCGCGAGAAGCGCGACATGCATGGCGGTTTCAAGGAGAGTCCACTTCGGCTTAACGCAGGGCTCGGCGACCAAGACACCTGGAACGAGCACGCGATTCAGCAGCGAGCAAAGCAGCTTGCGACGCAAGCCGTGCAGATCTGGGCGCCGCCCGAACTCCCAGAAGAGATATTGGCGACATTTCGTGAGGAGACCAGGCCGCCCTCCACTTATTCTCTCGCCGACCACCCACAATTGGCGCTCGGCAGTCCAATGCGACCGTTGTTCGATAACTTCCGCAAGGAAGTGCTGGCGCTCGATCCTGGTATTAGCGAGGAGTTCTTGAAGCTTTATGTCGCGTATAAGGCTAACACCAACTTCGTGGACGTGATACCCCAGAAAAGCCGCCTATTGCTTGTGCTGAATGTACGGTTCCATGAACTGCACGACCCACAAAAAACGGCCAGGGACGTGACCAACCTCGGCCGGTGGGGCAACGGCGACGCGGAAGTCGAATTGAGTTCTCAGGAAGGACTACCCTACGTAATGGGGCTTGTTCGCCAAGCCTTCGAAAAACAGATGGGCAATGGAGAGGCTGTATAACCCTAAATTTGAGGGTCTACCCAAAAACTCTGGACTTGCCCGACTCGGACCCGTCACCAGTCCCAGGGCCCAAAGATCCCAGGATCAGCACTCAGGCAGGCTTGACTTGCCCTACAGTGTAGTTACACTTGGCGAGTGAGTGATCCGAGGTTCGAATGGGACAAGCGCAAGGCGTCGGAAAACAAGCAGAAGCACGGCATAACTTTCGAAGAGGCCGCGTCTGCGTTTTTCGACGAAAACGCGCGGATAATCCTCGATCCAGAGCACTCAGACGAAGAGGACAGGTTTGTGCTTCTTGGACTCAGCATTCGGCTTAGGCTGCTGGTGGTAGTGCATTGCTACCGGCAAGCAGAAGATCTGATCCGGATCATCTCTGCGCGCAAGGCGGAACCATCGGAAAGAAAACAATATTCGGACTTTTTGCGATGAAAGACTCTTACGACTTTTCAAAATCGGTCAAGAATCCGTACCTCCGGAAATCGAAAAAGCAACTGACGATTCGATTGGACGAAGACACGATTGATTACTTCCGCTCACTTGCCGGGAAAAGCGGCATCCCGTATCAGAGTCTTATCAACCTGTACCTGCGCGACTGTGTTGCGGAAAAGAAGACGTTGCGACTGGAATGGGCGAAATAGACACGTAGTCTGGCAAATTCGGTTAGAACTCTTCGAGCAGGCGGCCGAAGCCGGGGAGCTTGTCGGGGATGTTGTTGGCTCGCAGTGCGTGCCAGTAGGTGGCGGTGTTGATGGCGATCACGGGCTTGGCCAGCCAGCGTTCGGCGGCGGCCGCCAGACGGATCGCGGAAAGATTGGTGCCCACCTGCACCAGTGCGTCGACATCGTCGCCGTCAAGTTCTTGGAATTCCCGGGCGACCCGCGATTCCGGCACTTCCGCGATGGCGGTCCATGAAGGGCAGCGCAGGCAGGAGTCGCGCAGGACGTTGAAGCCGCGATCCGACAGGTACCGGGTCACTTCGCGGTTGGCCACCGGAAAGTAGGGCGACATGAACGCCACGTTGCGCGAGCCGTATGCGTCGAGCGCGTCAGCCACCGCCTCGGAACCGACCGACAGCTTGAGTTCGGCGATTTCCTCTATCCTCCGTTTCCATTCCGTGCCGCCCTTCACGCCGCCGTAGAAGGTCACCGCCGACATGCCCATGACAAGGTAGTCGGGTTTGCAGGTCAGCACGCCCCGAACCGCTGCGGCCGTATTCTCCGAAATCTCGATGGTGCCCGCCATGAAGGTCTCGTCGGATATCGCGTTGGCGTCCTGTATGACGATGCGCGAGTAATGGTTGGTGACGCCCGGCGGGCGCAGGTCGTCGAAGTCCGGCTGCACGATGGTGTTTGTGGAGGGCCCCAGCACCCCGAACTTCTTTCGCCATGCCAATGCATCGGTCATCGTCAATTCCTCCTGTCTGGTGTGCTGTCCCATTAGTCCCAGGTGAGGTCCACGCCGATGTTCCTGTTCTCGGCGTTGCGAAAAGCGGCAATGGCGGCGGCCAGGTCCTGGGCAGCGACGCCCAGCGACTTGTAGACGGTGATTTCCGCTTCGTCGCGCCGCCCGGCAACCTTGCCGTCCAGCACTTCGCCGATCTCCCCGGCGATGTGCGATTCGGACACGGCGCCTGCCCCGATTGCAGACAGCAATTCACCCGCCTGGTCCATTGCGGAGGCCCGGTAATCCACGAAGAAGCGCGAGCGGGTCACTACCTCAACATCGGCTTCCGCCGCGCTGGCGATGGCGGCCCCGACCAGGTTCACATGGCAACCGGGCGCCAGCCATTTGCCCTCAAGCACCGGGGTTGCGGCGGACGTGGTGGTGCAGACGATGTCGGCGCCCCCACGGCCTCACGCGCGCCGCCGGCAAGGCAGGCGGAAGCGGGCAGCCCCTGCGCCATCCGCCGGGCGTGGGATTCCGTCCGTCCCCAGATCCGTATTTCGCTGATCGCCCGCACGCAGGTCAGCGCCTGAGCATGGTGCCGGGCCTGGGCGCCGGCGCCGAGTATGGCCAGCGTCGCGGCGTCGGCGCGCGCCAGGACACGCGTGGCCAGCGCGCTGGCCGCGGCCGTCCTGATCGCGGTCAGTTCGCTGCCGTCCAGCAGGGCAAGCGGTATGCCTTCCTCGCTGTCGAAGATCATTACGGCGCCCACATGGGAACCGTACGGGCTGTCCGCCGAGCGCGGATACTTGGACACGATCTTGACGCCGAATGTGCACGGTTCGCCCAGGTACCCCGGCATCAGGGTGAACTTGCCGCCCTGCCCCGGGATGTCCATGTATCTGCGCAGCGGCATGATGGTGTCGCCGCGGGATACCGCGCGCATGGCGGCCTCCAGCGCATTTATGCACTCGGCATGGGACAGCGCATCGGCGACCGCCTCCCGGTTGAGAATGCGCATGAATGGGCTAAGAGAAGGACGCTCAGCCGAAGCCGCGCATCTCGATGATGCGCTCGAAGAACGACGGGCCGTCGTCGTGCTCGGGCGATTGTTCGAATACCGGAGAAAGGGCCCGGGCGCGCTCGAGATAGCCGGAGTCCAGGTCCTCGAAGGACCGCACCTTTACCGCGTCGAAATGCCAAATCACGTGGCCGGGCAGGATGCCCATTTCGTTATACGGCCTGCGGGTGGCGGAAAAGATGTTCCAGCCCCCGGCGGCGGCGGTGGGCTGGCGCAGCTCCGCCCCCAGGACTTCATGCGTCGCTGCGAAAAGCGAAGCGTACTCCAGCGAAGGCTGCGGAAGTATGGGAGGAAAGCGCGAGCCTTCCTGCAGGCGCAGTATGCCGTTGTCGTCGGTCCAGTCCAGGTGCAGGGGCTTCTCGGCGTAATGGTCGGGAAACACCCGCTTCATGCTGCCGAACCAAACCCCCATGGGCGTGTAGTACTGCCCTTCCTTGTGGCGGATGAAACTTGCCGGCAGGGTAACCGTGGCGCCGTTGAAGGGGCTGGTGTACTGTTCGATGAACTCGCCGGTCTCCAGATCGGTGAAAAAGGAGACCGTGGAGGGATAGCGAACCCACACGTGCTCTTCCACCTGCTTCCACCACCCGGTTTCGCTGCCGAGAAAGCCGTACATGGGGGTGACGGCGTCTTCCTGTACGGCGAACACCTTGCCGCGGGTCTTCCACACGCAGGGGTCCCCGCCCTCGTTTCCGTAGGCGCGGATCATCGCGCGGCACTGCGCCTGGGGATCGCCCGGCAGCGTCAGTTTCTCGTCGGCGCCGGCGACGGTCTCTTGAGCCACCAGCACTCGCGGAGCGCCCACCCCGATGCCCATCACGGCCGCAGTCTGCAGCAGCTCTCTACGATTCATGAGCCCTCTCCCGGGAAAGTTCCAACAGAAGCGCGTAACGATAACGCAACCCGGCGCGTATGATTCCGGTTTTCGTCACCGAGGCCGAACGACCGAGGACCCGATGAGCGTATTATCCGCCGAGGACGCCCGTTTCGAATGGAATGTCCGCGTGGCCGTAGTGGGCGCAGGCGGATGCGGCCTGTGCGCCGGACTCGCCGCCCGCCAGGCTGGCGCCGAAGTGCTCATACTCGAGCGCGACGCCGCGCCGATCGGCACCACCGGCATGTCCACCGGCCTGATCCCCGGCGCCGGAACCCGGATGCAGCACGAGAAGGGGATCGAGGACTCGCCGGAGTTGTTCGCCGGCGACATGCTCGCCAAGGCCAGGCAGCAGACCGATGCGGACGTGGTGCTGGCGCTGGCCCGCGAGTCCGCGCGCACCGTGGAGTGGCTGGCGGATGAATGCGGCGTGGCGCTTTCGCTGGTCGACAGCTTCCTGTACTCGGGTCACAGCGTCATGCGTTTGCATGGCAGCCCCAACCGCACCGGCTCCGAACTGATGGGCAGCCTGCTGGACGCCTGCACCGACGCCGGCGCCGACCTGTTGACTGACGCGCGCGTCAGCCACCTCTTCGCCGATGCCGAAGGGCGCATAAGCGGTCTGCGTTGCGAGCGACCGGACGGCAGCACCGAGGACCTCGGCTGCGGAGCGATGATCCTGGCCTGCTGCGGTTTCGCCGGCAACCAGGAAATGGTGGCCGAATATATCCCCGAATTGCGTGACGCGGAGTTCTTCGGTCATCCGGGCAACCAGGGCGAGGCGATCCAGTGGGGACGGGAACTCGGCGCGGCGATTGCCGACATCCGCTCCTACCAGGGCCACGGCGGTCTCGCGAAGGGTTACGGCGTACCCATCCTGTGGCCGGTCATCCTGGAAGGCGGGATCCAGGTAAACCTCGAGGGCCGGCGCTTTTCCGACGAATCGCTGGGCTATTCCGAACAGGCGATGAATGTCCTGGCGCAGCCCGATCACGTTGCCATCACGGTCTACGACCAGCGTCTGCACGAACTGATGCACGAGTTCAACGATTACCGGGAAGCGATCACCGCAGGCGCGGTCCGAAAAGCCTCGACCCCGGGAGAACTTGCCGAAATGTTCGGACTGCCGGCCGAAGCCCTCGAGGAGACCCTGGCCGAGACGGCCACCCTGACCCGGGGCGAAGCGGCCGATCCCTTCGGCCGCGATTTCACCGGCAGGCCGGAACTCGCCGCGCCCTGGTACGGCGTACGCGTCACGGGCGCCCTGTTTCACACGCAGGGAGGACTGAGGGTGGATGCGCGGGCCCGCGTGCTTCGCGAAGACGGCAGCGCCTTCCCCAACCTGTTCGCCGGCGGCGGCGCGGCGCGCGGCGTTTCGGGTCCGTCGCGCTGGGGCTACATCGCCGGCAACGGCCTGCTCACCGCTACCACCTACGGCAGGCTGGCGGGCGAAAGCGCCGCGAACCTGGCCTGACCACCGCGCACCGGGGCCCAGGCCGGGCCGTAGCCGGCCACGCTCGCCGTTATGATTCGCGCCATGAAAAAGAAACGCGTGTGGCTGACCCTGGCCCTGGTCGTCCTCGTGGCGCTGATGGGAACGCTTGGCTGGATGGCCAGCGACTATCGCCTCTGGGTCCGGTTCGCCAACTGGCCCCAGGATGCGTCCGACCCGGCCAATGCCCGCAGCTTCTCGCCGCAGGTTCCCATCGGCTATGGCGACAGCCCGGCCCCCGATACCGCGCCGGACCTCGTGATTCCGCAGGACGTCCTCGACGGAGCCTGGGACTATGCGCAAAGCCAGCAGTCCTACGCGCTGCTCGTTTCCGTCAACGGGGAATTGCAGTTCGAACGCTATGACCGCGGGGCGAACTCCAGGACTCCCTACAATTCCCAGTCGCTGCACAAGAGCCTGACCGCGATCATGCTGGGCGCCGCCCTCTACAACGGCGCGATCGAATCCGAGCACCAGCCGGCCTCGTTCTGGCTGGAGGAGTGGGCGGGCGATCCGCAGCGCTCGGGCATCACCCTGGCGAACCTGGCCTACATGGAAGGGGGACTGGAGCGGGGGCGCTTCGCCGTCAGTCCGTTTGCCCCCGGCGCACGGCTGTTCCTGACCGGTCGCCTGGCCCGCGAAGCCCTGGGCACGCCAATGGCCGCCGAACCGGGAGCCGAGTACATCTGGTCCAATGCCAGCGTGCAGGCGCTTTCCATCGCGATCGAGAGGGCCGCCGGCCGGCCCTGGGGGGAACTGCTGCGGGACTGGATCTGGGAGCCGATCGGGGCAGGCGAGGCCTGGGTCCAGCTGGACCGTCCGGGCGGCAACGCGCAATCGTTCTGCTGCCTCATATCCAACGGGCGCAACTGGCTGCGCATTGGCGAGTTGCTGGCCGGCGACGGCATCTGGAAAGGCCGCCGCCTGCTTCCTGAAGGCTGGGTCGCCCGCATGACGCAAGGCGCGTCCACCAACCCCAATTTCGGCATGCAACTGTGGCGCAACGAACCGTACGCGCCGACCCAGCTGCGCATGTCAAAGCCGCGCATGGAAGTTCCGCGCGACCCGGCGCTGGGGGCGCCCGACGCCTGGTACATGGAAGGCCACTTCTCGCAGCGCGTCTACGTGGTGCCGTCGCTCGGGCTGGTGGTCGTGCGCTTCGGCGCGGACCGCCTGGACTGGGACGAAGCGCAGATGATGAACGGGCTGATCGGGGCGCTTAAACCGGCGGCCCCCGTGTCACTGAACATTGCCAGGCCGGATCATGATTTTGGCCAACGCCCGGCGCCACGCGCGCCGGATTACATGCAGCAGGACAACTGGGCCCGCTATCCGGACGAGGCGGCGCTGGCGCCCGAACACGCGGCCGGCTTTTACATTCACCCGACGACCTGGCCCGGAAGCGAGTGGAACGCCACCGTGCCGGACGCTGCGGCGCGCCCGGCCGTGGACGCCGTTGTAGCGTCGCAGGCAAGCGTGCTGGACGCCTGCTGCGCAGTGTACGCGCCGCGCTACCGGCAAGCCGCTTCCGCCGCCGTATTCGACCAGAAGGGCAATCGGGACCCAGCCTATGGGCTGGCCTTCACCGACATCGTGCGCGCGTTTACCCATTTTGCAGAGCACACCGGCGACCGCCCCATCGTGCTGCTGGGCCATAGCCAGGGCGCCTTGCACGCCGAACGCCTGCTGAGTGACGTCATCGCCCGGGACGATGCGCTATCAAGCCGCATGGCCGTCACCTACATTGCCGGAATACCCGTGCCGCTGGGTTCCTACGGGGACCGGCTCAGCAATTTCCAGCCATGCCGCGAAAGCAACGATACGGGTTGCGTGGCGTCCTGGATCACCTACGGGCCCACCGGGGATGCGCGGGCGATTCAGTTCGCCACCGCCATGCGCATGCCCCAATACCGCCGCGAAGATGGCGGCCTGGACGTGCAGTGCAGCAATCCGCTGAACTGGTCGGCGCCGGGAGAATGGACGCCGGCCTCGGCCAATCCCGGATCGGTGGCGCCTGCCCTGCCGGGCCAGGCGCGGCGGGCCTCGATCCCGGGCGTCACCGGCGCCTGGTGCGACCAGGGGATCTTGCGCCTGGACCGAACCCCGGCCTCGCCTTTCGATCAGCTGATGCTGCCGGGGGCGAGCTACCACTACTACGACGTGTCGCTTTTTCACGCCGCGCTGAGCGCCAACGCATCGCTGCGGGCCGAAGCCTGGCGTCAATCCCGATAGCGCCAATCGCGGCGAACGCCAGCTACCCTTCGCGGGAACGTTGGAGGCAGGGATGCCGACACCGAGCCCACAGGGATGTGCTTGCAGGCGTGTCCCGCGAAGGGTAGCTGGCGTTCGCTGGGATAGCGTAATCCAATACGGACATGAGCCTGAAGCGGTTTGTTGTATCTGAGCTGTTGGCGTGGATGGGATTGTTGCTGAAAGGGTCTTTATCTTGAGGTCTGGGCGATGGGTGTTCAAGGGTTGT
>LXNI01002013.1_pt1 | contig 15442 bp, 14 predicted proteins | sample 809091 | NCBI WGS metagenome assembly LXNI01 (sample SAMN04870527, study PRJNA318959) | sponge metagenome | biome: 01000161; feature: marine sponge reef; material: water | host: Sarcotragus foetidus | place: Greece: Milos, Mediterranean Sea | collected 2013-05-29 | depth 5-7 m | reverse complement strand
GTCGGAAAAGCGGGCAACCTTCAGCGCTTCGGAGATCTAACCCGTTCCATGACAATGACTTCTAGTCAACGACAATCCCTCGGGACTCATTACCCGGCACATTCTTGCACCGTGGAAGTTGGGCTTAGAGAGATCGGAACGTTTCGACGCATCGTCTATGTCGAAGCCCACGACGTATTAGATCAATGTTGAGTCCGTTGGACACTTCGCGCGTTATCTGTGCCAGCGCTTCGCTTGAGTTCGACATACAGACTGTCGATATCGGCGTAGTAATGGAGTCTCATTTCATCCCAATTCCAAATCCGCGATCGAGAAACGCATCCTGATTCCCCAATTGCCTCATCCTTGGTTGCGGCCCGAAAAAGCAATGGATTCGCCTTGAGCAGCTTGGGGCGAGAGTCGCCGACCGCGAGATCTTCGTATGTGGCGGGCATTGTATGGCCGCGGGAAGGCCTTCGGTGAAGCCCAATCAGCCATCTCCTGAGGTTCGAATGGCCGTTCTCGGCTTGGGTTAGCCTGGTCTTGAACCGAACTGCCCGGTGAGGACGCTGGGCTCAGGCTGCTAGGGCTTCCGTTCCGGCTAAGGACTATCTGCAGCGAGTGTCCGGAGTTGCTCCTCCAATGCCCGCGCTCGCTCCTCTGCCGCTTGCCTAGATTTCGCCTCGGCACTGGCGCGCTCCTCCGCTGCCCTCCGCAGCCGCTCCGATTCTCCCGTGTCCCCGTCGAACTCTTCCCCCGTGCGCGGATCCCTGAACACCAGCACTGTTGCCCCGTCTTGCCGTTGGCTGCGCAACTCCAGCGCCAGCACCCGGCTCCGCAGCCAACGCCCCCGCGCGCCGTGCGCCACCGGCTGCACCGGGTTATACCTTCCCCCGTTCGCCGCCCAGCCTTCTAAGGGCGTCGCCATAATCGACCCGGTCGGGTCCAGCCGCCAATACTCGCGCACTCCGATCCGGGCGTACTCCTGCTCCTTGTGCCGGGCATCCTTGTCTGCCGTCGTGGGCGATGCCACCTCCAGCACGAAATCCGCTGCCTTGCCCTCCTCCCAGACCTTGTACGAACCGCGGTTCCCACGCTGCACGCCGAACACCACCTGCACGTCCGGCTGCAGGCAGACCTTGTCATTGCCACGCTCGTAGTACACCACTAGTTCCATGGCCACGAGCACGTTCTCGCGCTTGCGGAAGTGGTGCTTCAAGGCCACCGTGGCCTGGCTGACAGCATCACCGTGCCAGACGCTCTGCGCGATCCAATTCCCTTCGGGGTACTCGACATCCTCGGGCCCGCTCGCCGCCGCGGCCGTTGCTGGCGGGGTGAGGGCGGGAACTTCCGTTTCTGTGCTGGGAGAGGATGACATGGCCAACTCGGACGCGCACCAACACGCTGTCCTTGTAGCATACATGTTCCGTCACAGGTGGCGTGGCGTGCGGCCCGGCGGCAGAACTTGCGGCTGGCGCAGCGGGCCGTCCGGGCCTTTGGGGGCAACGACCGTCGTAGCAGGCTAGCTCAGACTGGCCTGCGGCGGTGCAGTCGGCGAACAACCGAGGCGCGCTGCGGCCTTCCTGTGCTGCACCTTGTTCTTGGCATGGATGGGGACGGGTGTAGCATTCGCCTAGTTGTGACCATGACGGACGCATCGATCTTGCATTCAGCCACGTAGCAGCAGCGATTCAGGAGCAATCCATCGCAACTCCAGGCCTGCGCACCGCAGTGTGCCGAGATCCGTCGCCAGACTGACGGAACGGGCAGGCCGATCTGACCTGCCACACGTCGGCTGGTCTTGGATGCGGATAAAAGGGAATCAGGAAACGCATTGTGGACCGTTTCTCTGCCCTTCAGAGTTACGACGCTGAGAGTGCGCGACTCACTCTTGCCAGGGGCTGGGATCGCTCAAAACAGCCGGACGCGCCCATCCGGTTGCTCGGAGCGTCGCAGCAACTAGGCGGACGACAGGTGCAGTCGCTTCTCTCAACATATCGGAAAAGGGCGTCGGTTCTGTGCGGCGGCTACCGGTGCACGAGTTCAAGGCAGCCCCCGGGTGCGAATGAACTGGTCTTTGAGATGCTGGATTGATCCCCTTCGCGTGATTGCCCCATGTCGACTGTGGGGCCTACCTGCGAAGCTGCCACTAGCCGCGGCCTCGGCCTGCGCCAGTCACGGAGATTTCAGATCCGGTCTCCGTGTGCGGTTGGCCACAGGTTCCTAGAGTCGGCGGCTCGTGGTCGGCGATGGCTCCGCCGAAGGATTCGGGAGATTGGGAGATTATGATGACCGTATGCAGATCGAATCACACCCGGTTGTGCATAGCGATCCGGATATATCAGGGGGCACACCGGTCTTCTGCGGTACGCGCGTGCCGGTTCAGTCGCTCTTCGATTACCTAGAGGGTGGAGAGACGGTCGACCAGTTCGTCGATCAGTTCCCGTCGGTGTCCAAAGAACAGGCGCTAGCCGCACTGGAGTTGGCCCGCGACTCCGTTCTGGCCAGTGCTCGTTCTGCTTGACGAGAATCTGTCGCGCGCTCTTGTTGCGGAACTGATTGGACACAACGTCAGTACTGTGCAAGGCGAGGGTTGGTCCGGGGCAAAGAACGGCGACGTGCTTGGGCGGGCTTGCCAGCGATTCGATGCCCTAATAACTATGGATAGAGGTCTTCAGCACCAGCAGAATCTGCGTTTTGCTGACCTGCGCGTAGTGATCTTTCGCGCATCTTCGAACCGTATGGACGACCCGACTGAAACCACTGGTTGGCGGCATTCTGAATGCCTTGGAGTCCTCGTCGCCCGGCCAAGTACGTGAGGTTGAGGGCTGAGCAGTCACTGCCCATGCTATAGGAAGCTTGGTTCACCGATGACCTTCATGGAATAGGGCCCGGTCGGGTTGGTCATCCCCAAGATTGGAAGACTCGCGTTATGCGGTTGTGCACGAGCGCGGGTACTCGCACCCGAACCTGCCCTGCCGCAGCACTGCTAATACTTGCGTTCCATGCTGGCACGGCTCGCAGTGGTGGTCTTGATTGTCACCTCGATGGCTGTCGCCCAGATCCCCGAACCGTCTGTCCACGACCCTGGCCTGAAGATCAGAGTCGAAGCGAACCTCGTTCTCGTGCCCTTCCATCTATCGAAGGGCGGGGTACCGTGACCGGACTCGGGCCAGACGAGATTGAGGTGTTCGAGGACGGCGTCCGCCAGGAAGTTGCGCTCGTAGAGGGCCCGGCCATCCAAGGCGAGAGCAACTCGCACCGGCGCACCGTGCCTAAGGAGATCATCGTTCTGGTTGACGTAAGCCTCAGCGTTTCGAGATGGAGGCTGGTTGATGACGAGACGATCCGCAAGGGCATACTTGACGCCTTGACCGAGGACTTCCTAGTTTCGATTTACGGATTCGGAAGCCGGCTCATGCAGTACGAAGTGCCGACTCGCGACAACGACGAGTTGGCACGAGCCCTACACGATCTGTCGCTGTCTAGGGAAGGGAGTAGCCTCGTCTACCAGTCCATCTTCAGCACGCTTCACCACGCCTCGGAGCGACGCGGAAATGCCCGGCGGAGGCTGTTCGTTCTTTCGGACGGTATGGATGCCACCAAGTTCGATCCGTATCGGGTCGTGGAAACTGCAAATGCATTGGGGATTTCCATCAGTCCTGTCTTGGTTGCCACCCAAGAACCGCTTGCCACTTCTAGAGCACCAGCGAGAGCGGCACCCAAGGCAATCGATCTCAGTATCTCGAAGCGACGGGCAGCACTAAGGTCAACCGACTATCGCGCCCATACCGGTAAGTTTCATAGTCTCGGCCAGAGGACCGGCGGACGCAAGTACGAAATCGACATGATGGACTGGATGTCTTTGTTCCGCATCACCAAGTCGGTCCCGGAGTTGGCGCGGACAGAGTATCTGGTGGGCTACTACCCTCGCAACGTTGATGAAGAGATCACGATGCACGAGGCCAAGGTTCGCCTCAAAGACAAAAGGATCGGCAATCTCCGCGGCGGCAAGCGGCTCGTCGCTCACTAATTGGCTAAGAATGAGTCGAGCCTTGGTCCCGACGCCCCCGTACCCCCGACCCCGGTTCCGGGCGAATGTCCTAGTAGACCTGGGTTCGAGCCAGCGGCACCGCAATCGGTCCAGCTCGTAGGACACGGAGACGCTACGCTCGGTGAGGTGTCTCCGATATCGCCGAAGATCAAGGTGAACTGGCAATTCAGCTACACAGTTTGGCTAGATTCAGGTGGAAGCCAGGGGCCTTGATATGGGGCCTCGCGTCTTGTCTGCGCCTTCTTGACCCTGCAATCACCCGCAAGCTCAATTGCGCACGGGCTCCGTTTGACCTAACCTAACGGACGACTCATGCTCAATGCGGGCGGTCTACCAATGACGCGGCGCGAACTCTTGGGAGTGAGTTCCCTAGGCTTCGGCCAAATTGCGCTCTCGCACCTGCTCGCCGCCAATTCCGAAGCTGCGCCAGCGCCGATCTACAACGACCTACGAGCCCGCAAGGGCCACTTTCCCGCTCGAGCGAAAGCCGTTATACAACTGGTCCAGAACGGCGGGCCCAGCCAGATGGATCTGTTCGACCCGAAACCCCTGCTCGCCAAATACGCCGGCCAACCCCATCCAGACGGCGTAGAGATTCACCAGCCCGGCAACACAAACACATTGCTCCCTACGCCCTTCGAATTTCAACAGCGGGGGGAGTGCGGGATGGACATTTCGGAGGCCTTGCCACACCAAGCCGAAATCGTTGACAAGCTCTGCTTCATCCGCTCGATGCACACCGAGCACAACAACCACTCTGAGGGGTTGAACATGCTGCTGACCTGCAAGATCTTTGCGGGGCGCCCGGCCATGGGCGCTTGGATCAGCTACGCGCTCGGCACGGAGAACCAGAACCTGCCCGCGTACGTGGTCTTGCGCGACCCGAAGGGGTACACGATCGGGGGCAGGCTGCTTTGGGCCAATGGCTTCTTGCCTGCGCTCTACCAGGGCATCGAATTCAACATGAGCGGCTCGCCCGTTCACCACCTCAAGCCAGCCGAACAGCAGCCGCCAGGCGTGCAGGAACAGGGCTTGGAGTACTTGGCCCGCATCAACAAGCTTCACCTCGACGCTCGGCCCGGCGAGACCGAACTTGAGTCCCGCATCAGGAATTTCGAGTTGGCAGCCCGCATGCAGGTCGAGGCCATGGATGTCCTTGACATAGCAAGTGAGTCGCCAGAAACCAAGAAGCTGTATGGGGTAGACGATGAGGTTCGCGGTCCATACGGGCTGCGCTGCCTGATGGCGAGGAGACTCGTCGAGGCTGGGGTGCGGTTCGTTCAAGTGACGACCAGTCCGGGTCAGCCTTGGGACCACCACGACAAGCTCGAGGAGCGAATGCTCAAGATCGCAGCCGAGACCGATCAGGGGGCCGCTGCGCTCGTAAAGGATTTGGACGCAAGGGGCATGCTCGACGAGACCATCGTGATGTGGGCTGGCGAGTTTGGCCGCTTGCCGACGACGCAGCGCAACGATGGCCGTGACCACAACCGCAACGCGTTCACCATCTGGTTTGCCGGCGGCGGCTTCAAGCCCGGTTGGATCTATGGCCAGACGGATGACTTCGGCTATCGGTCTGTCGTTGATCGCGTCAGCGTCCCCGAGATGCACGCGACGGTATTGCACCAACTTGGCCTCGACCACCGCAGGACTACCTACCCGCACGCAGGGCGGCTGGAGACTCCTGCTGATGTCACGGTCACAGGAGCCCGAGTCATAGGGGACTTGTTGGACAACGGGGTTCATACGGTATGAATGCTCGTTTGCTGGTCGGCCTTATGGCCGCGGCCGCCACAAGCGGCGCAGCCACAGCAGAAGATGTTCCGATCTTCGAGAAAGACGTCCAATCGATCCTCTCGACGTACTGTCTGACGTGTCACGGCAAGAGTTCCCCCGAGCAAGGCGTCGATCTTCGGACGGCTCGAACCGTGTTGCGCGGAGGATTCAATGGCCCGGTGGTCAAGAGAGGCTCTCCCGACGAAAGCCTGCTCTACCAGAAACTTTCGCAAGGCAAGATGCCTCCGAAGGCCTTCAAGAGCCAGGTCCCGGAGGTTGATGTCGAAACGATCCGACGCTGGATCGAAGCAGGCGCTCGCTCAGAGCAGGGCGATGGCCTGCCCGAGCAGGCGCGACTCCAAATCGCTCGATTCGAGCAGGAAATTCAACCGCTGCTGAACGAGCGTTGCGTCTCCTGCCACGGCGGGGATCACCCTCAATCCGGTCTGGACCTGCATACTCTGGCCTCGACCCTGCGCGGCGGCCAGAACGGCCCGGTTGTGCTGGAGGGCTTCTCGGAAAAGAGCATCCTCGTCCGCCAATTGGTGAATGGAGTGATGCCCCCTCAAGGAGCGAGCGCGCCCTTGAACGACGCCGAGGTCGAACTCATCCGAGATTGGATCGACGAAGGCCAGTTCGCCGACTACGTCGATCTCGGAAACCCACTGGACCGTGCCTTCACCGAGTCGGAAGCACCACCTGTGACCGCATCCGACCGCCAGTACTGGGCCTTTCAAGCACCGCTTGCATCGGCCCCGCCAACAGTCGAGGGGGCCAGTGCAGTCCGAACGCCCATCGATGCCTTCCTGCTCGCAGAACTCGAGCAGCACCGCCTCACCTACTCAACAGAGGCACCGCGACAGACACTCTTGCGACGAGCCTACTTCGATCTCTGGGGCCTGCCTCCCACTCCCGAGCAGGCGGCAGAGTTTCTTGCGGACGAGCGCCCCGACGCCTACGGCAGACTGCTCGACCGACTGCTGGAGTCCCCCCTCTACGGTCAACGCTGGGGGCGTTTCTGGCTCGACGCGGCCGGGTACGTCGATACCAAGGGCAAGGACTTCCAAGCTCACCAGGTCAGCTTGTCACCCGGGATGTGGCGGTACAGGGACTATGTCATTGACTCGTTCAACGCGGACAAGCCTTGGGACCGCTTTCTCATCGAGCAGCTAGCTGGAGACGAACTCTACGACTGGCGCAATGCCGAGCAATTCTCGCCTGAGATGCTCGACACGCTGATCGCGACCGGCTACTTGCGAACGGTTCTCGATGCGACCGACGAGGACATCTCGGACCGGCCTGCCGACCGCTACGACACCCTGTTTGCGCTCATCGATAAAGTGTCTCGCAGCGCGGTCGGCCTGACGCTCTCGTGCGCCCGCTGTCACAGCCACAAGTACGATCCGATCCCCCAGCGAGACTACTACCGCTTCTTGGCCCTGCTCTCAGCGGCCTATAACCCGTCGGATTGGATTCAGCCGAAGAACCGCCTGCTGTACACGGTTTCCCCGGCCGAGAAGGAGCACATCGACAAACACAACAGCGCCATCGACGCCAAGGTCAAAGGCCTGATGGAGCAGCTTGATGAAATCAGCCAGCCGTACCGAGACGCGCTGTTTGAGTCCAAGATCCAGGCAGTGCCGAGCGCGATTCGGCAGAACCTCCGAATCGCATTCGCCGCTGATGCGAAAGATCGCGACGAGGCCCAGAAGGACCTTGTCGAGAAGTTCGGCTCGACAGTCGAGATCAGCGACGAAGAGGTCCTGGGCGAGGCATCCCCGGAGGATAAGGAGCGCTTGGGACGGATTCGTCAGGAAATAGCGGAATGGACCAGTAACCGGACCGCACTGGAACTCATTCAAGCGCTATGGGACGGAGAGTCGCTTCCCACCATCCGGCTCCTCCAGCGCGGCAGCGTCGAGTCTCCCGGGCCAGCCGTCAAACCGGGCTTTCTATCGGTCCTGTGCAGTGACGAAGAGACCTGTCTCGCAACGCCCTCTCCGAACCGGGCAGGGGAGACTACCGGGTACCGGCTAGCGCTGGCCGAGTGGTTGACCGATCCCAGTCATCCTCTCACCGCCAGGGTCATCGTGAACCGAATCTGGCAGCATCACTTCGGCACTGGCATCGTGGCGACACCGGACAACTTCGGCTCCAACGGATCGCCACCCTCCCATCCAGAACTGCTCGACTGGCTGGCTGTCGATTTCGTCAAGCACGGCTGGAAGATCAAGCGCTTGCACAAGTTGATCATGCTCTCGACCGTCTATCGGCAGTCATCGAGCCGCGGCGCCAACTCAGCTGGCGAGCGGGCCGCCATCGAAGATCCCGACAATCGGTTGCTTTGGAGGATGCCGTTGCGAAGGCTGGAAGCCGAGGCTCTTCGCGATTCGATTCTCGCCGTGAGCGGCAAGCTTGACGCCTCTCTAGGGGGACTACCCGTCGAACTGAACAATCACCCCGACGGCTTGCAGCTTGCTGCGGTAGAAGGGGCGCTCCGGCGCAGCGTCTACCTGACGGCTCGCCGCTCATGGTCGCTGACGTTCATGGGTACGTTCGACTTTCCGAATATCGACACCACTTGCACCCGGCGCGCACCATCGGCTACGCCGCTGCAATCGCTAACCATGTTGAATAGTAGCTTTGTTATGGAGAATGCCGCAGCGGTCGCGAGGCGGATCATGGACTCCCAAGTCGGACGCCCGACTGATCTCGAGACGCTCGCTCGTGCGGCCTACCGTTCAATCTTGGTCAGGGAACCCACTGGCGACGAGATCGCCTTGGCTCAGGATCATCTGCAGGAACAGCAGCAGCTATATGTCCGTGCGAATGCCCCGAAGGACGAGGCTCTTTCAAAGTCTGTCAAGAGCCTCGCACACATGTTGATCAGCTCGAACGAGTTCCTCTACGTGGATTGAGTGCGCTGCAACTATCCCCCTACCCTTTATCGTATTGCCACAGCGCCCTGTCCAAGGTACGGAGGCTGACCTCATACTCCTTCGCCCAAGCACGACAGTTCCTCTGGTACATATCCCAGAGATCGCGACTAACGGCTAAGGCCTTAATCCCTAGCGTACTTAATGCGCGGACATCAATAATCGGATACTTGCCGGGGAATGCGAAGTGCATGATCGTTGACGCGGTTGGAAGGCTCACACCTTTCAGGCGCTCCAAAGGCTCGTGGTTTTCCGATACAAAGGCCTCATGTGACTCCTCGATGACATCGATTTTTCGATTCGACATCAAGTGATGAATGGTTCTTCGTCCACTCTTCCACTCACAGATCTTCACCAATTCGTCTCTTGTTAAGTGACCAATTGCATGGCCTCTGGTCCCTCGCTTCAGGGCAGACCGCACCATGGTCTGAATAGCTCGATCAGCTTCACAGTACGTTTCCAAATACCGATTAGCCCATTTCTCAATGCCTTGCCTGCTTCTAAGCTCTGGTGGTAGTGTCACTGTTCTGAGTAGGCGAAGAGTGTGATCGCTAGCTTGCGTGCATCAAGGAACTTACTGCTTGCGCCTGCAACCGGGGAGGATCCGCTTGCGGGACTCCCGTAGACCATTGTAATCAGCACGGGGTGGCTCCCAGCGCGAGCGCAGCTTCACGCAGCTGGGGCCATTCGCTTGACCTGCTGACAATCAGTTCGCACTCTAGGCCAGTCTCGATCTTATTTGCACACACTTTGAATTGCCATTATCTGCCTAGTCACCAATACTAGTCATATGGAGACCATCAACGCATCCGATTTCAAGGCTCGATGCTTGGCGATTCTCGATCGTGTGCAGGCCACCGGAGAGCGAGTAGTCATCTTGAAGCGCGGCCATCCCGTAGCGGAGCTTCTGCCTGCAAGCCGAAGTCGCGCCGAATATGCACAATTCGAGCTCAAGGGTACCGTCGTCGAGGTTGGCGAAATTGTTAAACCGGCAGTTCCGGAAGAACATTGGGACAGCCTGCAGCCATGACGCCACTACTTGATACGCATATCCTGATCTGGTGGCTAAACGACAGTGATCGGCTCTCGTCCGCTCAGCGCGAGGTACTGGCGTCAGCTAGCCCGAGTTCGCCGCTGCTGGTATCAGATATTTCGCTTTGGGATGTGGCGACGTTGCACAGTCTCGGACGCATCCGGCTGAGGGTTCCCCTTCGGGTCTGGTTGGGAAATGCAGTTGGGCCGCCTCTGGTTCGACGGCACGGCATCTCGCCGGCCATCGTGGCGGAACTAGCCACTTTGCCCGACTCCTTCCACCGCGACCCCGCAGACCGAATCCTTGTTGCAACCGCTCGGGTGTTCGGCGCGACGCTGTTAACGCAAGATCGCGAGATCATTGATGCCGGACTGGTCGACACGTTGCCCTGACCGCAAGTCGGAGAATTCGCGGCCGCATGTCTTATCGGCTGAAGCGTCTTCCGGGCCTAGCTAGAAGCAAGACTTTGGGCGCGAGACCAACATGTGGGATCCCGCTGTTGAGCGGAACTTCACGCCAAGCTCGAGGCGTAGCTATTCAATCGCTGACCGGCGCCAAGCCTAGCCAGAATCGCTAGTTGAGAACTGCTCCGCGGTGCTCGATCATCAAGGATAGAGGCCATACACTGATTCAGAAGTCATACAGGCACATCAGGGCAGTCTTGTCCTGCTCCCCGAGCCTTGCCGAGCCGGTGAAGAATGCCATGCTTTCCAGCATGGCCTCATCCCTCACGATCATGTACGGGGAGACGTGATCCTTGCGGAACACGAACGGAATCTGTGTAGGGTCGCTGTAGGCGCTAGGTCCAATAAGGGCAAGCTGGTTCAGGACGAACATTCCCATCGCGGCTTCCCATTGAATGGTGGGGTGCTCGGTGTACTGGTAGCTCATGGCGTTCCCCTTGATGCGAATGTGAGCCAGTCCCAAGGCGTGGCCCATCTCGTGCAGGACGTTGATGAACGTGCCGTTGAGGAACGAGTAGACCCCGTGCTCCTCGTCCACCTCGAAGACCAGCCTCGGTCGGGCGAGGTTGGTTCCGTGCTTATCTTCGGTTACGGTGTTGATGTAGATGTCCGCTTCTAGGATTCTGGAACCGCTCTTCCTGATCCGCGTGAATCCGAGGGTGCCTGTGTCAACGTTGCCGCTGGACTTGAAATAGATGACCGACTGGCCGTCGTTGATGTTGGAGTCGCTGATCGACTCGCCTTCCATCCAGACCGATTCGGAAACATTGAACCGTCTCGGGCGGGCGTGAGATATCCGTATCGGGAAGTCGACCCCGTTCGCCAGCCGACCGCCGAAAAGAGCATCCCTCCAGATCTCAGCGGCGCCGAAAACCTGATCGAGGTAGGTATGCGCCCCTTCCCCGAGATGCAGTTGGATGGTGTTCTCTATTCCCGCTCCGACAGTGTACTCAGAACAGAATCCCCGATCTTGAATAGCGAAGCTTCTCGGCTGGAGTTCGCGCTGCCCGGAAGCGTCCAAGGCCCGGACCCCTCCGCACTGCATGGGGGTGATGGGGATCTGCCCCTCCACGGCGCTCGCAAGAGCGAGTGCGGCAGGAATCAACAATTTGGCGTTCATGACCTCTCTCCTCGGCGCGGCAAGGGTGCCGGGCCTTGCGACCTACGCGCAGGAATGCGGAGAGGCCCTGCTTATTCGCCAAGGGTTCGGGGAGCTACCCCTTGCCCGGGTACATGGCTGTTGTATTCGGCAGGAAACCCGACTCAGGCTTCCATGCACGTAGGTCGCGGATGTGACTATACCATATGCAGGAGGAGCAACAGCATGTCCAAGGTCGACAACTTCGCGGAAGCGGTTCGGGGTTAGCCCTTGCCGTTCACAAGCTCGCGATAGGTGAGCGGGTCGGTAGCCAAGATGCGCTTTACGGTGTCTCGGAACATGTGCGAGTTGTTGCGGTTGTTGAAGCGCCACTCCATCTCTTCGATGTAGCGGTCGAGGTGCTTCTTGCTGATCTGGTGGAAGGCTCCGACAATCGAGCGCTTGAACAGCGACCACACGCCTTCGATGCCGTTGGTGTGAACGTCTCCGACAACTCACTCCTCTTCGGAGTGATTCACCGTCTCATCGCGTGTGTCGTGGTCCGCGATGCCGAGGTATCCCCTCCACTCGTCCGTGTAGATCGCCTCGGCTTCGTCCTTGATGTTCCTGTTGACGAACGAGTGCAGCGTCTTCTTGGTCACGTCGGGGATGCGTTCGAGGCGTACCTTCCCGCCGCGCTGGAGAGCGTCGGCCACCCACGTCTTGTTCTTGCGGTAGCCGCGGACCACGTTCTTCCGCTTTCCGCCCATCAGGGTCTCGTCGACCTCGATGATGCCGAACAGCGTGGGACCATCGAAGGAATCATTGCCCATCGCCTCGCGGATGCGGTGGCAAAGGTACCAGGCCGTGCGGTAGGAGCCGATCCCGAGCGTCCGCTTCATCTGGTTGGCCGAGATCGCCTTCTTGGACCTTAGCATTAGGTAGATGGCGATCAGCCACTTGCGCAACGGCAGGTGGGAATCGTGCATGATGGTGCCAGCGGTGACGCTGAATTGGTATTGGCAGAACAGACAATGCCACTGGTTGCGATCAGGAATCTCCGTGAGGGCTTTGCCGCCGCAGTGCGGGCAGGACACCTTGCCCTTTGGCCAGCGCAGCTCTTCGAGGAAGTCGCGGCATGTGTCGTCGGTGGCAAAGCGGTCCATCAGATCCATCAAGTAGAGAGAGGTTGTGTTCGTCATGTCAAAGCATCCCAAGAGGAAGCGCAGGCTGCCCAGAAACATCGTGGAACGCCTGGATTCCGAAATTGTCGAGCGTCTTTTCGGAAAGCGCGTCAAGCGCGAACTCGACAATGTTGCAGGAAGTCCGGAAGTCGTTGTGAAAAAGGTGGTTAGCTTCATCTATGGACCTGACAACACCACGGGTGGTTTGTGTCAAGTGCATAATTACGTATCCATCGGCAGGCGGGATGGAAGTCCAGAGGAGCATAAACCGATGCGCTACGTATCCTTCATCCACGGGGACGACGCTGGCTACGGCGTCAGCTTCCCCGACTTTCCGGGCTGCGTGGCTGTCGGCGAGACCACCGAGGCAGCCGTGCGTCATAGGTGCGAGGCCCTCGCATTCCACGTCGAAGGCCGCTCGAGAAACGGGGATCCGATTCCACAGCCACACTCAATCGACGCGATCAAGGGCGACGCGGAACTCGTTGACTGGTGCCGCGGCGCAGACATCGTGCTGATTCCACTGCTGCTCGGCCGGGGATCCTCGCGGCGGGTCAACATCTCCCTCGACCGCGGGCTGCTCGAAGCGATCGATGACGAAGCTAGGCAGCGAGGCATGACCCGCTCGGCTTTCCTCGCGACGGCCGCTCGCAATGAGATAGAGGCCACTCAATCTAGCTAGGCCGCTGCCTGTCTTCATAGGACACAGCCTGAGCGTTCTGAATAGGGCTGGCTCTCAGCTAGCACAGGTTCGGTGGCAGCGCGCACGAACCGAAAGCGATTCGACCTGAAGCCTGGAGAGATCGAAACGTTTCGACGCGTCGTCTATGTCGAAGCTCAAGACATCTCCCGCGGCATCTAGATCAATGTTGAGTCCGTTGGACACTTCGTGCGTTATCTGTGCCAGCGCTTCGTTTGAGTTCGACATACAGACTGTCGGTATCGGCGTAGTAATGGAGTCTCATTTCATCCCACTTCCAAATCCGCGATCGAAAAACGCATCTTGATTCCCTAACTGCCTCATCCTTAGTTGCGGCCCGAAAGAGCAATGGATTCGCCCCGAGCGGCTTGGGTCGGTCTGGTCTTGAACCGCCCCAGCCGTGGATCATGGAAGCGCAGCAGCCATCGCCCCGCCCCCAACTCCAGCCCCAGCGCCTCGCTCCAGTGCCAGCCAGCCGCTCGCTGCCAACGACCGGCTCGCGGTCGTCTTGCAGCTTTAAGACCATATGTGGTCTAATTAAGTCATGTCTCAGGTCGTGAAAGTTTCGGAACTGAAGGCGAAGTTGAGCGCGTACCTTGCACAGGTGCGCCGCGGAGGGACTGTTACGGTCTGTGACCGAAAGACACCCATCGCTCGTCTTGTGCCAGTGGGCGACCAAACCGGAGGCCTCAGAGTGCGCGAGGCAATCGATCCTGTAAGCCGTCTGCCGCGACAGCGTATCAAGCTCAAGAAACAGGTCGATGTGGTCGAGATCTTGCGAGCTGATCGGGCCGATCGGTGACGATCTATCTCGACTCGAGCGCCGTCCTTCGCGCTCTGCTAGCTGATGGGGACCCATTGCTGGAATGGGGTAGGTGGGATCGTGCCTATTCGAGCGAACTGATGGCTGTAGAGGCACGGCGCACGATCGACCGCTTGCGCCTTCAACGCGCCCTAGATGACTACGGTCTGGCAGATGCACACCACGCGCTCTCGGCCACGGTGCGCACTATCGACCTAATCCGCATCACCCCTGAGGTCCTACAGAGAGCAAGCCGGCCGATGCCAACCGTTGTCAAGACGCTCGATGCGATCCATCTGGCTAGTGCTCAGCTCTTCGCAGAGCGCACCGATACGAATATCCTGTTTGGCACGCATGATCAAAGCCAAGCTATAGCTGCCCATGCACTCGGTTTCGAGGTAGTCGGGATCCCCAGGCAGACTTGAACAGCTCTCCGGCGGCGAGCGCTATCGTCTTGGCGGCCACGAGACGAGACCGCTCGCTCGGAGTCACTGCGAACGGGCATCCCACAGCTCCGCGACAGTGGGGTGTGTTAGATCACCGGACAACCCTTTGGCGGGCCGCCTGACTCGCTGCCAAGGAGTATCGACTCCCCGAACGGGAAACGTCGACTCCCGGCGCAGTCTCAGTCCCAATTCGCAATCGTCGAGGTGATGCCCCGTCGCTGCTATGCTCGGTAGCGCATTGCCATAATGAAATGCCAGTTCCGTAGCTCCTGCGATTGAGCGAGGAGTGCTTCCGTGCAACGTTCTTCAAAACCCCCCGGTCCCATGCGCATAGCTAGCCTCCTCCTGTTCATCGTCCTCCTACCACTCGCGTCGGCGGAGTGGAATCAGTGGCTCGGCCCCAATCGCGACGGCAAGTCTCCGGAGACTGGATTGCTTGCTGTTTGGCCGGAATCCGGTCCCAAGCAGGTCTGGCAGGTCGAATCGCTCGGGGCGGGCTATTCTTCCTTTGCTGTCGCCAACGGCACACTCTTCACTCAAGGCGTCAAGAACGGCAAGCAGTTCTTGATCGCCCTAGACGCCGAAACAGGCGAGACCGCATGGGAAACCGAGCACGGCAAGCCGTACTCTAATCGACGCGGGGGCGGTCCTCGCGGGACCCCGACGATCGACGATGGCCGAGTCTACGCGCTAGGCGGAGACGGTAACTTGATCTGCGCCGATGCCGCGACCGGCGCCAAGATCTGGGAGAAGCACCTGCTCAAAACGTATGGGGCGCGAAACATTAGCTGGGGCATCAGCGAATCCCCCCTAATTGACGGAGGCCGGATCATTGTCAACGCTGGAGGCCGCGGCGCCTCGATTGTGGCGCTAGACAAAGCGACGGGTAAGGAGCTTTGGAAAACACAGAGTGACGAGGCCGGCTATTCGTCTGGCGTGACCGTCGAAATCGACGGTGTCCGCCAGTACCTCTTTTTCACGGGCGAAGCA
>LXNI01002012.1_pt1 | contig 15449 bp, 10 predicted proteins | sample 809091 | NCBI WGS metagenome assembly LXNI01 (sample SAMN04870527, study PRJNA318959) | sponge metagenome | biome: 01000161; feature: marine sponge reef; material: water | host: Sarcotragus foetidus | place: Greece: Milos, Mediterranean Sea | collected 2013-05-29 | depth 5-7 m | reverse complement strand
ATCCGACGGCAGCAACAGGCCCTGGTCCGGGTGGTAGGGGCGAAATCTCGTCGGCATCCCAGCCTCCTTAACAATCCAGTGCCTGTATTATCCCATCCGGGTTCCTACGGCGCAGGCTCCTAGACGGCATAACTACGGCGACTCCGGTCGCCAAGAATCTTTCGCTGAGGACGTGGCTTAGCTGGTCTTACATAAATGCTCGCAGACCTGACGACTGGTACGAGTTTCAACAATTCTGCGCACATGCCGAAGCGGCATTCGCCCTTGGGACCCGTCTTGCGGCCGTCGACGCGCAAGGCGTGGTCGGAATCGATGAAGCGGCAAGAGTTGTCAAGCGGGAGGCATCAGAGATTGTACTTGAGCCGTACGCTTCCCAGATTGCCATGCAGATCTATGCGAATCCGTCAGATCAAGTCTGCCTGACCTTCCCGCGGGGTTCTGGTGTGCCGGGCATTACAGAGGAGCGGGGTGTCGAACTCGCTCAACTCGTCCAGCGTGTATTGAAGGGTTGTAAAATCGGTTCTGCGATTGGTCGCGGCGAGACGCTAAACAAAGTCCATCGCGATGAGCTTTTCGAGTTCGGCGCATTACTTGGTTCGACTTCGACTGCGGAGCAGGAGAATGCGTGTCTCATTGATGCAATTCTGCCTTCAAGTCCCCAGCCAAGCGAAGTTCCCAGGCTCGCAACGTACGCAATACTGTTGGCCGTGTCCGACAAACTTGCGCGCGCTCCAAATGAATACGACTTCTTCCTGGAAATCATCGATCCAACGTCGACATTGCCAAGTTCGGTGCTAGATCACCGTGATGGGTGGGCGCGATATCTTATTCGTGATTGCCTGGCGGTCTGCCACGAGGCAACGTTGGCAGCGGTCGTATTGGGGATTGATCAACTGCAACCGGACCCAGCCTCCACTGTTGACAAACGGGAGATTCTCGCCTGGCTAGTCAGTCAATCCGCCAAAGAAGCTGAGAGTCTTCGCAAACTGGGGCTTCGGTTGCCTGCAGGGGAAGTTGGTACTTGGGACATTGGGCACATAGCAGATTCGTTGGGGAGCGCTACACATGGGGACAACTCAAACGGCAGGTTGGTAAATCGCTGGAGTGGGCTACCGCACGAGTGGGCCATCGAGCAAGTTGCGCAGTCGCTAGGTGCCGGAGCGCCCATCTGCTTGCCGATCACGTGGCTATTGGCAAAGCGTCGAGCTGAAAGGCTCATTCGAGAGTACCCGGCAAATGCACTTGGTTCGCGGGCTGGTTGGCCAAGAATCGGTGTAAAGGAAGTTATTGCTCCGCAGCTAGCGCAATTTCTGGACGAGAATTGGAGTTTCCTGGATGTCGTTCAGTGGCTGATCCAGCGTACGGTGGATCAACACTTGCGTATTGCGTGGTCCAGGCTCAAGGCAGAGCATCCCCCGCGTGATGTTGCCGTACTTACGAGCGACGGCCAAAGATGGTGCAAGCGCAGGTCATTCAGCGGTGGTCGAACGGCTTCGCGAATCCCTCAGGCCATATCATGGCTTCGTCAGCTTGGGTTGTTGGAGGACGGTGGATTAACAGCCAACGGCCGACAGATCCTTGAACGCAGCATTCAGGCCCTGAGTTCCACACAATGAATCCAATCGATTTCTGCCGACTGGCTGGCTACCACAGTACGATTTTCTTGACATTCTCGTTTGACGCGCTGTTCTTTGAAAGGATAGTGCTCTCAGCGCTTCGCGCCAGCGGCAATGGAGCAGCGATTGTTGTCACTGATTTCGACGAGCTGTCGGATACTCAAGCAGCATGGTCGGGACAGCTAGTGCAGCTTGGGCGACGCTATCAAGTCTTTGCTTACGACTCTTCAGGTGCTTTCCATCCGAAGATGATAGTCCGAATAGGAAAGCGTGGTGGCGCAGTATGGATTGGTTCCGCAAACTTGACCTTCGCTGGCTGGAGTGTAAATCGAGAACTCGGCACTGCATGGACGTTTGGCGCGGGACGGTCACACGGGGGCGGCTGGTTTCTTCAGCTGCTCGGCATGTTGAAGCAGCAGGGTGCCACAGAGTCTCAACTCATTTGCCTGGATAGGATCGCTAGGGAATCTTGGGTATCGGATCTCGATGAGCACCCTGCGGAGGATAGCGCCACTCTCTTGACGACGTTTGGCGGAACTCCGCTCGCGACACAGCTGGTCGAAAGATGGAGGGGCCGAAGCTTTTCATCGGTGCGCGTGATGACGGGATCGACCGACGCGCGGGGAGCGTTTCTGCGACATTTGCACCGGGAATTCGGTGTAACTGAGTCCGATATTTTGGTTGACCGAGGCCGTTGCAGCTTTCAATCCACTGAGCTCAGGGATCTGCCCCTGGAAGTTGTTGTCTCGGCGCCTGAAACAGAGCTGTCTAATCCTCTGCACGCGAAATTCTATTGGTTCGAAGGATCGGATGGACCCGCAGCCGTCTTTGGTTCCGCCAATTGTTCGGCCGCAGCCTGGTTGATCGACGCGTCCTCGAATGGCAATCATGAAGCCGTTGTTGTCTACGATCAGCCGAATCCAGACGATTTTCGGGAGGTATTGAAACTCTTCGAGGCTGAACGGGCTTCGATTGACTTGTCGGAGGAGAAACCGAACTGGGAATCAGAGGTTAAGGGTTACGGTTGTCCGGTCAGAGTCCTGTCTGCAGGATGGCATGATGCTTCTCATCCGTTGGTTGTTTATTTCGATTCCGATCCCGGAGAGTGGGCGGAAGTTGTGGTCCGGCTTGGAAATGCGTCATACGTCCTGAGCGCGTCCGATGCAGACCGCAAGCAATGGCTGGCTGCTATTCCTGATAGCTGGGCCGAGATCTACACACCGTTTGCAGAGGTTCAAATTTCTGGGTGTGGTACAAAATCCTGGAAACTGCCCGTATGGATTGATAACTACTCGGAGCTTCGACAGGGCGCGCAACGCGATGGTCTGGACGAGCCGTTTCGAAATATGGCCCGGGCTAAGACGACCACTGAACAGAGAAACATCCTGAAATCACTCCAGCACGTAGCATCAGCGATACTAACGGACGCAGATCTTTACGATGATCCCCAAGTTTGGAGTCCGAACAAGGAACGGGAGAGCAAATCTTCATCTGATGTCGAGCCGGTAGCAATCGATCCTATTGACTTGATTAAATCGATCGCTGAAGTGAGCGATAAGCTGGTGGTGCTAGAGCACAACAGTCAACATTCTGGGTTTCATCTGTCTCCGATGGGGGTCATGCGAGCTCTCTACGATGTCGATTCGCGGAATTCGCCGGATCCGCTGCAAGGGGAGACCAATGACGACCAGCAAGGTAAAGATGGCGTACGCCCTGGCCACACCGAAAAGCCGAGGACCAACAATAGGAGCGCAGGTTTACTGGCCCAGCAAAGTGGTGAAGCCGAGATTAATGAAACATTCAAGGAACGGCTGCGAGTTCAGACGGCTGACTTTATCGAAAAGTTAGGGTCGACCGAGTTCGCCGAGAGAGTTTCGGCAACACAGCTGGTTCAGGCGGCCGCGTATCCTCTGGCGGTCGCCGTGATTTCTGTTAGAGACCGTTGGGCATCGAGCGAGGCAGCTTCCGAGTGGTGCCGTCAAACGTTTGACGTACTCTTTCGGCAGCAATATCCCGAAAAATGCAATGGGCTTATCCTCCATGTCGCCGAACGGTATCGTCAACAGGGTGAGGTTCATACATTCAAGGCGATCGTCGGCGACGGCTCGCTATGGTTCGCCCTGCTGTCCGCCATGTACCATTTCTCTTGGGAAGGTCACGCAGGTCCGATAGAGCGAGCCTTCGTCGTCCGTGAAATTTTCCGATGCCGTGCGCTATTCGAGGCTGCCCACCCTGGCCGATTGAGAGTTCTGATCGGTCGTGACGCTCAATTGCGACTGCTCGACGTTCTAAAGGAGGCACCGAAAATAGATAATGCGCTGCAAATGCTTGAACGCAATTTGCAGCAAAATTTCCAACGAATTATCGCGAACCAAACCGGGACAGAGGTGGAATTTAGGGCGACTGATCTGATGTGGAATCCAAAGGCAAGATGGGCAGTCTATACAGAAAGCAAGCTGGCGGACGAGCAATACTTGTCGCTCTATTTGTATGCAAGAGGAGCGGAAAGACCGGTGAAGAAAGGCTACTTTGTTAACGTGTCGATGGCTGCGGCGACCGATGAATCGATCAGAGCCAACATATCCGCATTGTCCAACCACAGGTGACTACTCCGCCCGCGTATTCCCGGTGGAACAGATCGTGGCGGCGTTAAGAGGTCGCTATGATGCATCCAAATAGAGTATGGCTTTCTGGGCTAGCGCGAAAGTAAAGGGCAACGTCTCGCTGGGTATCGTTGGTGCGTCCCGCTCAGATGACAATTAGTCTAGTCTAGATTGGTTTGTCAGAGCTTGGACGATACAAGCGTCAATCAAGTTGTGCAATAGCAGCAGTTATTCCGTCCAATGGAAACCGCACTAACGTCCGTCCGCTCAAGCCATCGTACTGAATCAACAGTTCCGTGCCGGATTGAATCTGTTGGATGTGTTGAGGCTGTAGCACGACGAATGTGTTGCCGTTGTCGTTCCGATTAAGAATGTCGATGGAGTAGGCGTCATTCTCGTCCACACGCATCACGAGCCGCTCAGCGCCAAACGACACGCTGCGATCCGGCCTCAATCCAGCGATGATTCGGTCGCCGGTCTTATATATCCAAAACGAGCCTTGGGAGTTTGATACCGATGCGCGAGCGAAGACTTCAGACGTGATGGGATCGGTCGTCTGAACATAGTTCCATGATGTCTTAGGAGGAATCGTACCATCGTCGACGAAGAGATAAATTCGATTGAACTCCTCTACCGTCATTGACGCGTGTTCACGGTACTCTTCCAGTGTCATACCAAGTTCGGCGAGAAACTCGACCAACGCTTCTGATCGGCTACGGCGGTACTCGATCATGTCGAGAATGTCCGCTGAGCTTCGATCCGACTCCGCACGACGTTGCGCTTTCTCTAGGTTGAGACGTTCTGCCCATTCGGGAAAATGCTCAGCGATAAGCGCCTCGCGTTCCTCGATCAACGCACGGAGCAATTCGTCGTATTCGGTTCCCCACACGGCTTGCTCGAACTCGGCGTTTTCTTCGTTGCGATGAAGCCGGTTAACCGATCCAGTTGGCAATTGAATATCGCTCTCGAAGACCCGATAGTATCTAAGCATGACCGTCTGCGGATCTATGATCTCGACGTCGGTAAACGCGGACAGTGGCTCCGGATCAATATCCTCGCCGTAGTCGATGGCTAGGCGAAGGTCGTCGGAATAGGAAACCGGATATGAAAACGAGTCGTTCCACTCTTCGTCATCAGGCACGTCGATGTAGGTATAGGCGACATCGACGCTGTTGTCCTCAAATGTGAACACATTTTGCTCGATGTGCTCGATTGACCGAGTGATCGTCACTTGTTTCCGCTCATGCCACTCACCAGCAAGGAAGTCTTCAAGGCCAGTGGCTGTCCTGATTTCGGGGTTCAGTTCCACGAACGATTGCGTAGTGCCCGACTCAAGGTCTTCAAGCAGAACGAGCCTGCCAGTGCGGTCGTAGGTCTGGCGTTCGACTAGCGATTCACCAGAACCACTGCCTCGATAGACAGCGACGATACGCTTTTCACCAGTCTCAAAGCGAAAGAGAACTTCCTCGCGTGTCGGCTCCGTGCAGCCGACTAGGATTACGGCGAAGGACAAGAAAACCACTTGCTTCACAGGAACATCATCCTTTATAGCTGCGCTAATCTCCGACAGTTGGCGAACCTGCCCGTGATCGCAATTCCTCGGTCGGAGCAGATTCGTAAGGGATCAGAAGTTTCGGACAGAATCCACACTTGGTCATTCGCGAACGGTGCTGTCAGGACCGCCGCGAAAAATATCCAGTAGTACCTTTGTCGAATTATACTCAAATCCGCTGTATGAGTTGAGTTGAAGGACGCAGCGCATTCCTGCTGAAACTCGGTAAGCTACAATCTTAGACTCAGCAAAGAGGAGACGCGGACCCTGCCCTATAGCGTCGTCTGCGGCCTTATCGCACCGAGCGGCATCGGTGCGTACGGCTACCTTACAGCCGCGCCGCTTGCTGATCGAGTAGCTCCACTGCAGATTGTGTAAGGCCGGGCCGAGTGTAGCCGTGGTGCATTGGGTGCTACCCGGTGTCCCGCACCGTCTTGGACTTCAGGTCCAGCGACCGAATTTTCGGAGAGCGCGGGAACGGGAAGGTGGCGGCACAATGCTGAGATTCATCGTTTCGTCGATCAGTCTGCCGACCTTATCAGCAGGCTCGACCAGATGCCCATCGAAAAGGTAAACATAGCCCACTGTCGTCTCGTGGCGCCGATGGCCGAGCAATCTACCCACCATTGGCAGGTTTTCCCCCGACATGACGGCGTGACTCGCGACTGTATGGCGACTATGTCTTTGTCGAGAAAGTCAGCATACCACCGCCTGCCACCTAGTGTTCGCCGACGTGAATATCAATACAGTGCGCGCATGGCTTGGCCATGCGTCGATCGATACCACGAACGTCAATGCCGAAATCAACCTCAAGATGAAGGCCGAGGCAATGGCGCTCTGCGATGTCGAAACTCCGGATCCGGGTTATCTCTGGAAGGAGGGCGAGGGCGTGATCGCCCTCCTCAACGGGTACTGAGCGGACTGACTTATGTTGCGGCAATCGGGTATCGATCCGCTGTCTAGCGGGGGACGCGCGAGCGCCGCAACATATGCCACGACGCCGCATAACAGCCTCAGGTCTGCCGCTTGGACGATGTTCTGAGCGCGGTGCAGACGACGATCTCGTTGTAGGCCGGGCGCATCTCCCGAACCTCCTTGAACGTGGCTACCTCGGGTCTGGGCCGGCCGCGCCCACGCTTTTCAGTCTCAAGCGGTCAGCGGCGCACGCCGCCGTCTGCGTACGCCCGGAATCTCTCCACCGCGTAAGTGCGCCTATCGTCCACCGGACCGCGTCCGAAATCGTAAACTAGGTAGGTCGGCGCCGGGACGCGTCTGCACCGATTTGCCAGCAAAGATGGACGTGAACGGGACGGCGATCATTCGCGCTGAGCGCGCCGCTATGCGCAGGGACATGACCGGGTCCGTCACTAATTGCAATGAGCCAAAGATGGGTCATGGTAGTGTTCCCTGCCGTATCCGCTGAGTGCCCAGGAAGGAGCCGACCAGCAATATGAAGGGAACGCAGCCACATTTACCCACCATCAGTCCTGTGGGACTAGAGCGCCTTGCGCTTTCCGAGACGCTCGTCGTGATTCCCTGTTCCGGGAGCAAACTTCGAGGAGGACGAATCCCGGACCTCGCCAGCGTTTCCATTCTCGATGCACTGCCTGACGGATTGGCCGCGGAATTGCGTGACAGGCGTGCGAAAAATGCAAGGACAGCCTTGCTTAACGAATCGGATCTCCTACCTGCCGCCGAGCGAAACAACGGTCACTTGTACCGGTCTGCGGGTGCAGCAGTGGACACGCTTGTCAAGTCTTCGGCGGGCGTACTCATTATGTCCGGCGGATATGGCGTTGTTTGCGCTGCCGAACCGATCGGCTGGTATGAACAGGTATTTCGGCCCTCAAAGTGGCCGGAAGGCTTGGTGGGGCGATGTATCGCAGGCTACGCGGAGGCCGTAGACGCCACGACCGTCGTCGGACTGTTCTCGGCAACGACCGCGTATGCGAAGGCCTTCCGCAGTGCGCCTTGGCCTGACGCCGTCCAGAACGTGTTTCAGGTGTCGCCGCGGGCGCGGGCAAGGGACGGTGCGCAGATCAAAGCGCCGCGTGCCCTGGGCGAAGCGCTGAAAGAAATCAGCCGACGCCAGATTCTTCCTTCCTCGTGGACCAGCAGCGACGGTTTGCCAATGGAGGTGACCCTGCTGAGATGCAAGGAACAAACCGACACTGGGCGTATCGTCGCGCAGCTCTCAAATCCTGATGAAGCCGAAGACCCGCTGCGTATTTCCGAGATTCCCGCGACGGCTGACAGTCCTGGGTTGTATTCCTGGTGGGCTGATTCGACGGCCATTAATCAGTTTGCGAAAGTGGTAGGACCCATTCCAGCACATCGTTGCATTTACGTCGGTCAAACCGGTGCGACGCAACCATCGGGGAAGACTTCACGGCAGACCCTGAAGAGCCGCATTATGGGCAACCACCTCCGAAGTAACGTGGGATCCTCCACGTTTCGCAAGACGATCTCGGCCATTCTTTTCGAGCCCCTGAACTTGCGGCTGAAGAAACCCGACCAACTTGCAATGGACAGTAACAAGAAGGTGTCGGCCTGGATCAAGGATCACCTGCGAGTCGTAATTGTTCCCTACGCTAATCGCGACTCACTGCTGGATGTGGAAAAGCAGGTGCTGGCCAGCCTCGATCCACCGTTTAATTTGAACGGCGTCCCCACAAACGACGTCCGGCGTCGTCTAAAGGACCTACGCAAACGCTTGATCGAGTCAGAGACTTGATGCTTGGGATCGGTTACCCGAAATGCTGATTGGCGGCGTCAAGGACCGGGAGGCGCATTTGACTCTGAACGGCCCTTGAGTTTCGCGTACTGCGCGCGCCGAGCAGCACGACGAGCGATTTACCGTCGGCTTGCCACCATCGCGACAGCCCGGCGTACACGACGACAAAGAATATCGAAATCGAACATCATGACGCTCGTGCGATGCCCCGTCCCAGCACAAATAGCGTAATCGGGTGATTGCGCCGTATAGGCACAACCGGCGCGGATATTGGTGCGGACTCGCCAGATACCTGATCAGGACCGAGTGGCAACGATTGCGCGCTTTTGTCGCGCGACGGCCTCAGCGATGTCGAAGGCGACGATGCAACGGTCATAGTTGGGCGGGCTCTGGCGTTTGAGCGTGGACATGATGTGCAAGGACGTCAGGCTAATACATATTGACAGTGTTCTAGCGTACGGCCAGCAGGAAAAGGTTCTAGAATAGCGATACCGAAATCTGGAGAGCAGTCGATTCTAGGACAGGCTTGCAGATTCCGACGGAAAAAGGCAACGGTCGGGTTGCCTGATGTTTGGCTGTAAGACTGCATGGAGGCAAGCCACGTGAACGGACAGGTAACGCTGGAGCTTGCGTCCGGCTCTTGGGACGACTTCGGGGCAGGGAACCCGAGAACAATTGGTGAGGCCATCGGCGCTATCCGCCGGACGGCGTTGACGGAGAGCGAAAAGGGCACGCGCTTCGAGACGCTGGTGCGCCAAGTGCTACCAACCCTCCCCGAGTACGAAATGCGCAAGGTCTGGCGCTTCGGCGATTGGCCTGAGCGTGAAACACGGATGGGCCGGGATCGGTCGGACCTCGGCATCGATCTCGTCGCGGAACTGAACTCGGGTGAATTCGTGGCCATTCAATGCAAGTTTTGGGGCGAGCATCGCAAGCTGTCTTACAAGGATCTGGCCACGTTTTTCGCCGATGGGGCCCCTATTAAGGAGCGCAATCACGAGTTCGCGTGCCTGATGGTCATCGCGACATGCCCATTGACAGGCGCGGCACAGCAACAGCTACGGGGCCGCAACGGCCGCCACATCTCCTTCTACCACAAGCACCGCGACGACCGGCTGGACTACAAAGGCATCAAGCGCCCGCATCGACCCCTCCCCAAACAGGATGTTGCCATCCAAAGTTGCGTGAAAGGGCTGCGAAACCACGACCGGGGCCGGCTCATCATGGCCTGTGGGACTGGAAAGACCTTCACGGCACTGCGAATCGCCGAAGCTTTGGGGGCCAACTCCGTATTGTTTGTGGCGCCAAGCATAGCGCTGGTCGGCCAAGCCCGGAAGGAGTGGCTTCGGCAAGCGGTCGGTGAGATCGCCAGCGTCATCGTGTGCTCGGACAGCAGCGCTGGCCGGAGCGGAGACGATGAATTGGGCCTGTTGGAACTTGATTGTCCAGTCACGCGGAACTCAGGCGTGGTTTCCGAGTTTTTGGCGCGCGATGGGGACGCGATGCGCGTCGTGTTCTGCACGCACCAGTCTCTTCGCCGTGTCACGGACGCGCAAGCGACTCACGGTGCCGGGCCGTTCGATCTGACCATCGTCGACGAGGCGCACTGGACTACGGGGATTGTCAAGGACAAGCCGCGCAAGAAGGGTGGGTTTTCGTTCCAGGATGTTCATTTCGATGAGTTTGTGGAGACGAGGAAGCGCCTTTACATGACCGCGACGCCGCGCGTCTACACGGCCAAGAGCAAGCGAAGCATGGAAACCAAGGGGTACGTAGTCCACGACATGGAAGACGAGGAGATCTACGGCCCCGAGTTTTTCCGCCTGAACTTCCGCGACGCGGTCGAATCGCCCGGGGTCGACGGGCGTCCCATGCTCTGTGACTACCGGGTTGTGGTTCTGACGGTCCCGGAAGGCGATGTCTCGCCGGCCATGAAGACTCGGCTAAGCAACATGCCTGAGGCAACCCCAAAGTCGATCAACAAATCGGGGCTGGAACGCCACATTACCCGTGTCTACGGAACATCCCTCGCGCTCAATGGCGAGGTGGAAGGAAGCTCGGATGAGCTTCCCGACCGGCTCCGACGCGTCATAGCGTTTTCGAACACCCGCAACACGTCGAAATGGTACGCACGGGCGCTGGTGGACTCGAAGGTGCGGGAGCGCACCACGCGTGCGCTGAGGGACGCTTCCCGCGCCGGCGCGATCAACGCCGAACACCTGGATGCCAAGAACGACGCCTTCAGTCGGTCTGTCGCACTGGATCGGCTTCGGCGCGTTCCCGCGGACGAACCGGTGAGCGAAGTGCTCTGCAACGTCAAGCTTTTTTCGGAGGGGGTCGACGTGCCGTCTCTGGACGCAGTGGTCTTTCTGGAGCCCAGAAACAGCCAGGTCGATGTTGTGCAGGCGGTGGGGCGCGTGATGCGGCGGGGGCCGGACAAAAGTCTCGGTTACATCGTGGTTCCCGTGGTGGTCCCGGAGGGGGCGACCACGCTCGATGCTCTGGAGCGGGGCAGCGATGGTTACAAGCTGATCGGTCAGGTGCTGCGGGCGCTGCAATCGCACGACGGGCGGCTGGCGGAGGAAACCGCGCGCCTGGTCATTGTTGCGCAACCCACGCCGAATGGCGGTGGCGGGGGAGGCAGCGGTGGCGGGGACGGCAACGGTGGCGGCGGAGGCAACGGGAGTAATGGAGGCAACGGTGAAACCGGAGAGCTCTTCGCCGAAGCGGAATTGGACACGATCCGTGAGGGAATACTCGCGAGGATTGTCGAGTCGTCCGGCCTTGGCAGCGCCGGCCAAATCAACGCCGAGGATATTCGGTACGCGGTTGATCGGGCGGGGATGTCGTTTCACGCCGCAGGAGCTGCCGAAGTTCTGGCGAGCGCGTTGGGCGAGACCTTTGAGGGCGACGGCAAGTCTGCTCGCAATATTTGCAAGATCGGTGCGCTGCTGGTCGCCAATGCCTGTCTGCTGCACAAGCGCCTGTCAAGTCTGGCGCACCTTAGTCTTGATGGTCTTGAAGGAGTTGGGTCTGCCGTTGATCCTGAAGCAGCGCTAAGGGCAGACTGGGAGCGTATTCTCGAACGGGATTATCGGCCGGTTTTCGGGCCGGCGCTCAACGTGCTCGATGCACTTCCCGCCGAGGACGGCGTCAAACGCGGCCTGCGCCTCCTCGTAAGCTGCGCGAATGCCGTGGCCGACTCGCTGAGCGAACTGGGCTACGATCACGCGGGGCCGCTTTACCATCGTATTCTGGATACTGCCGCAAGCGACGGTGCGTTCTATACAACGAACACCGCGGCGCTGCTCCTGGCGGAACTGGCCCTGCCGCCCGATCTCCTGAATTGGCAGAACCCGGACAACATTTCCAAGTTGCGCATTATTGACCCAGCCTGCGGGACGGGAACCCTCCTGATGGCAGCGCTCAAGACGATCAAGGAACGCGCTCTCGATGGGCACTCGGAATTGGAAGCTGCGCGGTCCGCAGGGCCGCTTCACAAAGACTTGGTCGAAAACGCGATCTGTGGCCTGGATATTAACCACCAAGCTGTCCAGCTCGCGGCATCCAACCTCACGCTCGGTGCCCCGGACGTGGACTATAGCCGGATGAACGTATATTCAATGGCTCACGGAGTTCACCCGGGTGGGAAGGTGTCCGCCGGGTCTCTGGAACTGCTCGCCGGACAGGCCCTCGCAATCGAGTCCGCCAATACCAACACGGTTCGCGATGCTGGAGGAGAGCAAATTGATGGCTCGGCCATAGAGTACGACCCCAAGGGCGCATTCGACCTCGTGATCATGAATCCACCTTTTACCAGCAATCCAAAGCGCGGTGCAAAGTACAGTTATGATTTCAAGACCAAAATGCGTCAGCGCGAGCAGGTGATCTGCAGGGAAATCGAGGAGCGGCAGGGTGCGGAAGCGGCGGCGCTTATTGACTACAACTCGGTAAGAACCTTTTTTACGCCCTTGGCGGATCATCTGGTCCGCGGTGAGGGCGGAACTCTTGCGAAGGTGATGCCAGTGACTGCGTGCACATCCGCGTCGGGGCTTGCGGAGCGGCAATACTTGGCCAGCAAGTTCCACATCGATACTCTCGTCACATGTCACGCGAAGAGCCGGTTTGCGTTCTCCGCTAGAACTTCGATTCACGAGTGCCTCATGGTTTGTCGACGACGGACTAACGATACGATGCCGCCAACAAGAATTGTCGTACTGAAGCGCAATCCCGCAAATGCGGACGAAGTAGCAGAGCTGGTCCGGGCGCTTCGGGGTGAAGGCGATCTTTCTTCGTGGGGCAATGAGCACGAATGCGATGCGAAGCGAATCGTCAAGGGCGACTGGGCGTCCGTGCAATGGTTCGATGGCGTGCTTGCCGAGGTAGCGCGGGATCTGGACGCGAACGAGTTTCTGGAACCTGCGGGTTTCCGCCACGAGATTGGTCCGGATGGACGACGTATTCAGGACGCCTGTGAAATTGTCGACAATGAGGTTGCCGCAGCAGTATCGGGATTCCACTCTGTAAGCAGCAAGCTGCGGCGCAAGATGCTGGGCGAACCTGACGTCTGGTATCGGCCGAGAGCCAACAAGAAGAGTCTAGCCGAACGGTATATTGAGCGCCGCAACCATCTTCTAGTTCCGATGCGCTTCGACACGATCAGCGGGCGTTTGTCAGGCCTGTGGACCGAGTCGCCTTCTTTCGGATGGTGGGTACCCATGTCAGTCGACGAGGAACAAAAAGCGAAGGCGCTAGCAGCGTGGTGGAATGCAACGCCAGCTCGACTGATGCTGCTTAATCGCCGAGGCCGCAAACTTACGTATCCGGTATGGCAGGTCGCGCATCTTCGGGAGATTGGCGTCCCGCGGCCGGAGAACTCGGCGTGGGATGCGTTGAAGGAAGCCTTCGATTCTGTCTGTAATCGCGAGTTACTCCCCATGCGACAAGGAAACGAATGCGTGGTCCGGCAAGTCATCGACGAAGCCGCTGCGCTGGTGATCGGTGTCGAGCCAGAAGTGGTGGCGGACTGGCGGGCGCGGTTGGCTCGCGAACCAACGGTGGGAGCGCAGTAGGCACGTAATAAGCGAATTGGCACGAGTGGCGTCCCCGGAGATGGTGTACGAGCCGTGAGTCCGGGTTCAGTTTTGGTTTCTGAAACTTCTTAGCCGGATCCCTCCCATGTGTGTCTTAGTGTAGTCCATGAAGCGGACCCATCGCGTTGTCCACGGCCTGTCCACGGGCGCGGGCCCTCAATCAGCCCATGGCGCCGGTGGGCAACGCGACCCCAAGGCGGGCGTCATGATCACTGCGCCACCGCCGAGAGTCGTGCCGGGGAGTTGCCCGCCAGCGATTGCTGCCCTTCCAGCTGCATGTACCGGCGATTGAGTTGCCACTCGTCGTTTTGCTCCAGCAGCAGCGCACCGACCAGCCTCACAATGGCGGCCTCGTTGGGAAAGATGCCCACGACCCTGGTGCGGCGCTTGATCTCCGCGTTGAGCCGCTCGAGCGGGTTAGTGCTGTAGATCTTGGTTCGATGCGCCTTGGGAAAGGTCATGTACGCCAGCGCGCCGGCCTCGGCCTCCTCCATCATCGCGGCGAGCTTCGGGAAACGCTCGCGTAGCTGATCGGTGACCGTGCGCCATTGCGCCGAGGCCGCCTCCGTACTTTCCTGGGCGAAGGCGGTGTTGATCAGCGCGCGGACCATCTGCCGCTGCCCCTTGCCGGCGTGCGCCAACGCATTGCGCAGAAAATGGACCTTGCAGCGCTGCAGCGTGCCGCCCAGCACCTTGGCCGCGGCGCACTTCAGCCCCGGATGCGCATCGGCAATCACCAGCTTCACACCGCCCAGCCCCCGAGCGCTGAGAGAGCGCAGGAAATCCGTCCAGAACGGCTCCGCCTCCGAGGGCCCGGTCCGAAGCCCCAATATCTCCCGGACCCCGTCGGTGTTGACCCCCACCGCCAACGTCGCCGCCACCGACACGATCCGACCGGCCTGGCGTGTCTTGATGTACGTGGCATCCAGCCACAGGTACGGCCACTCGCCCTCGATCGGGCGGTTCAAAAACGCCTGAACCCGCTCGTCGATCTGCTCGCACAATCGGGAGACCTGGCTCTTGCTGATGCCCGTCATCCCGAACGACTTGACCAGCTCGTCCACCGAGCGCGTGGAGACCCCCTAGATGTACGCCTCCTGGATCACCGCCACCAGCGCCTTCTCGGCCGTGCGCCGCGGCTGCAGAAACTCCGGGAAATAACTGCCCTTGCGCAGCTTCGGACTCTCAAGGTCCACCGATCCGGCCCGCGTGTCCCACAACCGGGGCCGGTACCCGTTGCGGTGGTTGATCCGCTCGGCCGTGCGTTTGCTAGCAACTGCGTGATATTGCGCTAGATTCGCCATTTTGAAGTTGCAGGTATTCGCGAAGGCGTCTTGGTAGCTGCGATCAAGAATTGGTGCTGGCGTTTCTCAGCCGACGCGCCTTGCTGGCCTTGCGGCAACGGGGCTCCGAGCAGTTCCGCTGATGGCGCACATTGCGCGGGTCAGGGCGAAACAAGCGCCTAGGGCTCAAATACTTGCGCCGTCTTCGGCTTGTCATCGATCAGCATCCCGGGATCGCCGATGATGCCGCCGACGAAACCGGATGGGGACATCGAACAATACCGGACCGAAGCCAACGAAGGAGAGTCTAAAGGAAAATTTTCGAAGAAGACGCCGCCCCAAAAAAAGGGCAATTTCAGAGTGATGAAATTTGTGCACTTTCAAATTGTCGGTGACAGCGTTCACCGTAGCCGGCCCGCACAGCGTCTCAACGTCCAGTTCCATCAGCCGTTGGGCGACGAACTGAATCATCTCCCGAAGTAAATCGACGTCGGCACCCTTCTCAGCCAGCTCGGCCAGTGCCATAGTGTGCTTGTTGGTAGTCATCGTGATGCTCCTGGTTTGCTTG
>LXNI01002011.1_pt1 | contig 15452 bp, 10 predicted proteins | sample 809091 | NCBI WGS metagenome assembly LXNI01 (sample SAMN04870527, study PRJNA318959) | sponge metagenome | biome: 01000161; feature: marine sponge reef; material: water | host: Sarcotragus foetidus | place: Greece: Milos, Mediterranean Sea | collected 2013-05-29 | depth 5-7 m | reverse complement strand
TCCATCGACTACCTGGAACGCGCCTACGACGACGCCAAGTACGGCGACTTCTCGCGCGAGCCGTACATCGACATCGTCATCCCCTCGGCGATCGATCCCGCCATGGCGCCGCCCGGCAAACATGTGATGTCGTGCTTCGTGCAGTACGCGCCCTACGAGCTGCGCGAGGGCACCTGGGACGAGAAGCGCGAGGCCTTCGGCGACACCGTGATCGACACGCTGGCGCGCTACATCCCCAACCTGAAGGACATCATCCTGCACCGTCAGGTGGTGACGCCGCTGGACATCGAACGCACTACGGGGCTGTCGCAGGGGAATATCTTTCAGGGTGAACTGACGCCGTCGCAGCTGTTCTTTATGCGGCCGGTGGCGGGATACGCGAAGTACCGGACGCCGGTGAAGGGGTACTACCAGTGCGGCTCGGGGACGCACCCGGGCGGCGGGATCATGGGGGCGCCGGGGAAGCTGGCGGCGGGGGTCGTGATGGGGGATTTGGGGCGGGGGAAGCGGGGGACGAAGGGGGTGAAGAAACGGTGAAGGTGTACGACGCGGTTGTCGTGGGGGCGGGCCACAACGCGCTGGTCACGGCCGGGTTGCTTGCGCGAAAGGGGTGGAGCGTGCTGGTGGTGGAGAGGCGAGGGGTGGTGGGAGGCGCGGCCGGGAGCGAAGAGGTCTTCCCGGGGTGCCGGGTGGGCCTGGCCGCGCAGGACGCGGGGCTGTTCCGGCGTGACGTGGTGGCCCGGCTGGGACTCGGGGCGCACGGTCTCGAGTGGGTCGAGCCGGCGGCGGTCGCGACCACGCTTACCGGTCATGGCGAGTCCCTGACGCTCTGGCGCCATCCGGCCATCACGCGCCACGAGATCGCCCGCTACAGCGAGGAGGACGCGTCCCGATACTCCGAATGGGTCGCCTACCTGGACTCCATGTCGCGCATCCTCCGAGTCGCCCTCGACCACCCAGCCCCACCCCTCCACAACCTCACCGCCAAAGAGCGAATCCGTCTCCTGCGCCCCCTGGCAAAGGCGGCCCGCCTCGGCAAACGCAACGCGGTCGAACTGCTCCGCATCCTCCCCCTCCCCGCCCGCGACCTCCTGGACGACTGGTTCACCAGCGACGCTCTCAAGGGCATGCTCGGCACCACCGCGCTGCCCGGAGCCGACCAGGGCCCGAGCGCCATGGGGGGCGCCTTCCGCATGCTCTACCACTCCACCGGCCGCGCGGCCCACGGTTTTCGCTCGTCCGCCTTCCTGAAAGGCGGCCTCGGCTCGCTTTCCGAGGCTCTCGCCGCCGCCGCGCGCGCCCATGGGGCCGAGATTCGCACGGAGACGGAGGTGGAGCGCATTCTCATCGAGGACGGAGCCGCCACCGGGCTGGAGCTGGCCGGCGGCGAGGAGGTCCGGGCCCGCTGCGTCGTGTCGGGCCTCGACCCGCGCCACACCTTCTTCGACCTGGTGGGCGCGCCCCGGCTGGGCCCAGAGTTCAACCGCAAGGTGGCCAACATCCGGGTGCGCGGCACCACCGCCACCCTTCACCTCCTCCTCGACGGGCTCCCACCCCTCCCCGACGCCACCGAACGGCTGGCCGGCCACACCCTCGTCGCCCCAACCCTGGACTACCTCGAACGCGCCAGCGACGACGCCAAGTACGGCCGCTGCTCCACACGCCCCCACCTCGACATCGTGTTCCCCACCCTCCACGATCCCACCCTCGCACCCCCCGGCCGCCATCTCGCATCCATCCAGATCCGCTACGCCCCCTACCACCTGCGCGCGGCCACCTGGCAAGACCCCGCACCACGCGACGCACTCCTCTCCAGTGTCCTCCAGCTCCTCGACGAGTACCTCCCCGGCACCCGCGACCGCATCCTCGACCGCCGTCTCTTCACCCCCCTCGACCTCGAGACCGAGCTGGGGCTCACCTGCGGTGACGAATACCACGGCCAGATGGGCCTCGACCAGCTGCTCTTCATGCGGCCCGTCGCGGGCTGGGCCGGATATCGGACGCCCGTGGAGCGGTTGTTTCTGTGCGGGTCGGGCGCTCACCCCGGGGGCGGCGTCACCGGCGCTCCGGGGAGCCTCGCTGCCAGTGAGGTCCTGAAGGGCCGCGGGTAGGGTTTGTCGGCCACTTCGGGCCATTAGTGGCGAACAAACAGCATTGAGAGCCGTCCTGGAGGTCCTTGTCAGGCGTATCGGACCACTATGTTGGTGCATCGGATTTCCGTTGCATTCCTCCTCCTGGACACAGATGAAACTGCCCTTCCACCTGGCCGGCCTTCTTCTCGTGACCGTTGCTTGCGACCAGGGCGGCGGACGGTCCCCCGGACGCGACTCGCCCGTGCTGGAAGCCGTGGTCCGGGACAGCGGACAGGTGCGAATCATCGAGAACCCCCGGCCATCATCCGGATCCAGACTTGGCTGGCACATCGGCACGGAACCGACGGTCTCGATCGGCGAACTGGAAGGATCGGAGCCTTATCTCCTTGACCGGGTCGGGGGCGCGCTCGTCCTGCCCGATGGCCGGATTGTCGTGGCGAACGGCGGCTCGGATGAGCTGAGAGTCTTTGACGCGTTGGGAAACCATGTGGTCACTTGGGGTGGCCGTGGAGAAGGGCCGGGTGAGTTCACCAATCTCGGGCAGGTGCATCGATGGCCCGGGGATTCGTTGCTTGCGCTGTATTCGCAAGCACGCCGACTTACCGTTCTCGACCCGGAGGGGAACTACGGCCGCGACTTTGCCCTGCGAAGAGGCCGTCAGTTCTTCTCGGTGGAAGATGTCCTGCCCGGCGGCGCCATCCTCACCTCCGATTTCGTTCGCCCGATGGACCGCCCCGTGGGTTTCAGCCGTCTCCAGAACGTCTACCGGGTCCGGGGGGCTGAAGGCGAGATGCGATCCATGCTGGGGTCTTTTCCCGGCGCCGAGATCGTCGGCGTTCGGACCGCCCGCGGCGTAACCGGCGGCGGGCTTCCGTTCGGGCACCGGCTGTGGGCCTTCTCCTGGGGCGATCAGGTGGCCGTGGCGCAGAACGACACCTATGAGATCAGGGCCTTCGACCTCGATGGGACCCTGACAGGAATCGTTCGGCGGGACCACGAACTCGTTGTCCCCACCTCGGCTCACATGGACGCCTACATCGAACGTCAGGTCGCGGCAACGCCCGAGGAAGAGCGGACGGGTCGGCGGCGAGAGCTGCGCGAATACCACCTTGACCGGCCCATGCCCGAGACCCATCCCGCATACGACGCGGCGATGGCCGACCTGGCCGGCCACCTCTGGGTCCGGGAATACCACCTCCCCGGCGAAGGGGGACCCCGTCCGGTGTGGACAATCTTCGACCGCGATGGACGCGTCCTGGGATTCCTGGAAACGCCCGCCGGGCTGGCCATCTTCGAAATCGGCGGCGACTACATCCTGGGTCTCGCCAGAAACGACCTCGGAGTTCAATCCGTCCAGGTGTGGCCGCTGGCGCGGTAGGGGTCCGAAACTCGGGAGTCCCTGCGGTTCCATGGCCACATCCCCATGATCTCCCAAAATTCTAGTTGACATTCCGCCAGGCATCGCTTATCTTCAACTAGAACTCTGGGAGCAGAGCCCCGGCACTGGCCCAACCCCCATTCGACGCGGGGGGCCAACCATGGGATTGCCCGAGCCGGGTCGCTCCGTCTCCCGCCGACAGCCTGAACTGCGGGCGAAAGTCCCGCAGGGAGACGCCATTGAACCGCCCACCCACCGCCCGCGAGATGGACATCATGTCGGTCCTGTGGGACCTGAAGTCGGCCACGGTCTCCGAAGTCAGGGAGCGCCTCGCCGACGACCTGGCCTACAACACGGTCCTCTCAATGCTGAGAATCCTGGAGGCGAAAGAGATGGTCGGCCACCGCAAGGAGGGCCGTGCGCACCGCTATCATCCGCTGGTCGAACGGGAAGAGACGGGACGATTGGTCCTCGGCCGCCTTAGGGACAAGCTCTTCAAGGGTTCGGGCGAACTGCTCATGACCCAGCTCGTCGCGGATGAACCGCTGTCGCCGGCCGCTGTCCGAAGGCTCCGCAAGCAGCTGGACGAACGTCTGAAAAAGGAGGAAGAACGATGATCGCCGCATGGATGCTCTGGTCGATCGGGGTGGGGCTGTTGCTGCTGGTCGCGGGACTGGCGGCGGAGAAGCTCTTCGAGGGACGCCGCAGATGGGTGTGGGCCACGGTTGGCGCGGGAACCGTTCTGGTCACGGCGGTGCGTTTGTTCGCAACCGGGGGATCGGGGCCGGAAATCGACTCTGGCGGTTTGGTGATCACGGAGGTCACCGCACCCGACAACAATGCCGCGGTCGCGTGGGAAGGAGCCGGAGTTTCGCCCGGCATCCTCCCGGAAACGGTCTCTCCCCCGCTCTTCCCGCTGACGATCCCCCACGATTCAGTCCTTCACACGCTCGACGGGATTCTGCTGCCGGTCTGGCTGGCCCTGTCCGCCGGCCTGGCGCTGTGGGCTCTGATCGGCATCGGCAAGCTGCTCCGCCGCGGTCGCGCCTGGGAGCCGGGAACCCTGCTGGGCCGGACCGTACTGTGGTCGCGAGACACCGGACCGGCCATCGTCGGCCTGTTTCGGCCCAGGGTGGTCCTGCCCGCATGGGTAGCCGACGCCGACGCATCGAAGCAGAGGCTGATCCTGGCGCACGAGGAGGAACACCGGCGGGCCGGAGACGGCATACTGAGGTTCGCCATGGCAACGCTGCTCATCGCCATCCCCTGGAACCCGTTCCTGTGGCTGCACTACCGGCGCCTGTGCCTGGCCATCGAGCTGGACTGCGACCATCGCGTCGTCAAGCGACTCCCGGATCGCCGCTGGCACTACGGCGATCTTCTCGTCCGGGCCGCGGCCCGCCGCGGCATCCGTCCCGGTTTCGCGCCGACTGCGTTCGCGGACCGGCGGTCGTTCCTGGAGAAGCGGATCGGCAGGCTGCTGTCCGAGGGCCCAGAGGTCCCGCTGGCGCAGGTGGCGTTCTTCGCATTCGCGGCCATCATGGTGGCCGGGGTGGCGATGTGGGTGCCTGGGGTTACAGAGGAAGCCGCCCAGCCGGAGGAGCTTGCTGCGCCCGAGGTGTATTCCATGGGATTTACCAACCTCTACTTCGGTTCATACCTCAGATCCAGGATCAAGAACTCCATCAGTCCCACACATGACTGGACGTTCAGTTTCAGCTACGAATTCAACCCGTCGGTAATGTCGTTCGAATCCGCAGTCTCTTTAGACGCGGTCGAACCCTTCGAGCCCCCGGCGTTCAAGCCTCCGCGCATCCAGGGGCAGGGCAGCCTCGGATGGAACGATCCTGAATGGGCACCCCCGCTGTTCGAGGTATGGGAAAACGAACCCGACGCCCCCCTGCCCGTCGTGTCCCTGCCCACCGCGCCCTCTTCGTACACAGCCGCCTACGGAGTGCCCCCCGTGCCCTCGGACGCGAGCGTCATGGACGCGCCTCAGTACGTCTACCACACCACGGCACCCAGATTGGCGAATCGATGGAACGTCAAACACGCTCTCGAAGACAAGTATCCGGCGGCTCTGCAAGACAAGGGAATCGGCGGCACCACCGTCCTCTACCTGTTCGTCAACACCGACGGGACTGTCTCCGAGGCAATCGTCAAGACCAGTTCCGGCCATCCATCGCTGGACTGGGCGGCCGTACAGGCGGCGAAGGTCGCGCGATTCCTCCCCGCTACCAACGAGGGCCTACCCGTGGGGATCTGGATCGAGATGGAGATGCCGTTCGTTGCGGAGTGAACCCGGAGTCATCAAGGCGGAGACTATGAGCACCAAACCAACATCAAACTGCCTCGGCAGCTCCGTTTGTCCGCCACTAGAGGCTCATAGTGGCCGACAAACCCGGATGCCTGACCGTTGTCCGCCACTTTGGGGCATTAGTGGCCGACAAACGGTGGTGAAAAAGCTTGGGTTCTGCCTCTCCACCCTTCTCCTCGCCACCGTCGCGTGCGCGGAGGGCGGCGACCGGCCCCCGGGAGAAGACTCGTTCCCGTCGGACCCCGTCGTTCGCGACAGCGCCGGGATCCGGATCATCGAGAGTTCGGCACCGGCGTGGGACGGCGACGGTTGGCGCGTCTCCGACACACCGTCCGTCGTCATCGGCCAAAGGGAGGGAGATGAGCGCTACCTCCTGGGATGGGTCGGCGGCGGTGTCGTGCTCCGGGACAAGCGGATCGCGGTTCTCGACCGGCTGGCCGCTCTGATTCGGGTGTACTCGCCCGAGGGTACGCACATCGAGGACTTGGGAAGGACGGGTGAGGGACCTGGAGAGTTCACCGCACCCGAGGGCCTCTTCCCGTATCGCGGAGACTCGGTTCTTGTAAGCGGTTATCTCGCCCGCCGGTTCCACCTCTTCGATCACGCGGGACGCTTCGGGAGAAGGGCGGTCCCGCATATGCAGCTGTCGCAGTGGTACGACGTACTCGACATCATTGAACGGGGCTCCATACAGTTCGCGTCCAGCTGTTGCAAATTCCGGGCCCCCCTGACGACCGGCGCCGTCCTCTTGTCCACGCCCGAGATGATCCCCAATTCAGGAAGCGGGATGAAGAGGAGTTCCGTGTTGGTGGCGCTGGTCCCGGATACCGGCGGTGTGGCCGATTCCGTGGGTGTTTTCAGCGGAGGACGGTACCTGCCGGGTCAGAGACCGGGAGGACTCCCGTCGGCATTTCACTTCCAACCGTCACTACGAATCGCCATGGGGCCCGAAGGGTTCTTCGTGACGGAGGGCGACTCGTACTCGATCCGCGACTACGACGCGAATGGCCGCCTGTCGAAGATCATCCGGCTTGCGCGTGAACACCGCCCCGTCACCGAGGAAGCCAGAGCTGCCAACGAGAACGAAATTCGCGACCGGATCCTGGGATTCGGCGACCGGCTCGAAGGCGGTTCCCCCAACGAGGTGATCGCACGTGCGCTCTCGGCCCCCTATCCCCCCCACCTCCCCACATTCGAGTGGCTCCACGTCGACCCGGAAGGGAACGTCTGGGCGGGTCAGCGGCGGTACGGCGCGGGCGACGACATGCACGAGTTCTTCGTCTTCGCGGGGGACGGCCGCTACCTCGGAATCGTCGAAGTGCCCGCGAAGCTCTCGGTGCTGCAGGTCGGAGCCGATTTCATCCTCGCGCGGCTCAGTGACGATCTGGGTGTGCAGTACGTTCACAGGTACGGAATCGGGAAGTGAGGGGGACGCGCGGAGCTAGCCGCGGGGACGGCCGGACGGGGGAGTAAATCCGGCGTAATTGAAGAGTGCACCGCCGATTTGTCCGCCACTTCGGGGCATTAGTGGCCGACAAACGGTTTGGAAGTCCCATACCTGTTCGCGTTCCCGGGTCACCAGCCCCAGTTTCCATGGTCTGCACTCCCGTCGAATCAACACCGGGTACTCGAATGAAGCCATCGCTCTGCCTTACCATCCTGGCTCTCGCGACCCTCGCCTGCGGCGACCCACAATCCCCCAACGGCGACTCCCCCGGACTCGAAGCCGCCGTACGCGACAGCGCCGACATCCGAATCGTCGAAAACTCCCGACCACCATCCGGATCCAGGCTCGATTGGAACATCGGCACGGAGCCGACAGTCTCGATCGGCGCCCGGGAGGGAGAGGGCCCATACATGCTCCACCGGGCCGGGGACGCGTTCATTCTGTCCGATGGCCGGATCGTCGTGGCGAACATGGGGTCGCACGAACTGCGCGTCTTCGATGCGTCGGGAATCCACGTGGCCACCTGGGGACGGCGTGGAGAAGGACCTGGCGAGTTCAACCCTCTCCTCCAGATGCATCGATGGCGCGGGGATTCGCTGCTTGCGCTGTATTCGCCCGCCAATCACCTCTCGGTCCTCGACTCCGAGGGCAACTTCGGGCGGACCTTCACCCTGGCGCGGGACGATTCATTCTTCCGGGTGGAGGCCGCCCTGCCGGTTGGCGCCATCGTCAGCTCCGACTGGTTGCCCCGCAACCTCGACGACGGTCTGGTTCGTCCCGAAGACACCTACCGGGTCAAGGACGCCGAGGGGGATGAGCTGTTCCTGCTGGGGTCCTTTCCCGGAACGGAGTGGTTCAATTTTTGGGACGGGACCCGCGGCTGGGGCGCCGAGATTCCGCATGCGCACCGCATTTCCACCTTTGCCTGGGGCGACCTGGTCGCCATCGCCCCCAACGACACCTATGAAATCAGGGTCTTCGGCCTCGACGGGACGCTGAAGCGCATCGTCCGCCGGGACCACGACCTGGTCGCCTCCACCGCGGCCCACATGGACGCCGAAATCGAGGATCGGGTCGCGCGAATACCCGAGGAAGAACGGGCGGAGCGGGGGCGAGAGCTTCGTGAAGACCTCCAGCAAATACCCCTGCCCGAGACCTTTCCCGCCTTCGCCGCGGCGACGGCCGACCGGGTGGACCACCTCTGGGTGCGGGAATACGAACTCCCCGGTGAAGGGGGCGCCAATCCGGTCTGGACGGTCTTCAACCCCGAGGGACGTGCCTTGGGGTTCGTGGAAACGCCGGCCGGGCTGGACATCTACGAAATCGGCGAGGACTACATCCTTGGTCTCGCCACCGACGATCTCGGGGTGGAGTACATCCAGGTGTGGGCGCTGGAGCGGTCGGGCTAGCGCTGTCAGGTCGTCGGACGGAACAGGGCTGCCCATCGGCCCATCGAGTCAACGGCGGTCGGCAAGCAGTCGCCGACACACCCTGGAATCGCGGATGTCACCGTCCACACACCGCTTGAGACGGCCATCCGTCCACCACTCGAAGTCATACCACAGCGGTGTCGGATCCCGCAACATCCGAAGGGCACGCTCCTGTATGTCGGCAATCCGGCCCGCATCGGTAATCCCGAGGGCCTGCACCGCAGATGGAGTTGCCGCAAGGCGCTCCACCTTGCCGGTGAGCTCGGCATCCTCGAGCAGCACGCTCAGGTCTATTGCCTCGATGACGATTTCCGGGTCGTCGAGGGCCGACGCCGCCAAGCCGCGGATCTCCGCAAGGAGCTCGGCATCGAGCCCCTGCGGGCCCCGCTCGTCCACGAACATCGCCATCACCACAAACGCCGAGCGCCGGGCCGAATGCTGCCTCCTTGTGCTGCCGGGCCCCTTGGCCGTGGCGATCACCTCCCGCAACGCGGGTACGCCTTGGAAGACCAGCCAGTCGTAAACGTTAAACCCAGTCATTCCGAAGCCTGCTAGCGGCCTGATTGCGACCGGATCGTCCAACTTCGCCAAGGCCCAGACGGCACTGTACAGCTCCACGTTGAGTTCCCCCCAGTCCTCCAGAGCGTCGAGCCACGCCTCCTGCTCGACTGCCTGCACCACGGCGGCACGTAGCTCAGGACCCCACTCCTCGGGCGGGATCCCCGGCAGCTGAAATCCGGCGCGCTGCATTCCCAGTTGCATTATTCCGCGCAGCACTTCCCCAGGTGTCGACGACACCAGAAGACGTGCAATCTCTGTTTGGCTAAGTGAAGAATCGGCGGCCGGTTCTTGACCATGCGCACTTGACGGGATTGTCATGGCCGCCACGATCAGCGCGGATCCCGCGAATTGCACCAGTCTCAGTGCTCTGCTTGACATTTTCGTCATCCTCCCCATCGGGCGTGAATGTGAGGCCTCCTCGCCCTGAGCCACCCGCCGCTCTGTCCCCGGCCCGGCGGGGACCTTGGACAGCGTCCCTCGTTTCGGTAGCGTGCAGTCCAAGGATGAGGAGCTACGCACTGAATGTCAACTAAGCTGAGGCTCGCACGGTGGAGCGCGGGAAGGTGATCGGCGGGGGCGACGTTTGGACCGCCAACCCCCGGCTGGGCTGGCCCCGCGCATGGGCGGCCGGATATGATTGCGGGTCGGAAACCCGGCTTGTCCGGGACCCAGTCCATCCCCCACCCCAGGAACCCCCCCGTGCCCACCTTCGACATGTCCCTCATCCAGCGCGGCGCCCGCCTCCGCCGTTCCCCCTACTTCGAGGCCACCCTGCGCGCCGGCTGCAAGAGCTATACCGTCTACAACCACATGTTCCTCCCCACCCGCTACGACGACCTCCACGCCGAGTACGAGAGACTGCTGACCGGCGTCACCGTGTGGGATGTAAGCGTCGAGCGACAGGTCGAGATCACCGGTCCGGACGCCTTCACCTTCACCAACCTGCTTACCCCGCGAGACCTGTCGAAGTGCGCCGTCGGGCAGGGCAAGTACGTGCTGATCGGTGCTGACGACGGCGGCATCGTGAACGACCCGGTTCTGCTGCGTCTGGGCGAGAATCATTTCTGGCTCGCGCTCGCGGACAGCGATGTGCTGCTGTACGCGAAGGGCGTCGCGCTCAACTCCGGGCTCGATGTCCACATCTGCGAACCGGATGTCTCGCCCATGCAGGTGCAGGGCCCGAAGTCGAAGGAGGTCGTGCAGCGGCTATTCGGGGACGAGGTGCTGAAGCTGCGCTACTACTGGTTCCTGGAGACGGATCTCGACGGCATCCCGGTGGTGGTGACGCGCACGGGCTGGAGCGGCGAGGTCGGCTACGAGATCTACCTGCGCGACGGCAGCCGGGGCGTCGAGCTCTGGGACCGCGTGATGGACGCGGGGCGCGACCTGGGCATCACGCCTACGGGTCCGTCGGACATCCGCCGGGTCGAGGCCGGCATCCTCAACTACGGCATCGACATGACGCTGGACACGAACCCGTACGAGGTGGGGCTGGGGTGGCAGGTGGACCACGATCAGGAGGGGGACTTCATCGGGCGCGAGGCGTTGGCGCGGATTGCGGCGGAGGGGCCGGGGCGGAAGCTGGCCGGGGTGGAGATTGGCGGGGATCCGCTCGATCTGAATGTGACTCGGTGGCCGGTACAGCAGGGTGGAGGTGAGATCGGGTTTGTGACATCGGCCGTCTACTCGCCGCGGCTGGGGCGGAACATCGGGTATGCGATGGTGCCGACCGCATCGGCGGAGCTGGGGACCCGTTTGAGGGTGGACACGCCGGATGGTGGGCGGGACGCGACGGTGGTGCCGCGGCCGTTTGTGGATCCGGACAAGGAGATTCCGAAGTCGTAGGGGGTCCTAAACCTGGAGTTGCGATTCCCGGAGCCCCCGCTCCGACACGAACCCGAGATACCGGGCGAATGCGTCGTCGACCTTGTCGCGCGTCAGTCCGAAGTCGGCGAGATCGTATTTGTGCCGTTCCTCGCTGCGCCGCTTGTCGGCCTGAACCTCGAGCCATTCATCCATGGCGACCACGGCCTCCTCCTCCAGCGGCCAGCCGAACCGGTCGTAAATGTGGGCCACCATGGCCATCGGGTCCTCTACCAAATCGTAGAAGCTGACGTCCATCCACCGGTCTTCGAGTTCGGGGTGGTTGGTGCGAAACTCCACCGCGCAATCGAGCATGCGACTCATGAACTCGAGCTGTTCCGCGCCGAGATCGTCGGGCGGACGAGGTTCGCAGGAGAGATTGCGGACCCGGTCGACGAGGCTGCACCAGGATCCCATGAACTGAGCGGGTTCGCGATGGGTCTGAATGAACAGGGCATCGGGGTACGTCGCGATGAGCGCTTCCAGCTCCAGGAGATGGAAGGGCGCCTTCAGCACCCACTGCCCCTCCCCGCTGCTTCGCCCGTGCCGCCGCTGATGCGTGTAGCTCTGCATCGCGCGATGGTGAAAGGCGTAGCTCTCCGACATGTCCCTGCCGGCAAGCCAGCGGCCGAAGTCCGGGATGTGGAACCAGACGGTTGCGCCCCAGGCCGAAAAACCCATCCTGAGGAGCCCGAGGTCCTCCTCCGGTTCGTTCACGTCGAAGTGATGCACCCCCTTGAACATGTCGACGATCCCCGACGCGTTCAGGAGTTCTTCCGCGAAGGCTCGCCGCGGATCTTCGGCCGAGTCGGCCAGAGTGGCGTAGTCGCCGCCCGCCGGGACCGGCTCGACATACTCGTAGCCGCGCAGCGTCCAGAACCTCGGGTCACGAGACATCAAGCGGTGCAGGAAGGTCGTGCCGGTCCGGTTGATCCCGACGATGAAGACCGGCCGCCCGACGTCCTGTTCCGCGATCTCGGGGTAGCGTCGGTGCTGGGCTTCCAGGGACGCGTTGTTGCGCAACCGGCGGGTGAGATCGAAGGCGACGTAGTCGTATCTCTCGTCCCGGGCCCCGGTCTCCGGGGCGGTCACCGCCTGCACGAGTTGTTGGAGTCCTTCGAGTTTCCAGGTGGGGAATGCCACGTCGAAGGGGACATCGTATTCGGACGCGAACGATTCGGCTCGGCGAACGAGGTGGTTGTAGTCGAGGCGGCTCTCGGGTATACGGTACGGCCAGCGCTCGCGATGGGCCCGCAACCAGTCGAGGGAGCGCCGGAGCATGGCGTACGGGCTCGGCCACTCAATCGGGCCCGGACAATCGGCCTGCAAGGCGCGGCTGCAGACGCGATGGGACGGCGCGGTCGCGTCCCCGCTGAACCAGTAGGGCGCCCCGTGATCGATCAGGTTCCAGAATCCGTGGAGCGGTGACTGTTCTCCCCGGGACATACAGGCCCGCTTGAACGCGTTGTAGGGGACAGTCTTGTAGTACAGCCCGAAGTCGGAGAGCTGCATCTCGTGTCCCAGGGGCGGGTCTTCGGAGTAGTGATAGATCGTGAAGCGCCGGTCGGGATTCAGCGAGATGGCCGCCATGGTGTCGGCAACGACATCGGCCGCCGCCTGGCTCCACTGCAACGTGAACCCCTCCGGCATCCGTCCCGCATCCACGACCGCGGCCACGGTTCGCACCGCGACATCGTCGGCATTGCCGAAACCGGTACTCGCCACGTTCGCGTGCGGGAGGCGGAACAGAGCCACGGGCACTCCGACGCGGGTCGCATGAAGCAGGGCCTGCTCGACCACCACCTTGGTCCACGGATACCCGAGCAGGCCGAGGGGAAAGGCGCGCTTCATGCTCGCGATGTCCGGCTGCATCTGGTGCGTGATGCGGCTGCCGGAATACTCGTTCGCGAAGCCGCAGAAGTACTCGGGGAAGACCCCCATGGTCGACGCGAAGAAGATGTGTTTCAGGCGCGTGGTCAGGCACAGGTCGAGCACGGCGCGGATGCTGAACACGTTGGTCCTGCGCAGAGCGACGTAGGGAGTCGCTACGCTCAGGCTCGCGGCAAGGTGGTAGACGGCGTCGATCCGCTGGCAGAGATCCGCGAATTGGGGCGGCTCCAGGCCGAAACGCGGAAGATGGATGTCTCCCGGCAGCGCACGGATGCGCGGCGACAGTTCTTCATCCTGGATTTCCGCCTCTTCGAGAGCGGCCTGGATGCGCGCCAGGGCGTGGTCGGCATCATCGGCGCGCACGATGCAGGTCACCGTCAGCTTCGGGTTCCGCCGCAGGAGGTCCAGCAGCAGAAAGCGGCCCAGGAAGCCGGTCGCTCCGGTGAGCAGGACCTCCCGGAAGTCCTCGGGACCGACCGGAGCGCTCGCCCGGGAACGGCCGTACGCCTCGTCGATGAACCGTCGCAGCGAATCGACATCGTGCCGGCATTGAGGCGGCAAGGTTCCCGTGAGCGGAGGGACTCCCCGGCGCAGGGCGCCCGATTCAGACACGTGCCGCTCCTCCCGGGTCCGGGGTTTCGCCTGCAACGGGTAGCTTTCCGCGGGACGGGGGGGCTGGTCGGACGTCGGGATCCAGCGCGAGTTCAAAGGCCGCGAGGGCTTCGGAGATACCATCCCCGGCGTAACGGAATTCCTCCGGGATGGCCTTCCGCCGGGAAGCGGCCCGGCTGAGCGCCGCCTGCCGGAGCCCGTCCTCCGCGCCAGCTGTCGGCGTCGGCTCCGGGCTGGCACCCCGGACCGTCGCCAATTCCGAGTTCAGGTACTCCTTGAAGTCCCGGATGACGGTCTGCTGGCGGGTGAACTTCTCGCAGTGATGACCCGTCGCGGCGAGTCGAATCGCCAGAGGCATCATGCGGGGATGGTCTTTGGAGACCCTCGCGATGTACCGTGAGAATGGCGGAAGCTGGTCTTTGGTCAGGCGTCGCCGGATTCCCATAATGCCCGCATAGAGCACGTGCCGGCTCACCGGCTTGTTGATGTGCGGCACGGGGTTGAGGTGCTCCAGCAGCGTCAGGCAACGCTCGAAGTAATTCTCGAGCGTCGAATCGTAGATCGTCCCGATGACCCGCAGATACCCCTCCACCAACGTCGCGGGGTCCATCTCCGGCTTGAAGTTCAGCGAGGTGGAGTTGATTTCGATGGGCCTGTCCAGCAGCCGGCCCTCGCGCTCCAGCCGTGTCCACAGGTTCGTCCCCTTGAGTGCCGTCAACAACCCGACCAACGCGATCGGAATACCGGTTTCCTGAATGAAGTCGATCTGGGCATCGAACGCGTTGTCATCGTCGTCATCGAGGCCGAGGATGAAGCCGCCCTGAACCTGCATTCCCTTCTGCTGGATCCTGCGCACGGCCGTGAACAGGTAGTTGTCGTCGCGCATGTTGAGGTTCTGAGGCTTCTTCATCTTCTTGAGCGCCTTCGGATTGGGCGTTTCGATGCCCAGGAAGACGGTGTCGAAGCCGGCCTCGATCATGACGTCCATCAGGTCGTTCATCCGAACGAGATTCACACTCGCTTCTGTGGAGAGCGAAAAGGGGTGGTCGCGCTTCTTCTGCCATTCGGCGATCGCGGGGAGGAGCCTCGAAACCTCGCGCTTGTTGCCGATGAAGTTGTCGTCGACGAGAAAGAGGGGGCCGCGCCATCCGAGTTCATACAGAAGGTCGAACTCGGCCACCATCTGTTCCGGTGATTTCGTTCGGGACACGCGGCCGTACAGCTTCGTAATGTCACAGAACTCGCAGTCGAAGGGGCACCCCCGCGAGAACTGGAGGCACATCGAGTAGTAGTCGTTCAGGTCGATGAGATCGAACCGGGGCAGCGGCGTCGTGGTCACGTCCGGCTTCCTCGGGGCGCGATAGACGGCGTGCGCGGTGCCGTCTTCCAGGTCGCTCAGGAAGGTCGAAAAGGTCTCCTCGACCTCATCGAGCACGAAATGATCGATGCCCTCCATCTCCGCGTGAAACGTAGTCGGATGCGGCCCGCCAGCGATGACGGGCACCTGCGCGCGGTTGCAGCGCTCGACGACCTGCTCGAGCGAGGGGCGCTGGGGGATCATGGTCGATGTGAAGGCCAGATCCGCCCACTCCAGGTCGGCGTCGTCGAGCGGGGCCACGTTGAGGTCGACCACGCGCAGGTTGTACCGGGACGGGAACATGGCGGCAACGGTGAGCAGCCCGAGCGGAGGAAATGCCGCCTTGATGCCCAGGAGGTCGAGGGCGTAGTTGTTGCCCCAGTAGAAAATATGGAAGGGCCGGCCCCTGCCGGCTTACCGTGGGTTAGCGCCCCGGTGAGCGGAGGTGCCAGAGCCACATGCGACGCTTGAGGTCGCAACCGGAACAGGAGACCGGCCCTATGA
>LXNI01002010.1_pt1 | contig 15453 bp, 19 predicted proteins | sample 809091 | NCBI WGS metagenome assembly LXNI01 (sample SAMN04870527, study PRJNA318959) | sponge metagenome | biome: 01000161; feature: marine sponge reef; material: water | host: Sarcotragus foetidus | place: Greece: Milos, Mediterranean Sea | collected 2013-05-29 | depth 5-7 m | reverse complement strand
GACCAGCAGGTCGCCCTCGGCAAGCTCGTCGCCCGCCTCGATCTCGGCGTTCTTGATCGCTGCCGTGAGCATGCGCAGGGCCGACCGGCGCGGCTCGTCCCGGGCGAGCATCGCCGCGCGCAGGTCGCTCTGGATGCGGTCTTTCAGGGCCGCCACGGTGAGGGGCTACCGCCCCGACCGGGCGCGCGCCTCAGCCCGAAGCTGCTTCTTGCGCAGCTTCCGCAGGCGTGCCGCTTCTTTCTTCTTGCGCTTCACGCTCGGCTTTTCGTAGTGCTGGCGCTTGCGCGTTTCCGAGAGGATGCCGTCCTGCTGCACGCGCTTGTTGAAGCGCTTCAATGCAGACTCGAATGGCTCGTCCTCACCGATAATAATTTCGGCCACGCTGCTGGCTCACCACCCTTCGGGAGCGATTGCCGCCTGTCCGGACGGCGAGCGCTCACGGTACCACCAGCCGCCCCCTCGCGAAAGCGACCGCCTCAGCCGCCCGCGCCTCCCCGTGCCTCCCGGACCCGCGCGTCCAGCATCCGCAGACGCTCCTCAACCCAGATCGCCGGACGTTCGTTCGCGACGCTCGGCGCCTCCATGTTGTAGCGATCCTGCTTCGCCCGCAGCGCCCGCGCCGCCGCCGCAAACTCGCGCCGACGCTCCGCGATCAGTGGCGCCAGCCGCCGCCACTCCCCGGTCGCCCGCGCCCGCTCCACGAGCGCCCCGTGCTCCGTTTCGAGTCCCGCCAGCCGTTCTCGGTCCAGTTCGATGGTCTTGGCCAGTTCGAGCCACTCCGGGAGCGCCCCCGCATTCCCGAGGATGTGGTGCGCCAGCCAGAGGTCACCTGCCAGCCGCTCCGCGTCGCGCGGCGGGAGCGGCGCTCCCTCCCCCCGAAGCCCCTCGAAGACGCCTTCCTCGATCGCTTCCAGGATGCGGTTCTCGACCAGTTGCTCGAATCTCACCCGTGCCTCGCCACGCCCCGTCTACCAGAACGGGGCCGTGCAGGCCCCGTCGCAGTCGTTTCCGGTGGATGCAGGCGCGTCAGTCGGCCGAGGGCAGAACCTTCGGCTGCATCAGCTCCATGTCGCGCTCGTCGACCTTCAGGTCGCACTCGCCCGGCTTGATCACCAGCACCTCGATGCCGCTTTCCTCGTCCTTGTAGCGCTTTCCCAGCTGTACGGCCATTCGAACGTCCCCCGCTACTTCTGTTCGAGCGGCGTGTCGCCGCACTTCAGTTCGCCGTCGCCGCCCTTCGTCACGATGAACTCAGCGCCGCACGTTGGGCAGAAATACCGTTTTCCCGTCTGCGCTGCCATCAAAGTCCTCCTTGTCGACGTAGTTCCGGTCGGATTCGGATCGTAGGCACGCCCCTGCGGAGCGTCAACAAATTCGGGCTATTCGGTGACGAACACCACCGCCAGCATGTCCGGATGGTAGCTGCAGGTGATGCGGTACTCGCCCGGCGCGTCGAACGTGAATGTACGGGTGACGCCCACTCCTTCGAAGTCGTCGCCCTGCTGCTCGCCGTCGATCTCGATGTTGTGCAGGCCGACCACGTTCTCGAATGTCACGGTCGTGCCCGCCGTCACCTTCACTCCCGAACGGTTCGGCGGCCTGGCTTCGCCGTCGGCCACGACCGTCCAGTCGTTGTCGTGGGCGAGAATGACTGCATCGGTGGTGACGGCGTTGGGCTCGTCGATGACGATCGGGTCGGCCCCGCTGATCGTGTTGAAGGCGCTCGAGGAAACGGTGTGCTCGACGCAGGCCGTGCCCGGGTTGAGCTCGTCCGACGGCGCCGCGCCCCAGGCGTCCGCGGGGAAGTGCAGCGACTTGCCGATGGGCAGGATCGCTTCTGCGTCCACACCGTTGGCCTCACCCAGCGAGGCTGCCGTCACGTTGCCGTAGCCCGAGGCCACCGTGGCGAGGTCGGCGCCATCGACGACGTAGGAGTTGATGGGCGGCAGCGCGATCCAGAGCTCGGTCGAGACCTCCTCGTCTGCGCCTAGCTCGTTCAGCGACCGCAACGTGGCCTGGCTGATGCCGTGCGCGGTGGCGATGGAGAGAACGGTGTCGCCAAACTGAACGATGTAGCGGGTGCCGCTGCGCAGGAGGAGCACGTCGCCTTCTGCGATCGCGGCGTCCACCTCCATCGCGTTGTCCTCGGCCATGGCCACTTCGGGAATGTCGTGCGCCTCGGCGATGGAGACGAGCGTGTCCCCAGCCTGCGCGGTGTAGGTCGCCCCGTCAGGGAGCAGGAGCTTGCGCTCGCCCGTCAGCGGCGTGTCATCCGCGATGTCGCCCAGGATGGTCAGCAGCAGCGGGTTGAGCGAGCGGATCTGCGCCGGCGTGATGCCGTGCTGCTCCGCGATTCCCGCCAGGGTCGCGCCCGCCTGCACCAGGTAGGTCGCGCCCTCCGGCAGCCGCAGGGTCTGTCCCGGCAGGAGCCCCGTCGCGATGGTGCCCGCATCCGGGTTCAGCATCAGGGCTTCGTCGTCGCCCGAGTAGGGCAGGTAGAAGTTGCCCGACTCGTCAACGGCGTAGGTGATGCCGTTCAGCTCCGCGATCAGGATGGCGCCCTCGGTGGCGTCGCTGCCAATGCCGTGCGCGGCGGCGATCTGGGGAAGGGTGTCGCCCGTTACGGAAGCCGACGACTCGTGGTTCAGGTTGTGCGCGAACTCGACCGCCGCCAGCCAGCCGTGGTTCGTCGGGTTGCCGTTCGCGTCGAACGTTTCCTCCTCGAGCGGCGCCGTCAGCAGCCGCACGAGGTGCTCAAGCTGGTTCGCCGTGAGGCTGCCGCCGTTCGAGTCCAGCCACGCTGGCATCAGCGTGCCCGCGCGGCCGCAGGTCAGCGTGCGCCGGATGAGGTCCTGGTTCTGGGAGAGAACCAGCGGCTCCTGGTTCCGGAACGCGGCCTTGTTCAGCGTCAGGCCCACGCCGCCCTCGCCCCGGATGCCGTGGCAGGTGCGGCAGTTGTTCGCGTAGAGCAGCGCCCCGCGCTCAATCGACTCCGCCTCGAAGAAGTCCGCCTGCCGCTCCGCGCGGATGGGCAGGTCGATGGTGGTGTAGGCCGCACAGCCTGCCACGCTGATGAACATCAGCACCACGATCAGGAAGATTTGGCGCTGCGTATTCAACGGGTCCTCCGCTGCCGGCTAGCCACTGTAGGGAACCGCCCGCTTCGGATTGTCGCCGCCGCCGAGCGTCAGGCCCCGCGTGTTGACGGTCACCGAGCCGTCGCTGTTCGTGGTCAGCAGGAACGTGTCCATCGGGCGCGGCGCCGGTCCGAAGACGCGAATCCCCGCCCGCGAGTAGGTCGAGCCGTGGCAGGGGCAGCGGAACCACCCCTGGATGCCCGGGAAGGCCACCTCGGCCCCGTCGAAGTCGCCCCGCCAGGGGACCGTGCAGCCGAGATGCGGGCACTTCCAGTACAGCGCGAGCAGTCCGCCCGTGCCGCCCTGGCCCAGCACGTCGCCTTCGGCGCCGTCCAGGTTTACGAGCCAGAACTTGCCCTCGGTGATGCGCACGGGCTCGGCGCCCGGCTCCGGAATCTGAATCTTGGGCACCGTAACCGGCCGCCCGAATCCCTGCGGGCTGCGCAGGTTGAAGAAGCCAAGGAAGAAGGCGCTGAACGCGCCCAGCGTGAGCGTCAGCCCGGCGAACGCGCTCACCCGCATGAACGAGCGTCGCGAGACCTTGCGCGCCTCCGCCTGCCGTGCCTGTTCGATACGCTGCGCTTGCGCCATCCCTCGCTACTCCTGCCCCGGAATGCCTTCGAGGGTGCGGAGGTCCCACGGCCAGATCAGGTCCTGGCCGGGACCGCGGAAGGCGGTACCGATAATCGTCAGCATCAGGAACACGCCCACGAACCCGCTCATCAGCGTGATCAGCGCGTCGCGCCGGGTCAGCACCCAGCCGACCCTCCAGAGGGCGAAGATGAGGAGGCACGTGAATCCGACCATGAAGCCGGCCGGGATGCCGATGTCCACCAGCAGCGTCGGCAGGTCAATCTTCTGGAACGTGGTGACGCCCGCGCCCGGGCCTTCATCCAGGATCTTCAGGTTGAACCACAGGTAGGGAATCGAGGAGGCCCAGTCCGGCCAGGGAACCACGGAGGGGTCCTTCAAAGCCGCCGAGCGCTCCAGGAACGCGAGCGTATCTCCGCCCGAGAACCCGAACCAGTCCTTCAGCCAGAGGGCGACCTTGCCCGAGTTCCAGAGGATGAGGGCGAGCGTGCCCCACCAGCCGACCATGAACGAGAGCACGGTGTTCTTCACCGAGTTCACGTCCGCGAACCAGCGCCCCTGACCCTCGGTGGAGCGATCGAAGTAGGGGAAGGCCCCGAGAACGATCAGCCAGACCGTCGGCACTACGATGCCGGCGAGCGCCGGGTTCATGTGCAGCAGCAGCTCCTGCAGGTTCAGCAGGTACCACGGCGCCTTCGCCGGGTCGTTGGTCACGTTCGCGTTCGCCTCGTCCAGGAGGGGGGCGTTCATCAGGTACGAGAGCAGGAACAGCAGCACCGTGAACAGCAGCGCCGAGATGAACTCCACGAACACGAGGTCCGGCCAGACGAGCACTTCCTCATCGCGTGCGCGAGGGGTGGGTCGGGCGGCCGGACGGGCGACGACAACGGTAGCCATGCGTTAGCTCACCCCGCCTCTACAGCGGCCGGGCCAGGCCGCCATCCCGGCGAATCCGCCAGAAGTGAACGGCCATGAAGATTGCCGCCAGCAGGGGCAGGCCAATGACGTGCAGCGTGTAGAAGCGAATCAGCGCGTCGGGACCCACCTCGAAGCCGCCGAGCAGCCAGAACCGGGTCTTGGGGCCCAGCACCGGCGCCGAGCCGGCGATGTTCGTCCCCACCGTGATGGCCCAGAACGCCAGCTGGTCCCACGGCAGCAGGTAGCCCGTGAAGCTGAGCAGGAACGTCAGCACCAGCAGCACCACGCCCACGACCCAGTTGAACTCGCGCGGTGGCTTGTAGGCCCCCGTATAGAAGACCCGCAGCATGTGCAGGAACACGAGGATCACCATCGCGTGCGCCATCCAGCGGTGCATGTTCCGCATCAGCTGGCCGAACTGCACGTTCGTCTGGATGTTCTGGATGTCCAGGTAGGCGCGATCAACGCTGGGCACGTAATAGAACATCAATAAGATGCCCGTCACCGTCAGGCCCAGGAACATGAAGAAGGTGAGCCCGCCCAGACAGTAGGTGTGCGTGATCTTGACGTGCGTCCGGTGGATGCGGGTCGGGTGCAGGTGCAGGAACACGTTCGTCGCGACCACCAGCATCTGGTTGCGCGGCGTGTTCGGGTAGCCCGTGCGGAAGATCGACCGCCACACGTAGTTATGGAAGAGCTTGTCGTAGATCAGGTCGCCGATGGTTGGTTGGGTGGGCTGTTCAACGGCCATGGATGTTACCGCTCCCACCACTTGCCGAATGCGACCATGATCGCAAGGCCCAGGAACATCGTGATGAACACGAAAACCAGCTCGAGGAATTCGCCAACTTCCACGGTCCCGCGCCCTCTCCGTTCACCGCCACCGGCCCTGCCGGGCCCGGGCGAGTTTGTGAATCCTGTAGCAAGCGAGTTATACCCCGCCCCTCCGAGGGGGTCAAACTTGAAGAGCCCCTGCCGGTGAACCCTGAACGTCGCCCCGCTTTCCCTACAGGCGCAGCCCGAAACGCAGCCGCACCAACCCCCGGATGTCCTCCGTTGCCGTGCTCACGATGTGCACCTTCGTGTCCGCATCCTCCACCCACCGAACCGGCAGCTCGCCCACCCGGAAACCCGCCTGCTGGGCCCGTATGAGCAGCTCCGTATCGAAGAACCAGGCCCGGTCCTCGATCCCCGGCACGACCGCCTCCACCGCCCGCCGGCCAACCGCCTTGAAGCCGCACTGCGCATCGCTGATGCGCAGCCGCGGGAAGAACGCCCGGATGATGAGCACGTAGCAGCGCGAGATCACCTCGCGCTTGAGCGACCGCGTGGTCTGCGATCCGCGCGCCAGCCGCGAGCCGCTCACCACGTCGTATCCCCCCTCCGCCACCATCCCGACCAGGTCCGGCAACTGGGTCAGCTCCGTGCTCAGGTCGACATCCATATAGGAGACCACGTCGGCGTCGCTCCCCAGCCACGCCTCCCGCAACGCGATCCCGCGTCCCTTCACGGTCAGGACCAGCGCCCGCACGCGCTCATGTTCGGCCTCCAGCTCGCGGGCCAGCTCGCTCGTGCCATCGTTCGACCCGTTATCCGCGATCACCAGCCGCCAGTCGTAGCGAGGGTGGTCGTCGAGGAGCGCGAGCGTGCGTTCCACGCTTTCGCGCAGCACCGACACTTCGTTGTAGCAGGGGATGACCACGTCGACCGTTGGCCGCGGGCCTTCCGTGGTCACATCGTCCTCGGGGGCAATGTCGGGGAGGGGCTACTCAGGGCGAAGCGCCGCCAGCCGGCGCTTCGTGCGGTCCGCCCGCCCCGTCGGGATGGCGCCCTTCCGTGCCGCCCGGTCCAGGACCGAGAAGGCCTCGCTGAGCGCTGCCCCGAAGGCGTCGCTGTTGCCGGTGTCCGCCGCCTCGCGTGCGGCGCGCACGGCCGAGCGCGACTCCGAGCGGGTCGCGCGGTGGCGCCCCCGCCGCTTGAGCGACTGACGCCAGCGCTTCGTTGCTGATCGCGTAGTTGCCATGGACGCCGATCGTAGGCGCGTGTTGGGCTCCGCGCAAAGCGGGCGCCGTACTTGCCTCGTTTCCAAAGCTCTCGTATTCTGAATCAGCACTGGTCAGAAGCCCGGCTTCCCGTCGATGCGCTCACCAGGCACACCTCAGAGGTTCGAGGTTCCGGCACCTTATCTCGCCCGTAGCTGCCGAGCACTGCTCGCAGCGGGCCACAGGATCGCTGCCATCACACGCGCACCAGAATCCCCACCAGCCCCCGAAGAGGCCGTCGTCTCCGATAGCGAGAACGGCGCGTCCGCGGCCACGCTCAACATTTCTGAGCTCGAGAGCACCACGCGCGGCGAACTCATTCGCATCGCCAAGGATCTCGGCGTCAGCAACGCCTCCACGCTGCGCAAGCGGGATCTCATCTTCCGCCTCCTGCAGACCCAGGCCGAGCGCCGTGGCAACCTCTTCTCCGGCGGCTTCCTCGAGGTCTCCGACGACGGCAACTACGGTTTCCTCCGCGGCGAGTCCCTCCTTCCCGGCCCGCACGACATCTACGTCTCGCAATCCAACCTGCGTCGCTTCGCCCTCCGCCCCGGCGACTACGTCACCGGCCAGATTCGCGCCCCGCGCGACAACGAGAAGTACTACGGCCTCCTCAAGGTCGAAGCGGTCAACGGCCTCGACCCCGACGCCGCCAAGCGCCGCCCCTTCTTCGAGAACCTCACGGCCGTCTTCCCCAACGAGCGGCTCCTGCTCGAGACGACCCCCGAGAACCTCACCCACCGCCTCATCGACCTGATCGCCCCCATCGGGCGAGGTCAGCGCGCCCTCATCGTCTCCCCGCCCAAGGCCGGCAAGACGATGCTCCTGCAGAACATCGCCAACGGCATCACCACCAATCACCCCGATGTCCACCTCATGGTTGTCCTCATCGGCGAGCGACCGGAAGAGGTCACCGATATGCGCCGCAGCGTGCGCGGCGAGGTCGCCAGCAGCACCTTCGACGAGCCCGTCGAGGATCACACCCGTGTCGCCGAGATGGCCTTCGAGCGCGCCAAGCGGCTCGTTGAGGCAGGCCAGGACGTCGTCATCCTCATGGATTCCATCACGCGCGCCACCCGCGCCTACAACCTCGCCCTGCCCCCCAGCGGACGCACCCTCACTGGCGGCGTCGACCCCGTCGCCCTCTACCCCCCCAAGCGGCTCTTCGGCGCCGCCCGCAAATGCGAGGAAGGCGGCTCCCTGACCGTCATCGCCACCTGCCTCATCGATACCGGCAGCCGCATGGACGAGGTCATCTTCGAGGAGTTCAAGGGCACCGGGAACATGGAGCTCCGTCTCGATCGCAAGCTCGCCGAGCGCCGCTTCTATCCCGCCATCGACATCCAGGCCAGCTCAACCCGCCGCGAGGAGCTCCTGCTCGACGAGGCCACCCTCAAGGGTGTCTGGCTGGTCCGCCGCATGACCGCCATGATCTCGCAGAACTCCCCCAACTCCCTTGAGGCCACCGAGCGCCTCCTCGAGCGCCTGGGCCGCTCCGAGACCAACGAAGAGTTCCTCTCCAGCCTCCGCACCGAGGTCTAGGGCCCTGCGCGGCCCCGCCGCCGCCAGTCGTGGCGAGGGCCCGAACCCCTCCTTCACGCGACTCCTGCTCCGCCTGCACGGGTTGCGTGGCTGGTGGCCGGCTCGTTCGCACCTCCACGGCCACCTGCCCTTCCGGCCTGGCCTGCACCTCCTGCTCATCGCCACGGCCGCAGTGGCCGCCCTCCTGACGGCCAGGCTCGTCTCCGATGCCGAACTCGTCGGAGTCTCCAGCATCCCCCCCGCCCCCCTCTCCGGTGTACGCGCCATCGCTCCCGGCGGTGAGGCGTTCCTCCGGCCCGGGGTCAGCCACGCCACCGCCGAGTCTCCTCTCAGGGACTCCCTGCCGAACCCCCAGGATTCCGGCGGGAATCCCGATGAGGGCACCCTTACGGATGGTGTCGGCGAGGCCAGTGCCGAGGCCGAAGGCGCCGGCTGCGGACTCCGCGCCCTCGCCGAGCAGATCGACCCCCGGGAGCCCTACGTCCTCTACGTCGTCCGGCCGGGCGATACCCTCGGGCACATCGCCGAAGCTTGCGGAAGCACGGTCAACAACATCCTGCTCAACAACGCCGAGGTCGACGACGTCAGCCTGATCCCCATTGGCCTGCAGATTCTCGTTCCCCTGATTCAGGCCCCCATCGAGACCGGCATCCTCTACAAGGTCGGCCACGGCGAGACGCTCGGCGACATCATCGACGACTACCTCAACGTCACCATCGACGATGTCCTCGCCTACCGGCCCAACAATCTTTCCGATCCGGGGGACATCCAGCCCGGCGAGTACATCCTCCTCCCCAACGCCGAACCGAAGCTCCGCAGTCCCGGGGGCTGGACCCTGACGCCGCCGCCGCCCGTCTCGCCCGGACGGTTCGGCCTGCCCCTCGCCGCATGGAGCTTCATCAGCGATACCTTCGGTACGCCCCGCGGCGCCGGGAGCATTCACACCGGAATCGACCTCGCCCTCGGCGGACACCTTGCGTCATCCGTCTACGCGGCCTGCGATGGCTTGGTCTCCCGCGTCGAGCACCTCACCTACAGCTATGGCTTCTACGTCATCGTCGACTGTGGTGGCGGCTGGGAGACGCTGTACTCCCACTTCAGGGAGATCATCGTCACCTACGGCCAGGGCGTGACGAAGGGGGAGACAATCCTTGGCGTTTCCGGCTCGACCGGATTCAGCACCGGCGAGCACCTCCACTTCGAGATTCGCTACAACGGCCAGCCCCAGAATCCCGAGAACTACCTCGACTTCCGATAGGGAAAGTAAGCCATTTCCCCCGGCTGTTCCTTGCTTTTTGCATCTGGCTGCGGCAGTTTAGGTTCTAGACATTCGGCGTGAACGTCCGAGTGTGGCCGTGTCACGTCCGAGCCAGGGAGGCCTGTGCTGAGGGAACGGCTGCTGCGTTTGCTGCACACCCGCTCATCTCCCCGTGCGCGTTCGCACGCCCACGGTCGCGTTTCCGCGCGAGCCAGCCTCCACGTGCTCGTGGTTGGCCTTGCCGCCCTTGCAGCGCTTCTCACGGCCCGGCTCGTGTCCGAGCCGGAGTCCGCCGCCGTCGCCAGCATCCCCCCCGCGCCCCTCTCCGGCGTGCGTGCGATTGCTTCCACCGGTGAGGCCTTCCTCCGCCCCGGAGTCAGCCACATGACCGCCGACTCACCCCTTCGCGCCTCCCTCGCGGTCCCCCGGGGGTCCCTCCGCCCCACCGGCGATGTCGCTACCGACGACACCCTCACGAGCGAGGTCGGCCGCGCTTACGCGGCCAGGACCGATGGCGGCTACGAAGTCCGTGCGCTCGTCGAACAGATCGATCCCCAGGCACCCTACGTCGTCTATGAGGTTCGGGAGGGCGACACGCTTGGGGAGATTGCCGAGACCTACGACACAACCGTCGACAACATCCTGCGCAACAACGCCGAGGTCGACGAAGGGGGCTGGATCGCCCCCGGCCAGCACGTGCTCGTCCCCTTCGACGCGGGCATCCTCTACAAGGTCGGGACCGGCGAAACCCTGGGTGGAATCCTCGACGACTTCCTGAACGTCACCGCCGATGATGTGCTCGCCTACTCTGCCAACAACCTCGCCGACTACACTGACATCAACCCCGGCGACTACATCCTCCTCCCCAACGCCGAGCACAAGCCGCCCCCCGTCTACAGCACCAATGGCGTGGTCCTCGGCTACTACGGGGTGCCGGAAGTGTCGGGCGATCGCTTCAGCCTGCCCCTGCCCGTGTGGGCCTTCGTCAGCGACGAGTTCGGAACCTACCGGGGGCCCGGACGCATCCACACGGGCATCGACCTCGCGCTTGCCCCCTACCCCGCCTCCTCCGTCTACGCCGCCTGCGACGGCTGGGTTTCCCGCGTCGAGCACCTCACCTACAGCTACGGGTTCTATGTGATTGTCGACTGCGGTGATGGCTGGGACACGCTCTACTCCCATTTCAGCGAAATCCTCGTTTCCTGGGGCGAGAACGTGCGGAAGGGCGAGACCATCGTTGGTATCTCCGGCTCGACCGGTTACAGCACCGGCGAGCACCTCCACTTCGAGATCCGCTACAACGGCGCCCCCCTCAACCCCCGCGAGTACCTGAACTTCGACTAGGGCAACGGGACCACGCGCCCTCGCCTCAGTCCCCGCCCTCCACCGCCAGCGCCGACCGTCCCGGTTTCGTCTCCACCAGCTTCGCGATCACCACGTCGCGGTGTACGTAATAGCCCGAGCCGTCCGGGTTCGCCTCGACGAACTCGCCTCCGCACGTGATGAGGACCACCCACTCCTCGTCCGCGGGACGCTGGAGCGCGGGGTCCTCCGCCTCGTGCGGCGAGATGAGATCCTCCATCGGAACCTCCCCGGCAATGTAGCGCCGCTGGAGGAACACCTCGTAGACGTACTCCCGTCCGTCATCCATCACCACGACCACCACGTCGCCGTCCTCCAGGTCCGTGAGCGAGTGGAACGGCCCCTGAATGTCCGGGTACCAGTCCTTGTGCGCCGAGTAGAGGGAGTTCGTGCCGAATCCCGGCTTGTCGTAGATGTGGTACCAGCCGACGTTCCGGGGCCTGGGCACGTCCAGCTTGTTGTAGCCGGGCACCTTGCCGAGCGCCTCGATCGGCGCCTCCACCCCAAGGGAGGGGATGCGCATCAGGGCCAACTCGCCGTCGTAGGGGGTCGGCTCCGGAGTCGCTGGTGGGGTGGCCGTCTCCTGCGCCGGTGCGGTCGTCGCCGTCGCCGTCGCCGTCGCCGTGGCCGCGGGAGTCTGCTGGACCTGCTCCGACTCGCCCTCCAGATCGATGCTCGCGCACGCGCTGGCCGTGAGGGCAAGCGCCGCCACCACCAGAAGGGCCACCCGAGATTCGTTCCAGCCCGCAGCTACCCGGCGAGCGAACCACCGCATGGCAGTCAGCTTACCGCTGGTCCTCATCCGCCGTCCGCGCCGCCTGTGGGGAGGATCGTTTCCACGTGCCTGGCGATCACCACGTCCCGGTGGAGGTAGTAGCCCGCCCCGCCCGGGCTACTCGCCACGAAGTCCCCGCCACAGGTGTACAGCGTGATCCACTCCTCGCCGGGTGGCCGCAGCAGTTCGGCATTCTTCGCTTTGTGCGGCCAGATCAGGTCGTACATGGGGACGTCTTCTCGCAGGTAGCGTCGCTGGAAGAACACCTCGTAGACGTACTCACGGCCGTCATCCATCACGACCGTGATCAGGTCGCCGTCCTGCAGCTCCGTCAGCGCGTAGAACGGGCCGCGCTTGTCCGGCCAGTAGTCCTTGTGCGCGGAGTACAGCGAGCTCGTTCCGAATCCGGGCTTGTCGTAGATGTCGTACCAGCCCACGTTGTACCACTCGGGCACATCGAGCTTGTTCTGTCCCGGCACCAGCCCGACCCGCTCGATCGGCGCCTCCACCCCGAGCGATGGCAGCCGCATTGCCACGACCTCACCGTCGTACGGCTCCGGCTCCGGCGTCTCCTCGGGAGCGGGCGTGTCCGCCGGCGCGGGAATGGTGGGCTGGGGCGAGCCTGGAGCGCGTGTCGGGACGGCGGTAGCCGTTGGGGTCGGCTCCGGCGCCGGGGTTGCCTCGGGCGTTGGTTCGGGGGCTGGCTCTGGCCTGGCGCTGGCACACGCGGCGCTCACCAGGAGCAGGGCGACACCCAGGAAGAGGAATACCTTCGTCAGTTGCCTACCGCGCACGAGCCTCTCCGCGCATCCCGCAGGGTGGCCGCCACCCATCTGGAGTATACGCGTGAGCGTTTCTATCGGCGACGCTGGAGACGGTTAAGGAAATCCCCGATGGAGGTGCGGATAGAGGCGGGGATGGACGTGCCCCCTGTGGCCGGCCCGCCCCCGATCACGTACTCCGTCCTGGCCGGCGTTCCTGGCGGTTGACCCAACCAGTAGAAGACCACGACGCCGGCCGCGGCCAGACCGGCCACCACCGCCAGCACGATGATCACCACCAGCGCTCCATCGCTCCCGCCCTCGCTTTCTTGCTCCGGGGCGGGAGGCGCCGGGGTCTCCGTCGGCGTGGGCGCTTCGGTGGCCGTAGCGGGCGGCTCCGTCGCGGTTGGCGCTGGCGTCGCCGTGGCGGCGGGTTCCGTGGCTGCGGGCTCTTCGGTCGCAGCGGGCTCTTCCGTGGCCTCCGGCGCTTCCGTAGCTTCTGGCGTCTCTTCCGCGGCGACCTCGGTCGCGGCAGGCCCTTCGGTGGGCTCCGGCGATGCCTCTGGCTCACCCGTCTCGGTGGTCTCCGTTGCCTCGGGGCTCTCCTCCGGCTCGACCGGCTCACCTGTCTCGGTGGTTTCCGTTGCCTCGGGGCTCTCCTCCGGCTCGACCGGCTCTTCCGGCACGGTCGTCTCCGTGGCTTCGGGTGTCTCCTCCGGCTCGACCGGCTCTTCGGGCACGGTGGTCTCCGTGGCTTCGGGCGTCTCTTCCGGCTCCGAGGGACCCGTCGGCAACGTCAGGTTGAGTTCCTGCGGTTGGCCTCGCCAGATGCCCGTCTCCTGCGCGAACCGATCGCCGATCTTGAACCGCACCAGCGTCTCATCGGCTCCGCACCCTTCCCTGTCCTGGGCGGAAAGCACGTCCACCCGGTAGCTCGTGACGGCCTCCCCGTCCTCTCCCGTGCGGATTGTCTGCTGCGGTTCTTCCTGGCTGCACACCGTGTCGCCGATGTAGGCAACCACATCCAACCCACCCGCCACCTCGCCGCCGTGGGCGGTCACCGTGCCGAAGAACGTCGAGGGTTGTGTTGGAGGGTTCGTTTGAGCCGGGGCCGGCTCGCCTGGGCCCACCGCCACTCCCACCGCCAGGCATCCCAACAGCAGCGTCAGCGGCACGAGGGACTTCCTCGCCCATCGCCATCGCTGCAGGCCCATTCCGCGAGCCTACAGCAGGCTGCGCCTAAACCCTAACGGCGCCAGCGCCTGCGGCCTCCGCGCCCTCTAGTTGAACGAGAGGGTCATCGTCGGCGGCGTGAGCGCGAAGTGCATCTCCACCGAGAACTCATCCAGCTTGTCCGACCAGCTCGCCCACATCCCGCGCGCGTAGGCCGCCTCCGCACTCCCGAACGCCCCCTGCATCGAGCGCGCGTCCTCGAAACAGTAGACGCCCAGCATCGTCCCCTCCCGCGTCTCCCCCCACTGCACACTCGCCATCCCGGGAATCTTCGCGACCTCCCGCAGGTGCTGCGAGCGGAACCACGCCGAAAACGTCTCGCGGTCGTCCCGAACCCGCGCTCGCAACAGGATGAACGGCTGCTCGCCTTTCATGCGTCTCCTCGGCAGAGCGCGACCGTCAGCGCCACGCTCGGTTCAGTACAGTATCGCGAATCGACTTGCACGCACGGTGTACCGAACGGCTCCTCCTGCCCGCGCATGCGCTCGTACACGCGAACGTCCGCCTCCGAGACGCCCTCGCGCGGTCCCGCCAGCCTTTCCCGAAGCACGGCATCCGGCGCCGTCAGCCGCACCGCCACCACCCGCGCCCCTTGCCGCGCCGCCAGCTCCAGGAACCCGCCGCGCTCCCACTCCCGCACGTTTGTCGCATCGACGATCACGTCGCGTTCCGCCGCCAGCGCCCGCTCCGCCCGCTCGCGCACCGTTGCGAATACCCTCTCGTTCTCCTTGCGCGTGTACCGCCGCCGCGGGAACAATTCCAGCCGTACGCGGTCGCTCTCCAGCGCGCAGGCGTCGAGCCGCGAGGCCAGTCGTGTCGCGAACGTGGTCTTGCCCGATCCCGGCAGACCGCTGAGCAGGACGAGCGCTGTCAAATTGCCGGTACCCCCTCCCCGTGCTACTTTCCCTCTTGAAGACAGGTAAAGGAAGTCGAACGAGCAAGTTTGCTGGCCCAGGAAACGAAAGAGGCCCTGATCCGGGAGTACGCCCGCAATGACGGCGATACCGGGTCCCCTGAAGTCCAGGTGGCGCTCCTCACCGAGCGCATCAAGTACCTGACGGCTCACCTGCAGGCGCACAAGCACGATTACCACACGCGCCGCGGGCTGCTGAAGCTCGTCGGGCAGCGCCGCAGGTTGCTGCGCTACCTCAACAAGCGGGACGTCAACAGGTACCGCGCGCTTATCGGGCGCCTCGGGCTGCGCCGCTAAGGCCAACCCTTTCGTCTCTGGCCTCGTCCCCGAGCAGGGCGGCAGCCTGCATTGAGCCCTCCCGAACCCATCGAGCACGCGGCTCCGCGCCGCAAGAGAGAGTGTTAAGGAAAGACATGACTACCACCGAATCCAGCATCCGCACCTACGAAGTCGAGATCGGCGGCAAGCCGCTTCTCATCCAGCACGGCGCCCTCGCCGGCCTCGCCAACGGCGCCGTCACCGTCCGCCAGGGCGATACCGTCGTCCTCGTCACGGTCTGCATGGCCGACCCCCGTGAGGGCATCGACTTCTTCCCCCTCACCGTCGACTACGAAGAGCGCCTTTACGCCGTCGGCAAGATCCCCGGCGGCTTCCCCCGCCGCGAAGGCCGCCCCTCCTCCGATGGCATCCTCGCCATGCGCCTCACCGATCGTTCCATCCGCCCCCTCTTCCCCAAGGGCTTCCGCAACGAGATCCAGATCGTCGCCACGACGCTCTCCTCCGACCGCGAGCACCAGCCTGACACCCTCATCACCGTCGGCGCCAGCGCCGCCCTCAGCATCAGCGACATCCCCTTCAACGGCCCCGTCAGCAGCGTCCGCGTCGGCCGCATTGATGGCGAGTACGTCGTCAATCCCACCT
>LXNI01002009.1_pt1 | contig 15462 bp, 13 predicted proteins | sample 809091 | NCBI WGS metagenome assembly LXNI01 (sample SAMN04870527, study PRJNA318959) | sponge metagenome | biome: 01000161; feature: marine sponge reef; material: water | host: Sarcotragus foetidus | place: Greece: Milos, Mediterranean Sea | collected 2013-05-29 | depth 5-7 m | reverse complement strand
AGGAGCTTGAGGAACCGGTATTGGGCGGCGTTGAGGTGACCGGCCAGGGTAGTGATCTCATTGGCGAGCAAGTCCGGGCATTTTTTCCGCGAATCCGCAGGTCGGGGATCCGAAGGCCGGGAATCCGAAGGCCGCGAATCCGCAGGCCGGGAATCCAAAGGCCGGGAATCCAGAGGCCGGGAATCCAAAGGCCGGGAATCCGGAGGCCGGGAGTCCAGTAGCTGGGACGCGAGAGGCTGAGATGCGGCCGGCCCGGAGGCGGCCGGCCCGGAGGCGGGCTGCTCGGATGCGAGCGGCGTGGAGGCGGTCTCGGCGAAGTCGGTTACCGCGGAAACGGGGGTATCGAACATGGGAGCTCCGAGGTGGCGGTTTAAAAGCTGTAACACTACTGTCTATACAATCAGTAGTATACTCCCATCTATATGAAATATAAAGATAATATCTGTAGAGTCTGTATAGAAATCGTCGTGACCGCCGCCACAAAAGCCGACCGCCGCCAAACAAACAGCCTGCTGCCACAAATACCGCCTGCTCCAACGTACCGGCCCGAATCTGCGTACTTCGCACAGAAACGAAGCGTCAAATCCCACGCCACGCGTGCTACGGTGATGACTCGTTTGCGCACCAGGACACCATCCGTGCCTGGCCATCCGTGCCTGGCGGGATAAAAGGAATCCAGCATGTCCGATCCGGCGTTTGATACACTCGTTGCTGCCCGCAAACTCAAGACTGCGGGCATCGAGGCCGAACAGGCCGACGCGATCGTGGAGGTCATGGGGGAATCCGTCAATCAACTGGTGACCGTGGAGCACTTCGACGCCGGTCTCGCGATGCTGCACACCCGATTCGACGGGCAATCGAGTCGCATCGACTCCCTTCAGGCTGATTTGCACACGCGAACCGACGGGCTGTCCAATCGCATCGACTCCCTTCAGGCTGATTTGCACACGCGAACCACCGGGCTATCCGATCGCATCGATTCCCTTCAGACCCAGTTGCAAGCTCAGATCGACGGGCTATCCGGCCGGATCGACAACCTTCGGATCGAGATGCGGGCGGATGTCGATCGGTCGCTACTGATTTTTGTGAGCGTCGTCATTGCCGCCAATGCCCTGATGTTGACGGTCCTTGGCATCTTGCTGAACCAAGGCGCCATAACGTGACGCCGTTCTGAAGAAGGAGCGTCCGCCACCGCCCTGTTATTCCCGCTGCCATTGCCGCGGCGGTCTCTCGAGCCGTGTCCTCGGAAACCTCGAAGAATGGAGCCGCCTCGATCCACGCCTCCACGGACGGCTCGAATCCGCTCAACTCGCTGATCCCCGTTTTCAACTGCGGGTGTCGGAAGGGTTGCGGGTTGATGTCGAAGGCCGGGGAAAGAGTCCAACCGCGGTCCGGGTCGTAGAGCAGGCCATGGTTCTTCAGGTGGTCGTCGGTGTTCGAAACCAGAATTGTGAACAGGGCTCGGCGATGCAGTTCCTCCAGTTCGACAAGCACCGGCCCGTCCGAGGCCCGCAGGCTGTCCGCGATGCTTGTATAGAATCGCCGATCCCCCCTGAACGCACCGATGAACGATTGGGCGGACAGGTAGTGTTTTCGACCGACCCCGCCGAGACCTCGGTCGAATCGCTCAATGAGCGCAACCGGTGCGTTACTTTCGGGCATCGCCAATGACGCTCTCGCCACCCGAACGCCGACCTCGCGAGCCAGCGTCAGTGTGGCCACTTCCACCCGCTCGACGGGTCTTGTGTCGGAGGCGGACGTGAACTTGGCAACGTACAGGGTCCCGTCATCGCCGGCGACAACCGCTTTTGGTCGAGCCCCTCCCATGCTCGCGCTCGCGCCGCGCAGTTCCATGGCGATTTGGCGAAGATCTCCGGAACCGGCCTGGAGATTCGAGCAAAGGCGGTGCAACCGTGCCATCTCCACCAGCCGCGGGACGGGTGGCGTATCGCTGGCGAGCGGTACGCCGTTGTCGTCCAGAATCCGCAGCGCCCCCTGGCGAGTCTTGTCGTCCACCGCGACGAGGTAGTCCAACTCATCCAACCCCCGTCCGGCCGACCGCGTGATAATTTCGCGACCCCACGCATCCGGACACGCATCGGTCTCCGATGGCCACAACATGCTCACGCACGACGGCGCTCGCTCGGAACCCTGACGCGCTTCGGTAGTGCGGCCATGTCCTCGAACAACCCGATGTCGTCCCTTCCGGCGTCGGAGAGTTCGTCCAGCAGCGAGAGGTTGCCGAGCGCCAGCAGAGCCATCGCGACGTTCCCGATGGACACGCCCGGAGATCCGGCTTCCAACGCGCGCAGAGTGGACACCGATACGCCCATTCGCTCCGCCAGGTCGCGTTGCCTGAATCGCCGCCTGCGCCGTGCCAACCGAATGCTCTCGCCCAACCGGCGCACGGCAGCCGCAGCCGACGGTGGAATGCGGCGCTTCTTCGTAACCATTGCTAAACCAGCTCTTATGTAATGATTAGCGTGATTATATCATCGCTTATTAGCTCGGAGAGTGCGGTCGAGAAAGTCTGGGCCTTGCCGTCATGGACAGGTTTCGAGACGCGACTCTCGCATTTTTGCACCCAGCGCCCAAGTGTCGCTGCCGCCCGATACGCTCAGCAGGTCACGACCTGCGGCAGGTGTCGGAAGTGGCGATCCGACGTGCACAGGACCAGGTCTTGCTGGACGACCAGGGAGGCGATCCAGAGATCGTTCGTGGGTATGCGGACGCCCTTGTTCCAGAGTTGAAAATATAGTTGCGCATAGTGATGTGCCGTTTGCTCATCGGGCAGCAGGACCGACACCCTTGGGCTTGCCAGAAACCGTTGCAGGTTGGCCGCGTTGCTGGATTGGCGGTTGCCTGCGGCGAAACCGGCTCGCAGTTCGCCCAGCACGACGATGGGCATGGAAATGGACCGTGCGGCGCGGACGACCCGAACCCGGTCACCGTCGCCGCGCATGAAATCGCTGTAAGCGTTGGTATCGAGCGCGATGTTCATTTCCACGCGTCTTCATCGACGCGCTCGAAGTCGGCAATGGCGAGGTCGAACTCCGGGTCTTCCTGCCATGTGCCGATCAGATGATCCAGGTCCGTATGCCCGGCGGGCCTGGCGTCAAGTTCCAGGCCGCGGGCGAGCGCTTCGACAACGACGGCATTGATGCTTTTGCCCTCGCGCTTGGCCCACTGCCTTACCGCGCGGTCGATGGCCTCCGGAACGGATCGGATGGTGTACTGCATGCCCATACTGCATGCAATGTATTCAAGGATTGCCTGCAATGCAAGGAGCGCAAAGCTCGCCTTGCAACTCGCTGCGCCATTCCCATATCGCTGTCGCGGTGGCACACTGCCCGTTCAGGATCAGCCCCGCCAGGGCGCGCCGGGATACCGTTGCCTGAAAAACCAGGTGAGTCGGATAGCCTCGCAAACACAAACCGCTAGTACCCCAGGAACTGCACCATTCTCATCACATGAACCATCCGAAGCATCCAGCGCATGCCGGGCGGCCCCGTGCACCGTCATCGTCGCCGGCGTCACCGCCGCCACCGCCGCCGTCACCACCGCCGTCACCGCCGCCACCGTCGCCGCCACCGTCGCCGTCACCGCCGTCACCGCCGCCGTCACCGCCGCTACCGCATCTCCCAACCATCGTTGCTGCGCTCGCGACCGTTTTCGCGAGCCTGGGCTCCGTTCCTGCCGCCACGGCCCAACCCGCCGTGTCCCAACCCGCCGCGGCCCAATCCAGCGCGGCTGACACGGACACTGACGCAAGCAACCAGAGCATCACAGCACCGATCCTCGAGGAAGTGGTGACCATCGGCACCCGGCGCGAGCAGCGCGCCGCAGTGGATTCGGCGGTGCCGGTGGATGTCTTCAGCCTCGAGGAGATCGAGAGCGTCAATTCATCCGACCTCGTGGACGTCCTCAACACCATCGTGCCGTCGTTCAATGTCTCGCGCCAGCCGATCTCCGACGGGGCCACGTTCGTGCGGCCCGCGAGTCTGCGGGGGCTCGATTCGCACCACACGCTGGTGCTCGTCAACGGCCGGCGGCGCCACCGCGCCGCGCTCGTGCAGCTCGGCGGGTTCGGCTCGCACGGCCCCGACGTGGGCAACTTCCCGAGCATCGCGCTGCGCTCCGTGGAAGTGCTGCGGGACGGTGCGGCGGCGCAGTACGGCTCCGACGCCATCGCGGGCGTGGTCAACTTCAACCTGAAATCCGACGATTCCGGCTTCGATTTCGTCGCTCGGTTCGGCGGCTATTCGGAAGGCGACGGGGACGAGGTCACCATCGAAGCCAATGCGGGTTTTCCGCTCGGCGACGGCGGCTTCGTCAACATCAGCGGCCAGGTCTCCGACACCGGGCAAACGAGCCGGTCGGAACCCTACGACATCTCGATCGGCAGCTCCGGGCAGACCCCGCTCGAAGCGACGCGCAACCAGCTCACCGTGGACGGGATCACGTACTACGGCCCCGACGCCCACAGCTACACCTACGCGGCCGACGGGACCATCCTGCAGGTCCTGCCCGGCAGCGACGGCATCCCGGACGACCTCGATACCCGCTACGCGGACAACTTCCACCGCGTCGGCGGTCCGCGCGCGTTCGAGAGCCCCGCGCAGATCTGGGGTCAGCCGAGGCGCGAACAGGCGCTGCTGCTCGTCAACGCCGCGCTGCCGCTCTCGTCCGCCGTTGAACTCTACGGTTACGGCAACTACGCCGACCGCGATCAGGGCGGAGGCTTTTTCTACCGCCGCCCCGGCGTGAGCCAGTTGCTGCCGCTCAGGCTCGAGGACGGTTCCATCCACGATCCGCGCGCGAGCCTATATCCGTCCGGATTCACGCCTTTCTTCTCGGCCGTGGCAACGGACTACAGCGGCGCGTTCGGACTGCGCGGCGAATCAACCCGCGGGCTCACCTACGACGTGTCCTTGAGCTACGGCAGCCACGAGTTGCGCTATCGGCTCGAGAACACGCTGAACCCCTCGCTCGGACCGGCGACCCCGACGGCATTTCACCCGGGAAACCTCGTCAGCGACGAAATGGCGGTCAACGCCGACCTGACCTGGCCGGTGGATGTGGGCCGTGCCAGTCCGCTCAACGTCGCGTTCGGGTTCGAATACCGCGAGGAGGGCTACGCGATCGAGGCGGGCGACGCGGCGTCCTCCGCCATCGGGCCGTTCGCCGCGCCCGATCCGTTCAACTTCGAGATCACCCAGGCCGAGGTCGATGCCGATCCGGGCGATGACCTGACCGTCATCGAGTGCCGGATTCCGGGGTTCGCCGCGCTCGGCGCGCTGTGCCCGGCCGGAGATCCGATCCACAACGTGGTCCCGGTCGGATCCAACGGCTTTCCCGGCTATTCCCCGCAGTTCACGTCCGATGTCAGTCGCGACAGCTACGCGGGCTACATCGATCTGGAACTCGACGTGACCGATGACTGGCTCGTGAACGCCGCCGCGCGCGTGGAGAGCTTCTCGGACTTCGGCGATGTGGCCATCGGCAAGCTCGCCATGCGTTACCGGGTGACCGACCGAATCAACCTGCGCGGATCGGCGGGTACCGGCTTTCGCGCGCCCACGCCCGGACAGATATCGACGACCAACGTTTCAACGCGCATCAACGAGCAGGGCTTTCCCGTCGCCGAGGGCGTGTTTCCGCCGGAGCACGCGGCCGCGGGTCTCTTCGGCGCGCGTCGCCTCGACGCCGAGGACTCGAACTCCTTCACATTCGGTCTGGCAGCGGAACCGACCGGCGGCCTGTCGCTGACGCTCGACTACTATCGGATCGAACTCGACGACCGCATCATCCTGTCATCGCAGTTCGCGGTCGGCCCGGACGAACTGAGGCAGCTTGAGGCGCTGGGCGTACCGGGCGCAAACACCATCGCCCGGGTGCGGTTCTTTACCAACGACGTGGATTCCGAGACCCGCGGCATCGATCTCGTCGCCACCTGGAACGGCGAGGCGTTCGCGGGCAGCACCACGCTGCAGGCGGCCGTCAACCGCAATACGACGAGACTGACCGAACGGGGGCGGTTCGTCGACAGCGAGGCGGAGCACGATTCGCAGTACGGCGCGCCGAACACGCGCGCAGTGCTCTCGATGCGCCAGGCCTGGGATCGAATTGACCTGCTCGTACGCGGCAGCTATTTCGGCGAGTACGCGAACGCCTCCTCGGCAAGCCTTGCCGAGATCCAGCACTTCAGCAGCACATTCTTCGTCGACGTCGAGGCCGCCCGGGCGTTTGGGGACCGCTACCGCGTCAAGCTCGGTTCCCACAATCTCTTCGACACGTATCCCGACCGAGGCGAATTCGAAGTCTGCTGCGGGCGCGTCTACCGCAGCGACTCGCTGCTGCCCTGGCAGGGCCGGTCGGTCTACCTGCAGTTCGCGGCGTCGTTGCGGTAGGGTCCTGCGGGGAGCCGCTCCGGGGCGCAGCTCAGGCCGCCTTGCCGGCGATGGCGTCGCGGATGCCCTCCATGAAGCCTTCGAGCCGGGCGACGCGTTCGCCGAGGGCCGCGAGGCCTTGATTCATCTGCTCGCGGAGTTCAGCGATGTCTCGGCTCAGCTTCTCGTCGAGCCCCGTGATGTCGCGGTTCACGCGCTCGCCCAGCGCGTTGAGGTCCTTGCGCAACTCCGCTATCGAGCGCTGGCCGTTCAGGATCAGCCCCGCCAGGGCGATGCCTACTGCGATGATCGTGTAAATCTCCGGTGTCATTGCGGTGATTCCTTTGGCCCTGCCTGCCGGCTGTCGCCTCCTCAAGTCGATGAGGGTTCCATCGTAGCCATCCGCCGGCCGGGGAGCAATCGGCGAATCCGGCCGCATTGCCCGGAATCGGCGATTGACGGTCCGTATCCTCCACTCTATCCGTATGCGTACGGTTATCGGAATCACCGTGCCTTTGAGCCCGATACGCCCGACTGCCTTGCGGGCTCGCCGCCGCCACGGTGCTGGCCGCTAGAAGCGCTCCTCGATGATCATCTCTGATTGCGGCAGGTAGCTCGTACTGGATTGCTCCGCGCAGAACCCGTCCGGGTCGTGCCACGCATTCCAGATCAGGCGATAGGTTTCCGGGTCCGTCCGCCAGAGTTCGTTGCGATTCCACGGATAGTGTCCGTAGAAGTGCCACATGGCATTGGACATGGTGGCGAAGTACTCGTATCTCGTCGTCGCGCCATAGTGCTGTGTCTTGAATTTCGGGCCGGCGGGCGTACGCAGATGCAGGGTCGAGCCGTCTTCCCACGCAGATGTCGCCTGATCGAGTTCTTCGACGTTCCGGCTGATGTCGGTGTCGGCGACGAACCGGTTGTATCCGGCTTCTATGCAGACATTGTCGTTGCCGCCCGCAACGACCTTGGCGTGAAACGCGTGCGCGAGTTCGTGCAGCGTGAACGAAAAGTGCGTATGCGTCTCGAGGATGCGCACGTCCCCGGTGCTGAACGGCATGCCGACGCGGTTGACGCCGGAGTTGTAGCAGCCGGCGGTGGCGGTGCCGCACGGCCACCACTCGCTGAGGTTCGTGTCCGTGTCGATATAGATGGATACCCCGGAGTCGATGAGTTGCTCGATCGCGGACGCCGGAACTGAAGTCATGGATGTCATCCAGAGCAGTTGCGCCTTCAGCGTATCGAGGTGTTGCCCGAGCAGCGTATTGGTGAAATCCGGTGCGGAATAGACGTTCGGCGAGATGCGCACGTCGAAGCCCTCGATCGTGAGTTTCTCGGGGCAGTTGTCGCCCTCGCAGTAGTCCGCCGTCTGGCCGTAGCTCAAGCGGCCGAGCAGCAGCAGTCCGCCGAGCAGCAGAAGCCCATAAACTAACCATCTATTCATGGCGTCAGTTCCGCCCTGAGTTCAGGAACCGGCGGACAACCATATTCTGGATGCATTGTCGCGGGCAAGCGCGTTGAATTGCCGTCGTCGAGATCCCCGGGTGGCGGGCAGTACCTGACCGCCCTCTTACCACGCGGTCACTGCTGCGCAAGGCGCAAATCTCGCTCTTTTGGGCAGATTTGGAACGTGGCTTTAAATAGCCGAGTGGTAGTATTTTTCGATGGAAGCCTGGTATGCGCCAGATAGTGGAGGTCATGGGAGAATCCGTCAGTAAACTGGTGATCACGGAGCGCTTCCAGGCCCGTATCGGCGCCGATAGGGCAGAGATGCGGAAGGAGATTCGCCGTTCCTATCTTGTTCTGGCGGGAGTCATCGTTGCCGCCAATGCGCAGATGTGGGCGACTGTTTTCGTCTTGCTGGTCTGTCATGGACTTCAATCCGGGCAATAAGAAGCTACCGATGATCGCTTAACAGAGTTCGGTGCACCTCCGTCAGACCACAACCCCATCCGCGTACTGCAACCACTCGACGGCCGTGGAATAGTCCATGCGCTCGCCGGCCCAGCGCGTCACGGCGGTAGACCTGGGGTGGCGAGGTAGTGCTCGGCGATGTGTACCATTGCGGTGGCGCGGCGCACGCGAAGGGGCTTGAAGGGCGGTGTATCGGGCTTGCCGACAGAAAATGTTTCAGCGGAAACATTTTGCCCGGACGTTGCTGCCGAAACTTCCGACGAACCATTTGCGTCGGATTCGGCAACAGATGTTTCAGCGGAAACACTTGGCTCGGAAGCCGCTGCAGATGTTTCCGCGGAAACAATTTCGGGAGTTTCGCGGGCAACCTTCGGGGTGAGATCGCCGTCCTGGCGGGTCTCGCCTGGCTTGTCGGTTTCGTTGCTCCGACGCGCAGCTCAGGCCGCCTTGCCCGGAATCGGCGTTTGACAAGCAAGGAGCCTGCCGTTCGTTCCTCACCCCGGCGGCGGTTCCTCCAGCGGCACGCACAGGTCGGTGATCAGGCGCGTGGCTTCGACCTCCGCGGGGGAATTGCGGTACAGCTCCATGCACGGGCGCTCCGCCGCGGTCTCGCCGCTGCCCGGCAGCCACTCATCGAACAGCCGCCGGTACGCCTCGCCGATCCCCTCGTGGGGCCCCGCCAGCCGGTGCACGGCATGACGCCCGCCACCGAGCGCCTCAAGCTCGATCCCCGGCGGGGGCAGTTCACGGGTGAACAACTCCACCGCTGCCTTCCAGTACCACCGCTGCCCAGGCGCCGCGCCGACCTGCTGAAACGACAGCGTCAGCACTCGTCCGGTGGGCGCGCCCACGCTTCCTGCCCACGCAAACAACCGCCGAAGGCTCGGCCGCACGTACGACAACGGGCCGACATCGCGCATGCACGCTACCTGCATCGATTTGAAGGACTCGATCCGAACGTCGATGGCGTCGCCCCCGTGCTGCGGCTGGGCGGGAGATATTAGCGCAACGGAGCGCGCGCCTACCGGGTCTCGCCGAACTTGTCGGTTTCGTCGGTCCGAGGCGCGTCTCAGGCCGCCTTGCCGGGAGGCGCAGTGCTGCACGCCATCGAGAACTCTTTGCCACGTATCCTGATCGTAGTAGGCAGCGGTCTCGCTCAGTTGGCACTGCTCGGGCGTGGCGTCATACAGCGAAAACGTCAGCCCGCCGGTTTGCTGGCGAAACCAGGACTGCAGATCCACAATCGCGTACTGGATGGCGTCTCGGTAGTCGGATCGAAACTCACGATCCGATGGACGTCAGCGGCATCGCGCCGGACACGTCCAGCGAGGCGACGTCCGACGGTTCGATGATCGCCCGGCCCAGTGTGTCTCCCGCCTCGTATATTCAGAGGCACCGGTTCGTCTCGTCGGTCACGACCCATGGGTGGGTTGCATAAGTACCGTGGCGGGAGTAGCCGTACGGTTGCACCGTGTCACGAAGCTGCCTCGTGCCCGAATAATCGAGCCAATAGACATTGATGGGCGCGCCCGTGCCGTTAAAGAAATGAAGGTCCGTCGTGTCATCCACAACGGGGCTCGTCGAGCGCATGACGCCTTCCCGGGTGCAGGACAGCCCGAGAAGCGTCTCGTGCGGCCAGCCGGGCGGCGGCTCGGCCGATGCCGGCAGCGGATCCAGAAAGGCGCTGTCGGCGAGATCGAGGCAATCCGTCAGGCCCGCTTCGAAGTAATCGTCGCCGTTGAAGTCCAGCACCGACGGGTCCCAGCCCAGCGGACCGGCGTACATGAGATCGGTATTGGAATCGGACACGTGACCGGCGGTGGTTGTGGCGGGCCCGGCAACCTGATTGCGAGTGTTGTTCGGCGCGCAGTCGGCCACAAACCCCAGCGTATGCACGATCTCGTGCACGCTCGAGAACTCGAGATAACCGGGTGCGTCCACGGCAGCGGCCAGCGCGTTGGTATCGCACGGTGCGCCCCCTGCCGGGACGGCCCGGAGGTAGATCGCACCGACCGTACCGTGCAGCGTGGGTGGACGCGCGGCGCTGCCACAGGCGCCGGTCTGCTCGTCGCCGCCGTCATAGTAGACCGCATAGATCTTCTCCGGGTCATTGAATCCCTTGAGGATCAGCTCCGCTTCCAGGTGGTCGCGGATAAAGGCGCCGAAGGCGTTGAGTTCGGCGTCGGTGCGGTCCAGGCGGACAAACGTGACATCAAGCGCACCGTCCGAACGGTCCAGCCGCAGGCGCCGGCCCGAGGTCTGTTCGCCCAGCCACCCGTTCCAGGCTTCCACCGAACGCTCGACCGCGCCGTTGGTATCCAGCTCCCGGTCCTCCCCATCGCTGGCAACGACGTACAGGATGTGTACCTGGTAACCGGACTCGTCGTCGGCAAGATCGAGCAGCGTGCGCGGCCTGGACACCGTGATCGCGACCGCGCCGGACACGTTTGGGTGACTCACGCTGCTCGCCGTCACAGTGACGGTTGCCGCGCGGGCAGGGGCCGTGAACGATCCGTCCGCGCCAATCTCCCCGCCGCCTTCCACCGACCATTCAACGGCCGTATTGAACGCACCGGTGCCCTGAACGTTGGCCGTGCACTCGGTGGTGCCCGAAGTCTGCAATGCCGTTGCCGTGCAGGTCACGGCCACGGAGGTCACCGCGGCTGCCGGGGGTGGGGGTGGGGCTGGATCAGAGCCGCCACCGCCGGACCCGCCACCGCCGCACGCAGCGAAAAACACCGTCAGGCACAACAGCGCAAGCGTGCGCGCAGTAACGCGACAATCACCGGAACACCACCGAAGCGCACGTAAAAGTGGGTCAAGTTTCATTTGGGAGTGCCGTTTGATACTTTACCGGCGGCGCGCGTCACAGTGTCGGATAGGCTGATACATGTCAACGGCGACCTCCGCCAGCACTGCCAGGTGGTACCAAGAATTGCGTCTGAGACTCGGAATGTTGGCAATAATCGCCGTGACGCTAAGTGGTTGCGGTGGTGGCGGTTCCGGCAATGAACGGGACGCTCAACCGGTGCTCACAAGGATCACCGTCTCGCCTTCCGAACTGACCCTGGACGCGCTGGACGCCACCGCACAACTGCAAGCCACGGCAAGGGACCAGAACGGCGCCACGATATCGGTGCAGATCGGCTGGGGTTCTTCCAACGCATCCATCGTCTCGGTGAATGCAAATGGACTTGTCACCGCGATCGATAACGGCACAGCCACCGTGACCGTGAGCAGTGGCTCAGTTTCCGCTTCCGCCGCCGTCACGGTGGAGCAGAGGCCGGCAAGCATCATGTTGTCGCAGAACGAAGTCTTGATGACGGCCGCGGGCGCCGACCTGCAGTTGGAGGCAAGCGTTCTTGACGCCAACGGAAATGCGATGTCCGCGGACTTGATCTGGGAGTCATCAGACCCTGCAGTCGCAGCGGTTGACGACGATGGAAAGGTGACCGCGCAAGCCGACGGCACCGCTACCATCACCGCGACGGTTCGGGATCAGGATCCAGGCGTCTCGGATATAGTCAGAATCACCGTTCGGCGTTCGTTGACGGTAAGCGGTGACCCGAATGTGCGCGACCCGCGCACCGGGCGCACGCCCCTTCACGCCGCGGCCATGGCGAATGCGCCGGGTTTGATCGCGGCGTTGGTGGCGGGTGGCGCGGATATTGAAGCGCGTGACCATGACGACTTCACCCCGCTGCACTCGGCGGCGTTGGCGAACGCACCGGCGGCGATCTCCGCGTTGGTGGAAGCCGGAGCGGATATCGAAGCACGCAACCGTTTCGACGAGACTCCGTTACTGTATGCAGTGTTGTATGAGATCGCTCCTGAGGCGGTCGCGGCGTTGCTGGCCGCCGGGGCGGATCCGAACGCAAGTGTGGGGGAAGGTTCCACCGCGCTGCACGTTGCGGCCGCCATTGCGGCTTTTTCGGGGCATGGGGACTCCGCAGCGATGGCGATGCTGCGTGCGCTCCTGGCCGCCGGGGCGGACCCGAACGCACGAGATAATGGCGGATTCTGGCTGGTCTGCAATCGTCCCCTGGTCCTGGTCAACCCGGATGGCGGGCGTACTCCGCTGCACGACGCGGTGATCGCACACAATCCGGAGCCCGTGCGTGCGCTGCTGGCGGCCGGAGCGGAACCGAATCCACTCGACGTTTCGGGTTTTCCCCCGGTGGGATGGTGGGCGGCGGAGTCCAGTAATCCGGAGAAACTGGCGGCGTTGCTGGAGGCGGGTGGGCAACTGGAGTTTCGCGACCAGCACGGCTTTTCGCTCATGCATCTCGCGGCGGAGAGGGATCGAGCGAGGACGCTAAAGGCGTTGCTGGAAGCCGGTGCGGATCTGAGCGCGCGGGACGATGCCGGGCGCACCGCGTTGCATGCGGCGGCGGCCAGCATCGAACTAGGCGTGCCTGGCTCATCAGCGCCCGCCGCGTTTGCGGTCTTGCTGGAGGCCGGCGCAGACCCGAATGAACTCGACGATTCTGGTTTGACCGTCATTCAGCGGGTGCCGGCGGGAAGCCGGGCACTGGTGTCAGCGCTGCTGGACGCGCATGCGGGCAGTACCGTGTCGAATCCAAACGCCCGCGACGAGTACGGCTACCCTGCGGTGCATGCAGCGGCTCTGGCGAACAGTGCGAGACTGCTCGCGGCGCTGCTGGAGGCCGGTGCGGATCTCAATGCACGGGACGACGACGGTCTTACGGCATTGCACCGGGTGGTAATCGAGGGCGAGACTGCGGCAATCACGACACTGCTGGAAGCCGGTGCGGACCCTGGGGCACTCGACAGTAACGGGCTCACCGCACTTCAGCTCGCGTTGGAAGAGTGGTTGGTTGACGACGACGACAGAGCGGCAATCGTGGCGCTGGCCGAGGCCGAGGCAAACCGTGAGGGTGGCGGCCGCAACGACTTCGCAGCAGTGGTGGCGCTGGCGGTAGGCAATCCGGCGGCGCTGGTCGACGCCGGACTGGACCTGAATGCCCGCGACAATGAGGGCCGCACCGTACTGCATTGGGTCGTGGGTTGGGACGATTCGGTGGCCTATCCTGCCTTGACGGCGCTGCTGGAAGCCGGTGCGGACCTGGACGCGCGCGACCTTGTCGGTTATACGGCGGTGCATTGGGCGGTGTGGCGGGGAAACCCGGGAATGATCGCGGCATTGGCGCAAGCGGGCGCGGACCTGAACGTGCAGGCTCGTCGTCGCACGGCGTTGCAGCAGGCGATCATCTGGCGCAACACGGAAATGGTAGCGGCGCTGGCGGCGGCGGGCGCGGATCCCGAATTGCTTGGTGAAAACGGCCGGACCGCGCTGCAGCAAGCGGCGTATGAAGGTTTCCCTGCAATGATCGCGGCACTGGCCGAAGCCGGTGCGGACCTGGAGGCGCGGGACGGGAGCGGCCGCACCGCGTTGCAACTGGCGGCGAATCGGTACCAACCGGGGCGTTGGGACGGTGGTCCGTCCACGCCGGCGGCGGTAGCCGCCCTGCTGGAAGCCGGAGCGCAATTCAATGCCGTGGACAATGCCGGCAGTACCGCGCTGCATGCGGCGGCGACGGGGGGCAATCGTGCGGCGACGGCGATGTTGGTGGCGCTGGGGGCCAACTGGACAAGCGGCCCGGCCGCGACGGACCTCAATGCCCGAATCGTGACCGTGGAACTGTTTCAGGGCCCGATGGTGTGGCGGTGGCAGCCTGCGGAGTCGGCGGGGACCGCTGCCGGGTCAGGCATGGGCGAAGGCAACTCGGTCGATCACGCGAAAACTCTGCTGCATCGGGCCACGACCGTTGCGGTACGCATCGGCAGCGAGAATCCCGATCCGCTGCCGGAGCTGGCCGTCAGCCTGAGCGACGCCGACGGACGGACGTGGGCGGTCGACGCCGATCTCGTGCAGGACCCTCACATCGTTTCCGTGCCCAGCGAATCCGAAAGCGGATTGTGGGAAACGGAATACGTCTACGAACTTCCGGCCCCATGGGTGGATTCCGGAAATCAGGCGACTTTTTCGGTTGACCCGCTCAACCGGCTCAAGGAAACAGGCGAGAACGACAACACGGCAATCCTGACAATGGACGGGTACGCCGTGCCGACCTTTGAAGTGACGTTCGTGCCCATCGTGTTTTCCGGCGAACCGGACGACATCGATACGCAGACCTACATGGCCGTCATCGGCGACCTGCTGCCGATCGGGAATCACCGGGCGAACGTCGGGCCGCTGCTGGACCTGTCAGACCGGAACCTGGGTACGCATGACAGGGCACTGAGCCGAAACACTGCCCTGCGCGAATTGCTGCAGCGCTGGAACGCCGAAGCCGCCGAGAACGCGTACTACTACGGGTTGCTGTTCACCGCGGAACAAGGATTTGTGATCGGAGGCGTCGGGCTGTTCGGCGGTGCTGCGTACCATGAGGGAAACGTGGCCGTCAGCGACGCCCTCGGCGGGCCTTGCCAGTGGGAGCGAATTTTCTGCGGCGACGGCGTTCACGCGCATGAACTGGGCCACAATCTGGGACTGGTGCATCTGCCGGGGAGTTGCAGCGGACCCGAACCGGTGGATCACGCCTTTCCCTACGCCGATGCCGGTATCGGCCCTCGCAGGGGGTGGGTGGCCAGCCGGAACGAGTTCGTCAATCCCGGAGACAGTCGGGACTATCGCGACCTGATGGGCTATTGCACTCCACGATTCGTTTCCGACTACAACTACAACAAGATGGTGGACCACCGGCTGGCCGACAACCAGCCGCCATCCGAAGTCTCCGGACGAATTGGGCCGGGCCTGGAAATCGGGCCCGAGGCGTCATCCTCGACCTCCACGCCAGCTCCGACCGTTGCCTACGCACCGCCGGCGGGGGCTGCATCGGCTACGGACGCCTCGCATCCCGGTCCTGCGCACACCGGTATCTTGGAAGAAACCGGCCCCAGCCTCGCATTCGCCGGCGTCGTGGACGAGTACGGTCTGTGGTCAATAGGGCAACTCGAGGCCAGCACGCAGCCGCCAAGGTCGCCGGGCACCGACGGCGAGGTCTACCTTACGCTTTGCTGTGTAACTGATTCGACGGATGGTTGGCATCAGGCCGAGCGGTACCATCGCACCGCGTCGTAGACGGGGTTCGTTGATGATGTCAGGCGCTGCGCCGGCACCCTCTGCGGTTTTTCG
>LXNI01002008.1_pt1 | contig 15462 bp, 12 predicted proteins | sample 809091 | NCBI WGS metagenome assembly LXNI01 (sample SAMN04870527, study PRJNA318959) | sponge metagenome | biome: 01000161; feature: marine sponge reef; material: water | host: Sarcotragus foetidus | place: Greece: Milos, Mediterranean Sea | collected 2013-05-29 | depth 5-7 m | reverse complement strand
CCGAGTGTGGTGCCTGGTCAACGTCGGCGACTCGCGGGTCTACCGCTACCAGGCGGGCGAGCTCACCCAGCTCACGATCGACCACAACTTCGTGGCCGAGATGATCCGAGCCGGCGACCTCACGGTGGAACAGGCCGCCGACCATCCCCGCCGCAACACGCTGACGCGAGCCATCGGCGTGGAGCCCGAAGTAGCAGTCGACGACTGGATCCTCGAGCTCACCGGCAACGACCGTTTCCTGCTGTGCACCGACGGCGTCACCAACGAATTGGACTCCTCAGACATCTCTGAGCTGCTCAACATCGATGAGCATCCCTCCGATGTGGCACGCGCCCTAGTGCGGCAGGCCAATGACCGCGGCGGGCGCGACAACTCCACGGCACTGGTGGTCGACGTCGACATCGAGGGAATCTCGGTCGAGACCACCGAGGCGGAAGCCGACGCCCCACCGCCCGACGGCAGCACCCAGCGCCCGCCGAGGCGACGCGGCTGGCGGCGTTCCCGCTCCCGCTGAGGCTGCCGCTGCGCGCTCGACGCCGCACCGAGATAGCGCTCGCAGCAATGGCGAGCGTTGTGGTCTGCGCTGCGTTCGCGGTTGCCGGCATCGGGGTGACGCGCAATGACTACGCAGAGCCGATTTGGAGCGAGGCCGGCTGGCTTGCAGTCGTCCTTGTCGCCGGTGCGGGAGCTTGGGTCGCGATCGGGCGATGGGCACCGGGCAGCAACGAGATCCTCTTCGGCATCGTCGCGCTGCTGATCGGCATCGGCTGGGTCTTCGTGACCCGGACAGACCGTTGGCTGGCGTCCGAGCAGGCGGTGGCAGTCGTGCTCGGATTCGCCGCCTTCGCAGGGACCTTGGCCGCGATGCGTCGGGGAGACGAATTCTTGCGAAGACCCGGCACGTTCGGGCTCTGCGCAGTGGTGTTCGCAGCGCTGGGCAGCTTCCCCGCTGGGACGAATGTCGCCGCAGGCGCGTACGAGATGCCGCGTCAGTGGCTGAACCTGGGTCCGCTCAGTGTCCAGCCGTATGAATTCGCCAAGATCGCGGTGATCTTGGCTGCCTGCGGGCTCACCACGACCGCGCCCCGCTGGCTGAGCCCCCGGATCGTGCCACACCGTCATGCTGCGGGTGCGAGTGCGGCAGCGATCTTCGCTTGGATACTGCTGATCGTTCAGCGAGACCTGGCGAGCTCCGCTGTGATCTTCGCTTCCGCCTGGCTGCCGCTGTGGCTCGACGACAGCGATGCAGCCGGTCGCGAGCTGCCGACCGTGCCTCGTCCGACGCGCACGCGCGCGCTGGGCGGGGTGCTGGCCACGTACGCGATCGGGGTGGTCGTGCTCGCGACCGTCTACGACCCCCTGTCCGCTCAGGTGCGCTACTGGCTGAACCCCTGGATCGGGGTGCAAGGTGCCGCCGTCGTCGATGCCTCGTTCGGGATCAGCTCCGGCGGCATCAGCGGCGTCGGACCGGGACTCGGGGCCCCGCAACTGCTGCATGAACCGCACAGCGACTTCATCTATGCCGTCATTGCCGAAGAACTTGGGATCCTGGGCGGCGCGGCATTGATCGCGGCCTACCTGCTCTTCGTAGGCATAGGTGCAGGCATCGCGCAGCGGGCACGCGGGACGCACCGGTTGTTGGCCGGGAGCGCAGCGTTCATCGTCGGACTGCAGGCACTCGTCGCGATCGCGGGGGTGCTGCGCATCCTGCCGCACACCGTGGGCGCGTTGCCCTTCGTGGCCCACGGACAAGTCGCGTTGATCGGCAACTGCATCGCGGTCGCGCTGATACTCGCTGTCTCAGACGCCAGCGGAGGGCCGACGGGGGGGCCGAGCGCCGCGCCTGTCGGGGAGCAGACGCAGCTGCGCATGACTCGACCGGGTACGCCCGACGCCCCCACCGGGGAGCTCGGGGTGTCATCACCGAGACCGGGGCGGCGCCGGCGGCGGTCCGCCGGCACCTCCGAGCAGGGCGAACCCCAACAACTCCCGCTTGGTGAGCCATGAGCCGGCGCATCACACGATTGACGATCGGGCTTGTCATCGCCTTCGCGGTGCTCCTGGTCCAACTCACCAACTTGGGATATCTCTCGGCCGACGAGCTGCGCCGTCACGAGTTCAACCAGCGCGCGGTGACCGCGCTCAGTGCTCCACGCGGGGCGATTATGAGCGCTGACGGCGAGGCGATCGCGCTCGCCCTCAACCCCACCGAGGCCGAACCCCGGCCGATGCGGACGTACCCGCACGGGCCGCTCTATGCACACACGGCGGGTTATTTCGCGCTGAACCTGGGCGTGGGCGGCGTCGAGCGTCACTACAACGCCGAGCTGTCAGGCAGCGCGACCGACATCGCCATCGACGAGATGGCGGACCTGTTCCGTGACGCTCAGCGCGTCGGAGATCTGAACCTCACGCTGCATCACGGCGTCCAGCTCACCGCACGCGCGGCCCTGGGAGACCGCGACGGTGCCGTTGTCGTGGTTGCTCCCACGACGGGCGAGATCGTGGCCCTGTGGTCTCGCCCCAGCTTCGATCCCAACAAGGTGGACGCTCGCGCGCCCGAGCCGCCCGCATTGACCAGCGGTCTGCCCTCAGCACGTGCGTACCAACGCCACTACGGCATGACCGCTGGGCAGCCAGCCGACACGGCGAGTGCGGACTTGCTGGCTGGCGCGAGCCGAGCACTGGGGCCCACCGGCATAGACCTTCCCGGAGAACCCGACGCCATAGCCGCAGTCTCGGGCGCGCCGCTGACGCCGCTGCAGCTGGCATTGGCAGCCGCCTCGCTCGCGAACGGAGGGGTTCGCATGCGCCCCTACGTGGTGCACAGCGTGACCGGGCGGACGCCGACGGACGCCGACGGCGGTCAGCCAACGGGCTCCGGCGCGTCACGTGTCACGACGCCGCAGACCGCAGGTCGTCTCTTTGAGACCGCCGATGCGGCCACGCTGCTGGCTCGCATGGCTGCGCAGGCGCGGCAGGCTTCGATCAGCCTCACTCCAGCCGATGGCGTCGAGCTCACCGCGGCGATCGCTTGGGGCCTGTTGACCGATCCAACCAGCAGCAGCACGCGCACCGGGAGCTGGGCGGTGCTGTTGGCCCCAGCAGATGCACCCACGGTCGTCGTGGCGGCTGTGATCGAACCCGACGCCGCCCTTGACGTCGCCGAGCCACGAGGCGGCGGTACCTTGGCAACGATGATCGCTGCGACCGCAGCGGAAGCCACCCTTGCGCTGCGGGCAGTCTCGGACCCCGACCGCCCCTAGCCCGACAACTTCGCAGTCATCCCACAGGCCCGACGGCCCGATCACCCAGCAAGCGCCCCGTGCTCATGGCAGACACCGACAACCCAATATTCGGCGGTCGCTACGAGCTGTTCAGCCGTATCGCGCGCGGCGGAATGTCCGAGGTATTCCTGGGCCGCGATCGCCTCCTCGACCGGCCCGTCGCCGTCAAGGTGCTGTTCCCCGAATTCGCGACCGACTCGTCATTTGTCGAGCGGTTCCGCCGAGAGGCTCAAGCCGCTGCGAACTTGAGCCAGCCGAACGTGGTCGGCGTGTACGACTGGGGCAACCACGAAGGCACCTACTACATCGTGATGGAGTACGTCGAAGGTCGAAGCCTGGCGGAGGTCATCCGCAGCGACGGCCCGCTGCATCCCGATCGCGCCGCAGACATCGCCATCGACATCGCGGCTGCGCTTGCATTCGCTCACAGCAACGGCGTGGTACACCGCGACATCAAGCCGGGCAACGTCATGATCACCCAGTCCGGCCAAGTCAAGGTGGCCGACTTCGGCATCGCCCGGGCGCTCGGCGGCGGCACCGACGATCTGACACGCACCGGATCGGTGATGGGCACGGCCACGTATCTGTCGCCCGAGCAGGCTCAAGGGCACGATGCCGACCCGCGCAGCGACGTGTACTCGCTGTCCGTCGTGCTCTACGAGGTGCTCGCGGCGGGTCCGCCGTTCACCGGTGACAGTCCCGTCGCCATCGCCTACAAGCACGTCCAGGAGGCGCCGATCCCCCCGTCGCGCTACAACGCCGACGTTCCCCACGAGCTCGAAGCCATCTGCCTGCGGGGACTCGCCAAGGATCCCGCTGCGCGCTACGGCTCAGCCGCCGAGCTGCGCAACGATCTCTTGCGCTTCCGGGCGGGCCAGCCGACGCATGCTGCGGCGAGCGACGTCACGGCGTACTTCCCCGCAGTAACGACGACCGATCAGCCTTACCCAGCCCAGCCAGCCGCACCGCCACCAGCTCAGCCTGCACCCCCCGCTTATCAACATCACCCTGCGGCCCCGCCCACGCCCCCCTACGGCGGGTTGCAATACCCGCCTCAATACCCGCAAGGCCCGCCGCCCAGTGCTGTCGAGCCACCGGATCGCACGCCGATGTGGATCACTCTGCTCGTAATCCTGCTGCTGGTCATTGCCGGGCTCGTGTTCCTGCTCGTCAACGAACGAGGCGAATCAGGTGTCGCGACCGAGCCGCAGGGCACGTCTGATGAACAGCTGCGGGTGCCCAACGTAGTGGGTTTGCATTTCGCCGAGGCCGAGCGCGAGCTGGCCGATGCCGGCTTCGATCACACCAGCGTCGAGTTCTCCGAACGCGACGACGTCAACGAGAACATCGTGTTCCAGCAGAACCCTCGCGCCGGGCTGCTGCTTGCCGAACCGAATAACCTTGACAACCCGGTCACCCTGTTCGCGGCGGCACCACGCTCGCTGGTCGCACTGCCCAATGTGGTCGGGCGAACCTACGAAGAGGCCGAGGAGGTACTTGTTACCGCCGGTTTCAGCGTCGAGCGCATTGATGTGCGCAACGACAACCTGGCAGTGGGGCTCGTGACCGAACAGAGCATCCCGAGCACCGAACAGCGCCCAGCCGGCACCGTCGTGACGCTGACCGTCTCAGCGGGTCGAGGCGAGGTTGAGGTGCCGCGCCTGATCGGGCAGTCCGTCGACGACGCCAGGGTCACACTGGCCCGCCTTGGTCTCGTCGATCGGGTCGAGCGCGAATTCTCCACGGAATTCAGCGCAGAAACCGTCATTCGCAGCAGTCCTGAAGCCGGCGCTGCGGTGGAACGGGGCAGTGTCATCACACTCGTCGTATCCCAAGGTCCAGAGGAACTCGTCGTGCCGTCGCTCGCTGAACTCGGCACCTCGGAGGCCGCAGCCGTACAGCAAGCGCTGGAAACCCTCGGGTTCGAAGTACGGCGAGCGGAGCGCGAGAGCGAGGATCCTGACGTGGACACGGGGCGGGTGCGCGAATTGAGCCCCGCTCCCGGCACCAGGCAGATAGCGGGATCCGAGGTCGTCATCTTCCTACTGAAACCCCCCACCATCGCTACTGTTCCGAGTCTGCAGGCACTGGGGACCTTCGAGCCCAACGAAGTCGCAGCCGCAATGACTGAATTGGGCTTCACCGTCGATCAGCGCACTCAACCGGTTGCCCAAGGCGATCCGGGTGATGGCCAAGTCATCGCCCTGGAGCCCGCTTCAGGATCGAACATTCGACTCAACTTCGAGAGCGTGACACTCGTCATCGGCGAAGCCACGCCAAACTCGCCGGACGTGCCGCCGAATGAGGGCGGGCCGGAACCAGAAGCGTCCGACGATCCCGGTACGGACAACTCGTGACCGTGGTGCATTCGTCATCGGCACACCGTGCCGCACCTCTCGGGTATTTCGCCAGCAGACCACTAGGTTGATCGGCCATGGCCCGGCCCCGCAAGACCAGCCGCATCACGCCCAAGGGCACCCGACCGCAGAACGCGCCGGCCCAGCAGCAGAGCGCAGGCGGCCAGGGCGAACAGAGCGCCTCGTGGTTCGGCTGGCTGATCGCGGCACTGCTCGGTGTCGGCACCGTGGTGATCGTGTCGAACTACATGAGCTGGTTGCCGGGCAGTCCGGCCAGCGTATGGATTGCCGTCGGCTTGGGCATTGTGCTGGTCGGCATCCTGCTCGCCACGCGCTGGCGATGAATGACATTGATGTGATTTTCCCCAAGTTGTGGAAAAGCTGTGGCAACAGCCCAGCTACTCGTCTGCGTTAGCCACGAGGTCCATGTCCTCGCTGCAGCAGCGGGGCGGCTCAGGGTTCTGCACCGGCGAGCGTGTCATGCGCATCTCGGTGCCGCAGAGGCTGCACCGGTAGGTGAGGCGCACCCGTCGCAGTTCTCCTGGCGGGGGCGGCGGGGGGATCGGGCGCGAGAATGTGGCCATCATGCGCAGGCCGAGCCGGTACACGATGTAGATGAACACCAGCGAGAGCGGCACGGCCAGCCACAGGCTCACGCTCTCAAGCTACTGGCGCTTGTGACAGTGTTTGGTTGTGCGGCCTACTGGGACTGAGCCGGGGGACTTTGTCGAGTACGACATGGACCTGTATGAGGCGCAACGGCGCAGTGCCATGCGGGCTGCGCTGGAAGCCAGCCGGGCGGAGCTGTCGGCGGAACTTGGCGTCGAGCTGCGGGTTGGCAGCGAGGGCAATGAGCTGGTGTTGGTGGACGCCCATGGGGTTCGCTACCGGGCGAGCCTGAACCCTCGTGGACGGCTGGTGCTCACCGCCGTTCGGGGAGCCAGCCTGCTCTAGCGGGACGGCGAGGCGCGGAAGGCCCGTTCGAGCAGCGACGACGGCGCCGGCTCGGGGTCGGGTTCTGGCATTTCGGTTGGCTCGGGACGGGACCGGGGCTTGAACAGCGGTTCAACGCCCTCTGGGGCTTCGGCACTCGGCTCCGGCGGGGTCATCGCCGGTTCTGGCTCAGGAGCCCGGCGGTCGTCAAGCTCCCACCCGACCGGCACCTTGATCCGATCGGCGTGGGCTCGGCACAACGGCATGATCATGTCTCGCTGGCGGGAGGTGCCAGCGATCGTGGCGGCATCGAGGTCATAGAGCCACGCCCTCGTCTGGGGCACGTCATAGCCCAGCTCCGCCGTGGCCATCTCGGTGCACATCCCTCGAACACACTGCAACATGGCAGTCGAAGGTACCGGCGCGCTCGGGATCGGTCGGGGATAGGCCGCCGGCCCGGTGCCGAACCGGCGATCTCGGTAGGGTTCTCTGCGCCAGAAGCAGACCTGCTGCTGGCAAGCACACGAGGGGAGCAGCTGTGGTTGGCGGAGCATTGAAGTCCGCGAGCATGGACGATTTCGATCTGCGGATGTCCGCCGCGGTCGAGCCGCTGTACGAAGCGGTCAAGGCGTTCATCCGCGACGAAGTCGACCCCATCACCGAGGAATTCCATCGGATGGGCGAGAACCGCGAAGACCGCTGGAGCTGGGCACCCGGCCAGCTCGAGCTGCTGGAGGGCGCCAAGAACAAGGCGCGCGAGCAGGGATTGTGGAACTTCTTCCTGCCTGACGCGGACACCGGCGAGGGCCTGAGCAACCTCGACTACGCCTACATCGCCAACGAGCTGGGCAAGAACCGACTGGCCTCGGAGTGCCTGAACTGTTCCGCGCCCGACACCGGCAACATGGAAGTGCTCGAGCGCGTCGGCACCCCCGAGCAGAAGCAGCAATGGCTCGAGCCGCTGCTCGAGGGCAAGATCCGCTCTGCTTATGCCATGACCGAGCCGGCCGTGATGAGCTCGGACGCCAAGCAGGTGCAGACCAACGCCGAGCTCGACGGCGACGAGTGGCTGATCAACGGCGAGAAGTTCTACATCTCCGGCGCCGGCGACCCTCGCTGCAAGATCATGATCACCATGGTGCGCACCAACCCCGATGCGGACACCTACAAGCAGCAGTCGCAGATCCTGGTGCCGATCGACGCGCCCGGCGTGAACATCTTGGGCCCGATGCACGTCTTCGGCGCCGACGACGCCCCGCACGGCCATATGCACATCACCTTCGAGGACGTGCGGGTGCCCCGCGACAACATCCTGCTCGGCGAAGGCCGCGGCTTCGAGATCTCTCAGCTGCGGCTGGGCCCTGGCCGCATCCACCACTGCATGCGCTCGATCGGCGCCGCCGAGAAGGCCATCGAGATGATGGTCGACCGGGGACTGAGCCGGGAGGGCTTCGGCAAGAAGCTCATCAACCTGGGCAAGAACATGGAGGTCGTGTCGCGGTCACGCATCGAGGTCGAGGCCATGCGGCTGATGGTGCTGCGGGCGGCCCAAGCCATGGACACGCTCGGCAACGCCGAGGCGCGAGTCTGGGTGAGCGCTGTCAAGGCAATGGTGCCCGAGAAGTGCTGCGACATCATCAACGAGGCGATCCAGATGCATGGGGCTGCTGGGGTTTCGCAGTGGTTCCCGCTGGCTGACATGTGGCATGCACAGCGGACACTCCGGTTGGCTGATGGGCCTGATGAGGTGCATCACCATGTGGTGGCTCGCGCTGAGGTCAAGACTCGCGAGAGTGAGCGGTCCATGGGGCTTGCTGTCGACCACACGCTCGATGGGCCGGTTGCTCCGGCCATGGCCTTCTCGGGCCCTTAGGCGTGGTGGGGATCGCCTAGATCTCGCAGCGCCCAGTCTCTGAGTTCCACCTTGCGGATCTTGCCGGAGGGGGTGGTGGGCATTTCCTCTACGAAGATCACTTTTCGGGGGATCTTGAAGCTGGCTATGCGACCTTGGCAGCGCTCGATGAGCGAATCCTCGGTGATGTCTGGTGGGGCTGACTCGGTGAGCTGGACGAATGCGACCGGGACTTCTACGAGGCGCGGGTCGGGGTAGCCGACTACTGCTATCTGTTCGACGCCGTCGGCTTCGAGCAGGTAGCCCTCGACTTCGGCCGGAGAGACGTTCTCGCCGCCCACTTTCAGCATGTCTTTGTGGCGGCCGATGAAGACGGCGTGACCGTCGGGGCGCATCCTTGCTATGTCGCCGGTGTCGAGCCAACCGTCATCGCCGAGCACTTCGGCGGTGGCTTCGGGGCGGCGCCAGTAGCCCTCCATCACGGTGTAGCCGCGCACAAACAGTGCTCCCGGGGCGTCAGGCAGGCACTCTTGCCCGGTCTCGAGGTCTCGGATCTGGTACTCGATGCCGTCCATGGGGTAGCCGGAGGCTTCGGTGCGCTGCTCGACGGAATGGGTGGGGTGGCTGCAGCTCACAAACGCCCACGACTCGCTCATGCCCCAGCCCGAGATGGTGGGGCAGAACACTTCCTGGGCTCGCCTTGCGATAGGCGTAGACGACTCCATGCCTGCCGCGAGCGTTCCCATTCGCAGGCTGGACATGTCGCGGGGGTGCTCGTCCTGGGCGCGCAGCAGGTCGCCCCAGTGCGAATCGAAACCGTGCAGGACCGTGCCGCCTTGGGACTCCACTTCTGCCAGAACTGCTGCGGGGTCGAAGACGTCGAACAGCACCTGGCAGCCGCCAGTGAGCACCGCCTGGATCGACACTTCGCCGAAGCCGAACAGGTGGAACAGCGGCAGGTAGCTCATGTGGATGTCGTTGGCGGTGTGCCCCAGCAGCATCGAGCGTTCACGGCTGTTGCGCAGCGGGCGGTGAGTGTGCACGACACCCTTGGGGTGACCGGTCGTGCCCGACGTGTACGCCAGCATCATGCGGTCGTCGACCGTCACGCTGGCAGCCCGTTCGGCCAGTTCTGCGTCGGAGACGCTCTCGCCTGCGGCCAGGAATTCGTCCCAGCTCATCGCATCGGCGAGCGCGTCGTCACGGTCCGCACCGGTGAACACGACCCGTTCGAGGTGCCCCGCAGCAACGATGTCGGGATGAGCCTCGCAGAGCATCGCTCGGTAGTCGATCGGCCCGGACTGGTCGATCGAGATCATGAACCGGCTCTCGGACTGCGCCACGGTGTAGGCCACGTCGTCGGTCCGGTACCGGGTGTTGAGCGGAACGATGCAGCCGCCCACCTTCGGAATGGCGTACTGCAACCACAGCCACTCGGGCAGGTTCGTCATCCACACGGCCACGTGGTCGCCTCGCTGTGCACCCAGCGCCATCAGCCCCTTGGCGACGCGGTCCACCTCGTGAGCGAAGTCGTCGTAGTGCCAGCGCTGGTCGCCGAAGACCACCGCCGGGCGATCTCCCCACATGCGGGCCGCGCGGTCGACGGTATCGCCCAGCAACAGCCAGTCATAGCTCGCACCCTTGGACATGGTCGCAGCGTAGAACGGCGGCCCATCGGTCCGCGGGGCTACGTTGAGCGGGTTCGTGCTCACAGGAGGCACATCGTGGAATTCGATCTGATGACCGGCTCGTCGACCTGGAGCGATGCGGCCGATCTGGCCCGCAAGGTCGAGGGCGCCGGCTTTTCGGGGATGCTCTACACCGAGACCGGTCAGGTGCCGTGGATGCAGCTCGCCGCAGCCGCCATGGCGGCCCCCAGCCTCACGTTCACGACCGGCATCGCGGTGGCCTTCCCTCGCAGCCCGATGGTGTCGGCCCAGATCGCCTGGGAACTCGCCGGCGAGACCAATGGCCGTTTCCGGCTGGGCCTCGGCAGCCAGGTGAAGGGTCACATCGTGCGGCGCTATGGGGTCGAATTCGATCGCCCGGCGGCGCGCATGCGCGACTACGTCGGGGCGGTGCAGGCGTGCCTGCGGGCCTTCCGGCGGGAAGAGAAGCTCAGCTACGAAGGCGAGTTCTTCAACCTGAGCCTGCTGCCGGCACAATGGGCGCCGCGCGCGCACGACCACGGCGACGTGAAGGTCGATATCTCATCTGTCGGTCCCATCATGAACGGGGTGGCCGGCGAGGTTGCCGACGGCGTGCACGTCCACCCGATGCACACGATGCACTACATCCGCGAACGGCTGCTGCCTGAGGTGGCCCGGGGTGCTGAGCGAGCCGGTCGTGACGTCGCCGACATCGACCTGATCGTGCCGGTATTCGCCGCACCCGGCGACACACCCGACGAGCTGGCGCCGTTGATCTGGCGGGCCAAGACGCAGATCGCGTTCTATGGCACCACACCGAATTATGCGTTCCAATTCACAGATCTGGGCTACGAGGGCGTCACTGAGAAGCTGCGCCAACTCATGAGCACCGGCGACATCGCCGGCATGGCCGACACCATCACCGACGACATGCTCGAGCACTTCGCCGTCGTCGGGCCATGGGACGAGATGGCAGACCGGCTGAAAGACCGTTACACGGGCACCGCCGCCCGGGTGGTCATGTACCTGGCCGAGGAGCAGATCCGCAAGGACCCCGACATGGTCCACAAGTGGGGCGACGTGGCCCAAGCCACCCGCTCCTCGAGGAAGCGCCAATAGATGAACCCTTCCGTTGTCGCACCAATCATTTCCCGCTCTTGTTCGCTGTCGCTCACGGGCCGCTCGGGCCACGGCTTCGCCTATCGGCTCAGCCTCTTGGGCGAACCCGCACCGGGGCGCTGAACAGCAGCGCCTCGCAGCTTGCAATCGCAGCAATCGACGAATGGAGACGACGTGAGCGATGACGGCAACGCAGACCGGGTGGCCTTGGTGACCGGCGGCGGCCGGGGCATCGGCCGCGAGATCTGCCTGGGGTTGGCTCGAGACGGCCGCCGGGTCGCGGTAGCTGACCTGCGAGTGCCCGAGGCCACTGACACGGCCGCCGCCATCAACGCCGCGGGCGGCACGGCGATCGCCGTCGAGATGGATGTGTCCGACGCCGATGCCGTTGCCGCCGGTCTCGGTTCGGTGGTCGACCAACTGGGGCCGGTCGAAGTGCTCGTCAACTGCGCAGGCTGGGACGAGCTGCGGCCCTTCGTCACCACCGATGAGGACTTCTGGGACCGCGTCATCGAGATCAACTACAAGGGCCCGCTGCGGACGACGCAGGGTTGCCTGGGGGCCATGGCTGAGGCCGGCTTCGGGCGCATCGTGAACATCGGCTCCGACGCCGGCCGGGTCGGTTCCTCGGGCGAAGCCGTTTACGCCGGCGCCAAGGGCGGCGTCATTGCCTTCACCAAGACCATCGCCCGCGAAGTAGCGCGGCGGGGCATCACTGCGAACGTGGTGTGTCCTGGACCGACCGACACTCCGCTGCTGGAAGAGATCGCTGCGGCGACCGACACGAGCGACAAGATCATCGGGGCGATGGCTCGGGCTGTGCCGATGAAGCGCATTGGGCAGCCGCACGAGGTGGCGGCGGCTGTTGTGTTCTTGTGCAGCGAGGAGGCTGGGTATATCACTGGGCAGACTTTGTCTGTCAGTGGTGGTCTCACGATGGCTTAACCGCGCGCCCGCTGTGGAGGCGGCGCGGGCCCTCTGCTCCGGGGATCCAGCAGGTCCCAACCTCGCAGAGTTCCCGCGCCGCCTCCACAGCTATGGCATCTGGGTCTCTCGCGTCGTGCTCTCAATCTGGTGGGGCTTGGGCGATGGTTTTGGTGTTGTAGAGGTTGGTGATTTCGGTGGGGGTGTAGCCGAGTTCGTGCAGGATCGCTTCGTTGTGCTGGCCGAGCTTTGGGGGTGGGCTGACGGCGGCGGGTGTTGTTTCGAAACGGAAGGGCAGGCCGGGGAACAGTTGGGGCTGCTCGTCGGGACGGGCGTGGTCGACCATGAGGCCGCGGGCGGTGCTGTGGGGGTCGTTGACGATGTCGGCGATGGTCATCACAGCTGAAGCGCTGATCCCGGCCGCCTGCAACTCGGCGACGGCATCGTGCTTGTCTCGGGTTGCCGTCCAGCGTTCGATCATGGCGTCGATGGTGTTGTGATCGGCTTGGCGTGCTGCCGCGGTTGCCCAGTGGGGCTTGCATGTTGGGTCGTCGAGCGCTCCGGCGAGTGCCTTCCAGGCCTCGTCGTCGGTGACGGTCAGTGCAAGCCAGGCGTCATCGCCAAGGCATCGGTAGACGCCCGCCGGGGCTGCGTCTGGGGAACGTGCCCCGTGGCGGGGCGGTGGTGGGGCGCCGGGGTGGCGCATGGATGCTTCGGCGAATTGGTCGCCTGCTATGGCGATCGCTGTTTCGAGCTGGGAGAGGTCGACCGAAACCGGATTGCTGGTGCGCCAGTGCTGCCACAGGGCTGCCAGGGCGATAACCGTTCCGTGCAGGCCGCCGACGACGTCGGGGAAGGCGATGCCTTGCTTGTAGGGGCCCGAGTCGGGGTAGCCAGTGGTGGAGGCCAAGCCCGAGGCGGCATCGAGCACCGGGCCCCAGCTGATGCGTTCGGCGTCGGGACCGGTGGCGCCGAAGCCGGACATGTCGAGCGTCACGATGGCGGGGTTCATCTCGCGCAGCTCGGCGGGCGTGATACCGGCGGAGCGGACGCCGCGTGGGCTGTAGTTGTTCACGACGATGTCGGCCGTTGCGACCAGCCGGCTCAGCACCTCGCGGCCGCCGGGAGCCTTCAGGTCCAAGCAGAGGTCCCGCTTCGAGCGGTTCATCTTGTTCCAGTGACCGAGCCGGTTGAACCAGTCGTCGCCGGGGTCGTTGTTCAGGAAGATGCCGTTGCGCGACAGAGGGCCGGGCAGCTGCCCCCATTCCCAGTCCCCCCGTTCGGCGACGATCTTCTCGGCAGGCGGCATGGCGAGGCCGCGTGCGGTGGGGTGCTCGATCTTGATGACGTCGGCGCCGAGATCGCCGAGCATCCGGCACACCAGCGGACCTGCCCATGCAATCGTGAACTCCACAACCCGCACGCCCGCAAGCGGCTTGATGCCGTCAGGCCAGATTGGCTCTCTCCCTGCGGTGGCCGCGGCATCGGCTGCGGGGGCTCCGATGCCGAGCGCGGGTGCGCGGCGGAACTGCGGTGTCGCTCCGTCGATTCGAGCAGGCGGGCCCGGCAGCCGAGCCCCTGCCGTGGCGGCCGTCATCGCACCGCCTAGCGCAGCGTCGTCCGGCGGGGCATCCAGGTTCACCCAGTAGTCGCGTGCGGCGAGCTGCGGGCTGGCCAGCATGTCGTCGAGGCTGGCCACCGGTCCGGAGGGGACCTGGTTGTCCTGCAGTGCGGTGACTGCTTCGGCGACGGTCTTGGTGGCCGCCCAGGCAGCGATGATCTCGTCCAGCTCGTCGGCGTGGTCGAAACGCACGGCGGGCACATAGAAGTCGTCGCGCGCCAGCAGCTCGACCTGGTCCATTGCGATGCAGAAGCCCTCCCATTGGTGGACCGAGACAGCCGCGATGCATACCCAGCCGTCGACGCACTCATAGAGCGCCAGCGGATGGTGCTGCTCGCCGAATCGATTCCCCCACCGCCGCTTGGTGACGCCGTTGTGGGTGTACAGGCTGAAGCTCCATTGGTGAGCGTTGGCGAGCGCCTCCAGCGCGGACACCTCCACGAGGTCGCCGCGGCCAGTCGTCGCGGCGTTGACCAGCGCAGCCCCGATGCCGATGGCCGCAGTCGCCCCGACCAGGTGTGTGAGCCATGGGCCGCCGCCCGGCAGCGGGTGCCGGTCTGGCTCGCCGTTGAGGCTCATGTGCCCTGCCAGCGCCCAGTGCTCGAGCGGGCCGGCCCGCCACGCCGACTTCGGCCCCGTCAACCCGTACGGCGTGATGGCGGCTGCCACGAGCTGGGGGTGCGCCTCGCGCGCACCGGTGACCTCCGCTTGCGTCGAAGCCAGATCGCCCTGGCAATCCAGCACCAAGACATCGAAGCCCGCAGCCAATTCCGCCAGCGAGGCACCAGGGTCTCGCAGAACGCTCGTCGTGTTGGCGCGCAAGTACTCCCATGCCACAGAAACCGGGCCGTCGCCGATGTCGAGCACACGTGACTGCCGCAGACGGGAGCCTTCCGGTGGTTCGCCCACCACGACCTCGGCGCCGGTCATCGCGAGCATCCGGGCGCAGTACGCGCCCGCTCGCCCGTCGCTCAGATCCAGTACCCGAACGCCTCGCACATCACCCCTGAGTCGCCGCCAGCCCAGCGGGCCCGGATCGTACCGACGCCGCTCGGTGCCCGCTTCGGCTGTGAGACGCGACGGGTTCGCCGTCGAGTTAGCTGCGGTAGTCGGGGTCGCGGCGTTCGGCGAAGGATCGCAGGCCCTCTTTGGCGTCGGGGGAGGCGAAGGCCGCCCGGGTGTACTCCTGGTACAGCCGCAGTCCGTCGGCCAGTGACATCTCACGGCCGCGCAGTGCCAGCTCCTTGGTCATGCGGATGGCGGCGGGGCCGTTCGCGGCGATCTGATCGGCGATGCCCCGGGCGGTTGCCTGCAGGTTTTCGGGCGCGGTTTTCTCGCTGACGAGCCCGACGCGCAGGGCCTCGGCGGCATCGATGAACGAACCGGTCAGCAGCAACCGCATTGCATCCGACGAGCCGATCAAGCCCGGCAGACGCAGCGCGCCGTAGCCGTGCAGGATTGCCCAGCGCACTTCCGGGCAGCCGAACTGCGCGGTGTCATCGCACACCCGGATGTCGCAGAACAACGCCAGTTCCAGCCCGCCCGCCAGGCAATAGCCCTGAATGGCCGCGATCGTGGGCTTGGCGGTTTCCAGCCCGATGTCGAACCGGTTTGGACGCCACGGCATCCAGGCTTCCCGATCCGCAAACTCGCCGAGGTCGTGGCCCGAGGTGAACGCCCGGCCGGTACCGGTGACGATCGTGCACCGCACCGCGGGGTC
>LXNI01002007.1_pt1 | contig 15464 bp, 16 predicted proteins | sample 809091 | NCBI WGS metagenome assembly LXNI01 (sample SAMN04870527, study PRJNA318959) | sponge metagenome | biome: 01000161; feature: marine sponge reef; material: water | host: Sarcotragus foetidus | place: Greece: Milos, Mediterranean Sea | collected 2013-05-29 | depth 5-7 m | reverse complement strand
AAGACCAAGAAACTTCACCGCTTCCGGGCGGCCCGGCCGGGCCGCACCAAAGCAAAACAAACCATAAACACTGTTACCCATGTAACCGGTCTATAGTGTCACCCATCTATCCGGTTGCTCAGGGGAGCGACCGGGCAAACGGTTGAGACGGCCACCGTCTCCGAAATCTAGCCAGCCCCCTCACGCCGCCGATTGCCGGGGCTTCACGCACTTCGCGATCTCGCGGCCCGCCGCGATCTCCGCTTGGCGAAGCTCCCAGGTCTTTTGCAGGTTCAGCCAGAGTTGCGGCGTCGTCCCGAAATAGCGCGCGAGCCTGAGCGCCGTGTCCGCGCTCACGCCCCGCTGGCCGTTCAGGATCATCGTCACCCGGTTCACCGGCACGCCCAGCGCCTTCGACAGCGCGTTGGCCGACAGCCCGAGCTCGTCGAGTTCGCCGCGCAGGATTTCGCCCGGATGCACCGGCCTCATACCGTTCCTTGCGTTCATGTCAGATTCCTTCAGTGATAATCCACGATCTCCACATCTTCCGGCCCGTCGTCCGTCCAGCGGAAGCAGACGCGCCATTGCGCATTGATCCGAATGCTGTGCCGGCCGGCGCGGCCGCCGCGCAACGCTTCCAGCCGGTTGCCCGGCAGCGCGGCAAGGTCTCCGAGCGTCTCCGCGCTGTCCAGCAGAACCAACCGGTGCGCGGCCTGATCGGCGAAGCCCTGGAATGCGGCGACGCGCCGACCCTCGAAGAAGCGGCGCGTCTCCCGGTTCCCGAAGCTCCGTATCATCGGCGCCGACCGTAATTCATATTACGCCTTACGTAAATGGTGCTCGCAGCCCCCACACCCGTTGTGCAATGCAGAAATTCCGTTTGCCATGCCGGATTCACATGGCTTAGAGTTTTTTGAGATAAACGGCAACCGAAAGGACGCAGTCCGGCCGCCATGGGAACAAAGAGCCTGTCCGCCCGCTCTTCCGCAAACCGTCTTCCCGCCGATCCACCCGGCGCACCCTTTCCCGTAATCAAATTTCCGCCGTCCTATCCGCCTTCCGGAGCGGTCGCCGGTCCGCCGCGGCGGGAGCCGCCGGGATGGCGTTAGAGTTCCATCTCAACGGCCGGCGGCACGTCGTCCGGGACGTGCCGCCCAACGTCACGGCGCTGGACTATATCCGCGAACACCTGCGCCTCACCGGCACCAAGGAAAGCTGCGCCGAAGGGGATTGCGGCGCCTGCACGGTGGTGCTGGCCACCGGCCCCGGGGACGGCCGGACATTCCGGGCGGTCAATTCCTGTCTCCTGACCCTGCCGCACCTCAACGGCGCCGATGTGCTGACCGTGGAAGGGCTGGCGGGCGGGGACGATCTGGACCCGGTGCAGGCGGCCTTGGCCGACGGCGACGGCACCCAATGCGGCTACTGCACACCGGGCTTCGTCATGGCCCTTTATGCGCTGCGCCAGGGGGCTGAGGAGATCGATCCCGGGACCGTGCACGAAGCGCTGGCCGGCAACCTCTGCCGCTGCACGGGCTATCGCCCGATCGTCGACGCGGCGATGAAGGCATGCGGCCGGAAGGTATGCGGCGAGACCGGACCCGGCGGCTACCGGGAGCACACGCCGGCACAGGTGACGGAACGATACGAGGCCGGCGATCAGGCATTTCGCAGCCCCGCCAGCCTCGCCGAAATGGCGCGGGCGCTGGCCGACAACCCGGATGCCTATATCCTCGCCGGCGGCACCGACCTTGGACTGCTGGCCGCCAAGGAGCGCTGGAAACTGCCGCTTGTCATCCATACGGGCCGGGTCGCGGAGCTCCTGGAGATTCGCGACGAGCCGGACTGCCTCGAATTCGGCGCGGCGGTCACCTATACCGACGCCCTGCCGTTGATCGAGCGCGAATACCCGTCCTTCGGCACGCTGATCAAACGCATCGGTTCCCGGCAAATCAGAAACATGGGCACCATCGGCGGCAATATCGGCAATGCGAGCCCCATCGGCGACACCCTGCCCTGTCTGATCGCCCTGGACGCCAAGTTGACCCTGCATTCCCGGGACGGTCCCAGGCGGATGCCCATCGAGGCGTTTTTCCTCGATTACCGGAAAACCGATCTGCGGCCGGGCGAATTCATTCGTTCCGTCCGCATCCCGAAACCGAAGGACGGCGAGACCTTCCGGACCCATAAGGTTTCCAAGCGCTACGATCAGGACATCTCCTCGGTCATCGGCGCTTACCGGCTCGCGGTCGCGGACGGCTCGGTTCGGGACGCGCGCATCGCCTATGGCGGCATGGCGGCAACGCCGAAACGGGCCCGGGCCTGCGAGGCGGCGATCACCGGTTCGGCGTGGCGCGAAGACGCGCTGATGCAGGCCGCCCAGGCCGTCGACGAGGACTTCAGCCCGCTGTCGGACCATCGGGCCTCCGCCGCCTACCGGTCGATGGTGGCCAAGAACCTGTTTGCCCGGCTGTGGCGGGATATCTCGGCCGTGGATGAAACCCTGGAAGTGGGGCTGATCCGATGAACGGCCCGGAGACCGCCAAAAGCGATATCGCCGGCGCGGCCCATGCGCGGCTGCGGCACGACAGCGCGGTCAAACACGTCACCGGCGCCGCGGTCTATGTGGACGACATGCCCATCGCGCCCGGCACATTGGAAGTCTTCCCGGTGGTCAGCTCCCACGCGCACGCGAAGATCGTCTCGACCGATATCTCCAAGGCGCTCCGGGCGCCGGGGGTGGCCGGCATCTTCGGCGCCGGGGATATTCCGGGAAACAACGATATCGCGCCGATTTTCTCCGGCGAGCCCATTCTCGCTGACGGTCTCGCCGAATACGCCGGCCAGCCGGTCCTCATCGTCGCCGCCGACACCTACGATCAGGGCCGCGATGCCGCCCGGCTGATCGGCATCCGCTATGAGGTGCTGGAACCGGTCCTCACCATCGACGAGGCGCTGGAAAAACGGCAATTCACCTATCCGCCCCACAGCGTCGTCCGGGGAAACGCCGACGGCGCGATCGAAGCGGCCCCCCACAAGGTGTCCGGCCAGGTATCGTGCGGCGCGCAGGACCATTTCTATCTCGAATCCCAGGTCGCCCTGGCGGTCCCCGGCGAGGACCGGGACATCACCGTCTACGCCGCCACCCAGCACCCGACCGAGGTGCAGCACGGAGTGGCAGGCGTCCTGGGGATCGAAATCAACGATGTGCTGGTGGAAGTGCGCCGCATGGGCGGCGCCTTCGGCGGCAAGGAGACCCAGGCCACCGGTATCGCCGCGCTCGCCGCACTCGCCGCGGCGCTCACCGGCCGGCCGGCCAAGCTGCGGCTGCGCCGCGACGACGACATGATCGTTACCGGCAAGCGCCATGATTACCGCTTCCGCTACGAGGCCGGCTTCGACGAGGACGGCCGGCTCGGCGGCGTGAAAATCGAGATGGCGACCCGGTCGGGCAACGTCGCCGATTGCTCGTCCGGCGTCATGGGCCGGGCGCTGTGCCACGCCGACAATTGCTACTACATCCCCCATGTCCGGTTCGACGGTCTGCCGTGCAAGACCAATACGGTCTCGGCGACGGCGTTTCGCGGCTTCGGCGGGCCGCAGGGCATGCTGGCCATCGAGACGGTGATCGAGCATGTGGCGGCCGAGCTCGGCAAACCCGTCGACGATATCCGGCGGATCAACTACTACGGCACCGGCGAACGTAACGTCACCCCCTACGGCCAGACGGTGAAGGACAACATCATCGTCGAGCTGTCCGAGCGGCTGATGCGGGAGATCGGCTTCGAGGGCCGCTCCCGGGCTATCGACGACTTCAACGCCTCCAATACGACCCTGAAGAAGGGCATCGCCCTGATGCCGGTGAAGTTCGGCGTATCGTTCAACATGCCGTCCCTCAATCAGGGCGGCGCCCTGGTCCATGTCTATACGGACGGCAGCGTTCACCTGAACCACGGCGGCACCGAGATGGGACAGGGTCTGTTCGTCAAGGTGGCCCAGGTCGTGGCGTCCACGTTCCAGATCGACATCGACCGGATCAAGATCTCGTCGACCCGCACCGACAAGGTGCCCAACACCTCGGCGACCGCGGCCTCGTCGGGCTCCGATATCAACGGCATGGCGGCCCATATCGCGTCGACGGAAATCAAGCAGCGGATGGCCAAGGCGGCGGCGGACCACTTCGGGGTCGAAACCGGTTCCATCGAGTTTCGCGCCAACCGGGTCTATGCCGGCAACGAGAGCATCTCCTTCGCCGAATGCGCCCATCTCACCTGGAGGGCCCGGGAATCGCTCTCGGCGACCGGGTTTTACCGGACGCCGGACATCTCATGGGATTCGAAGACCATGAGCGGCAGCCCGTTCTATTACTATACCTACGGGGCCTGCGTCGCCGAGGTTGTTATCGACACCCTGACCGGCGAATCCCGGGTGCTGAAGGCCGACATCCTGCAGGATGTGGGCAACTCCCTGAACCCGGCCGTCGATATCGGCCAGATCGAAGGCGCCTTCGTCCAGGGCATGGGATGGCTCACCTCGGAAGAACTTGTCTGGGACGAAGACGGGCATCTCAAGACCCACGGGCCGTCGACCTACAAAATCCCGGGCAGCCGGGATGTCCCGCCGGAACTCAATGTCCATATTCTGGAAGACGCGCCGAATATGGTGCCGACCATTTTCCGGTCCAAGGCCATCGGCGAGCCGCCGTTGATGCTGGCGATCTCGGTGTGGCTGGCGATCCGCGACGCCGTGGCGCGGATCGGCGGTCGCAAGGCGTTCCCGGCGCTGGACGCGCCCGCTACGCCCGAGGCCATCCTGATGGCCATCGAGGATGTAAAATCGAGGGCCGCCAAGGCGGGCTGACCGGAGCGGCCAATTGAACCTTGGTTGCCGCGCGGGCGCCCTTGATCTTGTTCGCGCACCCCCCTCACCCAGCTACGGCTATGGCTCGCAGGCTCGCCAACCCTCCGCATCCCTCTCCCCCTGACGGGGGCGAGGGACCTTGCGCCGCGCCGGCCCCCTCGCCGCAACGCTCCTATGGCGGCTCAATCGAGTCCGAAGCGCTAGACGTCGAGAAGCGCGATCCCCTGTTCGGCGCCGAAGTAATGCTCGACGCAGTTGTCGCCGTCACCGCCCCGGTCGACGACCAGAAAATCGTGCGGGTCGTGCAGCACCAGCAACGGGTGGTGCCAGACCCCCCGGTGATAATTCACTCCCTGGTCGCCCGCCGCACGGAACGCGCGGAGGTCTTCGGGCCCCACGGCCGCCGCGCGCGGCGCCACCACGACCAGATAGGCGCGGTTCTGCAAGGGATAGAATGCCTGGGATCCCAGCGGGTGGTGTTCCATCATCCTGACTTCGATCGGCGCAGGCCGGGCCTGTCCGCGAAAAATGCTGATCAGCGGCACGCCCGCTTTCGAGGCGACATCCACGCCGGCCAGATCGTGGTAGCGGGTGGTCGTTCCTTCGTTGATGGGAAAGCTGTCCGCGCCATCGATTTCGATGACGTCGCCATATTCCCGGAACGCCTCCCGCGTCAGCGGCTCAACGTTCAATGTGAGGGGCGCCGGCATCGGGCTCAGTCCCGGGCCGGTTTTCCGAAGGCCCGGAACCGGCTGACCCCGCCATCGGGATAGATGCTCAGCCGGAGATGGGTCACGGGTCCGATGTCGCGCACTTGATCGCCCCGGAAGGTATGGATCCGGTCCATCTCCAGCTTCTCTTCCGGCATCACGCAGCGCCAGTCGGCGCCGTCCCCGAGGAGCCGGCTTTCGTCCCCGCCGCGGTCCAGCAATATGCCCTCGACCGAGGCCCGGTCCGGATAGTTGCCCTTGAAGTGCGCGGTATCGATTTCCAATCGCTCGACGGTTCCGCCAGCCCCCAGGGCGACAACGATCCAGTCGTTGCCGGGCTCGCGGCGCCGGCGGGTTTCCCAGCCGTCGCCCATATCCAGTCCGCGGCCCGGGGCCAGGATGACCCACGGACTGCCGTAATGGGCGTCGTTGTAGCCGACGATGCGCCCGCCATTGGTGACCGCCGACAACTCATGCACGCCGGCCGGGTCGTGACGCGCCCAGGCCGGCAGCGGGTGGCCATACACCCTGAGCCGGGCGACGCCGCCATCGGGATAGATATGCAGCCGCACATGATTGAACCGGCCGGGACAATCGGCCTCGATATAGTTGTGGGAATCCGCGTTCACCGCGGTCTTCGGAACCAGTTCGGTCCATTGGGTATCTTCGCCGGCGGGACCATCGGTGAGCGCCCCCTCGATGGAGACGTGCGGCGGGTGGTTGCCCGTAAAGTGCCGGGTGTCCACGTCGAAACCTTCGATGGCGCCCCGGGCGTCCAGCCGGATAACGCAGTAATCGTGGCCGCCGTCCCGCCGCCGCCTGGATTCCCAGCCGTCCATCCACTTGCCGTTGGTGTCGTACTTGTCGGGGATGAACACCGGCTCGGCATCCTGGAGAATCCGTTCCTTGGCGCCGAAAAACTCGTCGGTCGCATGGACCACCTCGGCCCCCAGCCGGGGTGAGGCCAGGTTGACCGAGGCGGCGGTAAATTCAGGCGGCGGGCTGTCGGGCATGTCCGAAATCTCCTCTACTCGATGTCGCGCAGCCGCAACAGGGCGATCCGATGCACCTGTTCGAGCGCCGTGGCGAACTCGGTTTCGGGATCATTGTTCACCCGTTCGCGGAAAATCTCCAGGATCTCGGTCCGGTGAAAGCCGCGGACGGCGAGAATGAACGGAAATCCGAACTTGTCCGTGTAAGCCCCGTTGAGCGACTGAAACGCCTCGAACTGGTCCGGGGTGCAATTGCCGAGATCGGCGCCGGCCTGTTCGGCGTTGGAGGCGGCGGTGAGTTCGCCGGCGACCGCCAGCTTGCCCGCCAGGTCGGGATGCGCCCGGAGCAGCGCCAGCTGTTTCTCCCCGCCCGCCTGATCCACCACCATCCGGAACGCCCGGTGAATGCCCTCGGCGGTGTCCCGGGCCGCGCCCGTCCCGGGGCCGGGGTCGAGCTCCCAGACCGTTTCGGCGATCCACGGCGAATGCTCGTAGACGCCGCCGAAGACCCGCACGAATTCGGGCTTGGCCATTCGGCTCGGCCGATTAATGCCGAAGGCGTGGGTTGCCATCACGCGCCCTCGAACGGGAAGTGCTCGCGCCAGTGCCGGGCGACGTCGATCCGCCGGCAAAACCACACGTCGTCGTGGGACAGCGCGTAATCCAGGAAGCGCTTCAGTGACGCCAGGCGGCCGGGCCGCCCGACGATCCGGCAATGCAGCCCGACCGACAGCATGCGGGGTGTCTCGGCGCCTTCGCCGTACAGCGTATCGAAGCTGTCCTTGAGGTAGTTGAAGAACTGATCGCCGGCATTGAAGCCCTGGAAGCTGCCGAAGCGCATGTCGTTGGCGTCCAGGGTGTAGGGGACCACCAAGTGGGGTTTGCCCCCGACCACGGTCCAGAACGGAAGTTCGTCGTTGTAATCATCGGCGTCGTAGAGGAACCCGCCCTCTTCCGCCACCAGCCGCCGGGTGTTCGGGCTGGTGCGTCCGGTGTACCAGCCGAGCGGCCGCTCTCCGGCGATTGCCGTATGGATTTCGATCGCCTTTTGCATGTGTTCCCGTTCCACGTCTTCGGGAACGTATTGGTAATCGATCCAGCGATAGCCGTGGGAACACATTTCGTAGCCGGCCTCGAGGGCGCGCTCGGTGACCAGCGGATTGCGCTCCATGGCCATGGCGACGGCGAACAGGGTGAGCGGGATGCCGCGTTCCCGGAACAGCTTGAAGATCCGCCACACGCCGACGCGGCTGCCGTACTCGTAGAGCGATTCCATGCTCATGTGGCGGACGCCTTCGCGGGCGTCCGCGCCGATCATTTCGGAGAGGAAGGCCTCCGACGCCTTGTCGCCGTGAAGGATGGAATTCTCGCCGCCCTCTTCGTAGTTGAGCACGAACTGAACGGCGATCCTGGCGCCGCCCGGCCATCCGGGGTTCGGCGGATTTGGGCCATAGCCGATCAGATCGCGGGGGTAGTCGTCGTTGGGCATGAACTCGTCTCGCGCGGCGAAGGGTATCGGATGGACAATTATTGTCATCCGGCCCGGCGGGACACAACAAGGATCCGGACACAACAAGGATTATGCGTTGCGGAACCTTTTCGTTGCAAGAGCGGGAAGGCTGGGCATACCATCGTCCCGTCAATCGCCGCAAACCGTCTTGCCGAAATCCATCTGGAAATCCCCATGGGATATTTGACCACCCACGTTCTCGACACCGCTCATGGCTGCCCGGCCGCCGGCATGCGAATTGACCTGTTCCGGCTCGACGGTGAGGCCCGGTCGTTGATGACGTCGGTGGCGGCCAATGCCGACGGCCGGTACGACGGTCCCTTGGCCGAGGGCGAGGCGTTCGGCGCCGGGGCCTACGAGATTGTATTTCACGCCGGAGAGTACTTTAGGGGCCGCGGCGTCGATTTGCCGAACCCGCCGTTCATCGATCTGGTGCCGGTCCGTTTCGGCATCGCTTCGCCCGACGACCACTACCACGTGCCGCTATTGGTTTCGCCCTATGGCTATTCCACCTACCGCGGGAGTTGAGACGCTGAACACGCCGGTCATTGAAGCCACGACAACAAGCAACGAACCATGGACCTAGCGCTCGCCGATTGGCTCAATCTGGTTTTCCGCTGGCTGCATCTGATCGCCGGCATTGCCTGGATCGGCACCTCGTTCTATTTCATCTTCCTGGATCTCAGTTTGCGCAAGCGCCGCGCCCTGCCGCCGGGTGTCGGCGGGGAATCGTGGAACGTCCATGGCGGCGGCTTCTATCTGATGCAGAAGTACACCGTCGCGCCGGCGGAAATGCCGGAGGAACTCCACTGGTTCAAATGGGAGGCCTACACCACCTTCCTGTCGGGCTTCGCGCTCATGGCGGTGATCTATTACTGGGGCGCCGATACGTTCCTCATCGATCCCGACGTGGCGGACCTGTCCCGGGTCGAGGCCATCATGACCAGCATCGGCTTCCTCTGGGGCGGGTGGATCGTCTACAGCCTGCTTTGCTACACGCCGTTCCTCGCCCGGCGGCCGGTGCTGCTGTCGTTGGCGGTGTTCGCCTTCATCCTGATCTTCACCGTCGCGCTGACCGGTCTGTTCAGCCCCCGCGCCGCCTTCGTCCATGTGGGGGCGATCATCGGCACCATCATGGTGGCCAACGTCTATTTCATCATCATTCCCAACCAACGGGTGGTGGTCGCCGACCTGATCGCCGGACGGACGCCGGAAGCCTGGCTCGGCGACGAGGCCAAGCAGCGCTCGACCCACAACAACTACCTGACGCTGCCGGTGCTCCTGATGATGCTGGTCTCGCATTACCCGATGCTGTTCAGCACCGGCCACCCGTGGCTGGTGGTGGCGCTGGTCATCATCGTCGGCGGCGTCATCCGGGATTTCTTCAACCGTATGCATGCCGGCGAGAGCGGCCGCGCCCTGCAGTGGCAATGGCCGGTGAGCGCCGCGTTCATGCTGATTCTCATCGGCTTCGTGAGCTACCGTCCCGATACGGTAATCGCCGACGGCGACGTGCCGGACGAGGGCGAGGTCTTCGCCATCGTGCAGACCCACTGCGTCGCCTGCCATGCGGTGAAGACCACCCACCCCGATTTCAAGCAGGCGCAGAAAGGCGTTATGTTCGACACCCTGGCCGATATCCGCAAGCACGGTGACGGAATCCTTAAACAAAGCGTGATGTCGCGGGCGATGCCGCCCGGCAATCAAACCAGGATGTCCGCCGAGGAACGGGAGGCGCTGGGCTTTTGGATCCGCGCCGGCATGCCGTAATCCGGGCCGCCGATGTCCTGGTCCGGGCCGCCGGAAATTCGATGGAAATTCGGCCGCCAATCGCCGGAGGGGCGATTTATCCGAAAATGCGACCGACGAAAACTGACTTGAACAGAATTGCCGATGGCCCGACTATCACTGTTCCTCAATAGAAACTCAATGGAGGTGTCATTATGTTTACCCGGTTAACCGCAACAGCCGTTCTGGCAGCGGGTCTGGCCACCGGCCTAGCGGCCGGAATCCCGACAAGCTCCCTGGCTCAAAACACAAAAGTTCCGTTCGCCCTCGATTGGAAATTCGAAGGCCCCAGCGCGGCCTATTTCGCCGCCGTCGACAACGGCCATTTCAAGGCCGAAGGTCTCGACGTGGAGATTTCCGCCGGCAAGGGCTCTCTGGACGCCATTCCGAAAGTGGCGACCGGCAATTTTCCGCTCGGTTTCGCCGACATCAACAGCCTGATCAAGTTCCTGGACAAGAACCCGGGCGCGCCGGTCACGGCGGTGATGATGATCTACGACAAGCCGCCATTTGCGGTCGTCGGCCGTGCCTCCCAAGGGGTGAGCGCCCCGAAGGATTTGGAAGGCAAGGTGTTGGGCGCGCCGCCGCCCGATGGCGCCTGGGCGCAGTTCCCGGCCTTTGCCAGCGCCAACGGCATCGACGTCAGCAAGGTCAAGGTTCAGCCCGTCGGTTTCCCGACCCGCGAGCCGATGCTCAAGGAAGGCAAGGTGGACGCCATCACCGGCTTCTCGTTTTCCAGCTTCCTCAACCTGGTGCGCCTCGGCGTGCCGGAGGACGATATCAAGGTCCTGCTGATGGCGGATTACGGTCTCGCGCTGTACGGCAACGCGATCATCGTCAACACCAACTTCGCCAAGGCTAACGCCGGCAAGGTGACCGGCTTCCTCCGCGCCGTCGCCAAGGGCTGGAAGGATGTCATCGCCGATCCGGCGAAGGGCGCCGCCATGGTCGCCAAGCGCAATCCGGCGGCCGACGTGGCACTCGAGGCCCGGCGTCTGAAGCTGTCCATCGACGCCAACGTGGTCACCGATTACACCAAGGCCAACGGCATCGGCGGGATCGACAAGGCACGGATGGAAAAAGCCATGAAGCAACTGGCGCAGAACTATAAGTTCAGCAATAAGCCGGACTTGTCGAAGATCTTCACCGGCGCCTACCTGCCCAAGGACGGCAGCTTGATGCTGAAGTAACCTGCTTCGGCTACCTCATGACGCCGAAGGGCAGGCGAATCCCGCCTGCCCTTCGGCCGTCCAACAACTTTGAGCATCGGCCGCCATGCCCTCAACGCCCTCAGACGCGCTCATCCGGATAACCGACGTCAAACACGCCTATCGGACGGACACGGGCACGCTGCCGGTGCTGGACGGATTGAACGTCGAGGTGCCTCAGGGCGCCCTTACCGCCGTCGTCGGTCCCTCCGGGTGCGGTAAATCCACCCTGACCCGGTTGATTGCCGGTCTGCTGTTTCCCGACGAGGGTGAGGTGATCCTTCACGGCGAGAGGGTCACGTCGCCGCGCAATACCGTCGGCATGGCGTTCCAGAATCCGGTGCTGCTGGAATGGCGCACCATCCTGGACAATGTCTGTCTGCCCCTGGAAATCGTGCCCAACGATCTGAGCCGCAAGCAGAAGAACGACCGGGGCTACGAGTTGCTGGCCATGGTCGGTCTGCAGGGGTTCGAGGACAAGAAGCCCTCGGAGCTCTCCGGCGGCATGCGCCAGCGGGCCTCCCTTTGCCGCGCCCTGGCGCACCGCCCGGACGTACTCATCCTTGATGAGCCGTTCGGCGCCCTGGATGCGTTCACCCGCGAAGACCTGTGGCAGATCATGCACGAACTGCGGCACAACGAAGCGTTCACCTGCCTCTTCATCACCCACGATCTCAGGGAATCGGTGTTTCTCGCCGACCAGGTGGTCGTGCTGTCCGGACGCCCGGCCAAGACCCAGTATGTCCTGGATGTGCCCTTCGGCCGGAACCGGGTCCTGGACGATCTCTATACCCCGGAAGCCTCGCAGATGCTGCTCGACCTCCGGCATCAAATCCAGGTCGCGCAGGGACGCCCGCTCGGCGAACTCGAGCACGAGCCGGGGGCCCGGGAGTCAGGGTCCGGGGAGCCGGGGTCATGAGTTCCAAACAGCGGTTTGCCACCCCGATTATCGCCCTGGTGATCTTCGCCCTGTTGTGGGAGTTCCTCGTCTGGATCAACGACTGGCCGAACTATGTGATGGCGTCGCCGTCGGACCTCGGCCCGGCGTTCTACAAGTTCCGCTGGCTGTTCCTTGAATTCGGGTGGGACACCCTGTGGCGGACGGTTGCGGGGCTGATGCTGGCCATCGCCTTCGGCGTGGTCGTCGGCATGATCATGGGGTTCTCCCGGACCATGCGGGAGGCGCTCTATCCGCTGCTGGTCGGTTTCAACGCCATCCCCAAGGCGACGGTGGTGCCGGTCGTGGCGCTGTTGCTCGTCGGCCAGCACAATCTCAATACCGTCCTGCTGGCTTTCATGATTTCGTTCTTCCCGATCACCGTGTCGATTTCCATCGGCCTGTCGACGCTGGAGCCCGAATACAGGGATATCCTGCTTTCCCTTGGCGCCAGCCGGCTGACGATCTTCCGCAAGATCGCCCTGCCGAAGACGCTGCCGGAATTTTTCGGCGCATTGAAGGTGGCGGTCACGCTGGCCTTCATCGGCACCAATCTGATGGAGATCGTCGAACCGCACGGCCGCGGTCTCGGCCACCTGTTCGACAGCGGCAAGATCAGCGCCGATTACCCCCTGATGTTCGCCGTGCTTATCGCCCTCGCGGTCATGGGGATCGGCCTCTACTACGTGGTGGTCATCCTGGAAAAAATCTTCGCCGGCTGGGCCGAACGGCAAGAGAGCTGATCAATTCCCGACGGCAGGCGGTGACCCGGCACAGACCGACGTCACGGCAAAATGCCTTCCAATCGGACCTTCGTATCGGCCCCGGGCCGATCCGGGCACCTCGGTCGAGCTCCAAAAAATCGTGTGATAACCCAAGGTAGCGGGCTGCATAGGCCCAACTGGATATTTGTCGGGGCAGATACCCTCCATCCCGCGCGGCAGAGGTAGTCAGGGATCATATCTGTTCGGCAATAGCCTGACTCAATGCTGCTATGCCAGCTGAGGAGGCCGCCAGCGCGTTGAGCCGCGACTGCAATCGGAGCCTGTCGCCCAATTGCTGCGCGCCGCCATCGGAGCCGCCAGTATCATCAGTTCGGCATGCAAGCGATACGACAAGATTCTTGAGGTCGCGTTGCTCGAGCGGCTACGAGACTGCCCCCGGTTCTCGGTATGGCGGGAGGACGAATTTCTGCTGTCGGGGTCGAGCCTCTCTATGGTGCGTCAACACAGCGCTCTGGAGAAGCGGTTTGCCATACAATCGGATTATGGAAGCACGGATACGACGGTTCCGGTCGACGTGTTCGTCTACGACAAGGAGGATAATAGTCTAACCGCTTATGACATTAAGCGCGGCAACGGGCAGTATGATGCTACAAAAAAGCGCGCGATCTTGGACGAACTCGCGCGCATAAACATGCACCTAGCTGACTATGCCTGCCAAAATGGCCTTGAGCCCGAGACGGTAGCTACGAAGATTATATATTTCTACGGGGTGATCTCGGCGCCAGTCGAGATAAGCCTCACTCGGGAAGCGATGGACCACCATTTCAGGTTCCCCGTCGTCGACCCAATCGAGGCGGTCAACGAGTACTTCCGACTTCGATTACACCAGCTGATCGAGAGCGAAGCCTGAACGGCCACCCATATTTTCGCCCCCTGTGCGACCCGAAATTGTGCTACAATAAACGTGCATAGGTTGTTGGGCCTTAACCCTAGTTCGACGGAGAGCCAAATTGGCGCGACTTTCGCAAATGCGCGCAGGTATTGAACTGAAGGCTTACCGGCGTACGGTCCCATTTTCTTACTGGCCAACCGCCCCCACCCAGCCCAGACCGACCATTCAATCCCTTTTATTTGCCCTGGATCCTTGGGTGATGATGCGGCGAGCCATTGTCGATCAGGTTAACAACGAGGGCGCACGGGACGAGGCGCTTTCATACGTGGAACAAGCGGAAGATTATTTCGTCTCGGCCCAAAATTCGGGCATTGGCGCGGCGAAGCCAGTTCAGCTCTATTACTCATATCTCAATATTGCTAAGGCGTTCATCATTTGCCGAGGGTCTCAACAATCTCTTCCAAGAATTTGGCATGGAATTAGCGAGACCCTCCCTCAAGGAGGCGAGGAGTTCGTGGACGCAAACCTGCAATACTGGCGTTCGCCAAACGCACAGAACGGGAAACTAAATGCCTTTGACGAATTTGCTCAAGCGCTCGGAACGAAAAGGCCACTAAATGGGCATCAAATTCCCGTCCCTGCTGTCGTGCCGCAAGTTCTCTCCGGTCACCGGATTTGGGCAATGGCAGCCGAAGAGAAGGAGCGGTTCATTGCGGTGGAGCGAATTCAGTTCACGGAGAGCAAGTCTCGCAAGCTCGCGTGGTTGCGTCTTTACCTGTTTTCAGACGATTTAAGGCGGCTCGGCTATACGCAGGCTGACCTGCTCGAGAAATCCCGGCTCCACGGGGATTTTCGAAAAGTAAGGTGCTCTGAAGAGAAGGATGGGCGATCATTGTTGTGTTTTGAGCAGCGCGATACACTCGCCCACAATCGGCATGGCGTAGATCTTGCCATGGACCTCGTCCAAATAATTCGTCCAAATCTTTGGACAACGGTCGGAAGTAGTCCGCCTTATCGACGGTACTATTTGTATCTTGGTCCGACAAATGAGCAGGCAAGTGTCCTCGACCAACTGCTCTCAATCTACGCCCTCACCTTCTACCTCGGTTCTCTAACCCGATACAGGCCAACCGCCTATCAGACCTTGCTCGATGGAAAGTTTGGCCCACGGATTTCTGAATTCATCTCCGGCCAACCGTCGCAGTTCGTGTACCTCATGGCGTCTGAGTTTCAGCGCCGAGACGTCACCCGGCCATCGATTGTTTAGTTTGCTCCGCCAAAAGCCCTCGGTATTGCGTTCGGCAAAACGCCGCAGGTACTCTGGGAGATCCTCGTGGACGTACAATTCTTTCTCAGGGAGCGGACGAATTTCATTCGCTCTTATTACCAGACGGCTGCCCAGCCCTTCCAATCAGCCATTTCTGCAATCGAAGCGGGAACGCCGCCGTACGACAATCCACCGTTTGATGATAGCGGCGAACCACCCTTCCTGGCGGATTGGATCGAGGCGAAAACGGCCCTAGAGGTTCTAGGCCGCAGCTGCGTCACAATGCTGTCGGGTTCTCTCGACCTGTATCTAAAACGCTGGGAAAAAATGAGGGGCATCGCGTGGGAGGTAAATGAACGACGAAAGGTGCTGCGGGATAAAGGTATCCGCGGGTACCTAGCTGCCATCGCCGAGATCGTTCCCATGGACCTGGATACCTGCGAAGCAGACCTCGACCTTGTGGAACAGGTTACCTTAGAGTTCAACTCGAAACTAGTTGAGTGATTTCAGTCGGTTGTGCCTTACTCGGTTGTGTCAAAGCAAACGAGGAGGCACGACATGTGGACCGAAATCACTCGCCCGAAGTATGAGCGCCG
>LXNI01002006.1_pt1 | contig 15482 bp, 14 predicted proteins | sample 809091 | NCBI WGS metagenome assembly LXNI01 (sample SAMN04870527, study PRJNA318959) | sponge metagenome | biome: 01000161; feature: marine sponge reef; material: water | host: Sarcotragus foetidus | place: Greece: Milos, Mediterranean Sea | collected 2013-05-29 | depth 5-7 m | reverse complement strand
TTCGACGCCGCAACCCGCGCCTCCAGCACCACCCGATCCTCGTCGCACACTTCCAGGGCCCTCGGCATAGTCATACCCCGACCCTACTACAGCTATATAACTAACGCGAGCATGCACTAGGCGAAGTCGTGGCCGACCTTCGAACCGGGCTGCTGGTCACTGTTGACGAGTTGCACGACGTTCCACGCGACGATGTCCGCAACGTCGCGTCCGCGGTGCAGATCGTCACTCGGCGCCGTCAGAGGCCGGTCGCATTCGCGGCGGCCGCTCTGCCGCTCATCGAGCACAGCCACCTCGCTGACCCCCATATGACGTTCCTGCAGCGCTGCGCGAGAGCGCCGCTGGGGCCGCTGACACCCGATGAGACGCGGCGCGCCCTACGCGAGCCGATCATCAGCCGTGGCAGCGCCATTGACGATGACGCGCTCGCCGAGGCGGTGGATTCCACCCTCGGCTACCCCTACATGATCCAGCTCGTCGGATTCCATGCCTGGCGGATCAGCGAAACAGCCGACCAACCCATCAGTGTCGTCGACATCCGGGCCGCGATCGTGGAAGCCGAACATGCGATGGTGGAACAGGTCGCGGGCCCGGTCTGGAACCAACTCTCTCGTGTGGACAGGCGCTTCCTGGTGGCAATGCTCCAGGACGAATTCGACTCATCGCTCACCGACATTGCCACCAGACTCGACCGATCTCTCCAATACGCCCGGACCTACAGGCGCCGCCTGCTCGCTGCAGGTGCGCTGAGCCCCGTGTCGGCGGGTCGAGTCCGCTTCCGCCACCACGCTCTCAGGCGACGCGCCCGCGACGCAGCGCGCGAGGACCCCGACCTCTCCTGAGGTTCCCGGGCTCCGGCAACCGCGGCGACCACGGGCCGCTTTCACGCCAGGCACCCGACTCCCCAACGAGAGACGAAGAGGACCTCGCCGGGCCGGGCGACCTCTACGACCCGTCACCCGATACCGAATGGGGACTGGTTGGTTTCACGAGCAGTTCCCCTGGGTTCATGTGGGCTACCACAAAGCTCCTGCAGCAGTGGGCGCTTACGGTGAGCTGCGAGACATCGTGACGCCTGAACGGCACGATGCCGCCGCGGTCGACTGCTTGCCCGCCATGAAGGTCGCCGCGGAATGTGCACTGGACGCCCACAGCGCTGACGCGCCCGGATGGTGTGCCGACTTGGATGCCGAAAACGGCTAGACCGCTTGGAGATTGGCATTCCCGGCAGGCCTTGATGCCTTCAATTGGGAGGGTGAAGCCGACCGCGCTCTTGCGACCAAAGCCGTCAGCGCTGCCGCTAACACCGTGCTCGGATTCGGGTCAGATGGTCCGAGCGATCCATGGGGCGAATCCATCGTCCAGAACATCGAGAACGAGTTGGCCGGAGAACTCTTACACGACAACCGCAGACGCCGACCCCCCAAAAGGGCATCTGCGCATGGCCAGCAAGGCGCAGCACCGAGCAAGAGTCAAGCAGATCATCGCATGCCTGAATGAACACCGCACCCAGGGGACGTACCGAGGCACAACTCTCGGGTCTGCCTACGGTGGCTATCAATCATCAACTGCTGGACCGCCCCAACCCGAAGCCTCGTGGATCCTTCGCCAAAGACGGGCAGCCAGGCGGCGGCTACAGCAAGGCCAACATCCACCGGGACCTTCCGGGCAGCCCAATGGTCACCACAGCACATGAACTGCGGCAACTGTTGGACGACTATGACGGGACGGGGCCGGTGCAGCGGAGCGCACAGCCAACGCGAACCTCAACCGTGGCAACCATCCGTGAGCACAGGGGTGCTAGATGTCAGTTCGCGTGAGGTTGTTGGCGCGTGATGCGTGCGGGCCACCGACGGAGATCTCCAGTTGATCGCAACGTTCCCGAACGCCGACCCGTTCCACTCCTCATAGGATCTAAGACACCACCGTCGACGGGCTAGGAGGCGAACGAAGCGCCAACCGACTTGGCCCTCCGTCGCAATAGCGGGATCGGGGACGGGTCAGTACACATGAGAGCATTCTGCCGTTTCACATACTTCGTTCAACAACGCTCGGATACCGGGCGACATTCTCAAGTCCCTCCGAAATGCAACGATTTCTCTGTAGGACTCATCCTCTGCTCGACCGATTCTATCGCGTGTCGAACGCTCTTCAAGGTAGCCACTACGAATCGCCTCGTCGAGAAGATCCTCCCGATTCGAGACGATCTGCTTGCCCCGAAGCAGCGCTTGCCTACTCAAGTCCTTCCGTCGCCCCCTTCCAGTCTCTTCAACGTACTTGCCAAAGAGGTGCCTAAGCTGTTGAGCTGCTTGGCACGCGCCGTGCCGCTCCTTGGAACTGCGAGTGTGCAAACCGATAGCCTGAGCAAATGTTTGCACATCATCCACAAGTCGATCCCCCAAATAGGCCGAGTGGAATCTGTGCAAGTCTCCAAAGGCCATAGTCATGAGCATTGAACCATCCGCATCCAGCCGCGTGCCCTTGATTAGACAGTTACGAAGGCTAGCGCTACTGAGATCTGATCCCTGAAAGTTGACGTTAGTTATATCAGAACGGTCCAATACAATCCCGGAAAGATTATGGCTGTCAAAACCCATTCCGACCAGGCTTAGATCGGCAAGTCGCATTCCAGAAAGTCTGTCCGTGCCGACAGACATTCGTACAGCAAGACGGAGTGCATTGCGACCTCTGGTGGAGTCTTCTCGCATCTCGTCGGTCAAACGGGACCAGACTTCGTCGCGCTTATCTACATCAATGCAGTCAGACATCAACCGAATGACATTCTCTGGCAGATCGCGACGACTCCAGTTCTGCGCTCCTGAGGTTACGCCACGAGCGAAGTACATGGCGGCAAGATAGTGCTCAAATGGCTCCTGGGCGAATCCCAAACGATCATCGTCTTCATCGTCGTTCGCGAATAGTGCAACCTGGCACATTTGCGTGACCAGCCGATCACGCTCATCATCTCCCAGATGCTCGGGAGTGACCACTTCTGCCATCTCTCGTACATCATCGGTCTTGATGCCTCCCTCCAATAGTCCAGTTGCCGCACACGACTCCAAGAAGTCGCGAACCTCTTCGTCAGGTATCCCGCTCAGGAGCTCCTTGGCTCGCTCCCGCCTCACGATGCGGCCCACCGCTCGGTCTAGCAGGTCAGTTTCTGAAACTTCAGTTCCTAGTCCATCCGTCTCAAACTCTTCCCTGAGGAGCATGCAGTAGTAGGGTGTACAAGCAAGTTGATCGAGTGCTGGTTGCTTCTCCAAGAATTGAACAAACTCTTTGGCCCGAGCCTTCGAACGCAGTTGGTTCTTTGCAAGTGCTTCCTTGGACAACCGCTGCCAACCGTCCAATTTATAGACCACCACATAGTCGCGCAACTCATCGCAGAAGTCTCTCAGTCCCCGATGAGTAGCGAACAGTGAATCTCGAACGCACAGGACAATCGAAGGTAGTGTGTTACCCGATGGCATTGTCATCAAGTCTTCCAAATCGTCGAAGAAGTGAGGATCCCGCTCCAGAATCTCGTCAAGCCCATCCAGCATCCAGATTCCGAGCCCATTGGTCAACTTCCAGTTGAATACATCCCGATCCATCGGACCTCCGAACTCTGTTCGCAGATAGGCATCTAACAATGAACGGATCGTCGGCGCTGACGCTTCTTCGAGATGTTCAGGAAGGAGGGCGAAGGGTCTTGCCGAAAGATAGCGCGCTCTCTTATCTGCCTGAAAGTCATCGAAAAGCCTCGCATATAAGGATTCAAATAATATGGACTTTCCCATCCCAGCCGGACCGATAATAATGTGTATTGTAGGTTGATCATCAACCGGCCGACTACGAAGTCGCGCCTTTAAGACTTCTAACAGGTCAGGTGATGTTCCGTTGTCGCCTTCAACCGGAGACTGGACGAATCGAAACGGCTGTGCTATTCGCGTATCGGCGGTCTTGCTTCCCCGGTTCCGGAGTTCGCTGGTTGCGGAGGCAGCGCGCGAGTCGCTCTCCCATCTGAGGGCTCGATCAAAAAACTGAGCGGGCGCTAGAACCTTGACGCCGTGCCACTGGCGAGCTCCCTTTCGGAATTCGGGAGTCAGCCCTTCAGGGGTTCCAACCAGGAATACCATCTCAGATGTCGGATGATCTTCCTTTGCCTCTTCAAACCTTCGAAGGTAGGGACCCTCACGGCTGCGAAGGTTGCTGCCCGACTCGCCTGGAATCCAGACGTACAGATAGTCCTTCTCGTCGTCGCCGCGCTGGCTATCGCGAGCACCCCGCAACAGGTCGCGACCTCGTGCCTTCACTTGCCATCCTTCCGCACTCAAGAAGCTCTGCGCCAACTCGAAGTTGTCGGTCATCAGTCGATGCCCTTCCTAGATGCGGGATGTGTGATCGGTGCGTCAGCCGCTGGCTGAGTCGATGGCCTCCCACACCCGGTCGGGGAGGACCGGCATGTCGATGTTTCGCACCCCTAGGTGGGCCAGCGCGTCGACCACCGCATTCACGAAGGCCGCGGGAGAGCCGACCGTGGCCGACTCGCCGATGCCCTTGGCCCCGATCGGATGGTGCGGCGACGGGGTGACCGTCTCCAGCAGCTCGAAGCGGGGCGTCTCCCAGGCGGTGGGGACCAGGTAGTCCATGAAGTTGGACCCGATGCAGTTGCCGTCGTCGTCGAAGGTGATCCACTGCATCGACGACATGGCGAACCCCTCGGTGAGGCCGCCGTGGATCTGGCCCTCCACGATCATCGGGTTGATGCGCACCCCGCAGTCGTCGAGGGCGATCATGCGCCGCACCTTCCAAACCCCGGTGTCGCCGTCGACGTCCACCACCACCACATAGGCCCCGTACGGGAACGTGAGGTTGGGCGGGTTGTAGTAGGTGACGTCCTCGAGGCCGTACTCCATGCCCTCAGGCAGGTTGGTGTACGCAGCGAAGGCGGCGTCCTGGATGGACACGGCCTGATCGGGTGAGCCGGCCACGTGGAACTTGTCGGCGTCGCGCTCGATGTCCTCGGGCGCGGCCTCAAGCAGGTGGGCGGCGATGTGGCGGGCCTTGTCGGCGATCTTGCGGGCCACCATGGCGGTGGCCGCCCCGCCCACCGGAGTGGAGCGCGACGCGTACGTGCCCAGCCCGTAGGGCGTGTTGTCGGTGTCGCCGTGGATCACCTTGATGTCGGTGGACGGGATGCCGGTCTCCTCGGCCACGATCTGGGCGAAGGTCGTCTCGTGGCCCTGGCCCTGGGTCTTCACCCCGAGCTTGAGGATGGCCTTGCCAGTGGGATGGACCCGCAGCTCGGCCGAGTCGATCATCTTCAGCCCGGCGATGTCGTAGGTGTGGGCCGGCCCGGCCCCGACCGCCTCGGTGAAGTGGGCGATGCCGATCCCGACCAGGCGACCCTCCTCGCGGGCCGCGGCCTGCTCGGCCCGCAGCTCCTCGTAGCCGGCCGCGTCCAGCGCCTTGCGCAGCGCGGTCGGGTAGTCGCCGGAGTCGTACACGAACCCGGTGGCCGTCTCGTAGGGGAACTGCTCGGGCTGGATGAAGTTGCGCAGCCGCAGCTCGGCCGGGTCGATGCCCAGCTCGTCGGCCGCGGTCTGCATCAGCCGCTCGATCAGGTACGACGCCTCGGTGATCCGGAACGAGCAGCGGTAGGCCACCCCTCCCGGCGCCTTGTTGGTGAAGGCGCCCCGGCACTTGATGTGCGCGTGGGGGAAGTCGTAGCTGCCGGTGCACACATGGAACAGCCCGGCCCGGTAGCGGGTGGGCTGGGCGTCGGAGTAGAAGGCGCCCTGGTCCGACAGCATGTCCACCCGCATGGCCTGGATCCGGCCCTCGTTGGTGAGGGCCAGCTCGCCGGTCATGTAGTAGTCGCGCCCGAAACCGGTGGAGATCAGGTTGCCGGTGCGGGTCTCCACCCACTTGACCGGCTGGCCGATCAGCAGGCTGGCCGCGGTGGCCACCACGTAGCCCGGATAGATGGGCACCTTGTTGCCGAAGCCGCCGCCGATGTCGGGGCTTACGATGCGGATGTTCTGCTCGGGCAGCCCGGCCACCAGCGCGAACAACGTCCGGTGGGCGTGGGGCGCCTGCGACGTCATGTAGATGGTGGCCTGGCCGGTCACCGAGTTCACGTCGGCCACGATCCCGCAGGTCTCCAACGGCGCGGGGTGCGAGCGCGGGTAGTGGGTGGTCAACGACACCACCCGGTCCGCGCCGGCGAAGGCGGCCTCGGTGGCGGCCTCGTCGCCGGTCTCCCACGTGTAGGCCAGGTTGTCGGTCTGGCCCTCCTTCTCGTCGCGGATCAGCTCCGCTCCCTCCGCCAGGGACTGCTGGGGCGTGGTGATGGCGTCGAGCATCTCGTAGTCGACCTCGACCAGCTCGGCCCCGTCGGCGGCCGCGTACGGGTCGGTGGCGATGACCGCGGCCACCTCCTGGCCCTGGTAGCGGACCTTGTCGGTGGCCAGCACGGCCTGGGTGTCGCCCGACAGGGTCGGCATCCAGGCCAGGTTGTGGGCGGCCATCAGCTCGCCGGTCACCACGGCCAGCACGCCGTCCACCGCGGTCGCAGCCTCGGTGTCGATGCTGTTGATGCGCGCGTGGGCCACCGGAGAGCGCACCAGCGCCATGTGCAGCATCCCGGGCAGCGCGATGTCGTCGAGGAAGTTTCCCTGGCCCTCGATGAGCCGGGCGTCCTCCACCCGCTTGACGCTGTGGCCGATGCCGCCGATCTCGGGAGGCGTCGTCGTTGTGTCAGTCATTGCGTGCTCCCTTTCAGCTGTCGCCGTTGGACGACGACGCCGCAGCTGCGGCGGCCTGGATGGCCTTGACGATGTTCATGTAGCCGGTGCACCGGCACAGGTTCCCCGAGATGGCCCAGCGGACCTCGTCGTCGGACGGTGCCGGGTTCTCTTCGATGAGGGCCGCGCCCACCAGCATCATGGCCGGGGTGCAGAACCCGCACTGCAGGCCGTGCTCGTCGCTGAAGGCCTGCTGGACCGGGTGCAGCCCGTCGGCGGACTTGAGGCCCTCGACGGTGGTCACCTCCCGCCCGTCGGCCTGGACGGCGAGCATCGTGCACGACTTGACCGGGGTGCCGTCCACCAGCACGGTGCAGACCCCGCAGCTGGTGGTGTCGCAGCCGATGTGGGTGCCGGTCAGCCCGGCGCCGGTGCGGATGTGGTCGACGAGCAGCCGCCGGGGCTCCACGTCGGCGGTGTGGTCGGTTCCGTTGATGTTGATCGTGATCTCCATGTCTCCCCCTCTCAGGCCTGGCGCGAGCGCATACGGATAGGCGCCCGTCGCGTCGCGGAGGTGTCACTCCCGCTCTTGTTCGCTTCGCTCACGGGCCGCTCGGGCCACGGCCTCGCTCGGCGCATCGTCAGGATCCTCATGAGTCGCTCCCCCCGCCGCTCGGCCTCTGGGCCTGCTCGGCTGCGGCCGCCAGGGCCCGCTGCGTGAAGGTGGCCACCACCCGGCGCTTCCATCGGGCCGAGCCCCGTTCGTCGTCTTTGGGATCGCACGCCGCTGCGGCTGCCTCCCCGGCCTCGGCGAAGAGCTCGGCTCCGGGGGCGTTGCCGACCAGCAGCGCCTCGGCACCGGTCGCCTTGAGGTTGATGGACGCCACCGACGTCATGGCCAAGCCGGCCGCGCCGATAGTGCCGTCGTCGGCCAGCTCAAGATGGGCGGCCACTCCTACGGTGGCGTAGTCCCCGACCTTGCGCTCCAGCTTCTGGTAGGAGCCGCCCGAAGGGCCCGACGGCATCGGGATGTGCAGAGCGACCACCATCTCGTCGTCGGCCAGCGAATTGGAGAAGAAGTCCTCCACGAAGTCGCCTATGGCAATGGCCCGCGACCCCGAAGGACCCTGGGCGATCACGTCAGCACCGGTGGCCAGCAGGACCGAGTTCCAGTCACCCTTGGGATCGCAGTGGGCCACCGATCCGCACATGGTTCCCAGATTGCGCACCAGCGGGTCGGCGATCCATCCGGCGGCCGAGGCCACCGCTCCCGACACTGCGCCGGACGACGCGATGTCGGCGTGGCGGACCAGCGCCCCGACGTGCAGGTGGCCGTTGTGGCGCTCGATGGTGTCGAGCCCGCCGATGCGGTTGATGTCGATCAACTTGGCAGGCGTCGCGAACCGGAGCTTCATCATCGGCAGCAGGCTCTGCCCGCCGGCCAGGAACCGGGTCTCATCACCTCCCTCGGCCTTGGCCGCGATGGCCTCCTCCACCGAGGAGGCCGCTACGTAGTCGAATCGGGCCGGCAGCATCCTGCACCTCCATAGTCGTGGTGTTCGTGGGACCCACGCGGGTCGCGGACATTACACCAACGGGCCCTGCTTCGCCCGGCGAGCAGCCCGCGTAGCCGGGAAGCGCTCACGGGTACGCTGGCGGATGCGCGACGCGACGCCCGCTGACGGTTCGGGGCGGTTCGCGGCGCTGCAACATCGCGACTTCCGCATGCTGTTCATCGGGGGTCTGTTCACCTTCCTCACCATGCAGGTGGCGGGCGTGGCCCGGGCCTGGCTCGCGTTCGAACTCACCGGCAGCAACACCGGCCTCGGCGGCGTCATGCTGGCCTTCGGCGCCTGCAGCATCTTCGCCATCCCCTACGGGGGCATGATCTCGGACCGCTTCTCCAAGCGGCACGTGCTCGTGCTGGCCGGCGCATTCCAGGCCGCCACTCCCATATGGCTGGGTGTGGCTGTCGCCACCGACACCGCGAGCTACTGGATGCTGCTGGCAGCGAGCGTCGTCCAGGGCGGAGTCATCTCGATCCTGGCGCCGGCCCGGCTCTCGTTCATCTCGGAGGTCGTCGGCCGCGAGACCATCACCAACGCCATCTTCCTGTCGATGTCGACCGTGCAGCTGGCCCGAGTGGTCGGGCCGGCCGCCGCCGGGGTCCTGATCGGCGTGGCCTTCTTCGGACTGGCGGGGGTCTTCTTCGCCGCAGGCGCTCTCGGAGCGCTCAGCGTGGTCCTTCTGATCGGTCTGCCGGCAGGGGCACGGCCGGATCCGTCGGGCCGCAGCGCGCTGGGCGACATCGTCGACGGACTGCGCTTCGTGCGCTCCCGCCCGGACCTGATGCACCTGCTCGGGGTGTCCTACGGCGTGGTGCTGGTCGGATTCCCCCACATGGCGTTCCTGCCGGTCGTGGCCGAACGGGTCCACGACAGCGGATCCACCGGGTTCGGGCTGCTCAACGCGGCCGCGGCGGTCGGCGCAGTCATCGGCTCGCTCGCTCTCGCCAACCTGGAGCGGCGCAGGCTGCGCCCCTTCCAGGTCCGCAGCGCGCTGGCCTTCGGCGTCTCGCTGGCGGTGTTCGCGGTGATGCCGAACTTCTATGCAGCGCTGTCGGTCATGGCGGTAGTGGGCGCGACCTCCAGCGTCTTCCAGGCTCTGAACAACTCCCTCCTGTTGACCTCGACTCCGATCGAGTACCACGGCAGGGTCCAGAGTCTGCTGATGCTCAGCTTCTCGGGCTTCGCCATCGCCGCGCTGCCCATCGGTGTCATCGCGGACGCGGCGGGTATCAGGGCCACGCTCGTCGGCATGGGCGCCCTGGTGCTGGTGGTGATGGCAGTGGCTCGGCTCGCCGAGCCGCGGCAGCCGGCCGCGGAGACCACACTGTGAACACGAGTAGAGACGAGGAGGCGACCATGGCCGATGGCGACGGCCACGACCTGACACCTGCGGAGTCGGTCGTGCGCGGCTACTGGGACAGGATCTGGCTGGACCGGGACCTCGACGCGCTGGAGGACCTGGTGGCCGACCGGATTGTGCGCCACACCGCCGAGGGCACCGAGACCCTGACCCGCGCCGAGATGCGCGGCCGCCTGGCCGGCGCCTTCGACGCGGTCCGGGCCAGCGAGGTCAGCTTCGACGCCATCACCGCTGAGGGCGCCACCGTGTGGGTGCGGCTCAGGATGCGAGGGGTGAGTCTGGCCACCGCGGCCCCGATGTCGCTGGTCTGGCTGGCGCAGTACCGGATCGAGGACGGACGCATCGTCGAGCTCTGGGCCCTGCATCAGCCCGGCGCGGACTGGTCTCCTTGATGACTGGGGGCCCCGTCATCCGGCGCCTGGACGACCCGGACTTGCCCTGGCAGCGGGTCAAGGCGCAGCGCAACGCCGACGGAACCGAGTCGTCGGTGTGGGAGAAGTGGTTCGCCTTCCGAGCCGATCCGCCCTACCTGTCGCTGTACGCCCGCTACGACGGTGGCATGGTCGTGCGCCGCCACGGCCACCGCTCGCCGCACGTCGTGTTCGTGCTGGACGGAGAGATCCTGGTGGGCGACGAGGTGTGCGGCGCCGGCACGCATATCGAGCTGCCCAGCGGAGAACAGTTCGGGCCGCTGGTGGCCGGAGAGGACGGATGCGCGCTCTTCGAGGTGATGCTGGGCGACCCCCGCAGCTGGAGCGACGACCCGGACGCCTTCACCGAGGCCTGCTCGGCGCGGGGCGTGACCCCTCTGCCCGACCCCGAGATCGACTTCCCCGACTGGCTCGCCGACCTGCGCAGCCAGTGGCTCGACTCCCTCGGCGCAACTGACAAGCCCGGAGGGTGAGCACCACCGAACTGATCGTGGTCGGCGTGGCCTCGGCCCTGGCCATGCTGGCCAAGAGCGCCACCGGGCTCGGCTACCCGCTCATCGCCATCCCGATCCTGGCGCCGTTCACCGGCTTGGAGACCGCGGTGGCGATCGTGACCATTCCCAACGCCGCGGCCAACGTGCTGGTCAGCTGGCGCACCCGGCACGCCCGCCACGAGACCCGCGACGTGCCCGTCCTGTCGGCGATGTCGGCGCTGGGAGCCGTCCTGGGCACGTTCGTGCTGGTCTCGACGCACGAGCAGCCCCTGCTGATCGTGCTCGCGGCCGCGGTTCTGCTGTTCGTGGTCAAGTCGCTGTGGTTCGGAGACGTCTCGGTGTCGCCGGAGCTCGGCCGGCGGGCCTCCCCCGGCGTCGGGCTCGTCACGGGGGTCATGCAGGGAGCGGTGGGCGTGTCCGGGCCGATCATCGGATCGTGGCTGTACGCCTACCGGCTGCCCCGCGACGCCTACATCTTCGGGCTCTCGGTCCTGTTCCTGATCGCCGGCCTGGCCCAGATCGCCTCCCTGGCGTCCATCGGCGCCTACGACTCGGACCGGCTGATCGCGGCCGCAGTGGGATTCGGGCCCGTGCTGGCGGTGCTGCCGGCCGGCGAGTACCTGCGGGCCAGGCTGTCCGGCACCCAGTTCGACCGGGTAGTGCTGGGCCTGCTGGCCGCCGCAGGGGTCACCCTGGTGGTCCGGGCCGTCACCGGCTGAGCACTGCCCGGCTACCAGCACTGCCCGATTGTGTAGCCTGTGTAGCTGGCAGGGCCTGCGTATCCAGCGGCTTGGCCCTCGTCGGCTACGACGTCGCCTTCAGCAAGGCCACCATTGGCGGCACCGTTCCCCTGAGCGGCACGGGTCCCGTTGGCGGTCCCATCCCCCCGATGGTCGGAGCCTTGAGCAGCAGCTTGAACAGTGGGGAGTCGTCGTATCCATGTGGTCAGCACACCGATCCGCTGCTTGTGCTTCGTAGACATCGCATCCTCCTGTCTCTCTGTCCGTGTGCCTCTGGGTCTCTGCCAGCGCTGTGGATGTGTCCTCTTGTGTCAGCGTGAAGACGAGACCCAGGCCGTCGAACGGGCTATCGAGCGGCTCGGACGGGCCTCGAACCCACGAGGGGCCGGGATGCCCCGCCGGCCAGGCTGTCGGGCACCCAGTTCGACCGGCTGGCACCGGGGTTGCCGGCAGCCTTCGGGGTGGCCTTGGTGGTCCAGGCCGTCGCAGGCTGACCACCGCGACGGAACGGCGCCAGGGGCATGGCCGGAGCCACCGGCGCGAGCGGCGCGAACGGCTCCGCGGGCACCACCGGCCTGACGAGCGGCGTGACCGGCGCGAGCGGCGTGACCGGCGCATCAGGCTCCTCGGGTGCCACCGGCCTGACGAGCGGCGTGACCGGCGCGAACGGCTCTTCGCGCTCACCCGGCGCCAGCTGGCCAAGCGGTCCCACCGGTTCGAGCGGCGCCGCCAGCACGTACGAGCTCGGACCGATGTACCAGGTCGTCAGATGCGGGCCGTTCGAGTATCGGCCACCGTAGAGTCTCGCGATTCTCCAGCAGTAGACGAGGTAGCCGGTCGCGAACGACACGGTGGCGATGAACGCAAGCTCGGCGGCCCCGAGCTCTGCTAGGACCACGACTGCGATCACCAGCACCTCGAAGACGATGATTCCGATCAGCACGGATCGGATCAGGCTGAGAAGCCTGTACCTCTGTATGGATCTGCTATTGGTCATGGGTTTGCCTGCTTTCAAGTTGATCGTTGCGTATGATCCAGTCCCGCCGGTGCCAGTTGTCCGCGGAGGCCCGGGGGGAGGTGGCTCCGCGGACAACTGGCCACGGCGCAGCCGGCTGATCGTTGCAGCCGACCGATCCCTCACGCGGCCCGGGGGATGCCCCTCCTCGCGCCGCGCGCGGCTGCGGCAACCACAGCCGAGGCAATGACGGCCAGTCCCATCGGAACCAGCACGGTGATCTTCCGCTTCGCAGTCATCTCGTCCCTCCTGTCTTCTCGGGCTGATGCCACTACGATCTTCCTTTTCTGATCGCACCCCTACTCTTAGCGGGCCGCGCGTGTCAGGTGCGGGCGAATCCCTGCCAACCTGCGGCAGCCGTCCTGCCATCTTCATGGCAGTTGCTGGCCGGGCGTCTCAGGTGCTGGCAGCCGGCGTCAGGTGCTGGCAGTCTCTGTCAGGTGCTGGCAGCCGGCGTCAGGTGCTGGCAGTCTCTGTCAGGGACCGCCGGTTGCGGCTATCCTTCTCTGCCGATGAGCGGGGGAGCGTCGTCAGGCCTGTTGCGTGTTCAAGTGCGTGTGGCCTGCGGACGGATCGCCGGGGCCATGGCTGCCATCGTCGAGGCCCACCGCCTCGGCATCCCGGAGGGACCCCATGAGCAGCCCTGGACCCGTGAGTACCTCAACGATGCGGTGGAGATATACGCCGAGTCGCTGCCACTCTGGTACCAGAGTGACATCGCGTCGCTGTTCGGGCGCTGCGCGAAGACCATGGGCGAGTATTCCATACCGGCCCGGCTGGCCGAGGACTGGGTGATCGTCACCGACTATCTCGTCGCGGCCCGCGAGACGATACTGGACCTGCTCGCATCATCGGATTCCCGCGAGCGCCCGCAGGCCGCCGCGCTGGTGCCGGTGACCGAGCAGGAGACCCCGCCGCTGGTGGTCCACTTCGATGATCTGGCCAGGCTCACCACCAGCGACGGAGCGAAGCGGCTGGAGCAGGCTGCTGTCGCTGTTCGTCACTACATGGAGGCGGTGATGCCCGACGTGCTGGACGAGCGCGAGTTCAAGCTGTTGAAGCGCATGGCCGACGGAGTGGCCATCCCCGACATAGCGGGAGAGATGGGCTACTCGGAGCGCTCTGTCTACCGAGCGCTTGCCAACCTGTGGAAGAAGCTCGGTGTCCCTGGCCGCAAGGAGGCACTGCAGAAGGCCGCTGCTGCCGGCTTGATCGACTGATGGCCTCCAGGCGTTTAGGTACTGGAGCGGCGGTCGGGGTTGCGCAGCCCGGGCAGGCGCCACTGCGGGCCGCGGCGTTCCTGCTCTGACTCGGGCTGGTCGAGGCCGGGATAGGGGGCTCGCACCTCGCCTGCCTCGCCACCGTAGAGCTGGTCCGGGCGCGGCCGGCCGCTCCAGACGGTCACCTGGGGGAAGGCGATGGTGATGGAGCAGGCCGCGAACTCGCGGTGGATGGCCAGCACCAGATCATGGCGGGCCGCGAGCTCGGTCGGTACGTCGCTGCCGTGCCAGTAGAGCACGTTGAAGCCGATACTGGAGTCGCCGAAGCTGTCGAGGTTCACCGCGGGCTCGGGCTCCGCCAGCACTCTGGGAACCCGGTCCAAAGCGGTGTATATCGCATCGGTCGCCTGCTGGAGGTCGGTGTCGTAGGCCACGCCGACGACCAGGGAGCTGCGCCTCACGGGCTCGCGGGTCAGGTTGACGATGGTGGCGCCGGCCACGTTGGCGTTGGGGATGCGGATGTGGGTGCCGTCGAGGCCCCGGATCTGGGTGGTGCGCGAGTCGATGTCCTCCACCACGCCAAGATGCCCGTCGAGCTCGACGGTGTCGCCCACCGTGTAGGGCCTGCGGGTCTGCAGGATCACCGACGAGACGAAGTTGCCGACCACGCCCTGGAGGGCCAGCGCCAGCACCAGGCCACCGAGGCCGAGGGCGCCCAGCAGCGGCCCCACCCGCACGCCGAGCACCGTCAGCGCATAGCTCAGGCCGATGATGAACACGGCGTAGCCCGAGAACCGCGACGTGAGGATGGAGGCGAACCCGTGCCCGATGCCCCGGGACACCGCCCTGCGCAGGAGCTTCGACACCGTCACTGCGAGCACGAGGGTGCTCACCAGGACGATGCCGGCCTTGATCCAGTCGGTGTGGGTCAGCGGGTTGTCGAGCAGCGTCTCGCTGTCGGCCTGGGCCAGCACGCCCGCGAACCACACCATCAGCGGCCAAGTCTGTCATGCACGCCTGCCGCCGTCGCGGACGCGGCCGCCGCGGTGTGGGCGGGGTGCGGGCTAGGGCGCGGTCGGGCCGGAGCGGCCGATGGCCTGATCGGAGGTGCCCAGGTAGCTGGCGATCACGAGCGGGTCGCGGCGGACCTCTTCGGGCGACCCTTCCGCGATCACAGCGCCCGCCTCCAGGCAGTAGACGCGGTCGCTGATGCCCATCACCAGCGGCATGTCGTGCTCGATGACGATCACCGCGGCGTCGAGTTCGGCCTGCACCTGCTTGATGAGCGGACCGAAGGCCTCGGCCTCCCGCTGGGCCACCCCGCCGGTGGGCTCGTCGAGCAGCAGCACCCGGGCGTTGACGGCCAGCAGGCTGGAGAGCTCCACGATGCGGCGGGTTCCGGTGGACAGGGTGGCCACGAAGTGGTCCGCGTAGCGCTTGAGGCCCATGTAGTCGATGAGCTCATCAGCTTCGACCCGCTTGGCTCGCTCCTGGCCGGATGAGGGCGGCAGAGCGGTCATCGACGGCACCAGACGCGACTGCGACCGGGCCTCAAGAGCGACCATCAACGACTCGCGGACGGTGAGGCCGGGATAGATGCGGGCCCCCTGGAAGCCCCGCCCGAGGCCGCGGGCGTGGCGGGCCGGAGCTCGCCTGGAGGTCACGTCGGTTCCGAGCACGAATACCCGTCCCTGGGCCGGCACGAACCCGCTGATGGCGTTGAGGAGCGTGGACTTTCCCGCGCCGTTGGTGCCGATGAGGCCCACCAGTTCGCCGTGGCCGACGTGCACCGAGACCTGGTCGACCGCAGTGTTGCCGCCGAAGTGCACCGACACGTCCTGGGTCCGCAGAGCCGGCACCGACGTGTCCGCGGCTGCAGCACTTGCGGTAACGAGCGGACGCACTCTTGGCGGCTCAGGCGCCTCC